>Ga0326726_10000022_pt1 | contig 154910 bp, 117 predicted proteins | sample MHFenrmetagenome_2_FD_207603 | JGI IMG/M metagenome (GOLD analysis project Ga0326726, IMG submission 207603) | Lab enriched peat soil microbial communities from Michigan Hollow, Ithaca, NY, United States - MHF15MN | ecosystem: Environmental > Terrestrial > Soil > Wetlands > Peat | place: USA... | reverse complement strand
CCTCTACAGTGTCAATGTAGCGCTCTAACCAACTGAGCTAATCGCCCTTGAGGAAAGGGTCTAATATAGGACTTTCCTTGTTTAATGCAAACACTTTTGCCGGGGTTTTTCCGGCTTTTTCTCAGGCGATCTTGCGCTCTTTGCCGTCTTCTGCGTAGTAGACCGGGCCGCCGGTCTTGTCGATCGTTTCTATGGTGATCACGCACTTCTGGACGCCTTTGAGGGTCGGCAGTTCGAACATGATGTCGATCATGACGTTCTCCAGGACCGAGCGCAGAGCCCTTGCTCCTGTGCCTCTGTCTATGGCTATTGCTACCACCCTGTCGAGCGCTTCTTCGGTGAATTCGAGTTCTACGCCATCCATTTCGAAGAGGCGCTTGTACTGCTTCACCAGTGCGTTTTTCGGCTCTACGAGGATGTTCCTCAGCGCTGTCGAGTCGAGCGGGTCGAGGACCGACATGACTGGCAGGCGGCCGATGAATTCGGGGATGAGGCCGTAGTCGTGCAGGTCGTCCTGGGCAACCAGTTTGAGGATCTCGGGGTCGTAGCCGGTCTGCTTGTCCTTCACCTTGGAGCCGAAGCCCATGGAGGATTTCGAGACTCGCCTCGCAATGATCTTGTCGAGCCCTTCGAATGCGCCGCCGCAGATGAAGAGGATGTTCTTTGTGTTGATGTTGATCAACTGCTGCTCCGGGTGCTTGCGGCCGCCTTTCGGGGGTACGCCGACAACCGAGCCTTCGAGTATCTTCAGCAGGGCCTGCTGAACCCCTTCGCCCGATACATCCCTTGTGATGGAGACGTTGGCCGATTTGCGGGCGATCTTGTCGATCTCGTCGACATAGATGATGCCGCGCTCGGCACGGTCGAGGTTGAAGTCGGATGCGTGCAGGAGCCTGGCGAGGATCGTTTCGACATCGTCGCCTACGTAGCCTGCCTCGGTGAGCGAAGTGGCGTCGGCGATGGTGAAGGGCACTTCGAGCAGGTTGGCCAGTGTCTGGGCCAGCAGCGTTTTGCCTGTACCGGTGGAGCCAATGAGCAGGATATTGCTCTTTTCGATCACCACTTCGTCTTCTGCACCTGCCCAGTCATGGGCGTCGATCCTCTTGTAGTGGTTGTATACCGCTACCGAGAGGGATTTCTTTGCCCGGTCCTGTCCGATAACGTACTGGTCGAGCGCTTCCTTGATGTGCTTTGGACTCTGCAGCCTTGGCTGGAATGATGGCTCGGCCGCCTTGTCGGTATGCCGGATCGCGCTGATCTCTTTGCGGAGGATCTCTACCGAGCTGAGGATGCAGCGGTCGCATATGAAGGCCCGGGGACCCGCAACCATGCTGTTTACCTCCTGGCTTGTCCTGCCGCAGAAGGAGCATACTACCGGCGGTTCGGCTCCAAAACCTTTTTTCCCGCCGTTCTGGCCTTTTCCGGGCTCTTTTTCTTTACTCATAAGTGTCGGTGTACTTCGTCGTTCTTCTCAAAAACCCATTTTAGCCAAGCTGTCGAGTACATGCTGAATCATGATGCTCAGGCGGGGATGTTCTTCCTCGAAATGATCGATGGCTTCGTTCATGCGGCCAACCAGGTTCTCCTGCCCCTCCTCATCCTGAGGCTCCTCATTGACGAGCTTGGTGATGTCGCCCTTGAGGCTCGACAGGATTTCACCGGTCTTTTCGTCGACCGTTCCTATCTGTTCAAGCTCATGATGCAGGGTTTCGAGCAGTTCCCTCAGTTGTTGCTGTTCCATATCGATTCTTAGAGTTTAAACGACCTCTTGGCCCTTCACAAACACGTTGTCATATCGAATCGTTCACGGCAGGCTCGTTACGCCCATCAGGAACCTGTCGCACTCCCTCGCGGCAGCACGTCCTTCGTTGATGGCCCAAACGACGAGGCTTTGGCCGCGACGGGCATCACCTGCTGCAAACACCTTGTCGACGCTTGTCTTGAAGGTTTTCTCGTTTGCCTTGATGTTGCTTCGGGCGTCCTGTTCGACGTTCATCGTCTGCAGGAGCTGTGCATCCGGTCCGAGGAAGCCCATGGCGAGCAGTACGAGGTCGGCAGGGATGATCTCCTCGCTGCCGGCGACCGGCACAGGGATGAATCGTCCGTCCTCTCTTACCCATTCGACCTGCGAAACCTCGACTGAGTTGAGCTGGCCGTTCTCGCCGATGAATTTCTTGGTCATCATGAGATAGCGGCGAGGGTCCTGGCCCTGCACTGCTGCAGCCTCTTCCTGGCCGTAATCGACCTTGAAGGTCTTCGGCCATTCGGGCCACGGGTTGTCGTCCTGGCGTTCGGCCGGAGGCTTGGGCATGATTTCAAGCTGGATGACGCTCTTGCAGCCCTGGCGAAGCGAGGTGGCGACGCAGTCGGTGCCGGTATCGCCGCCGCCGATGACGACGACGTCCTTGCCCTTTGCCGACAGAGCCGGCTGGGTGCCGTCGAGAACCGATTTGGTGCTCGAACGGAGGAACTCCATCGCGTAGTGTATCCCGTTGAGCTCACGGCCCTCCGCATCGAGGTCGCGCGGGTTTGTGGCGCCGGTGCAGAGCACGACGGAATCGAATTCCGCGAGCAGCTTTTCGGCAGGGACGTTAACCCCGACTTCAGCGTTGACCACAAATTCCACACCTTCCTGTTTCATGATGTCGACGCGGCGCTGGACTACCTTCTGCTTGTCGAGCTTCATGTTCGGAATGCCGTACATGAGCAGGCCGCCGATACGGTCGTCACGTTCGAAAACGGTGACCGTGTGGCCGGCTTTGTTGAGCTGGTCGGCGCAGGCGAGCCCGGAGGGGCCGGATCCTACGACAGCGACCTTCCTGCCGGTCCTGACTGCGATCTGCTTGGGCTCTACCCATCCCTCTTCAAAGGCGTGCTCGATGATGGAGCATTCTATATTCTTGATGGTGACCTGGGGCTGGATGATGCCGAGCACGCATGAGCCTTCACACGGAGCCGGGCAGACCCTGCCCGTGAATTCCGGGAAGTTGTTGGTCTTCATGAGCCGGTCGTAGGCGTCGTGCCAGAAGCCACGATACACATTATCGTTCCACTCGGGAATGAGGTTGTGGATCGGACAACCGCTGGTCATGCCGCTGAGCATGATACCGGAGTGGCAGAAGGGGGTGCCGCAATCCATGCAGCGGGCACCCTGCTCCTTAAGCTTGTCGACGGGCATCTCTTCGTGAAACTCCTGCCAGTCCCTGATTCTCTCCAGAGGCCCCCTGTCTTCGGGGAGGGTTCTCCGGAACTCCATAAATCCTTTTATTTTACCCATAGAGCGTCGTAATGCTTTACCAGGCGGAGCCTGACTGTTTAATTCCCTGATACACGGGCCAGATCATGCGCGTTCTTCTCGAAGGCGGCCATAACAGCCTCTTCGCCGGTCATGCCCATAGCCTCAACTTCTTTCATGGCGTCCATCGCGCGCTTGTAATCGATCGGCAGAACTTTCACGAATCGCTGTGATGCGTTCGTCCACTCGCCGATCAGCCTTGCGCCGAGCTCACTGCCGGTAGCGGCGACGTGGCGCTCGATGATTGACTTCAGCCATGCGAGGTCCTCTTCGCTTTCGACTGCCGACAGGCTGACCATGTCCGGATTGCAGCGACCGGCGAAGGCTCCGTCGACGTCGTAGACGTAGGCCGAACCGCCAGACATGCCTGCCGCGAAGTTCCTGCCGGTCTTGCCGAGGATGACCACCTTGCCGCCGGTCATGTACTCGCAGCCGTGATCACCGATTCCCTCGACGACAGCTTCGACGCCGCTGTTGCGCACGCAGAAGCGCTCGCCTGCCATGCCGCGGATGAATGCTTCACCCGAGGTCGCGCCGTAGAAGGCCACGTTGCCGACGATGATATTCTCTTCGGGCACAAACTTCGCGGCTTTCGATGGATAGACGATGATCCTGCCGCCGGAGAGGCCCTTGCCGATATAGTCGTTCGTGTCACCTTCGAGCTCGATGGTCATACCGTTCGGAATGAAGGCACCGAGACTCTGGCCTGCCGAGCCAAAGAATTTCAAGTGAATGGTGTCATCCGGAAGTCCCTTGCTGCCGTAAGCTTTCGTGACCGCATGACCGACGATGGTGCCTGCGACACGGTTGATGTTCTTGATCGGCAACGTCGTGGTGACTTTATCGCCCCGCTTGATCGCAGGCTCGCATATGGCCATCAGCGTGGTCATGTCGAGGCTCTCTTCGATACCGTGCTCCTGGTCGATGGTGCGATACGGTGTATCGTTGTCACCGGTTTCAACCTGGTGCAGGATCTTGGAGAGATCGACACCGCTGGCTTTCCAGTGGTTAATGGTGCGCGACATGGCGAGCAGGTCGGTGCGGCCCACGAGTTCGTTGACCGTACGGATACCCAGCTTTGCCATATACTCCCTGACGCCCTGTGCGAGGAACCTCATGAAGTTTTCAACGTGCTCCGGCTTGCCCTTGAAGTTCTTGCGAAGCTCAGGGTTCTGGGTGGCGATCCCGACCGGGCACGAGTCGTCCTGGCAGCAGCGCATCATGATGCAGCCCATTACAACAAGGCCGGTTGTGGCGAAGCCGTACTCTTCAGCACCGAGCATGGCTGCGATGACGATGTCGCGGGCGGTCTTGAGCTGGCCGTCTGCTTCAACGACGATCCTGCTGCGCAGGTTGTTGAGCATGAGCGTCTGGTGCGTTTCGGCCAGGCCGAGCTCCCAGGGCATGCCTGCGTGCATGATGCTCGATACAGGCGAAGCGCCGGTACCACCATCGTGGCCGCTGATAAGCACAACGTCGGCATGGGCTTTTGCCACACCTGCTGCGATGGTGCCTACACCGACCGTCGAGACCAGCTTGACGTTGATCCTCGCCGACGGATTGGCATTCTTTAGGTCGAAGATCAGCTGGGCAAGATCCTCGATCGAATAGATATCATGGTGCGGCGGAGGTGAAATCAGCCCTACGCCAGGTGTTGAGTGGCGCGTCTTTGCGACCCACGGATAAACCTTGGTGCCGGGAAGCTGGCCGCCCTCGCCAGGCTTGGCTCCCTGAGCCATCTTGATCTGGATCTCCTGCGCGTTGGTCAGGTACTCGCTGGTGACGCCGAAGCGGCCGGATGCTACCTGCTTGATGGCCGACATGCGCGAATCGCCATTGGCGTCCTTCTGGAAGCGCTCGGGATCCTCGCCGCCCTCGCCGGTATTACTCTTGCCGCCGAGGCGGTTCATGGCGATGGCGAGCGTCTCGTGAGACTCCTTGCTGATGGAGCCGTAGGACATGGCTCCGGTCTTGAACCGTTTGACGATCGTTTCAACCGACTCGACCTCTTCGATAGGCACCGGCTTCTCGGAGAACCTGATATCCATCAGGCCCCTGATCGTACAGTAGTGCTCGCTCTGGTCGTCGACCAGCCTTTCATATTTCTTGAACAGCTCGTAGTTGCCCGTCCGGCAGGAGTGCTGCAGGAAGTGGATGGCTTCGGGGCTGAACAGGTGGAATTCACCGTCGTGGCGCCATTTGCGGTCGCCGCCGGCCTCCAGGCCACGGTTGACCTTGTTGCCGCCGGGCGGGAACGATGCTTCGTGACGTTTGCGCACCTCTTCGGCGAGGGTTTCGAGGCCGATGCCTTCGATCCTCGAAGGGGTCTTGGTGAAGTAGGTGTCGACAAGCTGGGTATTGAGTCCGACCGCTTCGAAAATCTGGGCGCCACGGTAACTCTGGACAGTCGAGATGCCCATCTTGGCCATGGTTTTGACCACGCCCTTTACGACAGCCTTGACATAGTTCTTTATGGCCTTTTTCTCGTCCAGCGGCACACGGCCCAGGGCCACCTGCTGGCTGACGGTTTCAAAGGCAAGGTAAGGGTTGATCGCGCCTGCGCCGTAGCTGATAAGCATGGCGAAATGGTGCACCGTACGGGGTTCGCCCGACTCGATGATAAGGCCGACCTTGGTCCTGAGGCCTGCGCTGATCAGGAAGTGGTGGAAGCCGGACAAAGCAAGAAGCGCCGGAATCGGGGCACGTGACTTTTCGAGTTCGCCCTTGTCTGACAGGATAATCATGTTCACGCCCTGGGCGATGGCTTTCTCGGCCTGGCGGTAGAGGTCCTGCATGACCTGCTCGATTCCCTTGCCTCCCTTGGCGACGTCGTAGAAGATCGGGATGGTGAGGGCCCTGAACCCGGGCTTGTCGATGCCGCGGATCTTTTCGAGGTCCTCGTTGGTCAGGATCGGGTGAGGGATCCTGATGCGTCGGCAGTTGATTTCGTCTGGTTCAAGCAGGTTGCCTTCGGTGCCGAGCATGACCGTTGTGGAGGTGACAATCTCCTCCCTGATCGAATCGATCGGGGGATTGGTCACCTGGGCGAAGAGCTGCTTGAAATAGTCGTACAGGAGCCTCGGGCGGTTCGACAGCACGGCCAGCGGGGTATCGTTGCCCATGGAGCCGATCAGCTCGATGCCGTTCGACGCCATCGGCTTGATCTGCATCGTGATATCTTCCTGCGTATAACCGAAAGCCTTCTGGCGGGCGGTGATGCTGTAGTTGTCTTCGTCCGGATTCTTCATCCTGTCGTGATCCGGCAGAGAGGCCAGGTCGATGATGTTCCTGTCGATCCACTCCTTGTAGGGCTTCTCGGAAGCGATGGACATCTTGATCTCCTCGTCCGAAATGATCCGGCCCTCTTTGGTGTCGACCAGGAACATGCGGCCGGGCTGGAGGCGATCCTTCTTGACGATGCGCTCCGGGTCGATATCGAGCACGCCGACCTCGGATGCCATGACCACAAGATCGTCGTCCGTGATGTAGTAACGTGACGGGCGGAGGCCGTTACGGTCGAGCATCGCACCGATCTGGATACCGTCAGTGAAAACGACCGAAGCCGGTCCGTCCCACGGCTCCATGAGGCAACTGTGATATTCGTAGAACGCCCTCTTGTCGGGGTCCATGGAGCCGTTGCCGGACCACGGTTCCGGGATGACCATCATGGCCGCATGGGCGAGCGACCGGCCTGTGAGCACGAGCAGCTCGAATGCGTTGTCGAGCGTAGCCGAGTCGCTGCCGTCGACAAGGAGGATCGGTTTGATCTCCTCGAAAGAGTCACCGAAAAGCTCCGATTTCATGTTCTTTTCGCGCGCCTTCATCCAGTTCACGTTGCCACGTAGCGTATTGATCTCGCCGTTGTGGCTGAGAAAACGGTATGGGTGGGCACGATCCCAGCTCGGGAAGGTGTTGGTGCTGAAACGGGAGTGCACCATGGCGATGGCGCTCTCCATGTCCGGATCGCTCAGTTCGGGGTAGAACTCCTCCACCTGCTCAGGATTGAGCATACCCTTGTAGACGATCGTACGGGCTGAAAAACTTGATATATAAAAGAAGCTGCTGCCGAGAAGGCCTGAAGTGTAGCGGACGCGTTTGAAAATGCGCCTGCGGATAATGTAGAGCTTGCGTTCGAACTCCACGTCCGTCATCTCCTCATGGCCACGACCGACGAATACCTGCTTGACCACCGGCTCCTGCGAACGGGCGGTTTCGCCAAGGGTAGAGTTGTCGGTCAGCACCTTGCGCATGCCGAGGTATTTCTGGCCTTCGGCCTGAACCATCTGGCGGCAGATATCTTCGATGGCGCGACGCTGGGAGAGGTCGGGAGGTAGGAACATCATGCCGACACCGTACCTGCCCGGAGCAGGAAGTTCGATGTTTCTTTCGGCACAGACCTTGCGCATGAACTTGTCCGGGATCTGCATCAGGATACCGGCGCCGTCTCCGGTATTTTTCTCGTATCCGGTGGCACCACGGTGCGTCATGTTCACGAGAACCTGCAAACCCTGCTGTATGATCTGATGGGACTTGACCCCCTTGATGTTGGCTACGAACCCTACACCACAGGCGTCATGCTCAAATTGTGGATCGTAGAGCCCCCCTTCATGCTTTGCTTTCATAATTTCAGGCACAACTATTCAGAAAAATTCAAAAAATAGGACGTTCCTTCGTTCCAAGGCCAGAATATAAAGTATTCGTCAGAAAAATCCTGAACGATCAAAACTTTGAGCCTCTCTGCATTTTTACCTAACGATCCGATGGCAATTTCAGCCAGGGCCTGAATCCATAACAGGGCGGACACACAGGACCGCCCCGGCAGTTGCTGCCCTGATCGAAACTCACAACAATAACAGTAATCAGAGGTGCGCATTTGGGTCGCCGATTCAAATCCGTTAACTCAATCCGCTTCGGCACCACCATCCAGCCTTACGCCTTGCCCTGTTTGGCCACGGCATCAATGGCCGCCTTCATCGCCTCCTGGTCACCGAGGTAGTAGCTTCTTAACGGCTTGAGATCGTCATCGAGTTCATAGACAAGAGGAATTCCGGTAGGAATATTGAGGCCTACGATATCCTCGTCCGAAATTTTGTCGAGGTACTTCACAAGTGCCCTGAGTGAGTTGCCATGTGCCGTGATGATCACACGCTTTCCGCCGAGGATCATCGGTGCGATGGTTTCATGCCAGTAGGGCAGGAACCTCCCGACCGTATCCTTCAGGCATTCCGTCGCGGGCAGCTCCTCTGCGGTGAGGCTTGCGTACCGGGGATCCTTGCCAGGATGGAGTTCGTCGTTGATGTCGAGGGCCGGGGGAGGAGTATCGTAGCTTCGTCTCCAGATCAGCACCTGCTCGTCGCCGTGCCGCTGGGCGGTTTCAGCTTTGTTGAGTCCCTGGAGAGCACCGTAATGGCGCTCGTTGAGCCTCCAGCTCTTGATTACCGGAATCCACATGAGGTCCATGCCATCCAGCACGGTCCAAAGGGTCCTTATGGCACGCTTGAGTACAGAAGTATAAGCAACGTCAAATACGAAGCCCTCGTCCTTCAGAAGCTGACCGGCAGCTTTTGCCTCTTCCCTTCCTTTATCAGACAGATCAACGTCTACCCAGCCGGTAAAACGGTTCTCCCTGTTCCACTGGCTTTCACCATGTCTGAGCAGGACAAGCTTCTTCATATAACACTCCTTGTTGACATAAAATTTTCGGAATCAGGGAAAAAACACCGCCATTTACAGGCCTGTCAATTTAATATTCTGCAAACCTATTCTCAAACATTCTCTCGAACGCCCGTAAAGCCTTTTTTTGGCGCTGTAACGTAGTATTTTTACCATCTTGTAAACAGGCCTTGTGGTTTTATCGATCCAAATATTCTATCTTAAATGATTTTTTAGCGACCGAAGACCAAACCTGACTCTTTTGCAGGGTCTAACGCAGTAAATGGGATCGCTAAACACTTATATATCAATGTTCCCCAGGCAGTACCTCAGTAACCAGCACGTATCGGATCTGAACACCATGAACGTCAATAATTTCAGATTAAAGCTAGGCGGAAAAGAGTTTGTCCCAATCATGATCGGCGGTATGGGGGTCAACATCTCTACACCGGAGCTTGCGCTATCGGCGGAACGGCTGGGGGGAATCGGCCACATATCCGACGCCGAGGTGATGTACGTCTGCGACCAGATGTTCGGGACCACCTATACAAACGAAAAGCGCAGGAAGTACAGCTTCAACTCCGGCAATCGTGACAAATCGGCTGTGCAGTTCGACCTCGAACAGCTCGCCGAAGCCCAGAAGCGTTTCGTTTCCTATGCGATCGACAAGAAAACAGGCAACGGCGGAATCTTCATGAACTGCATGGAGAAGCTCACCATGAACAACTCCGCGGCGACGCTCAAGATACGACTCGAAGCTGCCATGGACGCCGGTATCGACGGCATCACGCTCGCCGCCGGCCTGAACCTGCGGACTCTTGATCTGATGAGCAGCCATGAACGGTTCCGCGACGTCAAGATCGGCATTATCATCTCATCGGTACGGGCACTTTCCATTTTCCTGAAACGGGCTGTGAGGCTGGAACGGCTTCCCGACTATATCGTAGTCGAAGGACCGCTCGCTGGCGGCCATCTCGGCTTTGGCCCTGACGACTGGCAGACACAGAACCTCCGTGATATCTTCATCGAAACCCTCGATTTCCTGAAAAAGGAGAATCTCAACATCCCGGTCATCCCGGCCGGCGGAATCTTCACCGGCACCGATGCAGTCGAGTATCTGCAGATGGGCGCCGCCGCCGTTCAGGTTGCCACCCGCTTCACTATCGCGAAGGAAGCAGGACTTCCGGACAATGTCAAGCAGCATTATATAAATTCGCGCGAAGAGGACATCGAGGTCAACAACGCATCCCCGACCGGCTACCCTATGCGCATGCTGAAACAGTCCCCGACACTGCGTTACGGCTCGAATCCGAACTGCGAAGGGCTCGGCTACCTGCTCGACAACTCAGGCAAGTGCTCCTATATCGACGACTACTATGAGGCGCTGGAATCCAAAGCCGCCGACAGAAGGCTCGTCGTCAAGGGCCATACATGCCTCTGCATCGGCATGGCGCATTATGACTGCTGGACATGCGGACAGACGACCTATCGCCTGAAGGAGACCACCAATCGCCTGCCCGACGGCTCCTGGCAAATCCCCTCGGCTGAGGAAATCTTCCAGGACTACCTCCTGAGCGAAAATCACTCCATCAGGTTGCCCGAAGTTGAAAAGCTCCCCTGACGGGGGGTTTTTTGCCGCAGGATCACGTACATTATATTTAATATAAGTGTATAACCCGGACAGGGTTTACCATAGTCCAATACGTGAACTTCGGCCAAAAACCAGCTGTTTCATTGCCGGTATGAAGAAAAAACTGCTTTCATGGTTGGGGCTTTCAGCCTCTTTCCTCATCCTCCTCGCGGCAGCGATAGCCGTCAATCAACTCTACAGCCTCTCGCTCCTGATCGGCGGCGCAATACCTTACGCAGGATATGCCTTTCTCGCCTTCTGGGCTGTCTTTTTTATCACCTGCCTCGCTGGCGCCTACCGGCTCTGGGTAGCCCCGAAAGTACCTCCGCTTGCCGACAAGGAGGGCGGAAAAAATTTCGACGTCTATATCTCGTATCTGTCAAAATCACTTTCGGTCCATCCTGCACATCCTGAAGGCAAAAAGCAGGATCGGGATCTGAGATGGGTCAAGACCGACCTGAAATTTCTCGAAGTCGATGCCCTCAACACCACGAAGCTCATAGCCACCAAGAATTTTTTCATCGGGGCATTTGCGCAGAACACCTCATACGGCACGACGACCTCGCTGCTCAACAACCTCAAACTCGTCTGGCGCATCTATTCGATGTATCACCGCAGGCAATCCTTCAAGGAGTTTCTTCTTCTTCTCCAGTCGGTCTATGCCTGCCTGCCGCTGTCGGACTTCAACAAAGAGGAGCTCCCGCTGCATATCAAGCCCATCATCCAGTGCTCGTTCAGCAATACCCTCTCGTCGCTGCTGCCGGGAGGAAACCTGCTTACCCCATTCTTCCTGAACCTTTTCCTTGCCGGGGCGACCAACACTTACCTGACCTGCCTGGCAGGCATCATTACCTCGAAGCACTGCCAGATGCTTTCGCTCGAAGACAGGCAGGAAATTGTTCAGCAGAGCATGTTCGAGGCTTCCTTTATGCTCAGGGAGATCGTCAAGGAGTGCAATCCCATACTTTCGGTAACCATCAGCAACGCGGTCAAGAAGGCCGGCATCGAAAGCCTCGACACCGTTACCAGCCCATCACCTGGAAGCAGCGTGGCACAGGATATCGTCTCCCACCTGGCGAGTTCGATAAAGCATATCATGAGGGAAACAGGGAAAGAGTAGTTAATAGTGGACAGTTGATAGTTGATAGTTATTAGGAGAGAAAAAACGAGTCTGTAAGTTAAAGTGTGTAAACGGTCATAGTTTCCTATCATGCAAAAAGGAGAACAACTATGGCCAAAAAGAAAGAGAAGATTCCAGATGTTCAGGGAGAGCTGATCGATCAGCTTATCCACGAAAGCGGAGGTCCGCAAGCCCTCTTTGACAAGGGGGGCTTGCTGGATGTCCTCAAGAAACGCCTGATCGAAAAGGCGCTTGAAGCCGAAATGGACGAGCACCTTGGCTATCGGAAGCATACTCCGATGGTTCCGAACAGCGGCAACAGCCGCAATGGTCACGGAAACAAAACGATCATTGTTGACAACGACCAGCTGGACATCAACCCACCCCGTGACCGGAACAGCACCTTCGATCCGCAATTGATCCCGAAACGCCAGACGCGTTTCAAGGGATTCGATGAGAAAATTCTAGCTATGTATGCCCGAGGCATGAGTGTTCGGGACATGCAGGCTATGCTGCAGGAACTCTATGAAGTCGAAGTATCCGAAGCGTTGATCAGCAGCGTGACCGATGCGGTATTCGATGATGTCCGTGCCTGGCAGAGCCGTCCGCTCGATCCGGTCTATCCCATCGTCTATTTTGACTGCATCGTCGTCAAGAGCCGTCAGGACGGCAGGGTAAGCAACAAAGCGGTTTATCTGGCCCTGGCCATTAATATGGAAGGCCGCAAAGAGCTGCTTGGGCTCTGGATATCCCAGAACGAAGGGGCGAAATTCTGGCTTGGCATCATGACCGAACTGCAAAACCGTGGTGTTCAGGACATTCTCATTGCAGCCGTCGACGGGCTGGTCGGATTTCCCGAAGCGATTGGAGCCGTATTTCCGAAAACGGAGGTGCAGTTGTGCATCGTGCACATGGTTCGTAACTCGACAAAATTCGTTTCATGGAAAGACCGCAAGGAACTCTGCGCCGACCTGAGAACGATTTACAGTTCAGCAACCCTTGAGCAGGCAGAACTAAGCCTGGAAGCATTTGGTCGAAAATGGGACTCTAAATACCCATCGGTCAGTAAGCTCTGGCAACGGCATTGGGAGAACATTATTCCGTTTTTCGACTACACCGACGAAATCCGCAAGGTCATTTATACGACCAATGCCATCGAATCCCTGAACCGCTCGCTCCGGAAAGTGCTGAAAACCAAGGGGTCGTTTCCGACTGACGACTCGATCATGAAACTGATGTACCTGGCCATGCAGAACATCGCCAAGAAGTGGACCATGCCTATTCACAACTGGGGTGCCGTGATCAATCAGTTTTCCATTAAATTTGAGGGCAGGGTTCAGTTTTGATAATGACTGTTTACACAGTTTTCTGAACAGACCCGAAAAAACGAGAGTCCATCTCCCCCTCTTCCACTATCCACTATCCACTATCCACTATCCACTATCCACTATCCACTCTCCCCCTCACTTCCTGTTCCTCAATCCCTGGAAAAAATCCTGTAGCAGGCTCTGGGCTTTGTGCTCCATGATGCCGCCGTACACTTCGGGCTGATGGTTGAGGGATTTGCAACCTGTGATGTTGAGCACTGTTCCTGCAGCACCCATTTTTGGATCCCATGCCCCGAACACCACACGACTGACTTTGGCCAGGACGATCGCCCCGGCACACATCGGGCAGGGTTCCAATGTCACGGCAAGAGTGCATCCTTCAAGATATTTGCTCCCGATGGTCGCCATTGCCGAGGTCAGGGCAATCATTTCGGCATGAGCCGTAGCATCAGAAAGCTCTTCGACCTGATTGTAGCCCCGGCCAATGATGGAGCCGTTTGGATCGAGAACCACAGCCCCGACCGGGACCTCTTTCTTTTCATAGGCTTTGATGGCTTCTTTGAAAGCCAGTTCCATACAATAACTGACATCATGCATAGCAGACAAAAGAAATCTGCGCCAAGAGTCGCAGGGGTTTCAGCAAAACGATAAAATTTGTTATCATGAGGTTTAGACCTCTTTTTCAAGTCCTCGTATCCATCCGGCATCGGTCAGCATTATAAAACCATAGAACATCTGCTATGAATATTCATGAGTATCAGGGCAAGCATATTTTAAAAGAATTTGGCGTAGCCGTCCCCAAGGGCATAGTAGCATTTTCGGCGGAAGAAGCAAAACAGGCGGCGAAAGAGCTTTTCGAAGATCATACCAGAGCTGTTGTGGTTGTCAAAGCGCAGATCCATGCGGGCGGCCGGGGCAAGGCAGGCGGCGTCAAGCTGGCCAAATCTTCTGAAGAAGCCTTTGATATCGCCCAGAAGATGATCGGCACCACGCTGGTGACTCACCAGACCGGCCCTGAAGGCAAAGAGGTGCATCGTGTGCTGGTCGAAGAGGGGATGAATATCGAAAAGGAGTTCTATGTCGGCATCACCCTTGACCGGGACACTTCGAGAAATGTGCTCATGATTTCGACCGAAGGCGGCATGGAGATCGAAAAAGTGGCTGAAGAGACTCCTGAAAAACTGATGAAAATCCAGATTGACCCTGTCTACGGCCTGCTAGGATTCCAGGCTCGCAAAGCCGCACTTTTCCTGGGACTCGAAGGCGATCAGTTCCGTAACGCCGTAAAGTTCATCGAAGCGCTCTACCATGCCTACACCTCAATCGACGCATCACTGGCAGAGATCAACCCGCTCGTCGTCACCAAGGAAGGCCGCGTGCTCGCCCTCGATGCCAAGATCAATTTCGACGACAATGCGCTTTACCGCCACAAGGACTACAAGGAGCTCAGGGATGAAACCGAAGAGGATCCGCTGGAGGTAATGGCGTCGCACTCGAATCTCAACTACGTCCGTCTTGACGGAAACGTCGGTTGCATGGTCAACGGTGCAGGTCTTGCCATGGGCACCATGGACCTGATCCAGCTCGCCGGCGGCAGACCCGCCAACTTCCTGGATGTAGGCGGCAGTGCCAGCCCCAAGACTGTCGAAGAGGGATTCAAGATCATCATGAGCGACAAGAACGTGAAGGCCATCCTGGTCAACGTTTTCGGCGGTATCGTCCGTTGCGATCGCGTTGCGGGAGGTATCATCCAGGCTGCGAAAAACATCGACATGCATCTGCCTGTCATCGTCCGTCTGGAAGGCACCAACGCCCCGGCCGCGCAGAAGATGCTCGACGAATCCGGCCTGAACCTGATTTCGGCCAACGGCCTGAAAGATGCTGCCGAAAAGGTACATCAGGCTCTTGAAATGGCCTGATCTCCGCAGTTCCAGCCTGTAATTGAAAAGCCGGCCTTCACGATTCAGTGAGGGCCGGCTTTTCAATTACAGGGATTGAGCCCTGACTTCCCTTCGGATCTTACGCTGACAGGCAACAGCATATCTATTCATCGAACAATTCATACAAAGTAAACAGAACACACATTCTGCAGGGGCAAACATTTGTATCCATTCGAAAAGCTCACCGGATAACATTGCCTGTCGAATCGCGGAACAAGTTTATCAGATACAAAAAAAAGCAGGGCGAAAAGATGTACAATCCTTTTCGCCCTGCTTTTTCAGCAACAACCAGCAATTCCCCGCCAATCATCGATCATCATACGCATTCATCATCATTCATCGTGCTCAACCATAACATCAAACAGCGAAGAATACCCGGTATGCTGCTGTAACACACATCACATCAACACTCATCTCATCATCCTAACGACCATCACATCGTTTTCATTCAATAGGACGACAATACCCGGCAATCCTTGCGCATTAATTTCTCTTTTTTTTGCCCGGGGTTGAAACCCGGGAAACCGTAAATGAGGATTCAGATCTCGACATGTCGGGATGAACGTGTCAACTCGAATCGCGAAACAAATCTATCAGGCACAAAAAAAAGCAGGGCGAAAAGATGTACAATCCTTTTCGCCCTGCTTTTTCAGCAACAACCAACACTTCCCCGCCAATCATCGATCATCATTCGTCTTCATCATCATTCATCGTGTTCAACCATAAACATCAAACAGCGAAGAAGACCTGGCATGCTGCTGTAACACACATCACACATCACACATCACATCATCCTGTCTAGCGTCTCATCATTCCAATCATCATCGCATCATCTCAACTACCATCACACATCATCACCAACATTCATCACATTATCCTGTCTATCACCACTCATCAGTTAACCTACAATCACAACCTTTTCATTAAATAGGACGACTATGTCCGGCAAACCTTGCGCCCCTTTTTTGTTTTTTTTCAAAAAAATCCCTGCCGCATTGGGCAGGGAAAAAATGTTGAACATCCACAGCGAAGCTGGGGCCTTTCGAACCACGGATCACTCATAGCGCAACGCTTCGACAGGCTTGAGACCAGCCGCTTTCTGAGCCGGCCACAAACCGAAAAACAATCCTATCAAGACTGAAAAGCTCGTAGCAAGAACTACAGAAAAAACGGATGTCCTCACAGCCCATCCCGCGAAAGTCGCCAGCAACATCGAGACACCGACCCCAACAAGAACACCGATGATGCCTCCGCTGAGCGTCATGCCTACCGATTCGATCAGGAACTGCATCATGATATCAGCTTTGCGGGCGCCGATGGCCTTCCTCAGGCCTATCTCCCTGGTCCGTTCGGTAACCGATACCAGCATGATGTTCATGATACCGATACCGCCGACAACGAGTGATATCGCTGCAATCGAACCGAGCAGCATGCTCATCGTCTGTGTCGTGGCGCTCAGCATCTGCTGGAACTGGGTCATGTCCCTGATATTGAACGAATCTTCATCTTTGGGTGCAATTTTATGCTCTTTTCTGATATACGCGTCGATGGCTTTCTTCGCCGGCTCGATGTTTGCCGCACTTGATACCTCCACGAAGATGCCGTCGAGGTAATTCTTGCCGAGTACCCGATACATGGCTGTCGTCACTGGAATCAACACAACGTCGTCCTGATCCCTCGCACCGGCAAATCCTTTTGCGGGCGCAATACCGATAACCCTGAAGTTGATTCGGTTGATCTTTATGATCTGGTCGACGGGGTTCTTCCCTGCGAAAAGCTGCGAGGCGACGGTCATTCCAATGATAGCGACTTTTTGACGGCTCTGGATCTCCTCAGGGGTGAACCACCTTCCTATAGTCGGCACTGCTGCCCGCATCCGCCCGTAATCAAAGTCCACCCCTTCAACGCTGCTATTCCAGTTTTTATCAAGGTAAACCAGTTGACCCGAACCGTTGACATCCCCTGACACGACATTGATCAATGGGCCAAGCGCGGCTATTGCCTGGGCGTCTTTTTCAGTGAAACGGGTTACCGTTCCGGTCCCCTGCGCAGCACCGCCAATCTTCGCCGAACCGCCCCTTATAGAGAGCAGGTTTGAACCCATCGATTTAAGCTGCTCTTCCATGGAAGCCCTTGCTCCAGCACCCAATGCCATCATGGCGATGACTGAGGCAACGCCGACAAGAATGCCGAGCACCGACAAAAGCGTTCTGATTTTGTTCGACAGGATAGACTGGAAAGCCTGAACCACGAAACCCATCATCCGGCCCGGCTGAAAAATAGCTGTGCCTCCCGTATCCAGGGCACCCTGGGTTATCGGCGCCGCACGAACTGCGGCATCGGATTTCCGCCGGTCTTCAAGAACGACACCGTCCTTCATGGTGATCACCCTTTCAGCATATTCGGCAATATCCGGCTCGTGGGTAACCATGATGATGGTTTTCCCTTTCTGGTGCAGCTCCGTAAGGATCCGCATGATCTCGTACGAGTTTTTGGTATCGAGGTTGCCTGTAGGCTCATCGGCAAAAATGATCATCGGGTCCCTGATCAGCGCACGGGCAATAGCCACGCGCTGCTGCTCACCTCCGGACATCTGGTTCGGACGATGATCCGATCTCTGGCTGAGGCCAACCGTTTCAAGACGCTGCAGTGCATCCTTGCGGAAATCGCCCTTCTGGCCACTGTAGATGCAGGGCAGCATGACGTTGTCGATCGTGCTCATCCTGCCGAGCAGGTGAAACTGCTGGAACACAAATCCTGCAACGTTGTTCCTCAGCGACGCCAGCTCATCTTCGCTCATCCCGCTGACCTCCCTGCCCATAAGACGATACTGGCCTGTATCAGGCACATCAAGCAGACCAAGGATATGCATCAGCGAGGATTTGCCCGAACCTGAAGCTCCCATGATGGCAACAAACTCCCCCTGCTCGATCTTCAGGCTCACCCCGTTGAGGGCATTGACTGAACTCTCACCTATCTGGTAGGTCCTGGTGATGTTGACGACTTCTATCATCCGCCCTTGCTTTGTTGTTGAGGCCTGCGCTGTGGGACAAAGGGATTGCTGCCGCCACTGCCTTTGGGCAGAACAAAGGTCGAATCTTTCACGACGACGACATCTCCGGATGAAAGGCCCTGAACGATTTCGATATTCTTCTCATCCTTCAGCCCGGTCTGCACCGGCATCCTCCTTACCGAGTCTTGCGAAGTGCCCCTGACCGAAACGAATGACCTGCCGTTACGCGAACGCACGGCAGCAATGGGAAGCAGCAGGACATTATCCTTTTGCCTGATGACGATATTGACGTTGGCGCTCATTCCCGACCTGAACACATCGGGAACCGCTGATGGGAGCAAGTCGACCTGATAAATGTTCACGTTATTGACCAGCTTCGATTCGTAATAGATGTGATCAACCACCCCTGCCACCTTGATGTCAGGATAGGCATCAAGACTTATTTCGGCTTTCTGGCCCAGCTTCAGGTTACCGATATCGGTTTCGTCGACATCCGCCTTGACGATAAGCCTGTCGGAGAGCACCAGCACTGCGTCGCTTGTAGTAATTGTCTGTCCGGGATTGAGGCTGCTGACGATCACCTGACCGTTTATAGGAGAGATCAGCGCTGTCTGGTTATAAACCTTGTTCCAGTAATCGGTCTCGCTCTTCCCTTTCTGGGTCGCCGCATCAAGCAAGGCTGCACGATCAGTGGAGCTGATCAGGGCGAGCACCTGTCCTTTCCTGACAAACTGTCCTTCCTTGACCAGGATTTGGTCGATCCTGCCGCTTACAGGTGACTTGATCTCAAGCCGGTTCTGAGGCTTGACCGTCGCCGTGGTTGACACCACCGAATTGATGCTTCCGACCGTTGTATGATATTCGCGATATGTAACGTCTGATTTCCCCTTTTTCCCCATCATGAACACAACACCTCCTGCAACAATGGCGACTGCGAGCACCGCCCCCAAAATCCATCCCCTTTTACCTGGTTTCAATTGTTCCTCCTTTTGCCTGCACCCAGTTTGCTTCGGTAATCAGCAGGTTGGACTGAGCGTTGAGATATGATTTTTTTGCGTTCACAAGGTTGTCCTCGATAATGGTCCACTCATTGAAGGATACAAGCCCCGACGAATACTGGGCATCGGCGATCCGTGACCGCTCGGAAGCGGCTTCCAGAAATTTTTTCTGAACTGACACGCTCTGGGAGGCATCAAGGAAATTTTTCCAGGCCTGCTCAAGACTCCTCATGAGCGAGAAATAGGCGCTTTTTTCATCGTATGAGAGTTGATTGAGCACCGCTCTCGCCTTGGCCACGCCTGCTTTTCCGGAGCCCCCCTCGTAGATGGGCACAGCGACATTGACACCAACCTGCCAGGCCGTCCTGTCGGGAGGAAAAGAGCTGAAGGAGCTGTTACCTACGCCAGACGAAACAGAGACTTGCGGCATAAATGCACTTCTGGCTGCCTGAAGGCTGTATCGGGAAGACTCCTTTTGCGATATCAGATTAAGGTAGGCAGGATTTTCATGCACGATTCTGTCGAAGTCCGGCAATCCCCTGGTATTTTCGCTGGCAATGAACTGCCCTGAAACCCTCAGTTGACCGAACGACTCTCTTCCAAGCTGGGTGCTCAGCACCACCTGGGCCAGCTCAAGTGCTCTTTTAGCCTGGGCAACCTCATACTCCGCTGAGGCAAGATCTGCATTGGCCTTGCTCTGTGAACCGATGTTTTCAGTGCCGGACTTGTACAGCAGGCCTATCAGACGCAGGTTTTGCCGTCTCTTTTCAGCAATCTCCGCAGCGAGTGCTACCTGGCGCTGCGCCGTCATCAACTGAACGAACGCCGTCCGCAGAGCGAACCTTGTTGAGGCTGAAACCTCGTCCCTGCTGTACCGCGAAGCCTTGATATTTTCACCCGCGGCATTGACCAGACTGGAAGTTTTCGATCCGTCGAAAAGCAACTGGGTTGCATTGACCCCATAGGACCATGACCCGAATGGAGCAGCAATGTTCGATCCCGAACGCTCGCCGCCGGCGCTTGCGCTGACGGTCGGAAGCAGCCCACCCTTGATTATGTCTCGCTGGGCCTGAGCCTGGAGAACGGATTGGGCAGCCGACTGAAGATCCGGATGATGGGCGGCCGCCTCGTCCAGACACTGCTTCCAGTCAAGCGTTTCTGTTTGCGATGCTGCCAGGCAGGGCTTCATCGCAAAAGCCATCAGAACAAGAAAAAACAGGGTAGAACGTAATCGTCTCATGGTCTGGGATGCGTTATGAAAATCCTCGAAATACTATCATTCATATGACGTTACAAGCCTATTATTCCAGCGGTTGTCGCATCAGAATAATTAAAGTATTTATCACGGCACCAGTGACACCGATCATTCAGCTTTTGAAAAAATCGCGTTTCCTGAACTTCCCGAACAATAACCGGAACATGGCCTTCTGACGGGTAAGCCACTCGATGCGGGTAAAGCTGCCTGAGGCCGAAAGCATCCGATCAACAAGAAAGGCAGATACCGTATCGACATCATCTGCCAACATGTTATAGAACATCTTCCGTCTGCGGCTCTCCGGAGTGTCATCCCTGACGGTATCGAACAACAGGTCGGTCACAACCATTCCCGGAAGCAGGCACCCGAGGGTTATGCCGCTCCCTTTTGCTTCATGAGCGAACGATTTCGTAAAATAGGTGGCCGCACTCTTGGTCGTGCCATAAATGGTCATACGGTCGATGATGGCTCCCTTGCTGCCATGACCTTCCATCGTGAAAATCTTGCCCTTGCCCCTTGGCTGCATTGCCAGAAATGGAACAATCGTGCCATGCACCACCCCCATGATGTTGACGCCTGCAATCCTGGAAACCTCCTCTTCACCAAGCTCCCATGCCTTGCGCAACGACTGCCCCAGTCCGGCATTGTTCACCCAGATATCAACCTGCCGGAACCGCATTCCGGCCTCCCTGCAAAGTCGTTCGACATCATTGCGCGAAGAGACGTCGGCCACCACGCCATGAACCCTGGCGCCATATTTCGACAGCGCATCGAGCGCCCGACCGACGCTGGCTTCGCTGGAACCGTTGACGACGACATTGCACCCCTTGTCGAGAAAGTGGCGGGCGAGGCCGAGGCCAAGGCCCCTGGTGCTGCCAGTGATAACAACTGTATTCATGTTCACTCTTTTAAGACCGATCGAAAACTACCTGTAGACTCCATAAAAAAACAGCATGACATCGACGAACCAGAGAATCTCGACGGCAAGTATGGCCGTGTGATACAATTCATTACGATGCTTCCGGTACAGGAAAAGCGCAACGGCGAAAAGCACCCAGACTAAAAGGCCAAGCATGACTCCTGACAGAACGAGAATGTTTCGGGCACCCGGATGCGTCAACGGAGGAAGGAAGCCGAGTGAGGGAAGGATAGCCATCAGCATATCAAGCAGGACTGCTGCCGACATCATCAGGCGGGCATTACGGGAACCGCCGGTTTTAAACGAAAGGGCTGCGCCTGCAAGAAACAGGCTGTAGGCCATTATCGACAACAATTCCGAAAAAGCTGTCATAAAAAACGGATTGAGCTCACATCGGGATCATCTCCTGTAAAAGCTGTGAGCCTGTTGAGAAGATCCTGCCCTCATCGGCATCCACCCCCTCTGCGTCGGTTGCGCAACGATCGTTCGACTGGATTGACTTGTTAATCAATATAATGCACGACCATAAAACCTCTTTACGAACGATGCCTTAACCGATATTAATGCCGCATTACCGAAATATCGTATCTTGTCAACCGTCTTGTTGATCAATACCATGAAAATCACTGAATAAAGGCTCTTTATCTGCTATGCTTGAAACCCGAAATCTCTCCCTGTCCGCCGGCACCAAGGTACTTCTGAACGAAACGTCGTTCAGGATCGGCGACAAGGACCGCGCATCGCTGGTCGGCCTGAACGGCACCGGCAAGTCCACGCTCCTCCGCCTTCTCAGCGGCCAGCTTGAGGAGGACGGCCCGATGAGCAGCGGGCAGGTCATGAAATCCTCGACCACCACGATCGGCTACCTGCCCCAGGAGATCTCCTTCGAGGGGGACCTGGAGAAGACCGGCCTTCAGTATGCCCTGCTGGCGAACGAGAAGCTCAACGACCTTTCCGAAAAGATTGCAAGAATGGAGCTCGAACTGGCCCTTCCGGACCAGGACCACGAAGGCGAGGAGTATCACAAGCTGATCGAACGCTTCAGCGACGCCGCCCATGACTTTGAACGACTCGGAGGGTACCGGATGCAGTCGGAGGCGGAAAAGATCCTTTCCGGCCTCGGGTTCAGCGGAGCCGACTTCCATAAAAAGGTGAAGGAGTTCTCCGGCGGATGGCAGATGCGCCTGCTGATCGCGAAACTGCTGCTGCAGAACCCTACCCTGCTGCTGCTTGACGAGCCGACCAACCACCTCGACATCGATTCGCTGCGCTGGCTCGAACAGTACCTGCTGAACTACGAGCACAGCTACCTCATCGTGTCGCACGACCGCTTCTTCCTCGACAAGCTCACCACCAAGACGCTTGAGATCGCCTTCTCGGAGATCACCGAATACAAGGGCAACTACTCCTACTACGAAAAGGAGAAGGCCGAGCGCTACCAACTGATGATGGCGCGCTACGAAAACGACATAAAGAAGATGGCCGACCTGAAGGCCTTCGTCGACCGCTTCCGCTACAAGGCGACCAAGGCCCGCCAGGCACAGAGCCGCCTGCGCCAGATGCAGAAGCTCGAAGGGGAGCTGCAGACGCCGGAGGAGGATCTGTCGCAGATCTCCTTCTCCTTCCCGAAAGCCCGCCCATCGGGACGTGAAGTGCTCAGGCTCGACGAGGTGTCGAAATCCTTCAAGCTGCCCGACGGCACCGACAAAGTGGTGCTGAAGAATATCACCCTTGAGATCATGCGAGGCGACCGCATCGCGATCGTCGGTTCGAACGGCGCAGGAAAAACCACATTCTGCCGCATCCTGGCCAATGAAATCGATTTTGAAGGCAACCGCCAGACCGGGCATAACGTCAGCATGAACTACTTCGCCCAGCACCAGACCGAAAGCCTTTCGCCGGAAAAGAGCATCCTCGAAGAGATGAACGACGCAGCCCCGGACTCCGAGGCGCAGCGCAAAGTGCGCGACATCCTCGGCTGCTTCCTGTTCAGCGGCGACGCCGTCCAGAAAAAGACCGGCGTGCTTTCAGGCGGTGAGAAATCGAGGGTGGCCCTGGCCAAGATCCTGCTCCAGGCATCGAACCTGCTCATCATGGATGAACCGACCAACCACCTCGACATGCGATCGAAGGAGATGCTGATCGATTCGCTCGAAAACTACGACGGCACCCTGCTCCTTGTCAGCCACGACCGCTACTTCCTCGACAGCCTGGTCAACAAGGTCTTCGAAATCAAGAACGGCCGTGTCCAGGTCTACCTCGGCACCTACGCCGAATACATCGAGAAAGCGGAAAAGGCGTTCGAAGAGGAGAAGAAACAACTGGCTGAAGAGAACGCAAGGAAAGAGGCCGAACGAAAAGTCGCAGCCCAGAAGCCCATTGCCAAGCCACCGGTACCGAAGGCGAACAGAAAAAAAATCGAGGCGATTGAAAAGGAGATCCAGAGGCTTGAAGAATCAAAAAAACAGCACGAAGAGCTGATGGGCCAGCCGGCATTCTATGAAAAACCGGCCGAAGAGACCCGGTTGGAAAACGAAAAGTACCAGGTGATCTGCAAGGAGCTGGAGGCACTGTACGTGTGCTGGGAAGAGGAGATGAAATAAGCTCGAGAAGAGGGAAATGGACGTTATGGACTTGATGGACTTGATGGACGAAAACTAAAAATCGATGCCTGTCTTACATTGTCCATAACGTCCATTTTCTCCCCCCTTCCCTACTTCCCAGCCATTATCCTCAACCCGGCTACGCCGGCGATGATGAGGAAGATGCAGAAGAGACGGGCGATTTCACGGGATTCGTGGAAAAGCAGGATGCCTGCCACTGCGACGCCTACAGCACCGATGCCGGTCCATACCGCGTAAGCCGTACCAACCGGCACGCTCTTCATGGCTATCGACAGCAACCAGAAGCTCACAAGCATTGCCGATATCGTCAGGATCGAAGGCACAGGCCTGGTGAACCCTTCGGCATACTTCAGGCCAACCGCCCAGATGCACTCGAACAATCCGGCTATGAACAGGATAACCCACGCCATAGATCATCTCCCCCTTTTCATGTTTGTCAGATCCTGACCCACTTGTGCTGCCGGTCGGATTCGATGCCCGCCTGCATGATCTTCTGGATCATCAGGCCGTCGCGGAAACTGGCCGCATCTTCAATAACACGTTCGCCGCTCTTCAGGGCCTTGACGATCCGGTGGGCGAGAAATGCGAATCCGACGGCGAAAATACCGTGCACGGCAAACGACGACAGCTTGATCTTCTCCTGGAGCACCAGTTCGTCCCAGGGCAGGATCGGCTCGACAAGTTTCCATCGAGGGGCATCGATGAGGCTCCGCCCCCCTTTGGCATCGACGTTGGCAATCTCCCAGAGCCGACCGGCGCCATCGAGCCTGATGGTTTTCATGCTTCCGACGACTTCGAGCGAAAACCATGTATATGCGCCGACCGTAGTGACATGCATGAGGGATGAGGCGCCGAGGGCGACCGACGATGGCCCGAACTTCATGAACATGGCAAAACTGTCGTCCGATGTTACCGGCAGGCTGCCGCCACTCGACCCGGGAGCCGGGCGCTGGGGTATCGATGTGGCAAGGTTGCAGCAGACTTCGGAGATCTCCCCGACAAGGAACCGGTTCAGGTCGATAAGATGCGAACCGATCGCCCTCAGGGCTCCCCCACCCCTCGATGCGTCACTCCACCATGACCAGGGCTGGTCGGTTCGGTTGCGGGTGGCAAGGTTCACCACGGCCCGCACCTCGTACACCCTGCCGATCTCGCCGCTTTCAATCATCTGTTTCATACAGCGGACCGACGGGTGAAACCTGAGCTGGTGGTCGATCAGGGACAGTTTTGGCGACTTCGCGGCAACCGCTGTCATCCGTTCTGCCTCTTCGACCGTAAGGGCGAACGGCTTTTCGCACAACACGCTTGTGCCGCTTTCAAGCACTCCGGTGACCATGGACTCATGCAGCCAGGTCGGGGTCGTCACGCAGACCAGGTCAAGATTGCATTGCAACATATCCCGCCACTCTGCAAATCCATCCTGGATACCGAACCTGTCCATGAACTTCTGGCGATGCCGCTCGGTCGGGCTCGATACCGCAGCAAGCTCGACATCCTCCATCAGGGAAAATGCCGGGGCTTGGGCCACCTGCGCCCAACCGCTCCCGATAAATCCTATTTTGACTCGTTTTTTCATCATTTATCCCTTTTTCACAGGAGTCATCCTCATAAATCAGTCAATAATTTTCATAAAGAGCATAAAAAAAGGGTGACCAAGATCACCCTTAAGTTTTTCGTTCACTGCCTCATGGTCAGTTGAGCTGCTGTGCCTGTGCCTTGGCCTGGCGAGCCCGTTCGATATACTCCTTCTGGATGTCTCTCGACACGTTGTATGCCTTGGAAAGGCTGTCGGAACGCCAAAGATGGGCGTCAAAGGCCATACAGATGTTCCGGAGGAACGGTATGCCTTCTTCGGTCACCCTGACACCTTTTTCGAGCAAAACGACCAGACCGTCATTCTCCATGTCCTCGAGGCGGTAGCGGGCCACATCCAGCTCATCGGTAAACATGGCGGGATCTTCCCAGGAGGTCTCCTGACGGCACATGAGGTTAAGGATATGACGTCTCAACACGAGATCCTCTTCAGTCAGAAGGTGTCCACGCATGATTGGGAACCGACCTTTGTTCACCTCTTCTATGTAACGGTCGTCTTCGCGCTCGTTCTGGGCGAAAGCGTACCAGGTATCGCTGATCGACGATGCGCCGAGGGCGAGCATCATCTGGGTTGTGTTCTCGGTGTAACCCATGAAGTTACGGTGCAGGGAACCGTCTTGTGCGGCAAGCCAGAGGGCGTCACCTTCAAGAGCGAAATGGTCCATGCCGACTTCATGGTAACCGATCGATTCGAGCATTGCGCGTCCCTTGTCGTAAAGCTCCTGCTTCACGTCGCCTACCGGCAGGTCAGACTCCTTGAAGCGGCGCTGTCCTTCGTACAGGTGGGGATTGTGGCCGTAACCATAGAATGCCAGGCGGTCCGGCTTGAGCTGCATGACTTTGTCGATAGTATCGGTAACCGTAGCAAGCGTCTGTTTCGGCAGGCCATAAACAAGATCGAAATTGATCGAAGTGAACCCGATTTCTCTGGCCAGATCGATCTTCTCCTTGACAAGCTCAAATGACTGCGGTCGATTGATCTCAGCCTGTACGACCGGGTCAAAATCCTGGATACCGAAGCTCATTCGGCGGAAGCCGACACTGTAAAGCGCTTCGAGGTGCTCTTTCGAGGTCGAGCGGGGATTGGTTTCGAAGCTGAACATGTAGTTGTCCATCCGGTTGACATCCTTGAACAGGGTGTTGACCAGCATGACGAGGTTTTCCGGGCTGAAGAAGGTCGGGGTGCCGCCTCCGATGTGAAGCTCCTTGACGTTAAGCTTGCCGGGAAACACATCGAGATACATCTGCCACTCTTTGATGAGGGCATCGATATAGGGCTTTTCAAATGAATGGTCCTGGGTGCGATGAGCATTGCAACCGCAGAAATAGCAGTGGTTCTCGCAGTACGGGATATGGATGTACATGCTGATGCCGGTGGTTTCATTACTTTCGTTGAAACCTTTCACCATGGCTGCTTTCCACTCTTCCTGGGTCACGCCGTCGGCGCTCCATGAAGGAATGGTAGGGTAGCTGGTGTAACGTGGACCGGGATTGCTGTACTTTATTGCCAGATTTGCGAGATTTGATGTCATTGTATTCTTCCTCGACAAGTGTTATTTTTTTGTGCACAGGGGAAAATACATAAAACTCCGCAAATTCATAACCGTTATCCCCTCAAACCGGCCGCACCATTGATGCGGCCTGATCATTTTGTTTCATGACACAAGCACATGCAAAAGGGTATTCCCCCCTCGTAGGAATCATCATGGGGTCGGATTCCGACTTCGAAATCATGAAAGAGGCCGCCGACGTTTTTGAAGAGTTCGGAGTCACTTATGAAATCTCGGTCATCTCGGCACACAGGACACCGGGCGACCTGGAGGCTTACGCCACCTCCGCGCAGGATCGGGGCCTGAAAGTGATCGTCGCCGGCGCAGGCGGCGCAGCGCACCTTCCCGGTGTGACAGCGGCGATGACCGTACTGCCGGTGATCGGCGTACCGATCTACAGCCGCAAACTCAGCGGCCAGGACTCACTCTACTCAATCGTGCAGATGCCGGCAGGCATACCGGTAGCTACCGTAGGCATCGACAATGCCCGCAATGCCGCACTGCTTGCCGTGCAGATGCTTGCACTTGCGGACGAAAAACTCATGACTGCCATGAAAGCTTTCCGTGAACGCCTTGCAGAGGCTTCGCGCCAGAAAACCGGTAAAATCCGGGAAAAGCTGCATGCAAAAGGCTGAGTTCTGGATCAGGCACCTCGACCTGAAGCGACATCCTGAAGGGGGTTGGTACCGGGAAACATACCGCAGTAAAGGCTCGTACGACTTCGGCGATGAGAGCCCGTTCGGCAGCTCCCGAGCCTTTGCGACCTCCATCCACTACCTGCTCGAACAGGGCGACCGTTCGCGCCTGCACCGCATCCATTCGGACGAACTCTGGTTTTTCCATGCAGGCAGTCCGCTGGAAGTATTTCTTTTTCCCGAACGCGGCACGCCATCATCATTCACACTCGGCGGCTCGCCCGACTGCGGCCAGGTGCTCCACGACTGGGTACCAGCCGACTGCAGTTTCGGCGCCCGGATGAACGAAGGGGCTGCCGAAGGGACTTATTCCCTCGTCAGCTGCGTTGTAGCTCCGGGATTCGATTTCAGGGACTTCTCCTTCTCGGACAGGGAACAACTGATTGAGCAATTCCCCAGTCATGAAAGGATCATCAACGCATTGACCTGACCCGGGCGTAAATATCCGCAAGTCTGCGCCTGACAATGACATTCGTCTCTTTTTTATTATTATTCCACAGTTTGCAAACAGGAGATATTTGAACAGGACAATACGAGAGGACATGAAGAAGCGGGTTGTTATCGTCGGTGGTGGATTTGCCGGCCTGAATGCCGCAAAGGTGCTCAGCAACAGAAAGGATATCGAGGTAACGCTGATCGACCGGAAGAACTACCATCTCTTCCAGCCGCTGCTCTACCAGGTGGCAATGGCCGCACTGGGTGAGGGAGATATCGCCACGCCGCTTAGGAACATGCTGGCAGGATACGATAACATGACAGTCTTCAAGGGAATAGTGCGGAAAGTGGATCTGGAGTCAAAAACAGTTCATACCGATTTCGGTAACGTAGAGTACGACTACCTCGTCATGGCCTGCGGTGTGCAGCACCACTACTTCGGCAACAACCAATGGGAAGAGTTTGCCCCGGGGCTGAAAAATCTCGCACAGGCGACCGAAATCCGCCGCAGGGTAATGGAGGCGTACGAAGCGGCCGAAAGGACGAACGACACGATAGAGCGCAAAAAGCAGCTCACCTTCGTGATCGTCGGCGGCGGCCCGACCGGTGTGGAACTCGCAGGTTCGATCGGCGAGATGAGCCGCTACACCCTTTCGAAATTCTATCGGCACATTGATCCGAAACTCACCAGAATCTTTATCGTAGAGGCTGCCGATCGCATCCTCGGGAGTTTTTCACCTGAGCTGTCTAGCCGGGCCACACGCGAACTGGAAAAGCTGGGCGTGCAGGTCTGGACTTCGAGCCCTGTGAGCGACGTCGATGCCGACGGCGTGCAGATCGGCAAGGAACGCATCGAAGCTGCCACAGTGCTCTGGGCTGCAGGCGTCCAGGCTTCGGACATCGGCAAGCGAATGTGCCTGGAGACAGACCGCACCGGAAGAATCGTTGTCGAACCCGACATGAGCCTTCCTGGACACCCCGAAGTGTTTATCGGAGGCGACCAGGCATGTTTCACCCATCAAACGGGATCGCCGCTTCCCGGTATGGCACCGGTGGCTCTGCAGGAGGGCAAGTATATCGGCCGTACGATTCTCGGCGACCTCAAGGGACATGTGCGTAAGCAATTCAAGTACCGCGACAAGGGACAGATGGCGACCATCGGCCGCAACAAGGCAATCGTAGAATTCGGCAAGTTCAAGTTCGACGGCGCACTTGCCTGGTTCACATGGATCCTGGTCCATATCTACTATCTTTCGACCTACAGGCACCGGTTTTTCGTACTGATGCAGTGGGGCTGGTCCTACTTCACCTTCGGGTTCGGCGCCAGGCTCATCGTAAACAAGGACTGGCGGTTCTACGGCAAGGAGGAAAGCAAAGAGGACGATGGCTGCAGAACATGACATGACAGAAAGTCACGACGATCGCTTGCGGTCCGGACGCCGGTTTTCCCTATCCGGTCTGCTCAACGCGGCACTTTCTGTGACATTTATTGTCCTTGCAGCGTATATTGCCATCTATGCGTCAAAACCGGGCGTCCCAGACAGCCGCAATCTCCTTTATTTCTCGGCTCTTATGGGAGCTTACGGTATCTGGCGCATGATCAGGACCGTACTAAAAAACCGCGCACAGAATGAGTGCGCTGAGTGAACTGAATATCTGGGCTCCATGACCAGCCATGACAATTCAAGGTATAAACACGTGATGAAAACTATTGACTTGAATCTGGAAACTGAGCAGCAGCTCTTTTTTCACAATTACGCGAGGCTCCCCCTCGAAATCGAATACGGAAAAGGCTCATACCTTTACACTACCGACGGAAACCGTTACCTCGACATGATCGCCGGTATCGGAGTCAATGCGATCGGCTACGGCGACCCGCGGCTCCTGAAAGCCATTACGGACCAGGCCGGGAAGTTCATCCATATCTCGAATCTTTTCATGCAGCGCCCCCAGTTCGGGCTGGCAGCAAGGCTTCTTGAAATTTCAGGGCTCTCCAAGGTCTTCTTCTGCAACAGCGGCACCGAGGCGATTGAAGCCGCCATCAAGCTGGCGAGAAGATTCGCAGGGCAGAACGGCAACATTGAGAAAAGAGAGGTAGTCTCGCTCAGCAACTGCTTCCATGGCAGGACCTACGGGGCGATGTCCCTGACAGCGAAGCCCAGATATGTCGACGGATTTGAGCCGCTCGTCCCGGATACCGGCATGATCGACTTCAACGACGTCGAGGACCTCGAAAGAAAGGTCTCCGACCGGACCGCTGCGGTGTTTGTCGAGTTCGTCCAGGGAGAAGGAGGCATCCACAGGGTCAGCCCGCCATTTATCGCTCGCCTCAAAGAACTGGCCGCCCGGTTCGGATTCCTGATCGTGGCCGACGAAATACAGGCCGGATGCGGACGTACCGGCACATTTTTCAGCTATTCCCAGTTCGACATTCAGCCCGACCTGGTGTGCGCTGCCAAACCGCTTGGTGGCGGGCTTCCGCTCGGGGCGATCATCGGCAACGACAAAATCGCCGGGGTATTCACTCCCGGCAGCCACGGCACGACGTTCGGCGGCAACCCTGTAGCCTGTGCGGCCGGTCTCGCAATGATCGACGCGATTTATTCGGATGGCCTGATGCAGAAAGCTGTCGAAACAGGAACGATGCTGAAAGAAGGGTTTGAGACGCTTGCCACGAAATACAAGCAGATTCTCGAGATCAGGCAGTACGGACTCATGATCGGCATCACGGTGGACAAGGAGGCGAAATATTATGTCGAACAGGCGCTTCAGAAAAAGCTTCTGGTCAATGCCACCAGCCAGAATGTAATCAGACTGCTTCCGCCATTGTCGATCGACAGGGCCGAAGCTCAATTCTGTATCGATACGCTCGATGAAATCTTCAGCGAAGAAAAGCAGTAAAAAAGCAGAGCCTGCGGCACCTCAGGCTCCTGCCGTAATGCCGCTCGGTGTGGTGAACTACCTGTTCATCGCACTGGGTGCGGCGGTCATCGCCCTGAGTTATGGCTTCATGTACCTCGAAAAGGCGGTTGACGGATTTTTCGCGCTTCACATCGCCCCGTTCACCCTTGTAGGCGCATATCTCTGGGTGCTCTTCGCCATCTTCTACCGCCCGAAAGGCATAAAAAAAAGCGGAAACACCCCTTGAGGTCTTTCCGCTGATTCTTATGAAAGCCACCGCTTTAAACGCGGTAAAATGGCCCTAGTATATTCTTATCACTCCCCAAGCCTGAACCAGACCGGTATAGTCATCCAGACCCTCACAAATTTTCCAGCCTGTTTCCCTGGATTGTATTTGGTTGTCATTGCGAAATGGACAGCCTCCTTGTCGAAAACATTGCTGTCCGGAGGCACACGCTTGACGATCTCGGCTTTCATTGCCCGTCCATCCTCACCGATCAGTACGCGCACAAATACCCTGCCCTGGATACCGGCAATTCTGGCCATTTCGGGATAACTCGGTTTCGAATTAGGATCCCGCAACGTCGGCGGCTCCGAACACTCGCTCAACTCAACGATGGTATTATCGCAACCTGCTCCATCATTTTTTCCTGAGCCCTGCTGGATGGCCTGCCTCATCTCCTTCTGCGTTGCCAAAGTCTGCTCGGCAGGGGCTTCGGCGACCTTCTTGATCTTGCCGACGTTCGGCGGAGCCTCCACAGGTGCGCTGGACGGTTTGACCGGTTCCGGAGGCGCGATAGGCGGTGGAGGAGGAAGCTGGGTGACGTTGGTCACAATTTCGTAGCACTGCACAGTCATCTTGTCCTCGTGCTTGAACATGCCGGTAAAAGCCATCAAGTGATTCCAGTTGGCGCTGAGCACCCAGAAACCAAGTAACAAAAGAACAGAAACGATCACGCCGTGGGTCAGAAACAGGTGCGCCTCGCGCCGCAGCACGAGGTTGCCATAGTTTATGTTCCTGAGGCGGTCAGTATCGAGAAACTGTTCCCGGAAATTCCAACGCTGCTGTGCCTGTTCGGCCACATGTCCATGCACTCTATCTAACTTTGAAGACACGCTCCCAAACTCCTGTTTTCGGTTCACGAACCAAGGAAATAGTTATCAGATCGATCAGCGAACCACTTCGGCCCGCTTGACTTCGGCCTCGTCCTGACCGTTAAAGTCATCGAGGCTGAACCGATCAATCTTCAACAGGTTCAGTTCATCGATGATGTCTACGAGTGACTTGTATTTGGCCTTTTCACTGATCTTGACCACGATCACCAGTTTTTTGTTGTCGGTAGTCCGCTGGCGAAGCTGGTCCCGCAATTCATGGCTGAGCGATGACTGCGTTCCGCCTTTTTCATACAAAGGTTCCCGACGGGGAGCCTCTTCTCCCAGAGACCAGTATGCAAAATCATCACCTGGAATCCTGAGGGTCATCACGTTACGTTCGGCAATGGAGACTTCGCCGGTTTCCGGAGGAATGTTGATCTCCATCGTGTTAGACTTTGCGAAGGTGGTCGTCAGCATGAAAAAGGTAAGAAGCAGAAACGCCACGTCCACCATCGGCGTCATGTCAAGCTTGAACCCGATCCTTTTCGTCTGCCGTCCGCCTTTTTTTGGGCCGCGCCTTTCATTGGGGGTATCGATCATGCCCATATCAGCGAACCTCCCTTTCCATAACCGTCACCAGGTTGAAATTGAGCATGTTCAACTTCTTGAAAACCTTGATAACATAGTTGACCGACTCGTAATCCGCCTTGTTGTCTGCCCTTATGACCGGTCTCAGCCGCTGGTCGGCCATACGCGACATAATGATATACCTGGGCAGTTCTTCACGGGTGATGCGAAAACTGTCGTCAAGGCGAAATTTCCTGAGAGAATCGGCAATGGCCGGCGAAGACATCCCTGCATTCTCAAGCTTGGGTTTAACGACGGTATCGAAAAGCCGCACCCTGGTGCGTTGCGATGAAACGCCCATTAAAAAAGTATTGTCTTTGGAGACTGTCACGGTCAACACATCCGACTCCGGAAGCTTCATGTTCGAATGGGACGACGGAAGGTCAATCTTGACTGCCTCCGGCGGCCGAAACTTGGTCGTCAGCATGAAAAAAGTCAGCAACAGAAACGCCACATCCACCATCGGCGTCATGTCGAGACGAAACCCTACTCTTTTTGCCTTGATTTTGGACATGGCTCACGATTGGGATTTGCCGGTAGCGAGCGTCTGTATGATGTAGTAGGCGGCTTCGTCGATCATGTAGTTGAACCGATCGACCCTGCTGGTAAACACGTTGTAGGTAACGATACCCATGATGCCGCCAAGAATGCCGAGCGCCGTATTGAACAGCGCCTCGGAAATACCAAGCGAAAGCTGGACTGCATCGGGAGCGCCACTCGTCGCCATGGCTGCAAAGGCCCTGATCATGCCGAGGGTAGTGCCGAGCAGGCCGACCATGGTTGAAATGGAGGCGATGGTTGAAATGGCCACAAGGTTCTTTTCGAGAAGCGGCATCTCCATGACGGTCGCCTCTTCAACAGCCTTCTGCATCTCACTCATGCGCTTGTCCCTGTCGGTAATATTATGCACTGACAGCATCTTGTATCGCTCGAGCAAGGCCCTGATCACCGCAGCAAGAGAGCTCTGGTGGTCATCGCAACGGGCAATCGCCTGATCGATGGAGCCCGAATCAACATCCTGTTTGAGGCTACCGACAAATTCCGTAATTGCGCCTTTTCCTGCAGCTTTGTTCAACGCGAGGATCCTTTCGACGATATAAGCGATGACCATGAGGATCAGCGCCATCAACACCGAAACGACCGGGCCCCCTTTCCAGACGGCGTGGAACATGGATTCCGGAGAGGTGGTTCCCATCCAGATGTAGAACCCGAGGGATACTGCGTAGGTCACTACAATCAGCATCGCCGTGAAAAAACCCTGCTTCATATGCTTAACTTTATAATGATGGAATTAAGAAAATCCATGTAAGCCGTAAAAAATAATAATTTAAATAAACCACATCTTTCCTGTCAATTACAAGCGATAAGAGCCGGTGTTGCCGGAATACGGCCTTATGGACGCATTTATGTTATAGTCGCGAGCTTTTGGAAGGCGCAACGGAAAATCTCCAACGAAAAAGTCGAATCGCACAACAAATCAACAGAGGTGCACAAAAGGTAGGTCATACAGCTGCAGCCTGAAGATGATGAGTAATAATCGTTCAAACCTATTCGAAAAAAAGGGTTTACTGTGTAAATGTAGTAAAAAAACGTTTGAGTCAAGAAATCAGAATAGGCGAAATGTAGTCAAAAGACCCAACAGCCGAAATAATTTCAGGAAATAGCCTTCATCGAACTCTCCCGAAAAGAACCGTAGCAACGTTGCGATTTCATTATTTTCAGGTTATCATGGTTCGAAAACGAAACTAAAGAGCACCATATTGCAGACATGATACCGCAACGCATGATTGATGAAGTCCGTCAGGGAACGGACATTATTGACATTGTGTCGGATTATGTCAAACTGAACCCTTCCGGCCGCCATTACAAGGCGCTCTCCCCTTTCACTCAGGAAAAAACCCCCTCGTTCATCGTCTCGCCCGACAAGCAGATCTTTAAATGCTTTTCGAGCGGCAAAGGCGGAAACGTCTTCACCTTCGTCATGGAAATGGAGAAAGTGACCTTCCCCGAAGCGGTCGAACTGCTGGCAAAACGCGCCGGCATCGATGTGAGCAAATACCAGGAAGCAACTTCGAGGCAGGAAGAAAAAAGGGAGGACAGCCGCCACGAAACGCTGCGATGGGCCGCCCGGCTCTTCAACAGCACGCTCGAAAGCGACGCCGGCAAGAAGGCCTATGCATACCTTGCCGCAACCCGGGGCCTCGAAGCGGGTACCATCCGCAAATTCGGGCTCGGCTACGCCCCCGACTCATGGGATTTCCTGCTGAACGCCGCCGCAAAAGACAGGATACCGGTTGAGCACCTTACCGAGCTTGGCCTCCTGACGCGCCACCGCCTGAAAGACACCCTGTACGACACGCTCCGCCAAAGGGTCATCTTCCCGATCATGACTGTCGGCGGACAGGTCACAGGATTCGGCGGGCGGACGCTCTCCTCTGACCCTGAAACCCCGAAATACATCAACTCACCGGAAAGCGCCACCTTCGAAAAATCGAAGCTGCTCTACGGCATGCATGCGGCTAAAGACACAATCCGAAAGCAGGAAACAGCCATCCTCGTCGAAGGTTACATGGACGTGATCGCCCTCCACCAAGCAGGGTTCACCAACGCAGTGGCCTCATGCGGCACATCGCTCACCCGTTACCAGGCCAAAATCCTGAAGCGCTACACATCGAGGGTGCTGTTCCTCTACGATGGGGACAACGCGGGGAAAAAATCGATGCTCGCCGGCATCGACATCCTGCTCTCCGAAGGGCTGACTCCCTGGGTGGTGATGCTGCCCGGCACGGAAGACCCCGACAGCTTCATCCGCACGCGCGGAAAAGAGGAGTTCGAGAAGGTGCTGGAGAACGAAAAAAGCTCCTTCCAGGATTTTCAGATCCGCTGCTACCGCGATGCCGGATACATGGACGCCCCGGACCGCGCATCGAAAGCAGTTTCGGCCATGACAAAAAGCATTGCCATGATCTCAGATCCAGTCCAGAAAGAGCTGTATATCGAAGAGCTCTCGAAAAAACTCGACATCAGCCGCAAGACCCTCCAGAAGGTCATGGCTGCCGACAAGACCGGCTCGCATGGAAAAGAACCTCAAACCGGAAAGCAGGAAGAACGACCTACCTCTCCGGTTCAGAACACCCCGCTCTCCGTGTCCGAGCGAACCTTCCTGGAAGCGCTACTCGAAAGTACATTCTACGGCAACGAAGTGCTGGCCTTCGCCGCATCGCACGAGCAGATGCTGCGATTGTCAAACCATGCCGCACAGGCCATTTTCAGCCATCTGGTCAGCCGGTACCGCACCATTTCCAGCGACAAGGATACCCACATCGATATTGCCGCAGAAATCAGCTCCATCGAACTGCCCGAAGCCCGCGACCTCGCACTCGACATCCTGTTCAGGCTCCCGGTCAGCGATACCTCCCGCCCGAACCCGACCGAAACCGCCCAGCACGCCCGGCGCTGCCTCTCCCACTTCCTCATCGCCGTCAAAACCATCGTACTGGAACCCCTGCAGAAAGAAAAGCAGGCTCTGCTGTCAAAACTTGCCGGTGGCCCTGAAAAGTCAGAAGAGAAAAAACTCTTCACCCGCCTGCACGAACTGAACAACCAGATAAGATCAATGGACCAGGAGGTCACCGGCTCCATCAACACGATCCTGGAAGCGTGAAGTCTGAAAAGTGACAAGGAAAGTGTAAGAATGGACGTGATGGACGCTATGGACTTAATGGACAACACGATCGAAACTCTTCAAAAGACTCTTTACCGGAAATTGCAGCCAATGCCGCGCTCACGCTCGTCGCTGTAGCCAACAGCCTCCCGGACCGCCAGATCGACACCCTCGCCAAAGAATTCGAATCGAACGGGGGTTTCACCGAAAAGCTCTACCGAATCCGCTCAGTGCAAAAACGAAACAACCCCTGAGCAACCGAATTCATACCCACGCCCCCCTCGCCCTCTTTTTTTCGTCCATCCAGTCCATAGCGTCCATTTCCTATCCGCCCTCACGGTCTCTCCTGCACCAAATCGGGGCGCCCCAAAACTCCGGAATTGGCCAGCAATCTCAGGCGCGCCGACCGCCATTCTGCCACTGCACGGATCCGCTCCTGCTCGGCGTCCGCCAGTGAAGACTGGCTGTTGAGGACTTCGAGGATATCGGCCGCATGCCGATCATACCGCCGCATGGAAGATTGCAAACCCTGTGTCGCCGCCGCCATAAGCCGGTCGGAGGCTTTGAGCGTTCCCAACGAAGTCAGCGCGTCCGCATGCGCCTTCACCAACTCGGTCAGGATCTGGTTAGTTGTATCCTGCAACTGGGCCTCACTCTGCTCAACCTGGGCTGTTGCACCCCGGATCTTGTAGGTCCTTGCAAATCCATCAAATATCGGCAGGTTAAGCGTAACGCCGACCGCTGTCACAGACTGGTTGTTGAACGACAAACCCTGATTGGGGTATCCGTTCATGGAGAGGTAGCCCGTTGCATCCAGCGACGGCAATCCCTCTGACCGCACCATGGTAACTTTTGCTTTATCGGCAGCCAGCTTCGCACGAGCCTGCCTGATGGCCGGATGTTGTTCCTCTGCTTCACGCAACCAACTATCCAGCTTTTTCACATCATCTACATTATAAAGCTCCAGCTTCTGCGGTAAATAAAGGATCGAACCCTGCGCCAAGCCCATCGTCTGGACCAGCAGGCTCAGCGACTTGCTGAAATCACCCTGTGCCCGCGATTCACTGAGTCGCGCTTTGGCCAGGGCAGTCGATGCCTGCAAAACATCGGACAACGGCGCCAAGCCGCGATCTTCACGTCGTTTGGTTGCGGCAAGAATGCTTTCGGCGATTTCCGCCATTTTTTTACTGGCGACATAATGCGACTGTGCCGTCATAGCATCGAAATAGGCCTGGATAACCCCCGTCATGGTCTTCTGCAGCGAAGCATCGTGCGCGGCAAGGGCCGCAACCAGCAGTTGCGCCGCCGCTTTATTATTGGCGCTTCGCTCCCCGAAATCCAGAAGCCTCAAGGTCAGTGTACCATAGGTCTGATTGCCCAGCCGAAAGGTCTCGGTTGCACCAGTGGAGGAGGAGGTATTGGCCCAGTTCCCCAGTCGGCTCACTGAAACTTTCATAGTCGGCAGACAGGCAGCACGCGCTTCGCCCAACACGCCCGCCTGCATCTTGATTCCCGCCCAGGCCGAACGGATTTGCGGATTATTGCACAAGGCGACATCAATAGCGCCTCCCAGTTCCAGCGGTTGGAAGAGGTTGACGGAGGAAGGACAGGCAATGGAACTGCCATCGGGAAGCGTGGCTCCTGTGTGCAAGCGACAGGGTTGCGCACCCAGAGGATCTTCCAGAATACCAAAAAAACCCAGGGCGGAAGCCGGCACGGCCATCAACGAAATGAGTATTGCAAGAACGCAGCGCCCCGACTTAGCGTTGATTGAAGCTTTCGTGTGCATGTTGAATCAGTGGGGAGAGGAAATATTCGATAATGCGGCGGCTGCCGGTCTTGATCTCGATCGAAACACCCATGCCCGGCGTCAGCGCAACCTGATGTCCATCAATTACCATGGTGGACTGATCCATAACAACCTTGACGGAATAAACCGAGCCCCTGGGTGAGTCCTTTTTCGCATCATCCCGATGAGCCTGCTGTGATGCCTGGCTGCCCGCCTGGATATTCGGATCTATCGCATCACGTGATACATGGGAGACATGACCGGACACCGTACCGTATTTGGTATAATCGAAGGTTTCGATCTTGACCTGGGCTCGCTGGCCTTCCACAACGAATCCAACATCCTTGTTCTCAATAAAGGCCTCGACTTCGACCTGATGCTGGCGGGGGACAATCACCATCAATGGCTGAGCCGACTGTACCACCCCGCCTACCGTATGGACCGTCAACTGCTGCACGGTACCTGCCACAGGGGCCTTAAGGCTCAGCAGGTCACTGTGCGCGGCGGCACGTTGAGCTTCCTGCCCGGATGATTGTGCCTGCCTCAACCCCTCATTCAGCGCGTCCTGCGCATTTTTACGTACCTCGGCGATATGGGCACTGCGCTGGTTGGTGACATCCGCAAGCTTGCCGTCCAATTCAATCCGATCCTGCTCCTTTTCGAGCCAGGCATGTTCCGAAACATCATGCTCCCGCGCCAGAACACAGTAATCGTTCGCCCGTTGAGCAATAAGCGGAAGCTGACGACGATAACGCGCGATCTCGCCATCCAGGCGTATCAGTTTCGCTTCGAAGTCCTGCCACTGACTTTCCAGATGACGCCTGGCGTCCGCGACACGCGCTGCCGACGCCCCATCCACACCAGCCATCTGCTGGAGTCTGCCAGCTTCGATCGACAACAACAATGCACGGGATCGCGCCACCTGCAACAGCGCAGATTCCCGGTCACCGGAGGCCTTGTCCCGTTCCCGATCGCTCATACGGGTATCGAGCCCGATCAGCAGGTCGCCGGCGGCAACAGACTTTCCCTCTTCGACGAACAGCCCATCGACGCGGGCTGTTTCAACGGAAGCGATGGTTTTGCTGTGATCGGAAGGGATGATCTTGCCCGTCGCATTCACGATGATGTCCATCCGGCCAATAAACGACCACAGCAGCAGCGCAAGCAGCAACGCCATCAGGATACGGGCCACCCAGCGTCCGGCCGGCGATATCGGCGCGGTCTGCAACGCCAGCGCTGACGGGAGAAATTCCGATTCATGCACATTCAGGTCCGGAGGCGTCATCTCATGCCGTCTCGACCAGAAATGGGCAACATGCTGCCGGTAGCGGCCAATCAGCTCCCGCAAGGCCAGCAGACGCAACCTGAACTCCTGCCGCCGCTGGCCATGGGAGTCCCGCCCTGAACTGACGCCACGGCAAAGATGTGACAGAACTGTCTTTATCCTTGCAGCATATCGAAAGTATCTTGCATGCCAACTCATACGGCACACACCTCCGATTGCATCCCCTGCTGCAGATTGTAAAGATGGGCATAAATACCGTCCATCACCTGCAGCAATTCCGCATGGGTGCCCGCCTCGACGATCTGGCCACGTTCTATAACAATGATGCGGTTCGCATCGCGAACGGCAGACAGGCGATGGGCGATGATCAGGACCGTCCTTCCGGCACAGATCTGCCGCATGTTGTCCTGAATGACCTTCTCGGACTCATAATCGAGGGCGCTGGTCGCCTCGTCGAAAATCAATACCCGTGGATTCGTAATCAAGGCCCGGGCAATGGCGATACGCTGACGTTGCCCTCCTGAAAGCCCTGTACCGTGCTCACCGACAATCGTGTCGTACCCTTCAGGCAATTCACAGATAAAGTCATGCGCTCCGGCCTGTTTGGCGGCCTTGATCAACTGTTCCAGCGGCAAAGCCGGATTTGCCAGCGCAATGTTGGCCCTGATCGACCGGTTGAAAAGCATGTTCTCCTGCAACACCACGCCAATCTGCTGGCGCAACGTGACGGTATCGACCACCGCCAGATCGTGACCGTCGACGAGTATGCGCCCCCGATCCGGAACGTAGAGGCGCTGAACCAGCCGAGCAAGCGTGCTCTTGCCCGATCCGGACCTGCCCACGATTCCGATCACTTCCCCCGGAGCGATCTTCAGATCGACCTGTCGTATGACATCTGAGGCATCCGGGCGATAACGAAACGAGACCTGGTCGAATTCGATCGACCCGGTGATTTTCGGCAAACGTGTCTTTTGGGTGGCGATTTCAGTGGGTGCATTGAGGATATCTCCGAGACGACTCATGGATATGCCGACCTGCTGGAAATCGTTCCATAGTTGCGCCAGGCGCAGAATAGGGTTCGACACCTGTCCGGCCAGCATGTTGAATGCAATCAGGGCGCCTACCGTCAGTTCGTTTTCCAGAACGAGTCCTGCTCCCTGCCAAAGAATGGCGACAGTGACCAGCTTGCTGATAAGCGTAACGCCTCCGCCGGCAATCGTCGCCACGTTGGTTACCGACAGCCCAGCCGTGACATAGGACGCCAGTTGCTGATCCCACTTGTGCGTCCATCGGGGTTCGACCGCCATCGCCTTGACTGTGTCGATACCGCTGATGGTTTCCACCAGAAAGGACTGGTTCTCTGCGGATCGATTGAATTTTTCGTCGAGACGAGCGCGAATCATTGGCGTAAAAACGACCGACAAGGCTACATAACAGGGTATAGAAGCCAGCACGATGAACGTCAGTGACTTGCTGTACCAGAGCATCACCGCGAGAAACACAAACGAGAATGCGATATCAAGCACCACCGTCAAAGCATTGCTCGTAAGGAATGAGCGGATATTCTCAAGTTCACGAATCCTGGCTACCGAATCGCCGACCCGGCGGCTCTGAAAATACGGAAGCGGCAAGCCGAGCAGGTGCCGAAAGAGACGGGCGCCCAGCTCGACATCGATCTTGCTGCTGGTATGGGCAAAAAACCAGGTGCGGATTCCAGTCAATGCCGCCTCAAACAGGGTCGCTGTTACAAGGCCGATTGCAATGACATTGAGGGTTTTCATTGCGTGGTTTACGAGCACCTTGTCCATCACCACCTGAAAAAAGAGCGGTGTCGCCAGACCGATGAGCTGCAGAAACAGTGATACGAGCAATATTTCACCCAATAACCGGCGGTATTTGATGATCACCGGAATAAACCAGGTGAAATCGAATCGGGCAAGCGGGCCGCTGAAGGTCGCCTTGCTCGCAAAAAAAATTAACTCACCGGGACTCTGTGAGATAAAATCCTCAACAGAGATCATTTCCGGAGGTTGACCGGCATGCTGAATCAACAGTCGCGGCGCAACCGACTGGGCGCCTTCGCCTTGGCTCTTGTCGAAGCGGGCCACAATAAAATAACGACCATCCATATTCCGAGCGATGGCAGGAAACGGCGCTTTGTCCAGTCGCAACGGATCCTGCCGAACCAACCTGGCCGTCATACCGAGCTCTTTGGCCGCGAGCAACAGCGCCTTATTGCCAAAAACCACTTCCCCCGTAGCCTTATCCCCCTCCATCTCAGCCGAGAGTAGGTGTTTAAGGGTCATCTCATCAACCACGATCTGATGAAAGGCTCCTATGACCTGTAAACAGAAAAATCCTGTATCCATGACTCTCAATAAACCTCTTGGCGTCGTTTTATGTCCATTTCGCTCAAGAGAGATGCATTAACAGATGAGCTCATGCGAAATAAATGTCTTGTCCATCCGGACGGATCGGGGAATTCCTGTAACGGTGTATACCTGAAATTCCCCCTCGTTTCCACAACAACCGGACACCGCAGACCAAGAGCGCTACGTTCAACAGCCACCAGACTCGATTCCGGAATACAGACCCCCTTTCCGCAACATGCGTCAGTTTATCCTGGCCAACCGGACGATCGTTATCCGACCTCTCTGCCGAAATAGATTTCATATTTATCCCTTTCCAGATTAATTCCAGTTGGCTGCCAATACCGGGGCAAGCTGCGTTTGAGTAGCCGAAGGCAAAACGGTCTGGCCCACCGCCGGAGGCATCATGGTCGACATCGCCTGAACCAGCGCATTCACATTGGCATCAACCAACACCTTGCCATCTCCTGAACGAATCTGCTCGACGTGGTAGGCTGAACCCGAATACCAGTTACGTATTACCACCATATCCGAGCCGCCGATGATGCTGATGTCAAGATCATTGCCGACATGACGGAACCAGAGCTGTGCATAGCCCACGTCACTGGAAAACGCAAGAACATCGCTATTGCCTACCTTAGCGTCAGTATCAACAATCAAATCCTGACCGCCACCCCGAGCAAAACAATAGCGATCGTTGCCCTGGCCGCCATTCAACGTATCGTTTCCGACTCCACCATCAAGCACATCGTTGCCTGAACTACCATTAAGGATATCGTTTCCTGCCCCTCCATCAAGATTGTTGTCTCCGGTATTGCCGGTGAGAACATTGTCCAGCTGGTTACCGATCCCGTTAATGGCGGCAGTACCGCTCAGTGTGAGGTTTTCGACGTTTTTTGAAAGCGTATACGTGACGCTCGATTGCACAAGGTCGGTTCCCTCGTTCGCATTTTCAACAATGACATCGCCCTTGTTGTCCACATAATAGGTATCGTTGCCTATGCCTCCGACAAGCGTGTCGGCTCCCACATCGCCATTCAGTGTATCATTGCCCGCATATCCATCGATCACATCCGCCTGAGCCGTTCCGGTAAGGGCGTCATTCCCGAAGGTTCCGGCGATGTGGTTGGCGATCGAGATGACGAACTCATCGTTAACCAGGACTCCGCTGCCATCGGTTGCCGTCACCTTGACCGTGAGGCTGCCTGAAGATATAGAGGTCGGCGTGCCACTGAAGCTCCTGGTCGCAGCATTGAACACCAGCCACGACGGCAGCGCCGTAGCGTCGGCCAGCGTTGCTTTGTAGGTCAGGGTGTCACCTGTGTCGATATCAGTAAAGGTGTTCGATGGCAATGCAAAGGTGAACAGGGTATCTTCTACCGCACTCTGATCAGCGATCGGTCGGGAAAGTACCGGAGCGTGGTTCATCAATGCAACCACGCTCAGAGTATAGATGCTGGACACAACCGCACCCAACTGGTCCGTGGCCATAACCTTCACGCTCAGATTTCCTGCGTCAGTATTTGAGGGCGTCCCGCTGAAGGTAAGCGTCGTGGCATCAAAGGTCAGCCATGAGGGCAGCAAAGAGCCGTCCGCAAGCCTTACCGAATAGGTGAGCATGTCGCCGATCGAGCTGTCGGCATCTGTGAAACTCCCTGATGGAACGGCATAGACAAATGAGCGATTTGCAGTCACACTCTGATTGCTCAATGGAACTGCGACAACAGGGGCATTGTTTGCCTTCAGCTTCAGATCAGCCACCGTCCAGACGGTACCATCGGCAAATTCGACCCGCTCGACTTTGTGTGCATCATCGATGAACCACCCCTCAACCCGGAGCTGATCGCCGCTGCCGACCGTCAGCAACAGATCCGTTCCGTCTCGGCTCACGCCTACCTGCCCAGGCACGATGGTAGCGCCCAGCACAATACGGTCGCTGTTGCCAGCTGTCGAATCGTTTTCATGGATCGTATCCTTCCCATAGAGATTTTCAAACAAATATGTATCGCTACCGGAACCGCCGTAGAGCGCGTCGTCCCCATTGCCTCCATTGAGTATATCGTTACCGGCCTGACCATAGACCGTATCGTTGCCACCTGCCGCAGAAATAACGTCGTCGGAGACATACCCTTTCAGGGTCTGGTCTGTGGCATTACCCACCAGCGCTTTCGCCTTGATCGTGTTCAGGTCCCACACCGTGCCGTCTTCGAAAATGACCTGCTGCAACGGATTGCTGGCGTTTGACGGATTGTCACCCGAAAAGAAATTCATCGCCATCACGCTGTCAGTTGTTCCTGATATCGACAGCACGAGGCTCGTCGACAAACGAGTAACAACAACATCCGACGCAGCAATACCTGCCTTGAACTGCAACACATTCATTTTGCCGGCTGACGTATCGTAATCTAAATAGATGGTATCCTGTCCATCCCCTCGGCCGAACAGATAGGTATCGTTTCCTGCCTCGCCACTCAGAGAATCGTTGTCGGCACCGCCGCTCAGAATATCGTCACCGGCACCGCCATGGATTTCATCGCTTCCGGCATATCCATCAATCAAGTCAGCCTGATCCGTACCGGTCAGGTAATCATTTCCCGAAGTTCCGGCAATGTGGTTGGTAATCGATATGACGAAGTCATCGCTCACCGAAACTCCGCTGCTGTCAGTCGCCGTCACCTTGACCGCAACTGCTCCGGAAGAGCTTGAGTCAGGCGTACCGCTGAAGGTATGCGTGGAAGTATCAAAGCTCAGCCACGACGGAATCGCCGAACCATCAGCAAGTGTCACGCTGTAGCTGATCGTGTCAGCGGAATCAACATCCGTAAAGGTGTTCGACGGAACCACAAAGCTGAACGAAGAGTCTTCAACGCCGTTCTGGTCTGCAATCGGATGCGCAACCACCGGGGCATGGTTCCTGCTTGCAACAGCGTCGGTTGCGGTCGAACTCACCGACTCCTGCGTACCAAATCCGTCGGTATAACTCGCCACCGCACGTACCTTTAAACCGGCTTCCGATTGCTTCAGTATGTATGATTCTTCTGTGGCACCGGCGATATTCGTCCACGTCACGCCGTCGCCGCTCGATTGCCACTGGTAAACTATAGTACCCAGTCCATCTGCGTCAGCCAACGTGTTGCCAGCCGTGAGTAACTGACCCTGCGTCGCAGTGCCGCTCACGCTGACCGTGCCGGTCGGGGCGTCATTGACGTTGGCGATCGCACCGGTCATCAGTGTGGCCACATCTTCCTCATTACCTCGTCCATCCACATAACTGACATTGACACGCAGCCGTTGACCCACATCCGATTGACCCAATGAATACGACAAGCCCGTAGCTCCGGCAAGATCGCGCCACGTTATGCCGTCGCTGCTCGTCTGCCACTGGTAATGCATCTCTCCAAGGCCATCAGCATCGGCAAGGGTATTGGTCAGCGTGAGCGTCTGCCCCTGCTCCGCCTGACCGTCAATCTCCACCCAACCGCTCAAGCTCGCATTATATCCACTCCCGTCCTCAAGAGCATACCAGACCATGCCATCGGCAAACTGTACCTGATCGATCGAATTTTTCCCATCACCGGAGATACCATCGATCCGCACACTGTCCTGACCGGATATGATCAGGATCAGGCTGGTGCCATCGCGGCTCACCACCACATCGTTTGCCTGAACGCCCTGGCCGAACACCAGAGTATCCGTTCCCTGACTGTCCGTGATCACATCATGACCATCCCCCAGATTGAACTGGTAAGTATCGTCACCCGTCCCGCCTTCCAGGGTATCGTCACCGATGCCGCCTGCCAGAGTGTCGTTGCCGGCAGCTCCCTGCAGAACGTCGTTGCCGGAAAGCCCCATGAGCGCATTATCACCCCGGTTCCCCACCAGCGTGTTATCCAGCTCATTACCGGTTCCATCGATATCTTCCTGCCAGAACTTGATCGGCGCAATGGTATAGATGGAATAACCTCCGGAAACATTAGCAGCATTTCGGAATGTCGTGATATCGACAAACCGGGTCATGTCACTGACCAGACCCCGACCCGAGTCAGCAATATAAAAGCCCTTGAGAGTGCCATCCGCTTCACTGTACACGGCACCTGTCAGGGTAACGGCATGGTTGGCGGTGCCGTTTCCGATATAGGCTGCATCACCCCATAACTGTCCGGCATTCATCGAAAGAATGACGCCTCGGCCGCTTCGCACCAGATTCGCAATCCCCGATTCGTTATACCCTATCACCACATCGTTGCGAATGCCATATTCATCCAGAATCGCACGTTGCTGGCTGACACTTGATCCGCCCAGCTGGTAGTGCGACAAACTTGGATCATTCACCGCCCAGTTGTTCTGGATTGCCAGATTGACGACCTGACTCTCACTCGTCGGCCGTCCAGTCTGGGTAATCAGGTTGGCTATAGAGGTCAGTGCACAAGTGCCCAGATAGTTCTGGACTGCATCCCCCTGCATGTAATCGAGTTCGTTACGCTTGGGATAGCCATACACCAGAACATTCTGCCCATCTACCAGCCCTTTTTCCGGTTTCGCAAAATCCAGCAGCAACAGATTCTCGACATTGCTGCCCAGTTGATAACTGATACTGCTCTGCACGGTTTCCGCGCCTTCGCCGGCAAGTTCCGTCACCAAATCACCGACATTGTCCACGTAATAGATATCGTTACCCTGCCCTCCGATCATGGTATCGGCACCCGTCACGCCATCGAGGATATTATCTGAGCTGTTCCCGACTATCAGGTTATCAAGCGCATTGCCTGTACCGTTGATAACGGAACCCTCAAGCAATCTCAGCTCTTCAATATTGGCATTCAACAGGAAGTTCTTGTTCGTAATAACCGTGTCATACCCTTCCCCGGCGGCTTCATAAATGGTGTCGTTGACACTATTGACGATATACGTGTCATTCCCTGTGCCACCCACCATGACGTCGGAAGCTTCGCCGCCATCAAGGTAGTCGTCGCCAGCGCCGCCGATGAGCGTATCGTGGCCGGCACCACCATAGAGATAGTCATTGTCCGTTTCTTCGGGATTCAGTGTCTGCTGCACTTCATTGCTTGCAGTGAAACCAACAAGCAGATCATCCCCCTCGCCGCCATACAGGATGTCATCCCCGACCTGTCCAAAGAGATTGTCATTGCCAGCATCTCCATACAGGAGGTCATTGCCGACACCGCCCTGCAGTTCATCACGGCCATCGCCCCCATAGAGCAGATCGCTCCCCAGACCTCCAATGATGATATCACTCCCCACGCCGCCACACAGCGTGTCATCATCGGTTTCGCCTGCGTTAAGCGTCTGCCTGGCTTCGTTGGTACCGGTAAAGCCCATCAGCAGATCGTTGCCGTCATCGCCCCAGAGAACATCGTCGCCGACCTGTCCAAAGAGTCGATCGTCACCAGCCCCACCGACAAGCTGGTCATTGCCTTCATTACCCTGCAGTTCGTCGGCGCCTTCTCCGCCAAAAAGTTGATCATTACCTTGCTCCCCCATCAGAAAGTCATTACCAATGCCTCCATCCAGAGAATCATCACCCAACCCGCCAAAAAGGTTGTCGTTACCGCTTTCTCCATACAGAACGTCGTCGTCTGTTTCACCGGCATTCAGCGTCTGCTTGGCTTCATTGGCTCCGGTGAAGCCGACAAGGATGTCGTTGCCTTCACCGCCCCAGAGCGTATCGTTACCGACCTGCCCGAACATTTTATCATCTCCCGTACCACCTACAACCTGATCATTGCCTTCACTTCCCTGCAGCTCATCGGCACCATCCCCTCCAAAGAGACGGTCGTCACCTTGCCCCCCTACGAGAAGATCATTGTCGGTACCACCGTCCAGATAGTCGTTGCCCACTCCACCATTCAGAGTATCTGCACCAGTACCGCCGTAAAGATAGTCTTCATCCGTTTCGCCGTCATTCAACGTCTGATTGGTTTCATAGGTTGCAGTAAAGCCCTTCAGCACGTCGTTTCCATCACCACCCCAGAGCGTATCGTTGCCGACCTGACCGAAAAGTTTATCGTCGCCAGCTCCACCGACGAGCTGGTCATTGCCTTCGTTACCATGTAGTTCATCGGCACCATCACCACCAAAGAGCCGGTCATCACCCTGCTCCCCAAGCAGATAATCGGTGTCCGCACCACCATCCAGATAATCGTTGCCCAGTCCTCCATAGATGTTATCAACACCAGCTCCGCCGTAGATATAATCGTCATCAGTTTCTCCGGCATTAAGCGTCTGCTTGGTATCGTTTGACGGCTTAAAGCCTACCAGCAGGTCGTTACCGTCACCGCCCCAGAGCGTATCGTTGCCCGCATAGCCAAACAACTGGTCATCTCCTGAACCGCCATCCAGATAGTCGTTACCGTCCTGCCCCAGAAGCGTATCGGCACCCTCCTCACCATAGAGGTTGTCGTTGCCGGCAAGGCCATAGACGACATCGTTACCCGTACCACCCCAGATATTGTCGTTACCACCGGAGCCCCCAACCTGATCATCGCCATTACCGCCAAGATAATTCGTCAGCGTAGTCGGAAACAACGACGCTAAGGTGCTGTTGGTAATGTAACTGGCGTCAAAGCTATCATTGCCATCCGTGCCGATAAGGGTGTTCCGGGTACCGTTGTTGATCTTGATATCACTCGATGACCAGTAAAAGGTGAAATTGCCAGCGACAACGTAAAAGTTATCGGTATCGCGTAGCGTACGGTATTTGCTGTTCGGAACTACCTGTGTAAGATTGGTCTGGCCGGGCTGACCAAGATTGATGACAGAGGGCAGCGCCGAAATCACCACCGTCGGGGCCACCGCCTCATACCCCGACATCACCGCATTGCCACGCGTAAGCTTGCTCCAGTTCACCGAGTATATCGCACTCGTCACAGCATTGAGCTCCCCGGCATCAAGATGTCCATTCTCATTCAAATCCGTCAACAGCTTCAACTCCGATGCCTCCGCGACACTCAGAATCTTATCATGGTTCTTATCCAACCCCTGTAACGTCGTCAAACTCACCCTACGCCCCTGCCCATCCACCAACACACCCGTCTTGTCCGCAATCGAGTTCGCATTGTCGTATGTCGAACTTTGGCTGTCGTAGAAAGCACCGATGGGTTTTATACTAAATCCCTCATCAGGAGTCCATGTCACCACCATTCCGTCACTTGTATATGAAACTGATTTAATCATTTCGGATACCGGTGTTATCAATAGTGTATACGTTTCGGCGCTTATGTCGCCATTTACATAAGTCTGCCATATCCAGTATTCCGCAGCCATAAGACTTGTCTGAACATTTAAATCTGTATTTTGTATTAAAGTAGAATTAGAATTACCTATATTGCGAATATAATCTTGAAGAGCATTAGTTCTGTTTATCCAGCCTTTTAAAAATACCGACTGACCAGAATCATTTGCGACTATATTATAATAGAATTGCTTTCTCGCATCGATATATTTCTGCACTATATCATTGCCGATATTATTTATCGCATTTATTGTATTATCTCCAATTATTCCATCCACGGATACCCCAAGTGTTTTTTGGAGCGTTTTAACTGCATTTTCAGGACCACTATTTACTGCCATATCAAAAACAGCTACCGACAACGCATCAGGAAGTTGATCACCATTTATCGCGTTCCAATATAATTCGTGATAAATGTTTTTAGCATCACTTAAAGATATCCATTTAACACTTGTAATTGAATCGCTTATAATACCTTGCGCTTTTGCCTCCAAGAAGGCATCATTAGTAATACCATACATCGTTTTTCCACCTCTATCTGCTGGGTGGTTGGAATAACCCCCTTCTATTAGAATGGAAAAGCTATATGCTAACTCAAAATTACCCATAATATATTTTTTATAGTTACAGTATTTCCCCTAAGCATCCTATTATTCTTGCAATAGTTTTATTATATGCATAAAGTATATAACTCTTTGTTTTGTTATTTCAGCGGTAAGTCTATCAATAGCTCTAGATTTTATCAATACATACATTGTCCCATCATTATTGAATTTATTATCAACAATCGCCTCTTGTGTATTGATGTCCGCATCTCGCATTAAAAGCCATTTTTGCTGAGCCTCCTTTATTAGTTTTTTTTCGGAATCACCTAGCATTGAACATAGTTTATTATACTGGATATTTAGTTCTTTATCCCAGACCTGAGATTCAACAAGACAATTAATTCCACCCAGCCCTCCCCCAGAATTATCAAGACAATCCTGAATATATTTCGTGTAATCATTCTCAAATTCTTCAATGCTATTAAAATTTTCAAGTGTATAGCGGTAACCATTAGAGCCATTTATAGCTATTGATGAGGATGTAGTGATATTGATTAACAATAATACAAAAAATGATATTTTTATTAATTTGCGCATTATATTGCCAATTAATTTTAGATAATCCCTTTTTATTAGTGAAAAATTAGCAACGATCATTCTTTTTCCTTTGTTAACGATTTTTGTTTTTCAATACCTTGACTTGATTAACACAGCTTTACGCCCAAATTCTGTACTTTTAGATATTGACACTATAAACATCAGCCAAAGCGAACAATTATTATTAATCAACACTGAATTAACAGATTTTCTCACAGAGTCTTGTCAAAACACCCCACTGAATTCCACAATTAATGACCAGTTTTCATCCCACCACATTGCAAGAATATTACCTTTCATTGGCTTTCATGCGTATTTATATGTTTAGATTTGATATACATATTCAAAATCCAGCCCATATGGCTTCGCTAACCAGAGAGCACAGTACTCCGTCGAGCTTGGCCTATCAGCCGAAAATATTGTCGGATTTAAAATTTCAGACATGACTGCCTGAATATGAGGTGTCGTCGTCATATCCGATAAACTGAATAGGGGTTCAGTAAGGGACTCTGTTTCGAGTGATCTATTTAAGAACTCCCCAATAATACGTCTATTTTACATTACACTACAAACAACGCCACTTCTTTTATACGTCTATCGTACAAATAGTCACCAATTCTAAGCCATGGCATATCCACCCCCTAAATCGATTTTATAAAAATTCTACTTACGACAATGAATAAAACACGAATCATCAGAATAGCACACGCAGGAACCATACATATCCATAAAACAACAAATAAATAGTTCCCAATTGCTGTACCAACCGGTTTATACTCTATACTCATCATCAAGGCAAATGCATCAAACAATGGAGAAATCAAAACACATTTAGATACTGACGAAAAAGCAATACGTAATGAAGTACTAAAAAAAGCAGCCGGGATAAGACATATAAATACTAAATATAATGGCAACAAAAATGGAAAAGGAAATAACAAACCCCAAGAAGGCAATTGAATACTCTCAGAAAATCGATACATTTCACGCCAAATACTCATCACCAAGGAAAGCATTAATATGCTCATCCAAAACAGCAAAATATCCCTATACCTCATAATAAAACTATTATTAAATTTCATATCACAATACCTGTCGCACGAACAGGCGCTTTGATGGCTGACATGGCGCCTTTTACCAGCAGATCATCAACCGCTTTCTGTGCCTCGATCTGCAATAATTGATCAGCTTTTTCCGAATACCTGGCAAGAACTTTCTGATCAATAGAAATCGCGATATTGAACAACTCCTCATTTGAGCCCGTTGAAATCCTGAGGTGTCGTACTCATAATTATCGATTTTTATTGTAAGTATATGGAAATAGCCTATAAAGAAAAACAGTACCCGCAACAGCAAAAGAGACAGAAAAATAGATATACAACATCTTTATTGCCACAGAAGGATAAAGCAAATACTCGATGTATGAGGTACGAACTAAGAGTTTGCGCAACAGAGTAAAGGTTACCACCATTCTTATAATCTTTTGCTATTCTCCCCTGTTCATATCCAGCAGACCAACGACCTAAATCACTATACATCACCGCAATCTGATAATCCATTTTATTTATTGCCTTATCCGCCGACAAAGGCAATTCAATATCTTGTGTTTTTACATAATAATTATAACTTGTCTTCCATGCATCAAGACCATATTGAAACATACCTATATATTTGCTTCCAACTCTTTGGGTCTGACCAAGATCTGATTCATAATTAGCAAAATTGACCACTATATTTATAAGTTCCTTTGAATAACCATGCGCTATTCCATAATCTACAATTTTATCAACCGCAGCCTTTTGTGCGGAACTTAACTGAGTCATATCTTGGCCCATCTCTACCTCCTATCAATTCCTATAATGGAGCAGCTTACCATTAATCTAATACTTTTTCACAGTCATCTTTTGTATACCACATTCTATAAGCCTTCCGTTTACGTAAACCTCCCAATAGAGAGGCTCATCGGCAAAATAAGTATAATCTCCGGGCTTGCATTCTGGATCTTTTTCATCCAAAAAATCATCAGGAAATACAGCTTCTGATGCTGCAGAGTTATCCGAATAAACCCGATCACATACAAATATTCCGAAGTCATCATCTGTTTTAATAATTATTACATATTTAACCTTGACCCTTTATTTTATCTTATACTCGTCATTTACATGCATTTCATCAAAATCACTAAATCTAATTCTCATACACGGCGTGGCCATCAAAATCGGCGACTTCTTATCCCATTTTGCGAATGATATTTGACTAAACAACAATATTACAGATAACAATTAAACCACTTTTGATACTTTACCATTAAACACCATGTGCAAATTGCTTGATTTATTCTTAACAGAATTTCGATATTTCTGTAAATCTAATCCTCTTACAACATTGGAGTCAGTCCCGCGATTATAACCTGACCAAAGTTGCATTGAGTTGCCAACACAGATATCAATCTGCGCAAATCGTGAGAGATCACTAACCGGAGTTACGGGTGCATTGCTGTACTCAGTCATGATTATTGCTCCTTGACGTTGATTTTATAGAGCGGCAGCAAGTTTCCTCCCCCCTGATAATAGGTGAAATGCTTGCCATCAGGTGAAATACTCATCTCCTCGGTTGCCAGACCCAATGGAATCGAGTTCTTGAAGAGGAGATACGACTGATGTCTGGAGATTCGATCGATCTCCCTGCCAGTCAGGACATGCCACACTACCAGGTCAACAGCAATCGGCACCTTCCCTCTTAACTTCATGTCAGACAAATAGGCCTGTCGCAGTTTTTCATCGATTGGAACCTGTTGACTGCAAAGGAGAAATGGCTTAAAGGGATGTAAAACCTCATTGGAATGAAAACTACTCCAATATTCCCCAAATCTTGTCAAAGACTGGTGCGTAAGGGTGACGGTTTCGAACATGCTATTTTTGCTCCACTGCCAGGAACCGTCAGCCGATTGCGTTGAGGGCGCATTCCGTAACACGACCAGAGTATTTGCCTGCGGATAATAATGCGCTTTACTCAGCAAGCACTCAGATTGGTCCTGTAGTTGAATTCCCGGCTTCAAGGTGTATTCCGGGAAATTCAGCACTTTTACGGAACGCGTCTCCTTGCCATCGCCCAAATCAGCAATCATGCACATAACAGGCATTGCTGTATTGCCACCCACATCCAATTCGTTACGTATGCCACGGGGAAACGTTTGGGCATAATTCCAGAACTCCTGAAGCCTGCGAATGACCGCGGTATAATACAAGTGTCCCTTGTATCTGGTTAACCGGAAATCTTCGGGATCAATCCTTTTGGCAGTCCACTTTTCAAACCCTGGCGGAGGCACCAGCGGTTTTCCCAGCGGGTATAGCAAGGGAGTTAGAGTATTGGTTTCCATATCAAAACTGTTCAGTAACGCATAATCAGTGCTCCATAAACTCGCGATCAGCAGCTTTTTCGAGTCTTCACTGAACTCCATCCTGGAAAATTGCACTGGTGAATCTGGCGGTAGATCGCGTATTGAATATTTGTTGATGAGCTTTCCATCAGCAACTCGGACAATCCACAGCTCTTCGCTGGTTGAAGCTGCCAAAAGCTCGCCGTCAGGGCTCCATGCCAAATTTTTAAGCGATGCGTACTTGTTAAGGGTGTTATTACGAAACCCCGAAATATCACGAACCTCATCTGTTTTGATATCGACAATGCCGATTCGATATACTCCTTTCGAGAAGGCTATATACCGGGAATCAGGACTCCAGACGAAAGGCACATAACAACTTAGAAATGAAATATGCAGGTCGATATCCTTCTCGAAGGCAATGATTTTCCCCTCCTCTTTTGCTGCTTTGGCACAGGAACTCATGACAAAGCAGATACCAAGACTCAGTATGACCACGCGAAATAAAGTTGGGAACAGAACGTGCGACAAAGATCTCGTCATCGATGTTCCGTAAGATCGTTTGCGTGGACACATCTCTTGTTCAGCCTGTTTGGGACGGCGCCAACCTGCATACACAGGCAGAACTTCAGCGATGGTTGAAGCCAATACCGGATATGGGTTGATGTTCTGCTTCATAACCGAGATACTGATAGGGGTCAGCAATGGAAATCGGGTTACAGGCTCAAAACTGTTAACCTTTATCTATTTCAGTTAAAACCATTCTGTGAGTGGCTTTGAGCTTCAGTTGAGGTTGTCCATACAAAGCACAGCGACAAACGAGCATAGTCCACAATTGTGCATAGCCAAGCAGCCGAAAATCATGTCGGATTTTTTTGTTTCAGGACAAAGTGCCTGAATGCGAAGTGTCGTCTTCATATCCGAGAGACTGATAGGGGTTCAGTAGGGGACTCGGTTTCGTAAGATCTGTGTAAGACCTATTGTGATTATACGACAATTTTACATTATCATGCAAGAATTATTCACACATTTTTACATCATATGAATTTCATTTGTTCTACCGGCAATCCTGATGACTTAACCGCTTAAGGCTTTACCAGAGAGTCTTTCCCTGCTGATAAAGCTTATTTTGTTGAGACAAATGAAATCGGTAACCAATTGATATTTCTGCATATCGGAGCAGTTGACGGACATCTGGCGCCTTTTTTGGCTATGACATCTCCGGCACAAATTACCGCATCGTAAAGTGTGAGCCGACGCCGATCCATCTGTCGGAAGCCCGAGACCATGCCATTCCATCTTATTCAGACTGCCGGTCAGCGAAACCTCCCGGCCAAACCCGACCGAAACCACACAGCACGCCCAGCGCTGCATCTCCCACTCCCACTTCCTTATCGCCATCAAAACCATCGTCTTCGAACCACTTAAATGAGAAGTAGGATTAGCTCCCAAAGCTTGCCGGTGGCCCGGAAAAGTCCGAAGAGAAAAAACTCTTCACCCGCCTGCACGAACTGAACAACCAGATAAGATCAATGGACCAGGAGGTCACCGGCTCGATCAACACGATACTGGAAGCGTAGAGGTTCCTGTTCAGGCAACAAAAATTTGGAGACTCTTCAAGATTGATCACTCAGATCAAGCAGCGCAGTATCGCGCCGATTGATTACACCAACAGCTGGAGTCCATATTCATGCTGTGTACGCGAAAAGCTTTCGGCACTGTGCATCAGGGAACGATTATTTAACGGTAAAAGCTCTCTCGATCATCTGTAGCACGTCCTTGGTTACATGAACGTATATAAGGCGGACTTCGGGGTGTATTGAGGCAAAGACCCTGAAAACCTCATCAGCAAAAGCCTGCCCAATCTCTTCTACGCCCTCAAAATCAAGAATGACGGTTTTAAATTTCTCAAACCGCGATACGAGCCTTTTGGCCTGTGATCGAGAAATGAGCTTTTCGCCTTCATGCCTGGCCAGCTTGACAGGAACCTTTGTTTTATTAAATGAATGCTCGTCGGGTTCAGCAAACTCATCGAATACTTCCTTCATCGTTCGTAGGCAGGTATTGCTTAACCTGAGATTAATTCTCGTACCCGGCAAATCCGTATCGCTATCGATCAACCAATCATCTTTCTCTGCCTGATGGGAAAAGAGGAGGTTTCTGGAAATGATGAAGAATCTGTCAAATGCCCTGGATGTGAAGAAAATACCTTCACCTGAATGATGCCTGGGGTCTGTTGTCAGTTTTCCTTTTGCGAGCTCGAGGATCGATTCGCGTGGATCATAGAGTCCTGTCAGTCTTTGAATGCGGTGGAAAATGCCCTCACCATCATCAACTATCGACAGTTCTGTGTCTATAGCTGTTCTTGAAAAGTCGATTCTCAACGTAAGTCCTTCTGAGTGATCTATCGCATTATTGATCATCTCAGTTACACCATAGTTCCACATATCACGGACATTGGCGGGTAAATCAGCCATTAGAGGAGCTATATACCCTGCCCATACAATGTCCTCTCTTAGTCCAGCCAACTGGAATGTCCAGGAATTTGACTGCGTAGGAACCAGTGTATATCTCGTGGAGCGCCTTGTTCCCAGGGATTTAACGAGCCCGGCGTTTTCCAAAGCGTTTACGTGCCTTAAAACAGCCTGCCTGGTGATGCCAAACTGATTCACGGTTTCAGAAGTGACGCTTGCCGAATTGTCCCTGCAAGCTTGCAGAATGAAGTTCCTTATTTCAGCTGTTCTCGCTCTCATCTATTCGATATCCTTATGCCTGATTTGACAACAAAACACAAATCATTGACAACAATAAGGTAATCCTTTGACAACAATAGAGCAAATCCATGACAACATCTGAGCATAAATGGTCAAAGACGTGTCAGTCCCGCTAGTAGTGGCGTCACCCATCCCGACCTCCTCTTCCGCCTGCCAGTCAGCGCCCCCCTACTGAAACCGCCAACAAGACCGGCGTTGTCTCTCGCACATCCTCGTCGCCGTCAAAACCCTCATATTCGAACCCCTGCAGAACGAAAAGCGGGCCCTGCTCTCAAAGCTCGCCGCAGGCCCGGCAAAGTCTGAAGAAAAAAACATCTTCATGCGACGGCACGAACTGTACAACCATAACAGGACAAAGGATCAGGAAGTAACCGGCTTCTTCAACACCATCTTGGACACGTGAGGACACTGCAATTCAAATCTTAATTCCTGAAGGTTTGACCTCATAATATCGTTTCAAAGTTTCCAGCGCTTTGCGGGTAAAATCATCGGCACCCGATCCGGCGATGATGTCGACAAGCTCTGACCACTTGATGCTGTTTTTTTGAGAAGGCTTGACTTCAAGAATGGCCAATTCAATGTTTCGCCCTTTGAATTCGGGAATAAGCAGTTTCCAGAGCTTCGATATCAAATTCTGGATTTTGTACTGCTCGTAGCCGTTTTCCACCTTGCACCCCTCCGCCGATTCGAGTTTTGCTTCGATGACAAGTGCCGATTCGGGTGAAACCAGCAAAATGTCAGGCTTGGCGCTGAACGCCCACTTGACATCTATAAGGCCGTACTTATCAAGCTCAGCTGCTTTCAGCGCGTCAATGTTCCAATGGCTCGGGCTCCAGAGTTTTTCTCTTTTCGCTGATGTCCAGAACAGATCATGTTGATCTAATGTGCTTGCGGGAAGTTGAAAATATTCGAGAATACTCTCAAGGACTGTTCTTCTCAGTTCATGCGTTTCCGGTGAATAGATCGTCGGATTACCGAGGTCATACCAGTAATCGCGAAGCGCGGCTGCCTCCAATTATACTTCAAGGGAATCCGGATCAAGAGCTATGTTGCACCGCTCCATTGCGAGTTTGGCAAAACCAATCCGGACACTTCTTGACATCAAAAGAGCATGAGCAAACAAGAAACAGAAAAAACGCTCTTCCCTGTCGACTTCCGAATATCGGTTATTGTTAAACATTACTGATCCTTGATTTCAGGGTTGATATGATACTGTTTTTGTAATCAATCAACCCGCCTGAGCATAAACCCCGGCATCCCGTTCGGGGTAGGATTCATACACGTGCTCAAACACTGCTGAGCACTTCTGCTTGTAGAGTTCTGGCGTGTAGGCGCGGGGAAGGCCGTCTTCGAGGGTGTCTTCGATTGCCAGTTTCAACTGTGAACATGCTGCCGTTTTCTTGCGCCAGTTCAGGACGAGCAAGCCTTTGATCTTGATGAGCAGTTCACGGGCTACCTTTTTCACTTCGGCGCGCTCCTCGGTGCTCAGTTCGGGGGCTGGGCGGGTTAGGATGTCGAGGATTACCAGTTCCTCTTCGCTCATGTTTTCACGCACATGGCGTTGCTCTTCGTCGTTCAGGCTGTTGGAGAGGTTCAGCAGTTCCTGGAACAGGTCTTCGATGCTTCGGCTTCCGGCGTTGTAGCTTTCGATCAGCTTTTCGAATTTATCGGCGAAGTCTGCCCTTGTGCGGTTAAGCTGGATCATCTTTTCCAATTGGGCGCGGATAGCGACCTTGAGCATTTCGAGGTCGGTGTTTTTGTGCTTCGATTGTTTGAACCGTTCAGTCAGCGCCTCGAAGTTGATCTTTGAAAGGTCAAGCACGGGCGGTCCGGAATCCCGGATTTCGTGGCCGGTAATGGACTCGTCGAGCAGGCCATTGATCGCCTTCATCACCTGCGAAATATCGGGAGGGTTTGGATACAGCTTGGCACGGATACCCTCACCCAATGTCGACAGGCAGGCAACGCGGCTGGCGAACTCCAGCGCTGCCGGATCTGGTTTCACCGCACCGTAAAGCGTGTTCACGATGCGCTCGTGGCTGAAGAAATCGCGCCGCAGAGGGTCTGGTGAAATCAGCGCGTTAATCGCATCGTCAATCAGCTTTAACCGCTCCATGCTTCCAGAGGTGAGCTGCTCGATGTCGGAAAGAATAACCTGATGAGTCGCACAGAACGCCGTCGCAGCGTCAATCGCTTTTCGCAACTCTTCGACGAGCAGCGCCTTGTCCTTCACCGGGTTTGCTCCTCCCTTCCCTGCTCCATAGATCGCCAACGCCTTTTCGAGCGAAGCGAATACGTTCGCATAATCCACGATCATGCCGCTGTGCTTGCCAGGAAATACACGGTTGGCCCGGGCGATGGTCTGCATCAACGTGTGGTTCCGCATCGGCTTGTCGAGATAGATGGTCGAACAGCTCGGTGCATCGAAACCGGTCAGCCACATGGCGCACAGGAACACAATCCGCAGTGGGTCTTCCGGGTCCTTGAACTTTTCATCAAGCCCCGGCTGTGAGTCCACCATGCGCTTGCGGTGCGGCTCGATGTCGAGCCCCAGCTTTTGCATCTGCTGGATTTCGTTCTGGCCCGGCGATACGATCAGCGCCATGTCGGTCGTCTCCAAAACACGCCTACGCGCCTGCAACTCCAGTTTCCGCTCCTCCGCAAGATCATAGCGCCCCAACTCTGTCCGCACCTTTTCGATTTCAGCCGCCCAATGCAGCTTCACCTTGTCGTGCATCTTGAGCGCCGTGGCCTTGTCGATGGAGACCACCATCGCCTTGCCGATGAACCCACGCCCAAGGAAGTGCCGCACAATGTCCTGCGCCACGGTTTCAAGCCGGTCGTCTCGGGTGAGGATGTGGTATTGGCGGCTTAACTCCCGTTCGAGTTTCCCCTCCTGCTCAGGGTCGAGTTCGGCATCCTCGATGAGCCGGTAGATGTCATCATTCAGGTCGGGGTTGACGAGCTGCAACTCCGGCGTTCGGTTCTCGTAGAAGAGCGGAACAGTCGCTCCGTCTTCGACGGACTGCTGGAAGTCGTAGATGGAGACGTAGTCGCCGAAAACCTCCTTGGTGCGTTCTTCACCGGCGATGAGCGGCGTACCGGTAAATGCGAGGAACATCGCCCTGGGCAGCGCCGCCCGCATGTTGAGCGCCAAAGTATCATACTGGCTGCGATGCGCTTCGTCCGTCAGCACAATCACATCGGAACGGTCGCAGAGCGGCTCCGGCGTCTGGAATTTGTGGATCAGTGTGAACACGTAACGATGATTGCCGCGCAGCAGCTCCCGCAGATGCGCACCGCTTGCCGCATGGCACTGGTCGCCCTCGGCATCGCTCACCGCGCCAGTGGCTTTGAAGGTCTTTGCTATCTGGTCGTCCAGCTCCACGCGATCGGTGACAACCACAAAGGTCCAGTTGCCCACCACCTTGCGCAACACCTTCTGGGCGAAGAACACCATCGAGAAACTCTTGCCGCTCCCCTGAGTCTGCCAGAACACACCAATCCCGTTCGAGATTGGTGTGTTGCCCTCACCCCAGCCCCCTCTCCCAGAGGTAGAGGGGTAACTCAGCGGCGTCGCAACATAACCCGGAAGTTTTTCGGATTCTTCAAATCCCGATGGATTACCAATCCCGTTCGAGATTGGTGTCTTGCCCTCACACCAGCCCACTCTCCCAGAGGTAGAGGGGGAACTCAGCGTCGAGGCAACAACACCCGATAATTTTTCGGGGGCTTCTATATCCGATGGATTACCAATCCCGTTCGAGATTGGTGTTTTGCCCTCACACCAGCCCACTCTCCCAGAGGCAGAGGGGTAACTCAGCGGCGTTGCAACATAACCCGGAAGTTTTTCGGATTCTTCAAATCCCGATGGATTACCAATCCCGTTCGAGATTGGTGTCTTGCCCTCACACCAGCCCACTCTCCCAGAGGTAGAGGGGTAACTCAGCGTTGCTGCAATACGACCCAGAAAATTTTCAGGGGCTTCTATAACCGATTTATTCGTGAAACGCAGAACGGTATAACCAAGAGAACTCAGATATGCATCTCGCTGCGAATCTTTTGTTATGACTTCAGGCTCCTGATGAATAACCCCATCAATTTCAATGACCAACTTTTTCTCGTCGCAGAAAAAATCAGCGATGTAGTTACCAATCTGATGCTGCCGCCTGAACTTCAACCGCTCGAATCGCCGGTCACGTAAAAGCTCCCAGACTATCTCTTCCGCAGGTGTTTGATGTTGACGCAATTCACGGGCTCGATCAACCAAGCCGGAGTAATAAAGACCTCCGCGATAATGCCCCTCTACCTCAGGGAGAGAGGACGGGGTGAGGGTTGCGGCGAAGATAGACTCAGGGCGAATTCTCAGTAATGAAGCAATTGCCGCATTGACGCCAAGGAACTGGTGGTTCTGGCCAATGACCTTCACCAATCCGGCCTTATGCTCCGAAAAAAGCGTGAAATTCTCAACCAGGTCGAGCAGGCGCGCGCGGTCGCACGTGCCGCGAAGCATCACCTCCAGCGACACCCGCCGAGGCTCGTCCTCGCGCTCGATACGTTTCCACTCAAAAAACCGCTCCCAATCCGCAGTAAGCGAACCGACGCGGCTTTCCGTACCGTTCGAGGCGATGAGTAGTGCGTTATACCAGAAAAGCGCAGGGATTTGCTGTTTGTAGTGTGTGAGGTTCTCGTCGAAAGCCGCGCGCGCGGGCACGCCGGGCTTTTTCAACTCGATGACCACCAGCGGCAACCCGTTGACGAAACCGACCAGATCAGGCCGACAGGTGTAAAGCGCACCGATGACGCTGAACTGGCTGACCAGCAGGAAATCGTTGTTCTCAGGATGCTCCCAATCCACCACCCGCAACCGCGCCGATTTCTGCCCGCCGCGTTCGTGATCAGGAACAGAAACCTTGAGTCCCTCCTTAAGCAACAGATACATCTCGCGATTCGCTGCTTCCAGACTCATGGCCGAACGGTCACGAACCAACTCATCAACAGCGGCAGCAATAGCCTCTGGCGGCAAAGCAGGGTTCAACCGCTCCAACACAGCACGCAACCGCGATACCAATACCACCTCGCCCTTCGTCTCCCGCGGCAACGTTCCGTTCGCTCCGAAAGTCTCCTCCATCGCCGACACCACAGACCAGCCAAGCTCCGCGAACAACCCTATGGCGGGCTTCTCGACAAGCTGGTCTTCTGTGTAAGTATGAAACATGGTCTTTACTATTGCTAGCGTTCCGAGTACCTATCTGCAATGTCGTCGTCGGATGGCATATCGTTTTCATCCTGGGTTATATCTACCTCCAATGAACTCGACGCAACCAACTGCTCTGGATCGCTAGGCTTCTGTATTAACCATTTGGTGTATTTCGGACCTGTTGAATCAGGCCGTAAATGCTTCGGTGGTTGTTCGATTTGGATGGTCAGTGGAATCGGAAAATCAACGCCAATGATTGCGGCTTCTCCCGGACCAAGACTGGGTAAAAATTTAGCCGCCGCTGCATCCAACTGACCACAAGCCGCCTCTACAACTTTTCTGTCTGCCTCGTTAATTAGCCGATGAACAATCAGCGTTCCCATTTGACTTAGTATACCAAGCGGAATATCTCTTGGCTGTTGCGTTGCAAGCACAAGGTTTAACCAGAACTTTCTTCCTTCCTTTGCAATTTTTTCGAACGCATCTAGCGGCTGTTTGAAATCTTCCTCGCCAAGATGCCGATTAAGAAAGTTATGCGCCTCGTCAAGCACTATAAGTACTGGTCGATCTGCCTTTAGCCTATAATCCCGAACATGTTCTCTAAGCCAACGTCCAATGAGGTTTACAGCAACTTCCCGAAGGTTGAAATCGAAACTAAGATCGCTAAGATTAATTCGTAACAAGCGATCATCATTGGATAAAAATTCTTCAATTTTAGTAAAAATATCTACTCCAGAGCTTCCAAAGATTGGTGCCCAAGCCTTAGAAACTCTAAGCGCATTAATTTTTGAGAGCAATGGCTGGCACCATTCCAATGCATTTGAATATTCCTTCCAAGTACCATCGTAAGCATCCGCAACACACTCGTTTTTTATCTGTTTTGTAAGATATCTGAATTCAAAAGGAGTATTAGGGTTTTCAACACGTTCAGCCACTCTCGCACTGATGCGCACGTCATAAAACGTTAAGCGCCGTTTAGCCAACTTAGTAAGCACGCCTTCATCCCTGAGGTAATCCACCAACTGTCTGCGTTCGGCGTCAAAATCAGCATCTTTTAAAACCTCGATCAGTCTCAGACTTTGAATTGCATCGATCAATCTGGTGCGTTGCGTTGGTGATGGCGCTAGAATGCTCAGATAATCAGCATCATTGAGGTGCTCACATGGTATACGTACCTGGATTTCTCCATTTGGAATGTTGAATGAACCAAGATAGAGAGATGGATGCCCCTCGACAGTAGCCTTATATTCCCCTGTCGGGTCTATCAGGATGATCTTTGGAAACAAATTTTCAGCAAGACATTCTTCCAATAGCTTTGCAATGGTTGTGCTCTTACCACATCCTGTTGCCCCAAGGATAGCACAATGACGAGCAAACAAGTGATCAGCTCTAATATTAACAGGAGTTCCTACACCATCTCGAACATACCCTAATTTCAAAGTAACAGACTCTTCGCCCAACTCATCCCTCAAGCTGAAAGACGATGCAAAATGACTAACAAGTTCGGCACTAGCAGCAAAAACAGATGCTCCAAGAGCAGGATAATTGGGTATGCCATTAATAACCTTATCTGATCCTGTCTGAAGGGCGCCTAGCAAATGCAGTTTCGCAACGGGGTGTGGGTCAGGGGTGTGACCAAGTTGCTGTTCAATATCCAGTCGTTCCTTTTCGGGTAGCTTAACTTCGAGAGTGCGCCCTAGTAATGCATGGTTATTGCAATCTATCACGACAAAATCACCTACTTGACCACCGCGCAACGGCTGTCCTGAAAGTAATCTCCCAGTGCGCTGCGTTATGGCATCCAGATTGACGAACACTGCATCTGGCAACACTTGCGTCACCGTGCCGATGCGACGCTCTGGATCGAATGGTGTGGTTTTCATGATTTTGCCGATAGCACTTTTAAAAGTTGCGCGGCCTTATCCTGCGTATTGCTAGCACGTGCTTTTGAATAGGTGGGCAAAAACGCAGGGAAATCTTTGAAGTCCATTTGAATCACGTCGATTGGAGCCCCAGACTGCTGTAGCAAGTATAATTTTTCCCATGATCTACCTATAGCGAGCTTCTCTACTGGAGCATGATCAACTACCAGTAGCTTGAAATTCGGGTTGGTAGCCAAAGCATGATAAATTGGCTGGTTTAGGTGGTGGTCGTTGAAGCCAAATCCAATAAGAAGTAGCGCGGTATCCTTTTCCCGTAGAGCCATTTGGAACCGAGACATCATTTCCAAGAAGGGTTGTTCAAAGGAAAGAGCGAACTTCTCGTTGCGCGGATAAATCAGGTAAGGAGTTTTCGTGTCCGGATCGCGAACTATCCCATCAGTAGAGCGATGCCAATCCACCGATCCATGCAGTTTGTAGAGATGGAAAACCGATTCAAGAAAGTCTGGAGAGCCCTCGCGCATACTTCGACGGACAAAATCGTAATCAAACCAGCGGCCATCGAAAGTTCTAGGTGTTATCAGGTCGAACCCATCCAGAATTGGCATCCGTTTTCCTTTGGCTGCAAACTCTAAGCATAGGTCATAATTAGTTGTAAAAACACGAGTACGGGGTAGATCCTGTCTGCGAGGTACGACACGCGACAAAAGCATAGAATGATGAGCGATGATATCAACCGTAGTCTGATTCTTGCCTTGATCTTTACTCCATTTCTCAAGATTTCGGCACCTGTCTCGGATGATGCCCTCAATCGCTTCAATGAAAGCTTTTATCTTGTCAGACTTCGACTTTTCAACAAAGGCCTGTGCCCCTTGGCAGCAGCTAAGTAATGCCTCAATGTCGTTTTTATCTATGGGGTGTCCAACTGAGTCGCATATTTCCTTAAAAACCGTCTTCTGTGAATCTGCAGCTTCGTCCCACAACGCCTGCATGGAAGGCCCACCAACAGCCACAGACGCGCCAGAGCCGAACAGTAGCAACAAGTTTTGAGAGAGCAACATACTGCTCAAGTGGTCATTGAGTCTTTGCTTAGTTTGCTCAGCAGCCCTCTTTGATTCATCACTTTCTCCTGGCATTAGTGAATACCAATTACTCTCGTACTGAAACAAGCACTTTTGTTCAGGAGTCGAAGTGGCCATTTCTGCTTCAGCTTTTTTATTCATGATGGTTTATCAGGTCTCATTGAAGTTGATCTGCCCCGATAGTAGTCGTGGTAGCAAAAGATCACGCGTATGGCCGAGGTTTTGAATTTGCCGAAATAGACTGAGAATTTCTGAGAAAATAGGCTCGACGAGGCAATGATAACTGTGGAGTAGTTCGATAGGTGGACAAATAATTTCCATCTGCTCAAACTTGCTCTTATTGACGTTGCCCATTGTCGCCCCATTTGCGCCAAGATTCTCCAAAGCCTGCTTCGCATCTTGAAGACGGAGAAACAGGTATTCCCGGCTTGAAGAATTGGCCAAAACCACAGAGTTAATTTGCTGATTTGTCTGGCAATCTTCGGTCGTGATTGAAACGACACCAATAGTCCCAATACAACTCACGCAAATTGAACCGGCAGGTAGTATCTTATTAATCTGCGAGTTTACTCCCATCGTTGAGAGCCTTTCTTTAGTACCAAGAATAAACATGTTTCCATGCATATCAGGGGTCTTCACAAAAGGCATGTCTTTACCATAAAAATCAGGTCTGACTTTGATAGGTGTTTTTCCGGTTACGACTTTGCCAAAATGGTGAATGGCTTTTACTTCGCACCCCAGCGGGATCTCGCCGAATGAGGAGTGAACGCGCGGTAAGTTTTCGTGGCCGGGGAAGCGGAAGTGGACGAACCACTCGCGGTAAAGGGCTCGGGCCATCGACTCCAAAATCCGGATGCGCCGCTGACTGTTCTCGATCAGTTCGTCGTAGGCTGACAGGATGCCAGCTATTCGCCTTTGGACTGGAAATGGTGGAACACTGACTTTAACTTCGGCAATCCTTGATGGCGCAGTGTGTCGAATCTTTGTACCACTGGCAGAGGCACGAATTTGCTGCCTAACGGGCTTTGAGTTGAATAGATAGTAAATGAAATTTTGATCTGTCTGCTCCCGATCAAGTATCTGAACAAGACCAAGTCGCTGGTTATGTAAGTAAACGCCACTTCGTGGAACGAGCGCGCTACTTCCAAGGAGCCCTTCTGCCTGCTCTGTCATTGCTACAATGAGATCACCTTCTTTCAGAACATAGTCATCAGGAATCGGTCCACTATACCATTTAGCTTTATCACTTTTCTCGTTGAAGCCACCATCCTCAAGAAAATTTCCAGGAGTCAGAACCACATGCGTTCCGTTGTTGCCGAAGTGCTCACCAAGGAAAGCATAGCCGTGCTTGATTTGGAGCAGTTCACCAAGTTTGCAGTCGCGCCATTCACTCATACTCACGCCTCCAGAATCTCAGCCACACTCCTGGCAATGATTTTCTCCAGCTCGCGCGCCTGTGTGTTGAGGCGTTCGAGCTCTTCGTTCAGCGTTTCAAGCTGCTCTTTGAAGTCTTCGTCGCTCACAACTTCTCCCGGAGCAACACCAACATAACGCCCAGGATTGAGCGACCAGCCTTGCGCTTCAATCTCCCTGATCGTAGCTGCTTTGCACAAGCCAGGAATGTCGCGGTAGGCGGCACTCCTGGCACCCTCATCCCCGGCCCTTCTCCCAGAGGGCGAAGGGAGATCGGTGACAGATTGCTGATGATTGCCGAACACCTCTTCGATCTTGGCACGGGCTTCATCGCCACCCAAGGTATAATCGAGGGCTTCGCCGCGATAGAGTCGGACGAGGTTGGCCATGAAGCCGATCTGCGCGGGCGTCCACTCGCGATGCGCGCGATCAACCTGCCGGTAGAGGTGGCGGGCATCAATGAACAGCACAGTGTCCGCACGATTCTGTTTACCCTCACCCAGTTCCGATACCCTCCCTTCGCCCTCTGGGAGAAGGGCCGGGGATGAGGGTGGCGAAAGCCTAGCTTTCGCCTTGTCGAGAAACCACAACGTGCAGGGAAGCGTGACGGTGTAGAACATGTTCGGGCCAACAGCCACCATCACATCCACAGCGCGGCTTTCAATAAGCTGATGGCGGAGTTCCTGTTCTGAAGAGCGCGCGTCCGAGGCAGAGTTGGCCATGACGAACCCCGCTCTCCCCTTTTCATTCAGCGCGGAATAAAAAAGCTGAATCCAAAGGTAGTTCGCGTTGTCGGTGCGCGGCAGCCCGAAAGGAAATCGGCGTCCGGGACCAACCGAATCTTTCAACCGCTCCTTATCCACAGCATTCACATTGAACGGGGGATTGGCGAGCACGAAATCGAACCGCCCGGTAGCGTTGTGCGGATTGTCGTAGTAGCTGTTGATGTTGCCGCCGTGCATTATTTCACCTTCGAGCCCGTGAATGGCAAGGTTCAAACGGCAGAGGCGCCCGGTTTCGTCGGTTTTCTCGACACCGTGGATGGAGAGTTCAGCCGAAGGGTTCTTTTTATGCTCCGAGACGAAGCGCGCTGAAGAAACAAACATGCCGCCAGAACCGCAGGCAGGGTCAAGGATGCGTCCGTGATATGGCTCGATGACTTCGGTGAGCAGGCGGACGATACTGCCCGGCGTGTAAAACTCTCCGCCGCCCTGCCCCTCGCTCATGGCGAACTCGCCAAGGAAATATTCGTAGATACGACCGAACGCATCGTAATCCATCGTAGCGGGAATCTCGGAAACCTTCTTCAGCAATCCCTTGAGCAGGGTGCTGGTGAACAGGTGGTAGGTCTTGGGAAGGACACCGGAAAGTTGGGAATTGTACTTCTCGATGTCGCGCATGGCATCGTTGACCTTGCCGCCGATATCCTCGGCTTCGGGGCGATTGAGCAGGTAACCGAACCTCGCTTCGGGCGGCAGATAGAGAATGCCTTCGGCATGGTATGCGTCAGGTTCATCCACACGGCTACCACGACGTGAGCTTGTGTCACCCTTTTCCAATTTGGCACGCTGGACAGAAAAGCGGACTTCGGCAAAGAGCAGGAAAATCAGGCCGAGAACAGGTGCGGAGTACTCCTGCGCCTTGAGGCCGGAGTTGGCGCGGAACTGGTCGGCGGCATCCCAGAGGCGTTTTTCAAGTGCGACGGTGGCGGTATCTTTTTCGGAGGGGGCGATCCAGTGCATAAATACTCGAATATCAGTTTGCTGTGTTGCGGAAGAGGTCAGAACGTTGTACAACAATAAGTGCAAAAGTGGCGGTATTCGACAGGACTTTTGCGCACTGATTCGGCTGGCTATGGAAAGAGGGCTATTTGGCGTAACCTCATTATTTTCAACGTAATAAAATGAGCACGATTTATCAATTACTTCCTCGAAGTACGCTCAATCAGGCTGGATCCCAGACTTGGCATGTATATGAAACGACAGCCCCGCCAATAAACAACCGATCGGGTATACCTAGATAGATCAGGTTTCTGGACAGGGGGCTATGGTTACTTCCCCTTGTGCATCTGAAAGCATGGTCGTGATGATCAACTCTGATGTATTGCAGGCCCGGCAATACGTGAAGAGGGCCTGAAGGCGAGCGGAATCCGTTTGCTTCCGAAGTTGCCGGGTTTTGGGTCAAAGCGCCCAGCGACTGCCGCGCCACAATGGGAGCAGGTGCCGGTCGCGCTGAGCCGGTAGTCGTTGATCTGGTAACAGTCCCGCACGATGAGCGGGGTTTTGCAGGCAGGGCAAAAGGTGGAGTCGCCCTCGATGTGGTGGACATTGCCGGTATAGACGTAGTGCAGCCCGGCCTGGAGCGCAATGTTGCGTGCACCCAGAAGGGTTGCGACCGGCGTTGCCGGCACGTCTGTCAACCTGTAGCCCGGTCTGAAGGCTGAAAAATGAATGGGAACCTCCGGGCCAAGCTCACGGCATATCCAGGTTGCCAGTGCTGTGAGTTCGGCGTCCGTATCGTTCCAGCCGGGAATCAGCAAGGTGGAGATCTCCAGCCAGACGCCGGTTTCGTGTTTCAGGTAACGCAGGGTGTCGAGCACTGGCTGAAGGCGGCCGCCGGTCAGCCTGACATAAAAGTTGTCCGTGAAGGCTTTCAGGTCGACGTTCGCTGCGTCCATACGGCTGTAAAAATCGCGGCGTGCGGTTGCATGCATGTAGCCGGCGGTTACGGCAACAGTCATGATGCCGAGGGCATGGCAGGCATCTGCCACATCCATGGCGTATTCGGCAAAAATGACAGGGTCGTTGTAGGTGAAGGCGACGCTTTTACACCCAAGCTTACGGGCGGTCTGGGCGATCATGTCCGGCGTGGCCTGCGATTGCAGCAGCTTCATGTCTTGTGCCCTGCTGATATCTGAGTTCTGGCAGAACCGGCAGGTGAGGTTACAGCCGATGGTGCCGATGGAGAGGACACTGCTCCCCGGATAGAATTGGTTAATCGGTTTTTTTTCGATCGGGTCAACGCAGGCGCTCGATACATAACCATAGGTTGTGTTGAGCATGCGGTTGCCCTCGCGCATGCGAACGAAGCAGGTCCCACGCTGGCCATCGTTCAGGACGCAGTTCCGTGGACAGAGGTCGCATTGCAGACGGTTGTCTCCCCTGAGATGCCAGTATCGTGCTGGGTAGCCAGACATCATTTTTCTCCCGCGCAGGGTGTTTCCTCCCATTTATTGACGCGGTAACGGTAGAGGCGGATCGATTGCGACCAGAAATTGTGCGGAAGGCCGGCCTTGATCTTGAGTTGGGCCATGAACTGTCGTGGATCGGGAATCTGTTCCCAGACCTGGGGCAGAAAGGTGCTCCTGTGCTGATTGTATTCGAGAATGAGGCCATCCACGCCGCCTTGCAGCTGGCCAAGGGCATTCGCTTCGGAGGTGAAGGTAAGGGGGTGATGTTGCATAAGCTGTGAAACTTCAACCTGCAATTCCGGCAATTCGGCCAGGGTTACCGGCGAAAAGCGGCGGTCGAACAGGGCGGCTGCCTGCGCGTTTGCCTTAACATCGTCAAGGAGTCGGCGGTGGGCGGTAACCGAGCCGATGCATCCCCGCAACTTGCCGTTTTTGTGCAGGGTGACGAACACTGCGCCGGTCTCCTGGAGCCAGTCGGCAGATTCGTCGGCGGTACAGGGCTGGCCCAGGGCCGTCGAGATGGTGGCTCGGGCGATGGACAACAGGGTCTGTCCCCGGATAGACATGTCGTTGAGCGGACTGTTTGTGGCACTGGACGGTTCGGTGAAGGCGAATGATGCGTAGCCGACGACACGGTCCCGGTTACCGACTTTGTCGCCGGAGTTGCAGAGCCCCACAAGGTACGGAACCAGGCCGTGCTGCCTGGCGGCAAGAAGCATTCCGTTGATAGGGTTGGCACCACATGCCTGTTGATCGGTATAGAGCGGGACTCCGGCGAGAATGCGCTGAACGGTTTCCTGATCGATCTGCCTCGCTTGATCGTAGGTGTGGTAGTGCGAGAGGTCGGAACTGATGACGATGAGGGTTTCGGGACCGCCCCAGAGGCGGTTCAGTACCTCGGCAACCTGGGCATTGCTGGCGACGCCGACGGCAAGCGGAACAAGTTTGAATGATCCAAGGATGCTTTGCAGGAACGGCAGCTGGACTTCGAGGGAGTGCTCTGACAGGTGTGCGGCTCCGCTTACCACGACCTGTGGCAACCCGGCAAGCAACTGGATGGCATCCTGGTCAATTTCAATGGCGCCCAGGGGAGTCGCGAATGCTTGAACATCGGGAAGGGCGAGCCCCTGAACCGGTACCCGGTGCACCGGGCCAAGCAACACTACCCGTGTGATGGCAGTCGCGTGGCGCCGAAGCAATGCATAGCCGGCCGCTGCGGTACTGCCGGAATAGATGTAACCGGCATGCGGCACGATGAGCGCCTTGGGGCAGGGAGTGCCCTCAGCCGGCTCATTCACATGGTTCAGAAGGTCACTGACATCCCTGGCGAGAGTTTCTCCTGATGCTGCATAAAAGGAGCCCGCAACGGCGGGTTGACGAATGGTAATCATGGGGGGTTATTCGGTCTCGTGTGATGATGTTTATTATGATTCCTGTCATGAAACGCATTGTGTGTTTCGGAGACGCAGTATATAGGTTCTTCCCTGTTCCACGTCCTTGCTATCTGTTCTGAAAAAACATTGCAGCCTGTTGCGGCAATTGCTTATTCAAGATTCTCTGCCGCACCGGCTGAACGCTTTTCCTGTGCAACCTCATAAAGGTGTTCCCGTCATGAATGGCATCCGGCGCCACTTCGGAATTTACATGTAATCCTGCTTTCGTGAGACTGACTTTTCTCCAGATCCTGAAGAGTTGGAGAAAACAGGCATTTCGAAACTTTCAGTTTTTTTCATTGCGAGAGGCACTCGGCCGCAAGCCTGTTTCAGCAGGTGAGGAACCATGTTCTTCGACAAGTTGACGGGAAAGGTTCATAATTTGCGGAACAATTCCCTTTTTCGGGTTCCTGACCGGAAATCTGTACTGCACTACCGGCAGCCTGATATGCCCCGGCAATAAACTGTTTTGCTGATTACAGTCGTCCGAGCCTGGATAACTGATTATTTTAAGGCTTTATCGACGTATCGACAACCACCAGAATATTTAACATGAAAAAGTCCCGTCTTCTTGCCATGCTGTTCATGTTTGTCTGCAGTGCCCTGCTTGACGGTTGTACAAAAGACAACAATCGAATTGCATCGGTTGACGATCTGAAAGAGAAACGCATAGGCGTCCTTCAGGGGTCGGTTCATGATATCTATGCAACGAAAACCTTTCCCAAAGCGACCATCCTGCAATACAAGGGGCCATCCGACATGATTCTTGCGGTCAGGTCAGGCAAGATTGACGCGGGGATCTACACTTCGGACGAGTTGGTCGAGCTGATGCGCCAGCAACCTGAATTCACCATCTTCGGCCAACCGCTTTTTTCTTCAGACCTTGGTCTGGGCTTCCATCGTGATAATGGCGAGCTGCGGAGCTCTTTCAACCGTTTTCTGAAACAGATCCGCAGCAACGGTATTTATGATGACATGGTCAACCGATGGATGAAAAGGGGGGATACCACGATGCCTACCGTACCGAAAGCGGAATCGGGCACACCTCTTCTGGTCGGCCTGGTCAGTGATAACGGATTGCCTTTTACTGCAGTCAAGGATAATCGCCTGGTCGGCTTTAACATAGAACTTCTGGAACGGTTCGCAGCCTTTTCCGGGAGGAAGCTCACCTATCTCGATATGCAATTCGGAAGCTTGATCCCTGCTTTGGCCAGTAAGAAGATTGATATGATCGGCGCTGTGATGTGGATCACTGATGAGCGCAGGAAACAGATTGATTTTTCCGATCCCTATTATGTTCAGGGGGCCAATTTCTTTACCCTGAAAAAAAATATTGTTTCCTCCGGTAAACGGCCCGAATCAGGTCATTAAGATGGGCACCGGTCATTGCTACCATGGGAATATTGCGGATGTTTACGAGCAGATGAATTTACTTTTATTAATTTTCAGGTGTATACGCTCTGTTTTTTGCTTCTAGTAACTGCGTATCGGTTTTGGTCAATCAAAAACTGTCTCTCATCGGATTTGCTTTGACTGTAAACTTAAATGGAGCGAAAATGAAACAGACTTCTAAAATTGCGATTCTTGCTGTTGCATTGTTCACCGGATTCGGCGGCACAGCTTTGGCCGCAACCCCTCTTCATGCTTCCGGCCCTTATGTCAGCGGATCTGCAGGCATTGGAATACCTGGCGATTGGGACGAAACCAGCTATGGCGTGTTCAAGGTAAAAACCGGCGTTCCTTTATACTGCGCGGTCGGCTATAATTATGGGTCGGCAAGACTCGAAGCTGCAGCCGGATACCAGAAATTCGACTGGAAAGATGTTGCCGAGGACACGTCGATAACGACGCTCATGGCCAATGCCTATTATGATTTCGACACATCTTCGAATTACAGGCCTTACGTAATGGGTGGCCTGGGCATTGCCGACGTCAATGTGTCATGGGATACGGACAGCAGCACCGTTTTTGCCTGGCAACTCGGCGCTGGCATCGGAGTCAAGGCAGGGAACGGATGGACGGTCGATCTCGGATACCGCTACCTGAAACCGAGCGGCCTGCAGTGCCCAACGGACAAGTATGATGTAAGCTGGGAAGTTCATACCATTCTTGCAGGTGTCAGGTATCAGTTCTGAGTCGTCGATTTATAATTCAATGTTGAGGCCGGAAGCGAAACTTCCGGCTTTTTTTTGCCCGTTTTGGGAGGTCGCGGTTCAGGGATGGATCTGAGGTTTGGGAAAGTCTGGGTGAAGATGTTGGACTGAAGTCCGGGGCAACTGAATATAATGTAAAAGGTTAGTGTCCGGACGGCTAAAGCCTTCCTGAATGCGGGAGGCTGATGCCCTGGAAATCGAATAGGAAAATGATCGGAATGTCCGGAGTCCCGACTTTTCGGGACTCCTGAATGGAAACGGTTTAAATCACGGGGTAATTGATGAAAGAGTTTGACATCAAATGTCCGTCGTCCTTAAAAGGTTTTGGTGAAGCCCAGGGCGAGCAACTCCTCGCTCATGTGAATATTGGCGTCGTAGCCTGAGAAGGGGTTCGATTGCTTTCCGTACACCGATTCTTTCGGCACATGGACGTAGGAAACGCTCAACTCGCTGCTCTTGCTGGTTTTCACGCTTGCCCCCAAAGTGTAGTGGTCCTGGACAACACCGGGACACAGGATATTGAAAAATGTCTGGTCGCTCGGAATACCATGCTGGCAATGACTGTAGCCTGCGCGTAGAGTCAGATTGTCATTGTATTTATGTACCACGCCGAACTTGATCACCGAAACGTCCTTCCATCCGAAACCCGGACCATCCGGGCTGCCGAGCAATTCACCCGCGAGCAGATTCTGCATGGGATTGCCGCCCGACTTGAAACTGCTGTACTCGATGCGTTGCCAGTCGGCTGCCAGCGTCCATGCCGGAGTGGCTTGCCAGGCGATTCCGGCGCCATATGTGGCCGGGATATCGAAGTTTCCACCCTCTGCGAACAGTCCCCTATACTTGTCGAAAGCGCTGGTTTTGATCTTCGACGACCATGCGGCACCAAGAGTAATATCAGAAGTCACTTTGCCTGTCCAGCCAAGTTTGAGACCCCAGCCGGTAGCTGAATCCGTGCCCTGGTTGGTGACATGACCGGGTGCTGAAGATATAAATGGGTTGTCAAACAAGCCCAAACCCTTCGCATTAAAGGTCTGGTAAGCAAAGGTAACCCCGATACCGATCGACTGGGATGGGGTCAGTTTATAAGCCACCGACGGCGTCACGCAGTACTGCTTGAAACTGATACCGGCCGGCCCGGAAGCGCCGGTAGGATCGAACGGGTTTGTCGCGTAGTCGGTGTTCATCCCACCATTGCCATACACTGCCAGGCCAACACTGAGACGGTCGTTAAGCTTCTGCGTGTAGCCCAGTTCGGGCATGAAGAAATCCTTGGTACCGTTACCGCTGAAATCGTAATTCCCGATACTGGCCCCCCGATCAGTGTGCAACCAGGTGGCATCGAGATCGAGTCGATCGCCGACAAATGCCGTACCGGCCGGGTTCGTAGCGGCCGCCAGGCCATCCTGGGGCAGCGCATAACCGACGCCCGCAACCGCCTGGGAGCGGATGCCGTATCCATGGGAAAAGTAGCCATTGGTCGCAAAAGAGGCGACTGGAGCAAACATGATCAATGTGGCTGTGGCAGCAGCACGCAGTTGGGTCTTCATGGGGGACTCCTGGTAAAATTGGTGATTGATAGAATGCTAATGATTTATATATACACCAATATAAAACTAACAAACAAGCCTGTAACACATTATTTCCATAAATACTGTATGAGCTTACCCTGCTTCCGGCAAAACGCTACGCGACAGCAGCCCGGTATCAAGGAAGAGGAAAAAGCACAACAGAGGTGGAAAAAATGAGTATGAACGCTTCCGGAGAGAGAACAAAAAAAGCCGGGAACCTTTGGGGTAACCGGCCTTTCTTCTTTGCGATGATATTTGTCGCTGATCAGACGAGCGGACCGTAGCCGTCAAGGGGGAAGCTCAGGCAGAGCTGCTTGACCTCTTCCCTGACGTTGCGGCAGACATCGGCGATATCTGCGTTGTTGGCGGAAGAGATGACGCGGTCGATGAGTTCAACAATCTTCTCGCTTTCGGGGATCATCATGCCTCTTGTGGTCATGGCGGGGGTACCGACGCGGATGCCGCTGGTCACAAAAGGTGACTTGTCGTCGAACGGAACCATATTCTTGTTGACCGTTATGCCTGCTTCGTGCAGGAGATTCTCGGCGATTTTGCCGTTGACCTCCTTGTTGCGCAGGTCGAGCAGCATCAGGTGATTCTTCGTTCCGCCGCTGACGATGTGGTAGCCTGCTTCGAGGAACCTGGCTGCCATGGCTGCTGCGTTGTCTTTGATCTGCCGGGCGTAAACCTTGAAGGAGGGCTGAAGGGCTTCGCCGAAGGCGACTGCCTTGCCTGCGATGATGTGCATCAGCGGACCGCCCTGGATGCCAGGCATGACTTCGGCGTCCATCACTTCGGACATCATTTTGACGCGGGAGCCGTTCTTGGTCTTGATGGTGATCCCCAGAGGGTTCTCGAAGTCCTTGCCCATCATGATCATGCCGCCGCGGGGACCACGAAGGGTCTTGTGGGTGGTGGTCGTCACGAAGTGGCAGTGCTCCATCGGGCTGGGGATGAGACCTGCTGCAATGAGGCCTGCCGGATGTGCGATGTCGGCCATCAGGAGCGCTCCGACTTTGTCGGCTATTGCCCTGAACGCTTTGAGGTCGAATCCCTGGGAGTATGCGCTGGCTCCGGTGATGATGAGTTTCGGGCGAACCTGCAGGGCCATCTCTTCAACCTTGTTCATGTCGATGATGCCCGTTTCACGGTCTACGCCGTAGGAGTGCGCATCAAAGAACTGGCCGGAGAAGTTGACTGAGCTGCCGTGAGTCAGGTGGCCGCCGTGGGAGAGGTCGAGGCCCATGATCCTGTCGCCAGGTTTGAGCACTGAGAAAAGCACGGCCATGTTGGCGCTGGAGCCGGAGTGTGGCTGCACGTTTACGTACTCGCAGCCAAAGAGCTGCTTTGCACGGTCGCGGGCCAGGTTCTCGGCCACATCGACATACTCGCAACCGCCGTAGTAGCGTTTGCCGGGATAACCTTCAGCGTATTTGTTGGTCATGACCGAGCCGCAGGCTTCCATGACCGCTTTGCTGGTGAAGTTTTCCGAGGCGATGAGTTCGAGGGTCTCGGTCTGGCGTTTCGTCTCGCCGGCAATCGATGCATAGACCTCCGGGTCCAACCGTTTGAGAATATCGTTATCCATCGTCGTTCCTTCTCCCGAGGGAGGTTTACTGTTTTTTATGCTGCTTCAATTGCTCATCGGCAAGACGCTCGAAAATGATTCGATCGTTGCCGGAAACTGACTCGATCATGTGGCCAAGCTTGTCGCGCTTGGTCTCCAGATAGTGTCTGTTTATATCGTTCGCCTCGATTTCGAGAGGCACGCGCTCGACGATTTCGAGTCCGTAGCCTTCGAGTCCGACCACTTTTTTCGGGTTGTTTGTCAGGAGTCTCATTTTCCTGACGCCAAGGTCCTGGAGTATCTGGGCACCGATGCCGTAATCGCGAAGATCGGCCTTGAAGCCAAGTTTTTCGTTGGCTTCGACCGTATCGAACCCTTCATCCTGAAGGTTATATGCCTTGAGTTTGTTGATGAGTCCTATGCCCCGGCCTTCCTGCATGAGGTAGACGAGCACACCCCGACCCTCCTTTTCGATCATGCTGAGAGCCGCAGCAAGCTGGTTACCGCAGTCGCAGCGCAATGAGGCGAAGGTATCGCCGGTGGCACACTGGGAGTGCACCCTGACCAGTACCGGCTCGCCATCATCGACGTCGCCCTTGACGAATGCCATGTGGTTCTGCTGGTCGATAAACGATTCGTAGGCGATCAGCCTGAACTCGCCATGCACGGTCGGGAGCTTCGACTCAACGGCGCGATGCACGAGCTTGTTCTGCTGCATCCGGTATGCAACCAGATCCTTGATGGTAATGAGCTTGAGGCCGAGCTTATCTTTCAGCTTGATCAGTTCAGGAAGCCTGGCCATGCTGCCATCGTCGTGCAGTATTTCACAGAGCAGGCCTACCGGCTGGCATCCAGCCAGCCTGGCGAGATCAACCGCGGCTTCGGTATGGCCGACCCTCCTGAGCACTCCGCCGTCCATGGCACGGAGCGGAAATATGTGGCCCGGGCGTGAAAAATCGTCGGCCGAGCATGCCGGATCGGCGATCATCTTCAGGGTCATGTACCGGTCGTAGGCGGAGATACCCGTAGTCACCCCTTCGGCGATGGCATCAATGGATACGGTAAAATTGGTTTCGTGCTGGGAGGTGTTGCGCTGGACCATCGGTTCAAGCTGCAGTTCGCGGGCCCGTTGCATGGTAACAGCTACACAGAGCAGGCCGCGGGCCTCCTTGGTGATGAAGTTCACCATTTCGGAGGTCACATGCTCGGCTGCGGCGATGAAATCACCTTCGTCTTCCCTGTCTTCGTCATCGACGACGATGACCAGCTTGCCGTTCTTTATGTCCTCTATGGCCGATTCTATGGAATCGATTCGAACGTCTTTACTCATCGCTGTTATCCTGTAGGTACGTTGGTTTCCGGTCGGAAATTACATGAAAAACGAAAAACAATATAATGTAAAAAAACTTCCTCTTCCGGGAACCTGATACCGTTTCACAGAGGTACTTTTTGAAAGCGTCGATGAATGGCAAAGGGATCCCTGGTTGCACCCCTTCCCCATGATTTTATTGATATGCGCCGGAGCTTTGACTTAGAAAGGCATTTTATTATACTTGTCCGACTTTAAAGATAGTCGCCGAAATGTTACCTTACTGAACGGTCTACTTTCCAAGTTTTTCCAATACGACTCCGCATGACCACACCAGTCACTGAACTGTCCAGCGATGCACAGGCACTCTCTCTCAGACTGCCGAAAAAGGCTCTGAGAAAAGCCAAGGAAAACGGATTCTCCGATTTCCAGATCGCAACCATATTCCATACCTCCGAAAACACAGTGAGAGAACTGCGCAACCACCTTGGGGTTGTATCGGTTTTCAAGACTGTTGATACCTGCGCCGCAGAGTTCGACGCGAAAACCCCCTATCACTACTCGACTTACGAAGAGGAGAACGAGTCGGTGCGCTCCGACCGCCAGAAGGTCATCATCCTCGGCGGTGGCCCGAACCGTATCGGTCAGGGCATCGAGTTCGACTACTGTTGCGTGCAGGCGGTTTTCGCCCTCAGGGAGGCCGGCTACGAGACCATCATGGTCAACTGCAATCCCGAGACGGTTTCTACCGACTACGACATCGCCGACAAGCTCTATTTCGAACCACTGACTTTCGAGGATACCATCCGCATTATCGAGCACGAACAGCCGCTTGGCGTGATCGTCAGCTTCGGAGGACAGACGCCGCTTAAGCTCTCCACAAGGCTCGATGCCGCAGGAGTGAAAATCCTCGGCACCTCTTCCAAAGGAATCGACCTGGCAGAGGATCGCAAGAAATTTGGTGCGCTGCTTGAAAAGCTCGACATCCCGCATCCCGATTACGGCACGGCCACCAGCTACGCCGAAGCACTGGAGATCACGAAAAAAATAGGATATCCGGTTCTGGTAAGGCCCAGCTACGTTCTCGGCGGACGCGCCATGAAGATCATCTACAGCGACGACTCCCTCAAGGAGTATGTGGACCAGGCGCTCTTCATCACCGAGAAATACCCGCTCCTGATCGACCGTTTCCTTGAGACGGCCGTAGAGTTCGACATCGATGCCATCGCCGACAGGACCGACTGCGTCATCAGCGGCATCATGCAGCACGTAGAGGCGGCCGGCATCCACAGCGGTGACTCGACCTCGATCCTGCCCTACCACAACATCGAGGCATCGGCCATCGCCGACATGAAGGAGTACACCCGGAAGCTCGCCGAAAACATCGGAGTCATCGGCCTGATGAACGTACAGTACGCCGTGCAGAACGGCAGGGTCTACGTGATCGAGGTCAACCCGCGCGCCAGCCGCACCGTGCCGTTCGTGGGCAAGGCAACAGCCATTCCGGTCGTGAAGATCGCCACTCGCGTGATGCTCGGCGAAAAACTGAGCGACCTGCGCAAAGAGTTCGACCTGAAGGATTGCGACGAGCTCGGCCTGAAGCACATGGCCATCAAGGAGCCTGTTTTCCCGTTCTCGAAGTTCGTCAAGTCCGGCGTCTACCTCGGCCCTGAAATGCGCTCGACCGGTGAAGCCATGAGCCTCGCAGAAGAGTTCCCGGAGGCGTTCGCGAAAGCCTACCAGGCGGCGAACATGCACCTGCCCTCTTCGGGCACGGTCTTCATCAGCGTGAACGAGCAGGACAAGAACCCGAAAATCATCAACATCGCCAATGAGCTTTACCGGATGGGCTTTGACCTGGTCGCGACCACCGGTACCCATGCTTTCCTGACGATGCACGGCATCGACTGCAAGAAGGTCTACAAGGTGGGTGAAGAGGGGCGTCCGAACATCTTTGACATCATCAAGCTGGGCAAGGTCGATTTCGTCATCAATACCCCGAGAGGCGAGCGAGCACTGCATGACGAGGAGGCCATCGGTTCGGCTTCAGTTCAGAGCGGTGTGCCCTTCGTGACCACCATTGAAGCGGCGGAAGCCTCTGTCAAGGCAATCGACTGCATGCGGCGCCAGGAGTTCGGCGTCAAGAGCCTGCAGGAGTATGCTGCCTATCGCAACAAATAACTTCCTCGATGAATCTCCGGGCATCGGCTCCGATGCCCGGATTCGAACTCTCCCGCGGTCCTGCGACATTAAGCACCCCGATATTCAACTCCCTTATCCACCTTGCTACGGTTGAGGCATCCTGAGTGCCGTCAAGCATGACGACAAGGCATGGCCTGGCATACCGGAGGGCAAACTCCACCGTCAGCCTTGTACCTCCGCATATCGGCCCTCTTGACAGCACAAGGGTACCGTCGGAATCCCTGACATTACCTGCTGTTCTTGCCGTATATCGCGAAGACGGGGTTTCTCGAAGGTTGTAACCTGCGGGAATTGTGCCGCCTTCAGCCTTTCGGCCCCTGGGGCACCATCCCCCGTGACCGATCCCTGCTCCGATGGCTGCATCAAGGGCTCCCCTGTCGACCCCTGTCTGCCCCCCTGAAACGATTGTTAAAAGCATCAAATCGGGTTTAAGAGGAACTTGAACAAATTGGCTGTTGTTCGCTATCTTACACAATCGCTCCCTTCACTTCACACCGTCATGTACATGTCACAGACACTCACGAACCTTCTCGACGAATCGATACAGCTCGAACTGAACCTTGCCCGCCTTTACGCCCTTTTCAATGACCATTTTGAGGACGATGAGGATTTCTGGTGGCAACTCTCCATGGAGGAACGGAGCCATGCAGCCCTGCTCCAGCAGGAAAAAAAACAGCCCTGGCCGCTCCAGTGTTTCTCCGGAGACTTTCTTGCCAAAGACCTTGAGTCACTTCGGGCAAACAATGCAAGAATCGTCGAACAAACCGAACGCTTCGCATCGTCTCCCTGTTCCAGGGATGAGGCCCTGAACCTCGCACTGCAGATCGAGATGTCTGCCGGCGAAGCTCATTTCCAGGATTTCATGGATAGTGAAAGCGACTCGCTGATGGCAGATCTTTTCAAGCAACTGGCCAGCGAGGATCAGAACCATGCGCATCGTATTCGCGAGTATATGAAAGAGCAGGGTGTCAAGGCTGTCAAAATTCCCTGAACCGCAAATTGACTGCCTGCAGATAAACAACCTTATTGAAACGAACTGATCATAATCGCGGTTCAATGGTAAAGACACGGCAAATGGTTATTGTTTCACCATCTGCATCGCTTACCCCCAGATCAAAGGAGACCGCATCATGTTAAGCCAGAAACTTCAGCAAGCGTTCAACGAACAGATCAATCATGAGATGGCGTCGGCCTATCTCTATCTTTCGATGGCCGCTTATGCCCATTCGATGAACCTGCCTGGTTTCGCCCACTGGCTTGAGCTTCAGGCCAAAGAGGAGAAAAGCCATGCAATGAAGCTTTACAAGTTCGTCAATGAACGCGGCGGCCGCGTCGAATTGCTTCCGATCCCGCAACCTGAATCAGACTTCAAGTCCCCTGCCCATCTGTTCGAAGAGGTGCTGAAGCACGAGCGCAGAATCACTGCACTGATCGGCAAGCTTTACGAAAAGGCAGTTGATGAAAAGGATTACGCGGCACAGGTACTTCTGCACTGGTACATTCAGGAACAGGTGGAAGAAGAGGCCGCGGCCTCGGAAATCCTCGAAACCATAAGAATGGCCGGAGAAAAGGGACATGCACTGATCATGATGGACAGGCAGTTGGCGAGACGGGGCATGCATTGATTGTCTGATCACGCCCGATGCGACACCACGAAAGCATGTAGGCAGGGGATAAAGTTCGAAAACCCGGAACTCCCTCCCCTGCTTCTGTTACCGGTCAAGATTCACGAATCGGTGCGTCCAGCTTCCATCCCCGCTGATCACCACCTCTCCATAACGCTCCGGCGTATATCTGAAGCTTCCGCCGTTGATAAACGTGACATCGTCTATTCGGTACACCTGGAAACGGTGAAAGTGCCCATGCAGCACCAGGCTCGCACGCAGATTTTTCATCACATTGAGAAATTCATCCCTGTTCTTGAACTCCATCGTCCAGTCGAACGCCTGATCGACCAGGGCATCCGTTCCATATACCTTATATGCATGATGGCAAAGGCCGATGACGAAAGAACCGTCGAGCGCCTGCGTGACCCGCTGGTCAATAAGTGCGAGAAGAGTTTCTCTGGAGACGCTGCCCCTTGCCCCGAGCGGGTTATCCGATCCGTTCCAGGGCAGAACAGAGCTGACGGCCACAAAAGCGATCGAAATCTCCCCGAAATGCATCACCTTGACGAAAGGCAACCCGGCGCCTGCATCTCCGTCATCGGTTATCAAAGGCCGGAATATGTCTGAAAAATACTTGAGACGTTCGCTTACCCGGCGCTGCCGTGCGCTTTCGTCCGGGTTGAGGGCGTGGTAGAACCGCATCTCCTCTTCGAGGTCGATCAGGTCATGATTGCCCGGAATGACCGTCGTACGATTCCAGTCGAACAGGCCATGGCGCATGAGGGCGTCCCTTATAATCGACCAGTCCGCAGGGATGGCGGTATCGATCAAATCTCCCGTAATGACAAGGTGGTCGTAACCCCGCCGAACGAACTCTTCGAGCAGCCGATCAAGTCGTGCAAGCTGTCGGCGGTCATTTTTTCCGGCGATGTGCAGGTCGGAAAGATGCGCCACCGTTACTTTCTTGTCATTCAACACTGGTGCTTTGAGGTTTTACGGGTTGAAAGCCTTAAATTGTCCGTCGATTGATGAACCAGGTGTGAAAACAGGCATATCCTGAATCCCTTTGTTCAGCTCAGCACCCCCCTAAAGGGATGCATTTATTAAGATACTGCGTTTTCTGAACCTGTGCCACCAAAGGTGGCTGCAAAATCCACTAACCCACCATGTCCAAAAATATCAGTTCAGTCAAAAAAATCTCCCGAAACCTCTGGTGGTCTTGGGATACTGAAGCTAAAGATCTGTTTAAAAACCTCTCCCCGCTGCTTTGGGAACGGGTCAACCACAATCCCGTCGAACTGCTCAGGCACATTTCAAGCGATGAGCTCGAAGCCCGCTGTTCATGTGAATTTGGCTCGAGAATAGAGAAAGTTTCAAAACGGTTTGAGGAATATATCGATGAAAAGGACACCTGGGCTGCAAACCACGCGCCAGAACTGGTGAAAAATCCTGTTGCCTACTTCAGCGCCGAGTTCGGCATCCATGAAAGCCTCCGCATTTATTCAGGTGGTCTCGGTATCCTTTCAGGCGACCATATCAAGTCAGCCAGCGACCTGGGCATCAATTTCATCGGCATCACCCTGTTTTACAAGGAAGGCTATTTCCGCCAGTACCTGAACCAGGACGGCTGGCAGATCGAGGATTATCCACTTCAGTATCCTGAGAGCCTGCCTGTCGAAAAGGTCACAACAAAGGACGGCAAGGATCTGATCATCGAAGTAACCGTCGCCCAGAGCACCGTTTTCGCTCAGGCATGGAGCCTCAAGGTCGGACGTGCAACGCTCTATCTGCTCGATACGAACATCCCTGCCAACGAGTCACACTACAGGGATATCTGTTCAAGGGTTTACGGCGGCGACCAGAACATGAGGATCAACCAGGAGATCCTGCTCGGTATCGGCGGTGTGAAGCTGCTCGAAGCCCTGCATTTAGCCCCGGCCGTGTACCACATGAATGAAGGACACTCTGCGTTCCTTACGCTTGAACTTCTCAAAAGGGAAATCGAAAAAGGATTGACACTCGAAGAGGCAAAGGAGAAGGTAAAGGAGCAGTGCGTCTTCACCACGCATACTCCCGTACCTGCAGGCCATGACCGCTTTTCGAGGGACATGATGCACTACATCTTCGATAAATATGTGACGAATTGCGGTATCGATTTCGAAGATCTCATGAAACTCGGCTCAGAAGATCCGAATAACACTTCCGGCCTGTTCACGATGACCGTGCTCGCACTGAGGCTTTCAAGGTGTGCGAACGGCGTTTCGAAGCTGCATGGAGAGGTGTCGAGGGATATGTGGAAGCACCTCTATTCGACCGACGACCCGAAACAGGTGCCGATCGGCCATATCACCAACGGCATTCACACCAAAAGCTGGAGCAGCGGATTTTCCGATCGGTTCTGGAAAAAACATGCCGAAAGCCTCGAAGATCTATTCTCTTCAAGAGAGTCGGCAGAAGCCGTGCTTGCAAAAGTCACCGACAACGAACTTTGGTGCCTGCGCTACCGCCTGAAAAGAAATCTGATCGACTTTATATCACGTTACCTGTCGAACCAGCTCTACCATCAGCACCAGTTTACGCCCTACAAGCCAGCCGACTCATCGAGATCGGTCAAAAGCTCACTCTCACCCGACGTGCTGACCATAGGGTTTGCCAGACGTTTCGCGACCTACAAGCGTGCACCCCTGATCTTCCAGGACCTCGACCGCCTGAACGCGCTCATCAACAACCCGGTCATGCCGGTACAGCTCATCTTTGCTGGTAAGGCCCACCCGCACGACGACGCAGGCAAAGAGTATATCCGCCAGATCGTCGAGTTATCCCGTCGCCCGCAGTTCCTCGGTAAGGTCGTCTTCCTGGAGAACTACAACATCGGCGTCGCCAAACGCCTGGTTTCAGGCGTTGATGTGTGGCTCAACAATCCGGTCAGGCCCATGGAGGCCAGCGGCACCTCGGGACAGAAAACAGTCCTGCACGGCGGCCTGAACCTCAGCATCATGGACGGATGGTGGTGCGAGGCCTACAACGGGACCAACGGCTGGTCGATTGGCAGTGGAGAGGAGAATGACAATTATGACGAACAGTACCGTATCGATGCAGGAAAACTCTACGATGTGCTCGAAAACCAGCTCATCCCGACTTTCTACGAACGCAACGAGCACAACATCCCTGTAAAGTGGCTGAAGAACGTACGCAACGCCATCGCGACCATCGCACCGGTCTACAACACCGATCGCATGGTCAAGGAGTATACCATGCGCTATTACCTCAAGGTACCGCGCATCTGAGTCAAGTTGAACAAGACTATGACCTCAACAAAATCAACAGTGAACTCCCCTGCCGCCGTCAGACTCGGCAGGGGGCTTGACCTCAGGTCACCGGTCATGCTCGCCTCCGGCACCGTATCATACGGAGAGGAGCTGTCCGGGCTCTGTGACCTTGGAAAAATAGGCGGACTGGTCACCAAGGCCATCTCTCCCGAGCCACGCACGGGCAACCCGCCCCAAAGGATTGCCGAGACGGCCTGCGGCATGATCAACGCGATCGGCCTTGCCAACGTAGGGCTCGACCGGTTCGTCTCCGACAAGATCCCGTTCCTGCAGGCACTTGATACGAGGGTTATTGTCAACATCGCCGGGAAATCGATCGATGATTACTGCCAGGTGGTCGAAAGGCTCGACAAACTCGAGGGCATAGCTGGATACGAACTCAACCTCTCCTGTCCGAACGTCAAGGGGGAGTGCATGATCATGGGAGTAAGCCCGGATGCGACAAGGGAGATCGTCTCCACCCTGCGCAAGCTGACAAACCGGCATCTGATGGTCAAGCTCACGCCCAACGTCACCTCGATCAGCACAATCGCCCTCGCAGCCGAAGAGGCTGGAGCCGACTCAGTGTCGCTCATCAATACCGTTGTAGGCATGGCTGTGGATTACCGAACCAGGAAACCGCTGATCAAAAACGTCACGGGCGGCCTGTCGGGCCCTGCAATCAAGCCGATCGCCCTGGCAAAGGTATGGGAGGTTTCGAAAGCGGTAAAGATTCCTGTGGTAGGCATGGGCGGCATCGCTTCGTTCGCCGATGCCATGGAGTTCCTGCTCGTCGGAGCCAGCGCGATCCAGATCGGCACCATGAACTTCGTCTATCCCGACATCGGCGAAAAGATCGCCATCGCCATAGAGGAGTACTTCTCGCAACCAGGAGCACCGACATTGGGTGAGTATGTGGGAAGCCTGATAACTTCGTGAGTGATGAATTATGAATTGAAAGAGAAGAATCAAGGGTTTATAGCCCGCCATCTTCATTCATAATTCAGCATTTCATAATCAAGCACCCCCTCTGCATTCATCATTCATAATTCGCACCCTCCCCTATCTCCGCCTTCTGCTGTTTCCTATCGTCCTTCTCCTGAACCGCTTTCCTGCGCTGAAGGTTGGCGTCCCGTACTGACGGGTCAGGCGGTTCCTGTTGAAAAACGAGGGATCGATAAGCTGCGCGATGAGCCTGGACTCCGTTTCACGAATATCCACATCCGAAGGTCCGGCATCTGAAAGCAGTTTGACGATCAGCGGTGCGCACTCGAAGGCAATCAACAGCATCGTGATGAACGAGACGGCATTGGCTGAAGAGCGGCTGACGTCATCAGTCGAATGGGTCAGCGCACCGAGAGCCCAGTTCCGGTCGGCGAACCCTGCCTGTGCGGCCTTCCTGTCGAGGATCTCTTCGGAAAGCATCATCTGGTTGTTCATCCCCTCCGCGGCTTTCTGCCTGTTCAGGAACTCCTCAAGCGTTGCAAGCTCACGGGTAAGATAGGCCAGACGAGCATCCTTGCCCTCAACAACAGCCTCCTTGTTCTTCGCGTACGTGCCATAGCCGGATACCCCTGAAGTAGTCCCCGTCCTGGCGCCGAACACCTCGGCCTTGAGCTCTTCACGCAGACGCCCGGTCTCCTTGCTCAGTTCGTCGTATTCGGCCTGATACTTTGAAATCCTCGATACTTCAAGCGCATATTTCTCCTTGAAAGAGTCCTGCACCTTCATGATCTGGGCCTTCTGGTCGGACAGATAACGTTCTTTGAGCTTGTCGTGGATCTCTTTGTCGAAAATTTTGAGTTCGAGCGGCCGGGCGATGACAATGGCGATGAGAACGGCAAGCACGAACCGCGGCGAAGCCTGATAGATCTGCGTCCGAACCTTCGAGGTCTTCCTGATGCTCGAAACGATGTAGCGGTCGAGATTGAAAATGGCCAGTCCCCAGAGCAGGCCGAACAGGATCGAAGCCCCCCAGGCAGCCGGGGTGCCGGAAAAAACGAAATAAAGGGCATAACCTCCCGAAAGGCCGGCAAAAAGCGCGGTAAAGAAAATCGTTGCCCCGATACCGAGAAATTTGGCATGCTCGGTAGGATATTTTTCTATGATCTCGGCCGGTGTGCCGGCACAAAACCAGAAAAATCTTTGCAATCGATCAAAACTCATGGCGCTCCATGTCCGTCTCCATGGGAAAATTTCCGTTAACGCTCAAAACACTGTAATGTAAGACCTTGAGCATAAACAGACAATCATTCATCGCAAGCCCCGGTAACTGAACGACATCACAAGGTTCCGTTTTTAGGCGAATTGTTCTATCTTTCATGCCACATCGTTTCACTCACATCAATCTTTGCACAGCATGCGCATAGGAATAGGTATAGACGTTCATCCCTTCGCCGAAGGTCGGAAACTGGTTATCGGCGGAGTCGAAATCCCCTCCCCAACTGGTCTTGACGGCCACAGCGACGCCGATGTCCTGCTTCACGCCATCAGCGACGCCCTGCTCGGAGCGGCGGCCCTCGGAGATATCGGGCTGCATTTCCCGAACACCAGCCAGGAGTTCAAGGACATAGACAGCATGATCCTGCTGAAGCATGTACGACGACTGCTCGACAGGGAGGGATTCACCCCCGTGAACGTCGACGCCATGCTGCTGCTAGAAAACCCGAAAATCGCACCATACATCACCGATATGCGTCGAAACATCGCCCGCTGCCTGGATATGGACATCAGCACCGTATCGGTCAAGGCGACCACCAATGAAAAACTCGGTTACGTCGGCCGCGAAGAGGGCGCCTGCGCCCACGCCGTGTGCATCATCGAGTAGGAGGGGGGAAGAATGTGGAAAATGGACGAATGTAAAAGATGGACATAATGGACGGAAGAAAGAGCATTTTTCCCTGCTTTGTCCATTCAGTCCATAACGTCCATTTCCCACATTCTCCCTGCTCTACCCCACTTCCCCTCTCAGCACCTTGACCGGCAGATAGCTTGTGGCCCTGCGTGCCGGGCCTACAGATGAAATAATTGAAATGATGATTCCGAACAAAATGACGATGATATGGGCATCGAGTGTTTCGAAGAGATTGATGCGGTCGCTGCTGATCACACCGGCGCTGCTGGCCTGAAACCTTATCGAATCGACAAGCTGACAGGTAAAATGTCCGACGGGACTTCCGGCCAGCACCCCCATGATGCCGATCATTAAACCTTCCAGCATGAATATGAGCGTAATGCTCTGACGCTGAACCCCCATCGACCGCATGATGGCGATATCCCTCACTTTCTGCAGCACGACCGTCGTCATGACCGACGAAACACCGAGTCCTGCCACAACAAAAACAAAACCGACCAGTACCAGCGTGATCGTCCCGTTCCTGTTGTAGAAATCGAGAACGTTTTTGTTACTTTCGCTCCAGCTTTTCGTGTCGTACCCGGTCAGCTTCTCGATCCTTGCCGCAATGGCGTCGGCCTGACCGATATCGGTGATCCTGAGGCCGATGCCGGTAACGGAGTTGGATGGGAGGGATTCCATGCGTTGCGCCAGGGCCAGGTTGACATAAGCCTCTTTCTTGTCTTTCTCGTTGAATCCGCTCTTGAACCTCCCCACGACCGTTACAGGGTACTCCTGACCGTTCTTGTCAACCAGCACGACCCTGTCCCTGTAAGCCACCTTCAGCTTTTCGGCAAGCATTTCGCCGAGGATAATACCGTTCGGAGTCCAGGCCAGTTCCGAGAGGGCACCCGGTTCGAGCAGGTTTTTCTTCAGGTTGGCGATGTCGGTTTCGAGAGCAGGGATGATGCCCTTTGCAAAACAGGGCGTGTAACGGGTCTTGTTGCGGGCAAGCAGTTTGCTGGTCACGAACGGGGAGATGTCCTTGATCTCCCTGATCGGAGTGATTGTCTGCACCACTTCGGCATAGTTCTTGATAACTATTTTTTTGTCGGTCGTCACATTTTTCTCTACGAAAGCGACCCTGCCCGGAATCACCCCGATTACGTTGTCGGGGACCTCAGGGACGATTCGTTCCGCACCGATGGTGATGTGGGGGGCAATATCGATAAGCTTGGTGAAGACGTTCTTCGTCGAGCCCCTGGCGACTGCAATGGTGGTAATCATCATCGCTGAACCGACAGCGACGCCAAGCGCCGTCAAAATGGTCTGGCGTTTGCGCTCCCTGAGATGGACGAAGGCAATGTGAAGGTGGTCAAGAAAGGTCATGTGCAGTTAAATTCAGGGGTTCGCCAATACGGCATTTCATCATGCGGCAATGAAATATCATGCAAATCCTTATCTTGATCTCTCAAAGGCTACACCACGTACTCCATGGTGTAATTAATCAATTTAAGCCATCAAAAACTAACCTGAGCAACTGAGGAGATAACACTGTGAAAAAAATCGGCATACTAACCAGCGGAGGCGACTGCGGCGGCCTTAACGCCGTCATCAAGGGCGCTGCGCTTATGGCCCTCAACAAAGGTCTTGAATTTTATGTCATACCGAACGGATATGCAGGGCTGTACAATCTCCTGAACCAGGATCACATGGTCAGGTTCGATATTGCCCGACTTGACCAGTTCGACGCGAACTTCGCCGGATCTGAAGCCGGCCATTCCAGGGTCAAGATCAAAGCGATCAGCAACCCGGAAAAATACAACCGCATCAAGGCCGGCATGAAGAAATTCGACCTCGACGCGCTGATCATCAGTGGCGGCGATGACTCCGGCAGCGTCATGATCGACCTGAACCAGAACGGCATCCAGTGCATCCATGCACCGAAAACGATGGACCTCGACCTTCAGACCTATTCGGTCGGCGGCGATTCGACCATCAACCGCATTGCCCAGTTCGTCGAAGACCTCAAGACCACCGGACGCACGCACAACCGTGTGCTGGTGACCGAGGTGTTCGGCCGCTATGCAGGCCACACGGCATTCCGTAGTGGCGTAGCCGCTGAAGCGGACTGCATCCTGATCCCTGAAATCCCGGTCAATTGGGATATCGTGTACGAACACGTCGTCGAGCGTTTCACCAGGCGTATCCGCCAGAGCGACGTACACAGCGGCACCTACACGATCGTCGTAGCCGAGGGCATGAAGAATGCCGACGGAACAGACATCGTCGACGAATCAGCCGGCGTGGATGCTTTCGGGCACAAGAAGCTGGCTGGTGCTGGAAAATTTGTCTGCCAGCAGATCCAGAAACGGTTCAAGACCGACCCCCGCATGCCACTGTTCATGAAAGAGACCGGAATGTTTGTCGAAGGGATCTACGAAATCCCCGAGGTGCGTGAAATCCATCCCGGCCACCTCGTGCGCGCCGGCAACTCCTCGGCCTATGACATCAACTTCGGTTTCGAAGCAGGCGCAGCTGCAGTCCTGCTGTTGCTCGACGGCAAAACCGGGGTCACGATCTCCAAGGTCAAGGGACGCAAGATCGAGTATATCGAAGCCTCCAAAGCCATCGCCCAGCGCTTTGTCGATCTGGACCAGGTGGCCATGTACGAATCGCTCGGCACCTGTTTCGGCAGGGCAGCAGTTGCCTACGATCCGATCCTGCGCGAAGTCGAAGGCGTATACGAACGCATCTACTGAGCCTGGTTCCATGCCGGTAAATCCAGCCCTGCAGAAATTGCAGGGTTTTTTTTTGCCTCTCCAGAAAACAGGCACCTGACCACCGGAGCCGGCAAAAGGGGCAACAGATTTACCGAGGCACCCTTTTAAAAAAGGCAAAACAGACTATCTTAGAAGATTACACCGAAACAGTTTTTCAACCCAATGCCATCGTCATGAACAAGTCTGCAAAAATATGGATGAACGGCGAACTGATCGACTGGAATGATGCCAAGATCCATATCATGTCACATGTCATACATTACGGTTCGTCTACCTTTGAGGGCATCAGATGCTATGAAACGGCCAAAGGATCGGCAATCTTATTTCTCGACGAACACATCAGGCGCCTCAGGGACTCCTCGAAAATCTACCGTATAGAGATCCCGTACTCCGAAAGCGAACTGAAGGAAGCAACCATCGCCACCATCAGGGCTAACGAGCACAAGTCCTGTTACATCCGGCCGCTGGTCTACCGCGGTCTGGGTGCGCTCGGCGTCAATCCACACCGTGCGGCCATCGAAGTCGCCATCGCCACCTGGGAATGGGGCGCCTACCTCGGAGAGGACGTGCTCGAAAACGGTGTCGATGTCTGTGTTTCGTCATGGAACCGCATGGCACCGAACACCCTGCCTTCACTGGCCAAAGCAGGCGGGAACTATATGAACTCCCAGCTCATCAAGATGGAAGCCCTGATAGATGGCTATGCAGAGGGAATCGCGCTTGACGTCAACGGTTACGTGTCGGAAGGCAGTGGCGAGAACATCTTCGTGATCAGGGACAACGTCATCTACACCCCGACATCGGCCCAGTCGATCCTGCCCGGATTCACCCGACAGGCTGTCATGCACATCGCGAGTGAACTTGGCTACGAGGTTCGTGAAACGGTGATTCCTCGTGAAGCGCTGTACATTGCCGACGAGATCTTCCTTACCGGCACAGCAGCAGAGATCACTCCGGTCAGAAGCGTCGACAAGTATCCGATCGGTAACGAAAAACGCGGTCCAGTCACCGAAGCGCTGCAGCACCACTTTCTCAGAATCATCCAGACCGGCGAAGATCCGTACAACTGGTTGACCTTCATTTGAAAAGGCCGGCATGACTGCACCTCTATTAATTGTCGTGAGTGATTTGAACGCAATGCGTACGGAACGCAGAAACCACAAGGGCGGACCTCTGTGTCTGCCCTTTTTTGATTTCGATCCCGACGCGTCGGGACCAACAAGGCAATCGATTCGCGGAACAAATAAATAGAGGTGCCATGAGTTGGAATTCGATCGTCGGCCAAGAACACCAGCTCCGGGTGCTGAAAACGGCGCTCGGAACCGATCATCTGGCTCATGCCTATCTCTTTTCCGGGCCCGAAGGCTCGGGGAAGGAGACTGTGGCTTTCGAGATCGCCAAAATCCTCAACTGCCGCAATACAGCCACGCTTTCTGCCAAAGGCTCTTGTGGGGAGTGCGAAAGTTGCCGCCAGGCCGACCAGTTCCGGCATCCGAACATCGAGTATCTCTTTCCTGTCGAAGCCATCCTGCTGGACTCCTCCGACCCGTCGAAAAAAGAGAACAAGAAGCTCACTGAGGCGAAAGAGCGTTACGAAGCCCTGATCGAGGAGAAAAAAAGGAACCCCTTCTTCACCCCTGCCATGGATCGATCCATGGGCATCCTGACCGAACAGGTGGTCATGCTCCAGCAGAAAGCCTCTCTGGCTCCACGCGACGGAGGAAAAAAGGTGTTCATCATATCACAAGCCGAAAGACTTCACCCCTCAGCTGCAAACAAGCTCCTGAAACTGCTCGAGGAACCCCCGTCCCATGTGCTGTTCCTCCTTGTCTCGTCAAGGCCGGAATCGGTCCTTCCGACCATACGATCCCGTTGCCAGGCCATAACCTTTGCCCGCCCCAGACCTGCTGAACTGGAAGAATGGGTCGGCAATAACGCTCCTGAGCTGGACGAAACCGAAAGGCGCTTCATCGTCAGCTTTTCGCGCGGCAACCTCCAGACTGCCCGCGAACTGCTCGAGGCCCAGACCGGCATCGGCGCGGCTCCTGCAATGGTCGGAATCCGAAATCAGGCAATCGATTATCTGAGGAACATCCTCACTCCGTCACGATTCCATGAAGCTATCGCCACCTGTGAAGAGGCATCAAAAAACCTCTCGCGCAGCGAACAGGTCATGTTCCTCGAATCCCTGCTGCTTTTTTTTCAGGATGTCACCAGACGCAGCATCGACCCATCGTTCCCGGAACTCAACAATCCGGACATCTCAGTCTCGACAGACCGTTTCGTAAAAGCATTTCCGGATCGCGACCTTCACCGGGCATCAACCGTCATCGAAGAGTCCATCCGCTCCATCGAACGCAACGCCAGCCCCCTGCTGGTCATGGCCGCAGCGACAGTGGAACTGAAGGGAATCCTGCAGAAAAGGTAAACAAGAGTAAAAAAAGGACTGAAGGGACCTAAAGGACGAAAAGAACCTAAAGAAAAAGAGTTGTTACCCGGACCTCATTCGTTGCTTTTGCTCATTTCTTCGGTCGACGAGTCAAGCCAGGCCAGATAGCCCGGAAGGCCGCCGGTAATCGGAAGCTTGATGATTTCCGGGACGTCGTAGGGGTGGTACTCCCGGATGTAGGCTTCCAGGGCGGCATACCGTTTTTCGGTCGTCTTGATGGAGAGCACGACTTCATCCTCTTTCTGCAGAGCGTTGTCCCAGAGAAAAAAGCTGCGGATGTCGGTCATCTGGATGCAGGCAGCCAGCCTGTTGCCAAGAATGCCCTCTGCAAGGTTTTCAGCCTCCTGGCGGTCAGGCGCCGTAGTGATGACCATGCAGTAGTTGCTGCTCAGCGATGTGTCCATAATATCCGTCAGAGTTCGATAAGTTCCTTGGTAAACTTCTGCAGTGGTTCTGCCCCGTCAGGGCCGAGTACCACAGTATCCTCGATGCGTACACCAAAGCGCCCTTCGAGGTAGATGCCTGGTTCAATGGTGAACACCATCCCCTCGTAAAGGGTTCTGGTGGCCGTAGTGCCGATCCTCGGGGACTCGTGGACCATTATGCCCACACCGTGGCCAAGGCCGTGGCCGAATGCTTCCCCATAACCTTCGGCGGCGATGAAGGCACGCACCCCGGCGTCGAGATCACGGGCGGTAATGCCGGCCCTGGCTGACTCGATGCCGAGCTGCTGGGCCCGCTGCACAGTCCGGTAAACCCTCCGTTCCTCTTCTGAAATCCTGCCTAGCGCGACAGTCCTGGTCTGGTCGGAGGCATAGCCATCCACGATACACCCGATATCGATGACGATCAGCGTTCCCGGTTCAAACTTCGAGGCAGTTGGCCTGGCGTGCGGCATGGCTGAGCGGATTCCGCCGGCGACGATAGGGTCGAACGCATCCTTTTCTGCACCAAGCTTCCTGTGACGGTAGGAGATCTCTGCGGCAAGATCGATTTCGGAGATGTCGGGCGAGATCATGGGTATGACCTCATCGAGCACCCTTTCGCTGATCGTCACGGCGTGCCGCATTTTTTCGAGCTCGGCCAGGTGCTTGAACTCGGTGAATTCATCGAAAAAAGCTGTAACACCATGAAATTTTCGCCCCTCGAGGCCTGCCGAAAGCTGCTGCATATCATGCCAGCTGACATGGTCCGCCTGGAGAGCCATACAGTCGCCGAGGTTCCATGCGCCGGATATAAGTTCGGAGACAAAGCTCCCCTTCAGGATGACCGTCCCGATACCGGAAGTTTCCTGGCGAACCTGCTCCTGGTAACGAAAATCGGTGAACAGCACCGCAGCCCCCGCTGTAAGCAGGAGCCGGGCATTCGAGCCGCTGAAGCCGGTCAGCCACCGTATGGCTGCCAGATCGGTCACCAGCATGGAATTGATGCCCTCAGCGGACATTTTCCTGTAGATATTTTCGCGCAGGCTTGCCTGGTGTGACCGTAGATCGTTATGCCCCATGAATAGTGATACCTGAAAAAACCGGCCATCGAAAGGCCTTTAATTGGGAAAAGGAGAGATTGTTATTATAATGGAAATTAAGCGATTTTTTTCATTTCGACCCCAGCACATACCATGCGTCAACAGGAGCTTCTTCAGAAACTGCTCGCAGGCGGAAACCTTTCCGTGCAGGAAATGGAAATATGCATGAATTCGATCATGGAAAGCCGGTTTACCCATGCGGGAACGGGAGCCATCCTTGCACTTCTGCAGAAAAAGGGAGTTACCGCCAGCGAAGCAGTCGGCGCCTATGACAGCGTCATTGCGAAAGCCACGCCGATCACCCTCGACCCTCAGGCCGTCGACACTTGCGGCACCGGCGGCGATCATCTGGGGACTTTCAATATTTCGACGGCATCGGCATTCATAGCAGCCGGAGCCGGAGTCCCGATCGCAAAACACGGAAACCGTTCGGTGACAAGCAAGTGCGGCAGCGCCGATGTGATGGAGACCCTGGGCTATACGGTCGACCTCCCGCCCTCGGCTTCCGAGGAGCAGTTCCGAGAGACCGGCTTTGCGTTCCTGTTCGCTCCGGTTTATCACTCTTCGATGAAAGCCGTGGTCAGCATCCGGAAGGAACTCGGAATCAGGACCATCTTCAACATGCTCGGACCACTGATCAATCCGGCAAAGGTGAAGCGTCAGCTGATTGGAGTTTTCGACCCTTCGATCATGGATATCTATACCGAAGTGCTTATCCACGCAGGATGTGAACACGCCATGGTCGTACACGGAAAAACCGAAACAGGAATCGGTCTCGACGAACCAAGCGTCTGCGGACCGACCACGATCGTCGAACTCCAGTCTGGCCATGTTTGCCATCATATGGTCCATCCTGAAGATTTCGGCCTTGGAAAATGGGAGATCAGCGACCTGATGGGAGGCGACAGCGAAGCAAATGCGCTGATCATCAGGCAGATCATGGATGGGTCGGCCCCACAGGCAAAAATCGATGCATCGATTTTTGCCACCGCCATAACCTGCTATGTTTCAGGTAAGGCCGCCTGCATCGACGATGGAATGAGCATGGCGAAAGAGAGTCTCGAAAGCGGCCAGGCGTTTGAGAAAATGAAGCGGATCATCGAAGTCAACCGGCGCATCGCATCGGAATACAAGGCAGCGGCAAACTAATTGCTTATAATTTTTGCCGAAAAACATGTATTATAATTGCTTTGTTTCCAGCCGAAGCAAGAATCAGTAAATCATGAACGGAAGCGATACGGTCCATCCTGAGCTGCACCTGAACCTCGACGAGAAACTGCATCAGTCAGGCATAAGCCAGTCCAGACAGAAAATCATTCAGGAGGCCCTCGAAAACGTCAACAGGCCAGGGTTTCGTATTGAGCCTTCCGCGATTGTGCCGCTCATGAAACCGGTAACCTGGTTCCCTCCGATGTGGGCCTTTGCCTGCGGAGTGGTATCGACCGGCGAACCCGTCTCCCAGAATATCTCAATCCTGATCCGGGGCATCATCCTTGCCGGGCCGCTCATGTGCGCCATGTCCCAGACCATGAACGACTATTTCGATCGTGAAGTCGATGCAATCAACGAACCCGAACGCCCGATCCCTGCCGGAAAAATTTCGAAGCAGGCAAGCTGGCTGATCACCTTCGGCCTTATTCTCACGGGATTCCTGGTTGCCCTGTCGATCCATCCCTATGTCGTTGCCATCGCATTCGTGGGCGTCCTGATGTCTCATGCCTACTCCGGCCCTCCTATCAGGGCCAAAAGGAACGGCTGGTACGGGAACCTCATCGTCGGGCTTGCCTATGAAGGGGTGGCCTGGCTGACAGGAAGCTTTTCGATTACCCAGGGGGTCCCGTCAAAGGAGTCGATTGCACTGGCCATTATTTTTTCCCTCGGCGCACACGGCATCATGACCCTTAACGATTTCAAATCGGTCGTCGGCGACAGGATCCGCAAAGTGGGTTCGATTCCTGTTCAACTCGGTGAAAAGAAAGCGGCCATCCTGGCCTCCATCGTCATGGACGCCGCCCAGATCGCAGCTATCGCCATCCTCCTCGCAAAAGGCTCCATGATTTCGGCCTCTATCGCCACAATCCTTCTCGTGCTTCAAATTCCGATGCAGAAAATCCTGATCGCCCATCCTGCCGAGAAGGCCATCTGGTACAATGCTTTCGGAACACTTCTGTACGTGCTGTCAATGATGGTATGCGCGGTAGGCATTCGCCCGTGAGGGTGAATTATGAGTGATGACTGCTGAATTGGGAATGACGAATGGAAGGGCAGAAAACACTTTTTCTTTTCCATTCAGCATTCATAATTCATCATTCAGCATTAAGAATCCCTTATGCTTTCGTTTTTCCGAACGGATTCTTATATTCCGTATCATTTTTTAACGTCAATTGATCCTATCATGTCCAAAGTCTGCGCGCTGACCGGAAAAAGGCCGATATACGGCAATAATGTTTCCCATGCCAACAACCACACCCGCACCCGCTGGGAGCCAAATCTTCACACCAAGAGAATCTGGATCGAGGAAGAAAAACGCTGGGTAAAAGTTCGCGTCTCCGCCAAGGCAATGAAAATCATGGCCAAGACCGGCACAGCTGAACTGGCCAAACTGCTGAAGTAAGCGCCGGAACGACAGAAACACCTGTACCCAGGAATCATAAGGCTCATCCGAAGGTTGAGCCTTTTTTTTGGCCATTTCCATTGCCTGCGTCCTTTTGTCTTTATGGAAAAAACGATCATACTTTACACTGACGGCGCATGCAGCGGGAATCCCGGCAAAGGAGGCTGGGGCGCACTGCTCATGTACGGAGGGACCACGAAGGAGATTTCGGGGTTCGATCCGGCCACGACTAACAACCGCATGGAGCTGATGGCCGCCATCAGGGGGCTCGAAGCTCTCAAAGAGCCATGCCACGTCAAGGTTCACAGCGACTCAAGCTACCTGGTCAATGCAATCAACGAAGGGTGGCTGAAGCGCTGGGTGGCCAACGGCTGGAAAACCGCTGCAAAGAAACCTGTTGAGAACATCGATCTCTGGCAGGAAATCCTGAAGTTGATTAGATTACACCGCGTCACCTTTCACAAGGTCAAGGGGCACAGCGACAACCCGTACAACAACCGGTGCGACGAACTTGCCCGCCTTGCCATCAAGGATAACTCCTAACCAGTCTTAACGTATGAGCGGCAACCAGACCCCGCCGGTGATGCCTGCCACGCAGGCCCCCAAAAAGAAAGGCCCGAAAGTAATAGCCACCCTCTTCGTGATCGGCCTGACCGGATTCCTGGCTGCGCTCCTCTGGGTCAACTGGCAGAAGCCGCGCATGAAGGCCGAGCCTCTCAACCAGGATCTCACTTCGATCATCCAGGACATGCCCGGCACATCGGACGCCATGATCTATGTCGGGCTGAAAGATATCCGGCAAAGCAGATTCTGGAAGGAGGCAATTCCGGATTCGCTAAAAAAAACCCCTTTCCTTAACACAGGAAAAAGGCTGGACGCATTGATGAAACAAAAAGGCATCGATCTTTCAGAAGACCTCGACACCCTTCTCATCAGCTTCCAGCGGTCAGGAAAGAAACAGCAGAATTATGTCGGCATGGCATGGGGACCTGTAGTCCACAAAGCTTCAGCCCCGGTGCTCCAGGCAGCGAGCATCGAAACGGCCGATATCGGCAACCGCCGCGCATACGAAATTGACAGCACCCTCTGGGTTTGCCCGATGGGACCTGGCAAAATGGCCATCGCCAGCAGCAAAGGCATGATGGGTGAGTTCCTCCGCCCTTCCGGACATTTTCTTGAACGGGATTCGGTTTCGGCATCCATGATCAAAAAAACCGCCTACAAGTCGCATCTCTGGTTCACGCTCGCATCTCCCCAGTGGACATCAGGCGCACTGCAGAGCATAACCTCCAAAAACCGTGACGTCAAATCGGTAGGCAACCTTGACCGTCTCCAGCAGATCGCCATGTCGGTCAGGTTCGATGACGGACTCAAAGGCCAGTCCGAGTGGGTGTACAAAGATCGCCGGTCGGCATTCTTCGCCTCCACATTTCTCTGGGGTACCATCGAGCTATCGAGCACTGCCGGCACGAGGACATCGGAAGCAGCCAAAACTTTCCTGAAACATCTGACGGTGCACCAGAACCTCGAATCGGTCATTATTAATGCCGATCTGCCCCTGACAGCATTCAAGAAACCCGCCGGGACAAATTAGGAACCTGGAGGAGTCTCCTGCTCAATCGCAGCGGGAGACTCCTCTGGCCGGAATCGGAGATACCCGTCTTTTCGAACGACCACGATACCTGAGCCTACAGGGACGCTTCTGCCAGACTGCCTGCCGAGAAGATCCGTGACCCGTTGCAGCACACGGCTGTCGATGCTCAGCCCCTGCACACGGAACGCCCGCTTCAAAATTTCCTTCCTTTCGAACAGCGTCAGTTCAAGCATGGTAACGATATGCAGCTTTCCCGCATTCAGGTCAAGACCCGGATGCTGCGCGGTAAGTCGATCAATATGACGTTCGATAAATTCGTCAAGCTCGCCTGCATGCTCAGACATGCGTTGCAACGCAGGCATGAGCTTGTGCGCGAAACGCTCTTCGATCAGGGGGATCACCCTGTTCCTGATGAAATTGCGGTCATAATTGATATCGAGGTTGGTTCGGTCTGTTCGCCAGGCGATCCCCTTCTCCACGAGGTAATCCTTGACTTCCTGCCTGCTGAACGGCAAAAGCGGCCTGATAATGCTGCCGTGCTTCGTCCTTATCCCCTTAAGACCGGAGACGGCTGTTCCCCGGAAAAGGTTGAACAGCATGGTTTCTGCATTGTCGCCGACATGATGCCCGGTGGCGATGCGGGTGTAACCCGATTCACGACAAAGCTCTTCGAAAAAGTCATAACGAAGGATCCTGGCGGTCTCCTCGATCGATTTTTTCCGGGCAGCAGAAACTTTCCGGGTATCGAACCGTCTGACATGGCAATCGACGCCGAGCGAAAGACAGGTATCCCTCACAAAAGCTTCGTCGCGCCCGCTCTCTTCACCTCGTAAACTGAAATTGCAATGGGCCACCCCGATGCGGCACTGCAGGACAGGTGAAACCGTCGAGAAAAGGTGCAGGAGGGCCATGGAGTCCGGGCCTCCTGAAACAGCCACGAGCACCTTGTCGCCTTTTCCGGCAAGTTCCAGCCGGCGCACAGTTTCAAGAAATTTTTTCTCAGTCCGGTTCACACTATCGATTATCCAATGGTTCAGAAAGCGGGCCTGTGCCCGCTCAATGTCAAGATAGCATCATGACGGTACCGTTTCCAACTCCCTGCCCTGAGCCATCAGTCTTGGTTTTTGCTGTAAAATGGCTATCATGGGGGTCAATTTGCCTGAAAGGAACAGCAATACCATGCGAATTACACCTTACGGATCCCGCAGTGTCGCCAAAACCGCCATTTTCTGCTCCACAGCATTTATCGCCGGAGTGCTGTTCCCGCAGCCCGGAGGAGCCGTTGTGTCGGCAACTGCATTGCTTTTCCTCGGCTTCACGCTCTACTTCTACCGCGACCCTGAACGAAGCTTGCCTGATGAACCGGGCATCATCATCGCACCGGCAGACGGTAAAATCCTGCTGAACCAGACTGTTGACCACCCGATGACCGGCCCCGGCTCGACGCTTGTCAGCATTTTCATGTCGCCCTTCAATGTCCATGTCAACAGGATTCCGATAGACGGCCAGGTTCTCGACATTCGTTATCACCCCGGGAAATTCCTCATGGCATTTGACCATCGCAGCATGTCAGACAACGAACGCATGGAGATAGGCCTCGATACACCGGCAGGAACCGTCTGGTTCTGCCAGGTTTCAGGATTCCTTGCCAGAAGGATCGTATGCAGGCTTGGCAAGGGCGAGAAGGTCAAAGCAGGAAACAGGTTCGGCATGATCAAGTTCGGTTCGAGAGTCGATATCTACCTGCCGGCTTCAGTCCGGGTCATCGCACCAGTAGGTATGAAAACCGTTGCCGGTGAAACAGTACTCGGCCGCACCAGCGTCAATTGAACCGAAATTTCTTGGTTTAGGAACAGCCGTTTTTTAGTTTGGTGTTACAGGATTATGTACTACCATCGATTTATTCAATTTCCGGAGAAACAACCATGTTCGGATTAGGCGGCCAGGAACTCATTCTCATCCTGCTCATCATCCTTCTTCTGTTCGGTGCCAACAAGCTCCCTGAGCTGGCAAAAGGCCTTGGCAAAGGCATGAAGGAGTTCAAGAAAGCGCAGAGTGAAATAGAAGAGGAATTCAACAAGGCGACGGAAGAACCGTCGAAAAAACAGAAAAACGCCTGACTCGGACAAGGCAACCAATAAATTGCAGGATTCCGGAAAGCCCCTGATAAAACTTTCCGGACTTCAGTTCACCGAAGATCTCGAATAGCCCCACCCTGTAATACAGGATCTGTTCGAATCTTGGCAAGATTCTTTTGGAATAGAACATCGATCAACCATAACTGACAGCAAGATGCGCCCCTACGCTCTTCCCGTCATGATCGTCCTGTTGACTGCCGGCTGCGCAGACGATCGTGGAGCAAAAAGCTTTACCGAAACCCTCGCTCTCCAGAACAAAATCGCCGGACCGGTGCTGAACGAAATCCTGTTCGATCCCTTGCAGGAAACGGGTGACAATATCCCCGACCAGCCGGACTTCGTGGAGATCTACAATCCGGGCACAACTGCTCTCGACCTTACCGACTGGAGCATTGCGGACAGGCCAAGCCCGACGACAGGCAAGGCAAACCGCTATTACTTCGCCCCCAGGGGCGGCAGCAACGTCTTGGGGCCAGGGCAATACGGTGTTATAGCACCCGAGTCCAACGGCATTGTCACCGGTTCCCGACTGGCGACCTACTATGTATATCTCCAGACCACTCCCAACGCAAAAATATTTCTTGTCAGGAATTACAAGGTGTTCTCCCTTAACAATGACGGGGACTGCGTCCGACTGCTCAACAACAAGGGAGCCGTGGTCGATTCAGCCAACTACACCCCGAACTGGCACAATCCGGGCAACAAATCAACCAAACACCTCTCGATCGAGAAGTTCCATCCCCTGATGCCATCGGATTCGCCCCTGAACTGGACCTCCTCGACCGACACCCAATATGGCGGCACTCCAGGCAAGGCCAATTCCGTGTATGTCGCACCCACAAGAACCGAAGAGGTTTTCCTTCTGTCACCAAACCCGTTTTCGCCGAACGGCGACAGGAAAGATGACGTGCTCAAAATTACGGTCAGCCTCCCTGCTGGTTCCTACCAGCTTTCAGTGACGATCTACGATGCCACAGGCAGGAAAGTCCGCAGCCTGGCTAGCGGCAACCCGGTCGGTCCGGTCACAGTGCTCTCCTGGGATGGACTCGATGATTCAGGCAAACCCTTGTCGGCGGGAACATACCGGGCAACGATGAATGCGGCGGGCTATTCCGGCTCACGGTTCAGCGGCACCGATTCGGTGGCACTTGCCAGATGAAAAGACACGCAGTTTTAAAGCCGGCCTTTTAGCGTTATCTTATATGATCTGCGGCCAGTCGGTTACTCCAAACCATCCGTGTCATGCTCCAAACCCTCTACGTCAGGGATTTTGCCCTCATCGACGAGCTCTCGGTAAGCTTTGCCCCCGGATTAACCATCATCACCGGTGAGACCGGAGCCGGCAAATCGATCCTCATGGGTGCGCTGAACATGGTGCTTGGCGAACGGGCAAGTGCCGAACTGGTACGAAGCGGCGCAGCCAAGGCAGTCATCGAGGCAACCTTCACAGGAGACCATTTCTCCTCAGTTGCCGGATTGCTCGACGGCGATGGGATTGAAAGCACACCAGAGCTTATACTTCGCCGCGACATTTCGGCGTCTGGTCAGTCACGGTGCTTCATCAACGACGCGCCATGCACGGTCACATTGCTCAAGCAGGTCGGCCAACTGCTCGTCGACCTGCACGGTCAGCACGACCACCAGCTTCTCCTGCATGCCGAAACACATTCAACCTTGCTCGACGGATTCGCATCGACGTCTGAAGATGTAGCCAGATATCGAAACCTGCATGGGCAGTGCCGTCAATTGCAGAAGCGGCTGACCGACCTCCTTGAAAAAGCTGCCATCCTGAAGGAAAAACGCGATTTCATCGAGTACCAGTTCAACGAACTTGAAGAGGCTGGGCTGACCGAAGGCGAAGAAAAGGCGATCGAAGAGGAGATCAACCTCCTCGAAAATGCCGAGACACTCTTCAGCCTGGGCAGCGAGCTCGAACAGGCACTCTACGTTTCGGAACCATCAGCATATTCTGCACTCTCATCCTCCGTTCACCTCCTCGAAAAACTCGCGGCCATTGACAAAAGGTTCGAGCCGCATCTTGATGAGTTGCGCAGTGCGACGGCTTCGGTCGAAGAGGTTAACCGCTTCATTGGGCGATACACCTCCGGCATCGAATTCAACCGCAACCGGCTCGAAGAGCTGAGACAACGGCAAATGCTCCTGCAGCGGCTCTCCAAAAAGCACGGTAAAAGCATCGACGGACTGATCGCGTTGCGCGACCAGCTCTCAGGCGAACTCGCTTTTGAAGAGAACCTGACAGAGGAAACCAACCGCCTGGAAACAGAGATAATGCAGTCTCGCTACGAACTTAAGGCATCAGCCATCGAACTCTCGACCAAACGAAAAGAGGCCTCCATCCGGCTCGCAGAAGAGATCTCGTCGGAGCTCAGCCAGCTCGGCATAACGCACAGCGCATTCGAGGTCAGCTTCTCCCGTGAAGAGTCACCCGGAGGAGAGATCGAGCTTGATGGACGGGTATACCGAGCCTTTGACAACGGCTTCGACCGGATCGAATTCATGATCTCGACCAACCTCGGCGAAACCCCGAAACCGCTTGCAAAGGTCGCATCCGGCGGTGAAATCTCGCGCATCATGCTGGCCATGAAAAGCGCACTCGCCCGTTCAGCCGACCTGCCGATCCTTGTCTTCGACGAGATCGACACCGGCATCAGCGGCAAAGTTGCCCAGGCAGTAGGGTTCAGCCTGAAGCGACTCTCCCGCCTGCACCAGATTATCGCAATCACTCATCTGCCGCAGATCGCCGCCATGGGCGACAGCCACCTGTCAGTCATGAAACGGGTCGAGGCAGAACGCACTGTCACAGGCGTCGCAACACTCGACAGCGGCGAGAGGGTCCAGGAAGTTGCCCGCCTGATCAGCGGCAGCACCGTTTCGCCTTCATCCCTGCAGCTTGCAGGTGAGCTGATCGAAGCGGGAAATTCCGTTTAGAAAATCACGAAGTTTGGTTTATTATTGCTTCCATAACGATGTATGCAATAATCACACATAAGTTCTATGTCTAACCGCCTTATTTCAGGATCCGCCGTGGCCCTGGTTACTCCGTTCCACAGGGACAGGTCGATCGATACCGAGGCCCTGCGCCGTCTTGTACGCTTTCAGAGGGAGGCAGGAACTGATATCCTGATCCCCTGCGGCACAACCGGCGAGTCGCCGACCCTTTCGACTGCAGAACAGTCGGAGATCATCCGCATTGTCCGTGAAGAGGCAGGTCCCGACCTGATGGTGGGCGCAGGTGCGGGCACCAACGCCACCGACCATGCAGTCGAGCTTTCACGGAACGCTGAAAAGGCCGGAGCACAGGTTATCCTCTCAGTTGCACCCTATTATAACAAGCCTTCTCAGGAGGGGCTCTACCAGCACTTCAAGCACGTGGCTCAGTCCGTGTCGATCCCGGTCATCATCTATAACGTACCTGGCCGCACTGGCTGCAACGTCAGCGCCGATACCATCATCAGGCTGGCCAACGATTTCGACAACATCCTTGCCGTCAAAGAGGCATCAGACAACATGGACCAGATCATGGAGCTGATCGAGCGTCGTCCCGAGAGGTTCTCGGTGATGACCGGCGAGGACATGCTGATCCTGCCGTTCATGGCCCTCGGTGGCGATGGTGTGATCTCTGTTGCTGCCAATCAGGTGCCGAAGGCCGTCAAGGGACTCGTCGAAGCCATGAAGGCTGGCAACCTCGAAGAGGCCCGTGCGATCAACCGCACGTACAGGAAGCTGTTCAAGCTGAACTTTATCGAGAGCAATCCCGTACCGGTGAAGTACGCACTCTCGCAGATGGGTATGGTGGAAGAGGTTTACCGCCTCCCGCTGGTCCCGATGTCCGAAACCAACAAGGCGATCATCAGAAAGGAGATGGAGAACCTGGGGCTGGTCTGAGAGCCGTGACGCGTTACGAATTACGCGTTACGAATTACGCGTCACGGGTTACGCGTCACGGCTTCCTGTTTCTGTTCAGGCAAGGCTGGCGAGTTCACTTACGAACATGTCCAGCTCTTCCCTGGTCCGTTGTTCCGTGACTGCCACAAGCAGTCCCTCCTCGCCCCATGCGGAAAGATCCACTCCCGCGAACACCTTCTTCGAAAGCATCCCCGCGACGATAGATGCAGCCGGCACCGGTGTCTCAATCACGAATTCCCTGAAGAACGGTGCCCCGAACTTCAGCGAAAAACCGGGAAGCGCTGCAATCTTTTCGGCCAGATAGTGCGCTTTCTGCATCGAACGCATCGCCACATCTTTGATCCCCTCCCTGCCAAGCAACGAGAGATGAACTGCCGCCTGCAAAGCGCAAAGGGCCTGGTTTGAACAGATGTTCGAGGTTGCCTTCTCCCTGCGGATATGCTGTTCCCGGGTCTGGAGCGTCAGGATGAAGCCGTCCTGCCCGTCGCGATCCTTCGTCATGCCAACAAGGCGACCGGGAATCTTGCGCACGTGCTGCTGCTTTACTGTAAAAATGCCGAGATAGGGGCCGCCGAAGCTCTGTGCATTGCCGAGCGGTTGGCCTTCGCCGACAGCGATGTCCGCACCGTAATGCCCGGGCGCTTCAAGTATGCCGAGCGAGACCGGATCGGCTGAAACAATGAATAACGCGCCGTTCTGGCGGGCGATCTCACCGATAGCTTCGACCTCTTCGAGACAGCCGTAAAAGTTTGGCTGCTGGACGATGACTGCCGCCGTCGCCGAAGAGACGATGGTTTTCAGAGACTCGACGCTGCCGACGCCCTCTTCAATGCTGTTCTGAAGAATTGGCCTTTCACCTGCAGCCTCGAGATAGGTTTCCAGAACCTGGCGGCTGTAAGGATGCAGCTTGCCTGCCACGACGATATCGTTGCGCCCGGTGATGTTCACGGCCATGATCGCAGCCTCGGCCAGGGCGGAGGCTCCGTCGTACATCGAAGCGTTGGCCACATCCATGCCGTACAGGCGGCACATCATGCTCTGGTATTCGTATATGGCCTGCAGGGTACCCTGAGAGACCTCTGCCTGGTAAGGCGTGTATGCCGTGTAGAACTCGCTCCGGGAGGAGATGGTTTTAACGGCAGAGGGGATGAAATGGTCATAGGCTCCTGCACCGAGGAAGCTTACATGGTCGGCAGTGGCGATGTTCTGTTTCGCCATCTGTTCGAGCAGGCGCTTGACCTCCGGTTCACCCATTGCCGGCAAAAGATCGAGAGCTTTCTGAAGGCGTATCTCGGCAGGAATATCGGCTATGAGATCATCGAAGCCTTCGACACCGATCTGCCGGAGCATTTCGGCCCGTTCGGCATCCGAATTGACAATGAAAGGCATGGTATAGATGGATACAGTTAAAAAATCTCGAAAAAAGCTTTGTTACTCGCCGATCGACGCGCGATAATCAGCAGGCGAGAGCAATGACTCGACTTCAGACACGCTGGCGACCTTCATCTTGACGATCCAGCCTTCATCGTAAGGGCTCCTGTTGACGACCTCTGCGCTTTCAAGTGCCTCATTGACGGCAACGATCTCGCCGGCCACGGGGGCAAAAAGATCAGCGACTGTCTTGACGGCTTCCACGGTGCCGAACACTTCATGAGCCTTTACTGTCGTACCGACCGACTTTGTTTCGACAAACACAATATCGCCAAGCTCGGATTGGGCAAAATCGGTGATGCCAATCATGGCGGTAGCGCCGTCCTCAAGGAGCAGGATCCATTCATGATCCTTCGTATAGCGGAGATTATCAGGGAAGTTCATGGCAGAGCGGGTTTAACAGGTTGAGAGGTGTTTCAAACAGTAAAAGTGAAAAGTAACATTTTTTCAATTTCAGGGAAAGGTGGGGAGGGGGGAAAGGGACCAAAGGGATTTAAAGGACCAAAGTGACATAAGGGTGAAGATTTAATAACCTGCAACTCTCCAATCTTCATGGCCGTCCTTTACGTCCTTTATATCCCTTAAGTCCTTTTTGTGCCTTTCTTAAGGCCATTCTTCAGGCCAGGCGTTGTCGCATCGCCTCGTACAGCAACACTCCTGTGGCGACACTGACGTTAAGCGATTCGACGCAGCCGGCCATCGGAATTCGCACAACTGAGTCACAGCGCTTGCGTGCTTCAGGGCCAAGGCCGCTCCCCTCTGCACCCATAACGAGAACAGACGGCTGGCGCCAGTCGATATCGGTATGGTTCTTTTCGGCATCCATATCAGCAGCGACGATCTGGAAACCACGTTCATGCAGCAGGTCGAGGCACTTGACCAGGCTTTTCACCTTGCAAATACGCATATGCGACAGTGCACCTGCCGAGGCCTTGTGGACTGTGGCGTTAACAGGTGTCCCCTTGCCATCGACAAGAATGACCGCATCGGCAGCAACAGCTTCGGAGGTACGGACGATTGCTCCCACGTTGTGGGGATCTTCCAGCCCATCGAGAATGACGAGCAGCGGTGAGCTGTTCCTCGGCGAAGCAAGCACCTCATCGATGCTGTAGGACGTTACGGTGCTGATGAGCGCGCAGACCCCCTGGTTCTTGGCCGTTCCGGAAATAAGGGTGAGCTTCTCCATGCGCGCCTTGCCACAGGGGATTTTCAACCTTCTTGCCGTTATGATGATTTCCTTGAGCTTGGGGTGGGAAGTATTGAACTGCAGGTAGATTTTTTCGACAGTCTCCGGTTTTGTCTGCAAAAGCTCGACCACGGCATTCCTGCCATAGACGACCTGCTCGCGATTTTCCTCCTGGGCCGGGGCACCGGCTTTGCCTGTTTTTTCCAACAAAAACCCCCTCTCGGGGGACCTGATTCATGAGTAAAATGTGCCTGCGAGAACAGCAGGCATGAAACGCGATCTGAATTGAAGTATATCAGTTTTTTTCCTATCTTGAAAAGCACATTCGAAGCTTTCTTACACGCGATCGTAACTTTTCCTGTACCTTCGAGGTTTACTTATGTGCACCCTATTTTTTTCCGTGAGTAATTCGAGTCCAGGGCGGTCGGAGCACATGAACCCGAGTGGCACTTAGTGCATTAGGATCCTGGGTACCGGCTGAGTTTACCAATGGGATCTCCGGACTAAATAGTGATGCTCTTAGTGATGCCCCTTTTTAGAGGATCGCGCAAGTCCCAACAATCATAATCCAGTAAATGATCGTATGACCCGGACATTTAAGACAATGGAGGGGAATGAAGCTCTTGCTCATGTCGCCTATCGTACCAATGAAGTAATATCAATATATCCAATCACCCCTGCTTCGCCTATGGGCGAGTACTCCGATGCGTGGGCCGCCACAGATGCAAAAAACATCTGGGGCTCGGTGCCGCTGGTAGACGAGATGCAGAGTGAGGCCGGTGCAGCTGCCGCAGTGCATGGCGCGCTTCAGACCGGTGCGATGACCACGACCTTTACGGCATCTCAGGGTCTCCTGCTGATGATCCCCAACATGTACAAGATCGCGGGTGAGCTGACCCCCTGCGTCATCCATGTTTCGGCCCGTTCGCTTGCCGCCCAGGCGCTGTCGATTTTCTGCGACCACGGAGACGTCATGGCTGTCCGTGGCACAGGCTTTGCCCTTCTCGCTTCATGCTCGGTGCAGGAAGTGATGGACATGGCATTGATCTCGCAGGCTGCAACCCTTGAGTCAAGAGTCCCTTTCCTCCATTTCTTTGACGGATTCAGGACCTCGCACGAAATCTCGAAAATCGAGGTGCTCTCTGTCGACCAGATCCGTTCAATGATCGACGACGACCTGGTGAACGCGCACAGGATGCGCCGCATGTCACCGGACGCACCGATCATCCGTGGCACGTCACAGAACCCGGACGTCTATTTCCAGGGCAGGGAGAGCGTCAACAGCTTCTACAATGCCTGCCCCGCCATCACCCAGAAAGCGATGGACCGGTTCGCAGAGATGACTGGCCGTTCATACAGGCTTTACGATTACTATGGCGCCCCGGATGCCGACCGCATCATCATCATGATGGGTTCCGGCGCCGAAACCGCCCTTGAAACCGTCGACTACCTGAACCGCCAGGGCGAAAAGGTCGGGCTTGTCAAGGTCCGGCTGTACAGACCTTTCGACATTACCGCGTTCATCGGATCACTTCCGGCATCGGTTAAAGCCATATCAGTGCTCGACCGCGTCAAGGAACCGGGAAGCGCTGGCGAACCTCTCTACCTCGACGTCGTCAACGCAGTCTCCGAATCGCTCCAGAACGGATCGATTGCTTCCATGCCCAAGGTGGTGGGTGGCCGCTACGGACTCTCATCGAAGGAGTTCACGCCCGCGATGGTCAAGTCGATATTCGACAACCTGGCATCGGCTTCCCCGGTCAACCACTTCACCGTCGGTATCAACGACGATGTGACCGGTCTCAGCCTCTCTTTCGACCACGGATTCTCCATCGAGCCGGATTCGGTCTTCAGGGCACTCTTCTACGGCCTTGGTTCTGACGGCACGGTCGGTGCAAACAAGAACTCGATCAAGATCATCGGTGAGAACACGCCGAACTACGCGCAGGGCTTCTTCGTATACGACTCCAAGAAGTCCGGATCGATCACGGTATCCCACCTGAGGTTTGGCCCGGAGCCGATCAGGTCGACCTACCTGATCAGCGATGCGCAGTTCATCGGCTGCCACCACTGGGACTTCCTCGAAATGATCGATGTGGTCAAAAACCTCAAGACAGGAGGCACCCTCCTGATCAACTCCCACTACGCCCCGGAAGAGGTATGGGACAAACTTCCTCGCCCGGTCCAGGAGCACCTGATCAGGAAACAGGCCAACCTGTTCACCATCGATGCATACAAAGTTGCCGGTGAGAGCGGCATGGGCCAGCGCATCAATACCATCATGCAGGCCTGCTTCTTTGCCATCTCGGGCGTGCTGCCCCGTGAAGAGGCGATCGAAAAAATCAAGGACTCCATCCGTAAAACTTACGGAAACAAGGGCGATGAGGTGGTCGGCCAGAACATCCAGGCCGTTGACAAAACTCTTGCAAATCTGCACAGGGTAACCATCGGAGCCGTTGCCAACAGCAGCAGGGAACTGCGCTCGCCGATCGTAGGGGAGGCTCCGGAGTTTGTCTGCAACGTCCTGGCAAAAATTATCGCCGGAGAGGGCGACGACATCCCGGTCAGCGCCATGCCTGCTGACGGCACCTACCCGGTAGGAACCACGAAGTTCGAGAAACGGAACCTTGCCCAGGAGATCCCTGCGTGGGAAACAGACCTGTGTATCGAATGCGGCAAATGCGCCATGGTCTGCCCTCATGCTGCCATCCGCGCCAAAGTTTACGACCCGAAATATCTCGAAAACGCACCGCGTACATTCAAAAGCATCGAAGCCAAGGCTCAGAGCTGGAATGGGATGCGCTATACCATCCAGGTTGCCCCGGAGGATTGCACAGGCTGTACCCTCTGCGTCAACGTCTGCCCGGCTAGAGACAGAAACAATCACGACCGCAAGGCCCTCAACATGCATGAGCAGGCACCGCTTCGCGAATCGGAAATTGATTGCTGGAACTACTTCCTCAATATCCCGGAATTCGACCGCAACAATATCAATCCAAAGCTGATCAAGGAACAGCAGCTTCAGCAGCCTCTGTTCGAGTTCTCCGGCGCCTGTTCCGGCTGCGGCGAAACTCCGTACATCAAGCTGGTCACCCAGCTGTTCGGCGACAGGCTCGTAGTCGGCAACGCAACCGGCTGTTCGTCGATTTACGGCGGTAACCTCCCGACGACACCTTACTGCGCCAATGCACAGGGGCTCGGGCCGACATGGTCGAACTCGCTGTTCGAGGACACTGCAGAATTTACCCTCGGCTTCAGGATTTCGATCAACAAGCAGGAGGAGTATGCAAAGGAACTGGTCAAAAAGCTCTCTGCCGAAATCGGTGATACGCTGACCCTGGAGATCCTGAATGCAAGCCAGGCCAATGAACCGGATATTTTCGAACAGCGCCGCAGGGTTGCAGTTCTGAAAGAGAAGCTTCAGGCTCTCGGCTCCCGGGAGGCAAAGAATCTGCTTGCCGTGGCTGATATGCTCGTCAAGAAAAGTGTCTGGGCTATCGGTGGCGATGGTTGGGCCTATGACATCGGTTACGGAGGTCTCGACCACGTCACTGCATCCAACAAGAACATAAACCTCCTCGTGCTCGACACGGAAGTCTATTCCAACACCGGCGGACAGGCATCGAAAGCGACCCCCAAGGCCGCAGTGGCCAAATTCGCAGCTGCAGGACGCGTCCAGACCAAAAAGGATCTCGGCCTGATCTCTATGACCTACGGTTCAGCCTATGTCGCCAGCGTCGCCATGGGTGCGCGCGATGAACAGACACTGAAGGCGTTCCTTGAAGCAGAGGCATACGACGGTCCGTCGATCATCATCGCCTACTCGCACTGCATTGCTCACGGCATCAATATGGAAGCAGGGCTCGATCACCAGAAAGCTGCAGTCGATTCCGGCCATTGGCTCCTGTACCGTTACAATCCGGACAGGACAAAAGAGGGATTGAACCCGTTGATCCTGGATTCGAAAAAACCGAAAATCCCGGTTGAGCAGTTCCTGAACATGGAAAACAGGTTCAGAATGCTCAAGAAAACCCATCCGGGACTTGCTGCAGAATATTACACAGCCATCCAGAAAGAGGTCGATGCCCGGTATTCCTACTATGAATACCTTGCAAACCGCCCCTTCGACGGCGGCAAATAAGCTGAATCAGCAAAACAAAAAAGCGGTCAAACGACCGCTTTTTTGTTTTATGGTAAAAGAATGTGCTACTCGTTCTCCTACTTTGAAGCCTTCGACTTTTCGAGCATCTCCCTTGCCTTTTCCGGGTTTCCGAGCTTTTCGTAAACCTTGCCGAGGTGCCGGAAGATTTCAGCTTCATTAACCCCTGTTGCAATCGCTTTTTCGATCATCTGTCGGGCAAGGTCGTAACTGCCGAGGCGGTAGTGCACCCACCCCAGTGTATCGAGGAAAACGCCGTTGTCCGGTTCGAGCATAACGGCATTTTGTGCCAGGCGGAGAGCCTGGTTCAGCCTGGTGCCCTCTTCGGCAAGAAGATAGGCAAGGTTGTTCATTGCGAGCGTATTGTGTGCATCGAGCTCAAGCACCCTGACATAGGCTTCCCTGCTGCTCTTTTTCCTGCCGAGGGTGTCGTAGGCCATGGCAAGGGTGGTGTTTGCCTGGATCAGAAGGTCCTGGTCCTGTCGCGACTTCACCTTGACGACCGCTTCCAGAATTGCCGCTGCCCTCTTCGGCGAACCGGTGTGCAGCAGCGCATAGCCCTCGAGGGTACTCCAGCGCGCAGTATGACCGGGAAGCCGGCTTTTCGCCTTCGCCAGGATCTCGAATGCTTTCCTGTTCTCCTTCAGGTCCATATGGGAAGTTATCAGATACTCCCATGCAGTAACATTTCCGCCATCGAGAAGAATCGCTTTTCTGAAACAGGCAACCGCATCATGAACCCTGTCGTGCCTCACATCGTAAATCCCCTTCAGCACGAAGATTCTGCTGTCACGCGGATAACGGGCAATGATTTCATCGACAAGGATACGGGCTGGTTCGACATACAATGAATCTTTTTCGGAACGGACCAGATAGAGTTTGGCAACGTCGATAACCGTATCGCCAGATAATGGCTTAAGGTCAAGAAAGCCATGGAGTTCACGAAGATAGTCCGGCATGCGCCCGACACTGATGTAGTAGTCGAACAGGCCGATCCAGGCCGGAACATAGTGTTGGTCGGAAGCGATCAGGGCTTTGAATGTCTCTATGGCAAGATCACCCTGATTGGTGCGAGCATAAAGGTCTCCAAGCGTGACTTGAAGTTTTGTTTCGCTGCCGCGCTGCCCGAGCAGCTGCCTGATGGTTACGATGGCTTCCTGATAGCGCTTGAGGCCGATCTGCAGCAACAACGTCTGTGAAAGAGCCTCCTCGTTAAGTGGATCGACTCGAACCGCTTTCTCGAACACTTCGAGGGCCTGCTCGGAATGATCGGCCGCCAGATATTCGAGGGCCTGCAGGTACATGATGTCAGTCCGGGTGGGATCGGCTGATGAAACCTTACCATAAAGTGCAGCCGCCCGGTCGTAATCCCGCATGTCATGTGCAAGCCGTGCAAGATACCTGGCGTAATATGTGTTTCCAGGATCTAGCTTTACAGCTGCCTCACCGTGCACCCGGGCCGAATCGGGAACGGCAAGGTCATAGAAAGCCTGTGAGATAGAGTAATGAACTGCGGCTTCATCCGGCCTGACGGCAATGACCTTCCGGAAGCTGTCGATTGCACCCCAGAAATCGCCTTTCATGGCAAGGAAAAGACCATGCACATATTCAGGCATCACCGCTGCCTGATCGCCCTTTGCTTCGGCTATGGCTTTTTCGGGAGAACGTTTATCTACGCTTGTAGCAGCATAAGCTACTGCGGGAAGCCTGACGATGAAAAAAGATAACAGCGAGACGATCACGAATAAAAATCGCCTTGTCACCAGACAATATGTCGGCTTACTCTCCATGACGACCGGATGCATCGAACAGCGGCCCATCGCCGTGACTGCCCGGAATGGAGAACTTGGCAATGGCCAGCCTGGTGGCCACTCTCCCTCGCGGAGTCCGGGCAAGGTAGCCGATCTGGATCAGGAATGGCTCATAGACCTCTTCGATGGTATCCTGCTCCTCTCCGACCGATACGGCCAGAGAGCCTACACCGACTGGACCGCCACCGAATTTGTGAATGATTGTATGAAGAATTTTCTTGTCCATGTCGTCAAGACCACCCTCGTCGATTTCAAGCGATTCGAGGGTCATTTTGGCGATCGGCAACGAAATGGAGATCTGATTGGCGACCTGGGCGAAATCCCTGGCCCGCTTCAGGAGGCGGTTGGCGATACGCGGAGTCCCTCTCGAACGCCTGGCGATCTCCATGGCAGCGTCTATGTCAATGCCGATATTCAGAATTTCGGCAGACCTGATGACGATGTGCTGGAGAAGTTCGGCGCTGTAGTAGTCGAGGCGGCTGTTAATGCCAAAACGTGCCCTCAGCGGTGAGGTCAGCAGGCCGGACCTCGTCGTGGCGCCGACCAGTGTAAAGGGTTCGAGCTTGAGCTGAACGGCCCTTGATGCCGGTCCGCTGTCGAGCAGGATATCGATACGGTAATCCTCCATTGCCGAATAGAGGTACTCCTCGACGGCAGGGGCAAGACGGTGAATCTCATCGATAAAGAGGATATCTCCCTTTTTCAGACTGGTCAACAGACCTGCAAGGTTGCCCGGCTTGTCGATCAGGGGACCCGAAGTGATTTTTATGCCCCCACCCATCTCGGCTGCTATAATATGGGCAAGTGTGGTCTTGCCGAGCCCGGGAGGTCCGGAAAGCAGAACATGATCCAATGCGTCGCCGCGTTTCCTGGCCGCGGTGATGAACACCTTCAGGTTGTCGGTCAGTTTTTTCTGGCCGGCAAACTCGATCATGCTCTGCGGTCGTATCTGCTCCTCGAACCGGACCTCAGTTGGATCCGGAACGGTATTCAACAGTTCAATCCTCACTCAAATCAAGGTTTTCGGGTTCAGGCATATCACAATTTGATCCTCGGATCCACTACGGCATAAAGAACGTCGGACAGAAGGTTGCCGAGCACGATAAGGGCGCCGGAAACAAAGGTGTTTGCAATGATCAATGGATAATCGCGGGCAAAGATCGCCTCGACGGTCACGCGTCCCATCCCGGGAAAGGCGAAGATCACCTCTATGAAGAGGGCTCCGCTGAAAATGAACGGCAGTGAGCTTCCCATGAGGGTAACAACAGGCAGAAGCGCATTGCGAAGCGCATGCTTCATGATGACGGCATTCTCGGAAAGCCCTTTGGCCCTTGCCGTGCGGATGTAGTCCTGGCGGATCACTTCAAGCATGCTCCCTCTGACATATCGGGCGATGCCTGCGGCTCCGTTGATACTGAGCACGGTAACCGGAAGTACCAGATGCCAGATCCTGTCGACCACAAAACCAAACGTCCCATAGCTCTCAGCACCGACCTCGTTGAGTCCTGAAACCGGAAACAACGGAAACTTGAGTGCAAAAAGAATGATCATCATGAGGGCAAACCAGAACTCGGGCATCGAATAAAAAAAGAGGGCCGTGACCGTCAGGAACCGGTCAAGAAAGGTGTTCTGCCTGACGGCTGAAATCACTCCGATTATAATCCCGAATGCGAAGTTGGCTATAAGCGTCAGGATGGCGATGGTCATGGTCACAGGCAGCGACTCGGCGATGACTTCCAGCACCGGCTGCTGGGCGCGGCTGAAGCTGCGTCCGAAATCACCGTGCAGAACGTTTCCAAGCCACTTGACATACTGTACTGGCAGCGGATCGTTCAGGCCGTACTGCTGCCTGATCTGCTCTGCGACCTTGGGGCTGATGCCCGGCTGAATGAAAAAAGCCGCCGGGTCACCAGGTGCAAGCCTGATAATAAAAAAGGTCAGGGTCAGCACCCCGAAAATCAGCGGGACGGCGATAAGGAGCCGTTTCAGGATATACTTGAACATCTCGTTACGGCACAGCGTTTGCTGACGGCTTCAGGGTCCAGTCGTCGATGTTATAGAATGTTCCTGAAATATTGAGCTCAGCTCCATGGATGCGTTTACTGAATCCCTGGGTCTCCTTCATCCAGTAGAGGAACGTGACTGGCTGGTCATTATGAAGGATCTTCTGATACTCGACCCAGTAGGGGCGGGCATCTTCCGGACGCATTTTCGCCTTGGCGAGATCGCAGAGCTGGTCGATCCTCGGATTGACATAACCAGTGAAGTTGAACCGGCTCTTTTCGAGGTCCGAGCCCCAGCCGTCGAGCGGATCAATCTCAAGGCCGATCGACCAGCCGGCCATCCATGCATCAAGCTTTTTCTGCTGCAGGTTCTCGAAAAAGACATTCGATTCCTGGAATTCGATCTTGCAGTCAATACCGATCTCCTTCAGGTTCTGCTGTATCACAACACAGGCGTAGTTCCGGCGGGCATTACCGGCATTCGAATAAAGCACGAAGCTGAATTTGCGTCCGTTCTTCTGTCTGATACCATCAGGGCCAGGAAGCCACCCCTCCTTTTCGAGCATGCTCACAGCCAGGGCCTGATCGAAGGCGTGGGGTTTGATGGTGTCATCATAAGCCCACTTCAGTGATGGCGATATATCGGTGTTGCAAAGCACGCCGTAGCTGCCGAGGTAACCGTCGATAATGGCCTGGCGATCTATGGCATGAGTCAGGGCAATACGAACCGCAGGCGAACCAAACAGCGGATGGGGCCTCAGCTTGCCGGTTTTATGGTAATAGTCCGGATCAATGTTAAGCCAGCCGACATAATCATAGACCCTGAGTCCAACCGTTCTGACCTCGATGTTGGGATTGGCTTTCGTAAGTGCAGTGAAATCCTCAGGTTTGATGTTTTCGACGACATCGACATCCCCGGTCTGCAACTGGGTGAGCCGCACGGTATAATCAGGCACGACCCGGAACATGATCCGCCTGATGTTGCCCGGCTTCGGAAGCACACAGGCGCGGTTCGAGGAGAGCACCACATCCTGCTGCTTGTTCCAGACCTGGAGTCTGTATGGACCTGCACCTACCGGCTGCTGGTTGAGCTTCGACTCCCTGAACTCCTGCGGCTTCACGTCCTTCCAGAGATGCTCCGGCAGAGGGGTAAGCGAAGTATGGAAAAGAGCAAGATGCTCAGGAACAGGCTTGTAGAATCTAAAGATCAGGGTCGTATCATTCGGTGTTTCTATGGCCCGGTCGATGTCCGCAGCCCCTTTGTCAGCACCGACAAGCTCGGCAAGAAACTGCTGGCGAGGGCTGGCAATCGCCGGATTGCCGTAGAGACGGTAGGCGAACTTGAAATCGTGGGATGTGATCGGCTTTCCGTCATCCCATCGGGCATCGCTCCTGAGAATATAGGTAATCGAGCGATGGTCGGGCGCCATGGTCCAGGTCTTGGCCAATGCACCCTTCGGTGACCTGCCTGCCCCTTCTCCGGATGAGGGACGCAGCTTCTTTTCGACGGCCATGTAATTCAGGAGTCCGGTCTTGGTATCAAACTCGCTCTGGAGCAACGATGGGTAGATCAGCCCGGTGATATTGCCCGATGTGAGCGATGCACCAATCACCGGATTGAGGTAATCGGCGTCACCGAGCATACCGATGACCACCGTGGAGTCCTTTGCAGACGCCGAAAGCCCATCCTTGCGGGCAGGTTTGGAACAGGCCGTCAATAGCGTGATTACGCCAAGGAGAAGGAGTGGTAATAACGGACGGACTGCCTTATTCGATTTCTTCGTCATGATACTCAGGAATGGTTGGCTGGTCGTGCACTCCGGCACGATCCTTGTTGATTACAGTTCGTATCCTCTCGGTCAGGGCTTCGGCTGCGACATAACCGGCATAACGCTTCAGAAGGAAATTCAGTGCCACAACCTCAATGATCACCGTGATGTTCTTTCCGGGAAAAATGGGCAACTGGACCAGTGGCAGATCGACTCCGAGCACCTTGACGGTTTTCGTGTCGAGCCCCAGCCGTTCGTACTCGGCCTCCTTGCTCCATTCGAGCAGTTCAACCACGACCTGGACCACCTTCTTGTCCCGGATCGCCCGGATCCCGAAAGTTGCCCGGACATCAACGACGCCGAGTCCTCGAATTTCCATGAAATGGTCGATGATGTTGTTCCGCGCGGCAACGATCGTAGCGGTCTCTCCTTTGCGTTTGAGCACGACGACATCGTCGGCCACAAGACCGTGTCCGCGTTCGACAAGGTCGAGCGCAATTTCCGATTTACCAAGGCCGCTTTTTCCTGTCAGAAGCACGCCGACACCGTACACATCGACCATAGAACCGTGATACTGCTGGTACAGCGAAAACTGCTCGTCAAGAAAATCAGTAATAAGATAAATAGCCTTTGTCGAAGACTGCCTGGTAATGAAAACCGGTATGCCGGCTTCGGTAGCCATGTCGAGCAGTTCGGGTTCAAGCTTGTTGTTGCTGGTCAGGATGATGCACGGCATCCTGAACTTGACGAAATTGGCGAATGCCAGCTTTCGTTCTTCAGGTCCAAGATGGTTCAGGAACCGGGTTTCGGTATTACCCAGAATCTGAACCCTTTTGTAAGTGAACAGGTTCGTGAAGCCGGCAATGGCGAGTCCGGGACGATGGAGATCGCGTTCGAAGATGCGCCGCTTCTGTTCGTCGACGTTGTTAAGCCGGCGAAGCCTGATATCGAATTTCTGCCCTATGTGCTCAAAAAAATATGCGACCGTAATCGATCGCTTTTTCAATCCCTTCTGGTCAAAATTCATGCTCGGGAGATCATGATTGTTAGTACCGCACCATATCAGAACAGGGTCAGCTTGCTGACCCTGTTCTGATGCCGGATTTCAGATATTCCGCTGCTTTTCCTTGTATTTCTTTAGCTGTCTCGAAAGAGATTCTACGCAGCTGTCGATGGCCTGTTCATAAGTCTGACCTGACTCCCGTGCCACAAAATCGTGCAGTGGAACATGGACGGTTATTTCGGCCAGTTTATTCTGCTCGTAATCGTTCTTCTGATGGTCGAGAATGACATGACAATTGAGCGGTCCAGGATAATACTTTATAAGCCCCGATGCCGCGTCCCGTGCATAGTCCTCTATTGCGCTGTGATTATTGGAATGACGAAGGGTGACCTTGACGGTAACCGCGTCACTCATAACGGATTTTGTCATACATACCTCCATTGAAATAATTTTAAGCTTGGAAAGAACAGAACCGGAAGAACCCTTCTTTCAGAAACGTATTCTGACAGATCAGGCTCTTGGATGCGCTTTTGTGTAAACCTCCCTGAGCCTGGTGAAGGTCACATGGGTATAAAGTTCCGTAGTGGTCAAACTGCTGTGACCCAGCATTTCACTGACGCTTTTCAGGTCGGCACCGCTGTTCAGCATGTGAGTGGCAAAACTGTGTCGGAGAATATGGGGATTTTTCTTTTCCGATTCGGTAACCGAAGAGAGATACCTTTTTGTCATCCTCTGGACAAGCATGGGATATATCTGTCTGCCTCTTGTAGTCACGAATGCTTTCGACGATTCTCCTGACCCCTCTCCAGATATTCTAAAGAAGTTTCGCCTGACTTCAAAATAATTTCTCAGGGCTTCCACTGCAGGGTTTCCAAGTGGAACGATTCTCTGTTTCCGGCCTTTTCCGGTAATTTTCAGAAAACCGTGCACCAGATCCACATCAACGCTCTCCAGGCCGGTCACCTCCGACAGACGAAGACCGCAACCATAAAGAACTTCCAGTATCGCCCGATCCCTTGCGAGCTCAAAATTCTGTACATCCTCCTTTCGGTTACCACCACCGCCGGCACCGCCGCCGGATTGCCGGAAATGGCTGAACAGCTGCTCAGTCTGCTCCTCGCTCAGGAAATCCGGCACTTTCCTGCCGAGTCTTGGCGTCATGACAAGGCTGACCGGTGACTGGTCTATCCTGCCGGTTTCGAGAAGATAGCGATAGTAGCTTTTGACCGAAGCGAGCTTCCTGGCAATGGAACGGGGCTGAATGCCTTTATCGAGCAGATGACCCATGAAGAACCGGACATCGGCAACTCCTGCCAGACCGGGATCGACGGCCGCACAGTCAACCAGGCCGGCCTGCTCCTTCAGGAACAAAAAATACTGAATAAGATCAGTACGGTAGGCCGTGATGGTTTTGGAAGAAACGTTGCGTTCTGACTCGAGGAACGAAAGAAAAGACAACAACCACGGGCACCTGTCGATATCAGAGTCAGAATGTTGGATGGAAGGCGGTTTGCCCATGGTAGATCATTTCAAAACAACGCTTATCAGGTTCTCGTTACCTTTAATGTAATACAAGGTCGACCCCCTGATGAGGAAATTATTGAACAGTGGCATAGATGCGCCCGCAGCCATCGTGTCCTCATAAACGACACAATCACCCATCATGATCCTCAGACCGGAAACCCATAAGCCACATTCAACGGCCAAACAGTGAAACCCTTCTACCCTGAACGCTCCATGCCCGATAGATTCGACAGGTTCAGCGCCAGCCTGAAAAAGTTCCGGCAACAGTATGCCCTGCCGGGACTCTTCGCTCCCTGCCGAGTTGCGCAACAGGTTCGGACGCTCGTGTCCAGTACCCAGATGTTCAAGTTCATGGCCGGTCAACGAATCGAGAATCCAGTAGTCTCGCTCCGGAAAACCGGCAAAGACACTGGTCCTGTATACAAGGAGCGAATCGCCAAGATTTGCTGCATACACGAGGTCCGGCCTGCTCCACAAAACAATTCGTCCCGGAAGATCGACAGCCCAGAGGCCAAGGTGTTCAGGGCTGCCATGCTGGAACGAATGGCAGAAGAGCAATTCGCGGTGGGTAGTTTCGAGTCCTGTCATCCAGCCCTCTCCTACCGGGGTATCCTGGTCGTTGCCATATGTCAGCACGAAATTGTCGCAGAGCGCTTCTCCTGTTTCCGGATCGAGACAGAACAGCGACGCGCTTTTTTGCGCCGGAAACCGCTTGATGCCAAGCACCTTGCCGCTGTCGAGAAACATCAGCTGCCAGATCCTGGCGCCGCTCCCCCCCTGCCATGACCATGTTCTGCTTACCCCCTGCGGAGTCGTCATGTCGTAACCACTCATACTCACACTGATATCCGTTCAAGCTTGTAGATCGTCACGGCAACTGTCTGATCTCCCACGGCATCGTGCGACTGCGTTTCTGTGACCGTGAATCCGTTCTCACCTACCAGTTCGAGGAACTGCTCGGCAAGGCGCCTCCTTGGATCGGCGATATAGGCTGCGCCACCTTTTGCAAGCAGGGAGTCTATCGCCGTAACAATAGGCAGCAGATTGACCCTTTCGTACAGGACATCGGCAGCAATGACGATGTCGAACTTTTCGTCGGTCATGACCATGCGCCAGTCGAGACGACCAGTTTCAAGCTGCACGCGATTTTTAAGCGCATTGTAGTGCACGAACTTCAGTGCTTCGGTAGAGTAGTCGGTAGCCAGCACACGTGCGCCGTTCCGTGCGGCTGCAACACTCGCAATCCCGACGCCCGCACCAAGCTCGATCACCGATCTGCCGTCAAGTTCCATCTGCTCCATGAGCACATGCGAAAGAGTGACAGCCGCCGGCCAGATTTCAGCCCAGTATGGCATCTGCTCATCTTTCAGAAACGCTTCCGGAGAAATTCGGTCCAGAAGGGCATAACTGTCTTTTACGCTCAGAAAGCTGAAGTCGCTGTCGCCGAATCTATACCCGTCCTCCTTTAGATCGTATTCGGAGGCGAGTTCCGCCCGAAGGCGAAACAGTTCATCTTCTCCGCCATTTACGGACTGAGCAAGGTCCGGAACCCTGTATCTTGATGTAACCATGTATTAACGTCGAGGTTTCAAATATCGACACGAATTTAATGAAAATCGCTCCCGTTTTCTATTTTGCGGCAGTAACGGCTCGATTATACCAACAACACAGCACCCTCACCACCATGAAAAAAGAGATCCTCGAAGTATTCGACAACACATATCCCGGCCGGGATTACACCATCGAGATCGTCAATCCCGAATTCACCTCGGTCTGCCCGAAAACAGGCCTGCCCGATTTCGGCACCATCACGATTACCTACGTACCCGACAAAACCTGCATCGAGCTCAAGTCCCTGAAATATTATTTCCTCGAGTTCCGCAGCGCTGGAATCTTCTATGAAAACATCACAAACAGGATTCTCGACGATCTGGTAGAAGCATGCCAGCCAAGGAGTATGACCGTGAAAACCGACTGGAACGCCAGGGGCGGCATTACCGAAACCGTCACCGTCAGCTACACCGCTGAACAGAACTGATCCCCATGAACGCAGAGCGCCCCGGAGTTCGGCTCCGGGGCGCTGCTGTAGTTTGCTTTGTAAGATCCAGGTCAAAGATCAGAACTTTTCGTGGAGATAGATACCGATGGCCTTTGCATCGTCATCGGAGATACCTGAACCTGGGAAGCCCTGCATACGTTTTACAATCAGAGCGACCTGGCCTGTCTTCTTGTACTTGGTACGGAAAAGATCCTGTACAGAATCGAGAGTGTGGCACTTGTTGCAGCGGGAATCAACCAGAGTCTTTGCAGCTGCGAAGTCGAATCCTGCTGGAGCTGGAGGTACGTCGCTGGTGGCTGCCGGCTTGGAAAGAAACTCCTTGAGTTCGGTCACGCTTCTGATATACTTGCCGTCAAGAGTCGTGGTACGGCCTTTTTCCCAGTAAACCCTGAGGCTGAAGAACATCACCATGACGATTACGAAAATGCTCAGAGGAAAGCTCAGGAACCACTTGTCACTGATGGCCGATGACATCTTGCCGATGCCCATAATGACCATTGATGCGCAGAAAATGAGCAGGAACCACCCCATGAATGACCTCAGTGGAGTGATGATCGGTGAAACATTCGGCGCCGGGACATAACCGGTGAGGAACGACACACAGAAAAACAAAGCTCCCATTAAGGCAGCCCCGCCAATAGCCAGAGCAATAAGCTTACCGTTTGACTTGTTGTCCATGACAGGTAAATGGATTAGGTGTTAGCCGCTTGCAAGAATTTATTAATAAAGATAAACATTATTAGCAAAGGCGGCAAACAATTAAGTAAAAAGCTTCAGGCCTGAAACTGCAGACATTTCGGCCGATATTTCCCTTTCGAGGTATTGGCGACACCTGATTTTGCAACTAGTCATCAAGTGGTTAAGTTGGAGCAGTAAACTTAACCACGGAACCGGATCATGATAACCTCCACGACCAGCGTCGTCGATTTCGACAAAGCCGCTCTCGATTTTCAGTTTCTGCTCGACTGCTTCGTCGAGGTACTGCAGAGTCTCGGGCAGGATGAGCTCGCCCTCCACCTTCGCGGGGGCAGCCGGATGGCCATATCGGGCTTCGACAAGGCTGAACGTGCGGTACAGGCTTGGTCCATTGTTTTCCAGCTACTCAACATGGCCGAAGAAAACTCGGCTGCGCAGTACCGCAGAACCCTTGAGTCCGGCGAGGGTATCGAATCGCTCACAGGACTCTGGGGCGATACGTTCAGGTGGTTGAAAAAGCTCGGTGTCACGGAAAACGAGATAGCGTCTGAACTCCCTGAAATCGAGGTCGAGCCCACACTTACCGCCCATCCGACCGAGGCGAAGCGCAGGACAGTACTGGAACAGCACAGGGAGCTTTACCTCCTTCTGGTCAAGCGCGAAAACCGCATGTGGACCCCCGCTGAACGTCAGGAGATCCGCACCGAGATCAAGGTCATTCTCGAAAGGCTCTGGCGCACCGGCGAAATCCTGTTCGAAAAACCCGAAGTCAGCGCCGAGCGCCAGAACGTGCTTCACTATCTGCATACGATATTTCCCGAGGTGCTTCCTATGCTCGACAAACGGCTCGCACAGGCATGGACCGGGGCCGGATTCGCCCCTCAGACAACCAGCGATCCACGCCATCTGCCGCGCATCAGCTTCGGGAGTTGGGTTGGTGGTGACCGCGACGGCCATCCTCTGGTGACGGCGGAAACCACTCACCAGACCCTTCAGGAGATGCGCCGACATGCGCTTCGACTCGTCAGGAGCCATCTCGAGCGCCTCGCATCCAAACTCAGCATTTCAGGCCGATTCCAGTCACCCTCCGGAGCAATGGCCGAACGAATGGAGTTTATGCGCCACCGACTCGGGAGCAAAGGTGAGGGTGCCATAGACAGAAACAGGCATGAGCCATGGAGGCAGTTCGTCAACCTCATGATCGAGGCCCTGCCGACCCTGCATGGGACAGGCGAAGAGATCCCGGAGAATTTCCGGTACCGACAGCATGGGGAACTGCTCTCTGACCTGGAACTCCTGAGATCATCTCTCGTCGGTATCGATGCGGAAAACATAGCCCATGGCGATGTCATGCCGGTTTACAGGATCGTCCAGACTTTCGGATTCCACCTCGGCAGGCTCGACATCAGACAGAACAGCCGCTTTCACGACCTGGCGCTGTCGCAACTCATTACTGCGGCGGGAATGGACGGAAACAGCTTCCTGGAGTGGAACGAGGAAGCGCGCATGGAGTTCATCGACCACGAACTGCTGTCACCGCGCCCCTTCACCCATCCAGACATGCATGCCGGACCGGAAGCCGAAGCGGTACTTTCCTGCTACCGGGCACTTTTCGAGCATGTCAGGCACTTCGGCCACGAGGGCATAGGCTCACTGATCGTCAGTATGACCCGGAGTGTTTCGGATCTGCTTGTCATATATCTCTTTGCCAGAGAGGTTGGCCTGATGACACCATTCGGCGAAGGAGATGCCTGCCTGATTCCTGTCGTCCCGCTCTTCGAAACCATCGAGGACCTGAAAAAAAGCCCCGAAATTCTCGGACGCTTCCTCAATCATCCAGTCACCCGCAGAAGCATCGCATTGCAGCAGAAACTCCATGGCCGGAAAAAACCGGTCCAGCAGGTGATGGTCGGATACAGCGACAGCAACAAGGACGGTGGAATAGTGGCAAGCCTCTGGAACCTCTACCGGGCCGAAGAACAATTGATCGAAGCAGGGAAGGCAAACGGCGTCGATATCCTGTTCTTCCATGGCCGCGGGGGAAGCATCAGCCGCGGAGCAGGACCTACCCACCGCTTCATCAGGGCCCAGCCACACGGCTCGCTCGATGCCGGCCTCAGGGTGACCGAACAGGGAGAGACCATCGCCCAGAAATATGCCAACAGGATAAGTGCCGCCTACAACCTCGAACTTTTTCTCGCAGGGGTCGCTGAAGCGAGGCTCGCCCATCGAAGGAAAGGCTACCAGCCACACATACTCGAAAGCAGCATGGACTTTCTCGCCCAAAGCAGCAACATGGCTTACCGGAAACTGATCGAAACCCATGGCATGATCGACTTCTTCCGGCAGGCAACGCCGATCGACATCATCGAATCAAGCCGGATCGGCTCACGCCCTTCAAGGCGTACCGGCAAGCAAAGCCTCGAGGACCTGCGGGCAATTCCCTGGGTGTTCAGCTGGAACCAGGCGCGGTTTGCCATCTCGGGATGGTACGGAGCAGGATCGGCACTCGAAGAGCTGCGGGCAACTGAACCGGAAGCTTTCGACCTCATGCGCAGCAGCGACTTTTCATGGGCGCCGTTACATTATATCGTCAGCAATGTAGCAACAAGCATAGCATCTGTGGATCCCTGGATCATGCAACAGTACGCATCGCTGGTCGAAGACACTGAACTCAGGGAGCATATGCTCGGTATGATCACGGCCGAATACCTGAGAACCATGCGCCTGCTCGAACTGTTGTACGGTGGCCCACTGAAAGAGAAACTGTTCAACGTGTTCCGTTTCATCGAAACGAGGCAGGAAGGGCTGGGCATGCTTCACCGCCTTCAGATCGATCTCCTGGAAAACTGGAGGCAGCTGACAGCATCAGGCGATCAGGAACAGGCAGATGCCCTCCTGCCGGAGCTCCTCCTGACAGTCAACGCCATTTCCGGAGGGCTCCGTTCGACAGGCTGAGCATGAACCCTGGGGAAAATTACTGCTTTTTTGCTATATTTAAAGAATGAGGCGCCCCCTGCGATATCATTATCCAGTCCAGAACGAGGTCGCAAAATCCCGGAATGGCCTGACAGGCGTCGGCAGTGATAACCCCTAATCATTGTCCCTCCTTCTTATGCTCACCAAACTCTTTGCAGCGGCACTGCTGGGCATCGACGCCCTGAAAGTGGAAATCGAAACCAATGTCTCGGGCGGCCTGCCCGCCTTCACGGTAGTTGGGCTTCCCGACAGCGCCATCAAGGAGAGCCGGGAAAGAATCCTCACTGCCATCCGGAACTCCGGCTTTGAATTACCATCTAAAAAGATCACGGTCAACCTTGCACCTGCTGACGTCCGCAAGGAAGGAACATCGTTTGACCTCGGAATTGCGGTAGGGCTACTCGGCTCGCTCAATGAAGTAAAGGGAAACTTCGAAGATACCATAGTTCTCGGCGAACTAGCCCTCGACGGCTCAGTCAGGAGAATCAACGGGACCCTCCCCATGGCCATCATGGCCTCGAGGGAAAACATTCGTCGCATGATTGTACCGAAGGTCAACGCCCCCGAGGCAGCTGTTGCCATTTCGGCTTCCGGTGCAACCACACAGGTGTTCGGCGTCGAAACGCTCATCGAGGCGGCGGGACTGCTCAACGGTTCGATAAAGGCCGAACCGGTCAGCGTCGACGTATCCGGGCTTTTCGCCTGTGAACCGGATTACCCAGTCGACTTTACCGAAATCAAGGGCCAGCAGTCTGCAAAAAAGGCCATTGAAATCGCAGCCGCAGGAGCGCACAATCTCCTGATGATCGGCCCTCCCGGAAGCGGAAAGACCCTTCTCGCCAAAGCAATCCCAGGCATTCTGCCGCCCCTGGGCTTCGAAGAGTCGCTCGAAACAACCAAGATCTACTCCGTAGCCAACCTGCTCGACAGGAACCGGCCGCTCATGATCACCCGGCCATTCAGAAACCCTCACCATACGACCAGCAACATCGCACTGATCGGTGGCGGCGCATTGGCCAAACCGGGCGAAGTGAGCCTGGCACACAACGGGGTGCTCTTCCTCGACGAGCTGCCAGAGTTTACCAGAAGCGCTCTGGAGGTTTTGCGCCAGCCTATCGAAGATCGCGAAGTAACCGTTTCGAGAGCCGCCATTTCGTCCAGATATCCGGCCGGGTTCATGCTCGTAGCCGCCATGAACCCAAGCCCTGCCGGCCCGCTTAAAGACCGCGATGGAGTTTTGACTGCCTCACCCGATCAGATCAGGAGATATCTCTCCAAAATTTCAGGTCCCCTGCTCGACCGGATCGACATCCATATCGATGTGCCCAAAGTCGAGAACACCGAGCTTTTTTCGGACTCGACTGCTGAAAGCTCCCGCGACATACGCGAACGGGTTATCCGTGCCCGCGCAATACAGCACGAAAGGTTCGCGGCCCTGGCGTCACCAAGGATTTTCACCAACTCGCAGATGAGCTCCAAGCTGATCCGGCAGTTTTGCAGACTCGATCGGGTATGCGCCGAAAAGCTCATGGAGGCCATGAACAGACTGAATCTTTCTGCAAGGGCCCATGATCGCATACTCAAGGTAAGCCGCACCATCGCCGACCTGGAAGGGGCGGAACAGATAGGAATGAAGCATCTGGTCCAGGGCATCCAGTATCGGACCCTCGACCGCGAATTCTGGAGCTTCTGAAGAATGAACCATGAATTGCGGATTTCGATAGCCAACAGCCGCTATCGATCAATGATCACGATCTGCCTGTCCGATTGTTTTGGCTCGACTATATATGCCCAAGTGGCAAATCGCAATTATAGCATTCATACGTTACCTCAAAGGCGTCCTCGATATGCCGGTTATTTAAATAAACAGCAGAATGTAGTGGGCCCCGCCTTGAATATTAGAGGTAAACGGATGGGGATGATCAGGTCAATGCCGTTGGTAAAAGCATGAAAACCCAAAGGTCAACGGATCTGCACCTCTACCGGGTCGATGGCAAGGACCTGCGGAGAGTCTGAACGAAGCAGAAGGCGCGCTGTGCCGGTACCGGGCAACCGACCGACAGGCAGAACACTCTCAACAGACTGCCTGGCTATGCGAGAGGAAAATCCGGTCACCAACGCTGCGACGTCACCGGCAAACAGATAATCGACCAGAGTTTTACGTGCTGGTAGATAGAGGAGCTGAGGCGTCTTTGTCGTATCCATGCGGGCAACCTTCCGAGCCTCCCTCACGGCATCGGACAGGCCGCCAATCCGGTCGACAAGCCTGACCGAAAGCGCTCGCCGGCCGGTCCACACCCTCCCACCGGCAACTGCTTCGACCTGTTCCGGAGTCATCTTTCTCCGGACCGCCACCTTGCCGGTAAAGTCACGGTAGATCTCACCGGATGTATCGACGAACTTCTTGAATGAAGCATCATCGAATGGCTTGAAAGGAGTATAGGCATCGGCAAACTTACCTCTGGTGACAACCTCACGGGTCACGCCGGTCTTCTGCAACAGACCGCTCACGTCAGGTTTGAGCGCGAAAACGCCGATCGAGCCGGTAATGGTCATTGGTTCGGCGAAAATCCTGTCGGAAGCCAGGGCCACCATGTAACCGCCCGAGGCAGCAACTCCGGACATCGAGGCCACCATAGGTTTTTTTGTCTTTGCCTCATCGAGCAATTCGAGCATGGTCGCCGCGGCAAGGGCATCTCCACCAGGGCTGTCGATCCTCAGCACAATCGCCTTGACGTTGCGATCGTCGATAGCGGTATCGAGCGCCTGCTTCAGGGAGGCAACATCTATGCCTTCGACGTCTGCCATATCACCGACGCCTCCCGAACTGACGATCGGCCCTGCAATATTGATCACGGCGATGCGCTCCCCGACACCGCCCGGCCTCATGCCCCCGGTTGCGTCGAGATAGTCGCTACCTCCGACGAAAAGGTCGCGGGCACGCATACCAAGCTTCTGTTCGTAACCCTTCTCGAACTGCCGCGCTGTGGCAACGCGATCGACAAGATGCAGGCCGAGCGCCTTTTCGGGTGAAAGCACGGCCAGGGAATCGATGACAGCCCTGAACGCTTCCCTGCTGAGGCCGCGACGTCGGGAAATATAGTCGAGGTAATCCGCCCAGGAGTCGTCCAGCAGCGCATTGACCTCTTCAAGGTTTTCCGGGCTCGCAGAACTTCTGGTAAAGGGTTCAATGCCGCTCTTGTACTTTTTCCATTGAGACGCCTGGAATCCGATGCCAAGCTTTTTGAGCGGGTCCGCGAAAAAAAACAACTCTGCCTTGAGCCCGTCGAGCAGCAGCCATGAACCTTTCTGGACTACCACTGAATCACAGGCAACGGCAAGCATGTAATCCTTGTCCTCTGGACCGCGCAGGAAAGCGACCACCTTACGGCCCGATTTCCTGACGGCGTCAATGGAACTCCTCAACTCCTGTATCTTTGCGGATGGAGCAGTCAACCCGTCGATTTCGAGCAGCACGGAATCGACCCTTCGGTCCGTACGCGCACGATCCAGGGCAGCCATCAGCTCTTCGAGCGAAAGTGCCTGACGTCCCGCAGTGAACGGGAATGCTGCCTGGTCGGAAGGACGCTCGTCGATCTGGCCGCTTACAGGCAACCTGAGCACGAAATGGTCAGGAAGCTTTTTTCCCCATAAATAGAGCAACCAGGAGAGCCCGACCATAAGCAGCATGGCAATGATCAGCGTCAGGCATCCAGTCCGGAAGCATCCACCTCTTTTCCTTTTCTCGTCCATGGTTTTCGTTTCGAACATGAATCAGTCGCAAAGCAGACAATTCACACGATGCCGCGAATCGTCCTTAAGCGGCAACAGTTCAGGTTCCCGTTCCCGGCACTCCTCTTTGGCATAGGGACATCTGGGATGGAAACTGCAGCCTTTGGTAATTGACATAGGGCCTGGCAGATCGCCTTTCAGGACGATCCGCGCCCTGTGCCGGCCAAGTTCGGGCATCGGGATGGCCGACAACAAAGCCTGTGTATAGGGATGTCTGGGGTTGGCATAGAGCGCGCCTGCATCGGCAATCTCGACGATCTTGCCAAGGTACATCACGGCGACGCGGTCCGAAATGTACTCGACCACCGAAAGATCATGGGCAATGAACAGGTAGGTCAGGCCGAACTCGCGCTGCAGATCCTTGAGCAGGTTGATAATCTGCGACTGGATCGACACATCGAGTGCAGACACCGGCTCGTCACAGATGATGAATGAGGGTTTGACGGCAAGCGCCCTGGCGATGCCGACCCGTTGACGCTGTCCTCCCGAGAACTCATGGGGATAGCGGTCTGCATACTCCCTGTTGAGACCAACCGTATCGAGCAGTTCGCGAATTTTCGCTGTCGTAGCCTCACCACCCCTGGTGACTCCATGCACCTTGAGCACCTCGCCGAGCATCTGGCCGACCGTCAGCCGAGGATTGAGCGATCCGAACGGATCCTGGAAAATCATCTGCATCTCCGTGCGGAGCGGCCTGAACCTCCGGTTGTCCAGCGAGGTGATATCTCTTCCGCGGAACACGATTTTCCCGCCTTTGGAAGGCGTGACGAGGCGAACAATCGCCCTGCCGAGAGTCGTCTTGCCGCATCCGGATTCACCAACAAGACCAAGGGTCTCGCCTTTCATGACCTCGAACGATACACCATTTACTGCTTTGGCAACCGTTCCACTCCCGAAAAGTCCTGTGTTCCTGACCGGAAAATGGACCTTCAGATCGTTGACCGACAGGATCTCTTCATGCTGCATTGGCTCACATCTGTTTGTCATATTTTTTGCTATACTAATATACAAGCTTAATCCACCAATCAAAGGGCACCGCTGTCTGCAGGGGGCAAGACCGTATCATTTTGAATAACCGCGATCAACATAAAGGCACGCTCTATGTAGTTGCCACACCTCTCGGAAATCTCGATGACATGACCTTCAGGGCGGTCAATACGCTCCGGGATGCCGGAGCGATCGCCTGTGAAGACACAAGGCATACTTCCAACCTGCTCAGGCACTTCGGAATCCAGGGAAAAAAGCTGCTCAGCTACCACAGCTTCAACGAAGAACGTGCCGTCGGCCAGGTCTGTACACTGCTCGAAGAGGGCACTGACGTCGCGATGGTCACCGATGCCGGGACACCAGGCATCAGCGACCCCGGTTACACGATGGCCAACGCGATCCACGCCAGAGGATTCGGCATCGTCCCGGTACCCGGGCCAAGTGCGCTGACAGCTGCTCTTTCGGTCTGCCCTCTTCCGTTCAGCAGCTTTTTCTTCGCCGGGTTCCTGCCCCACAAGAAAGGGCGAAAAACCCGCCTTGAATTCCTGGCTTCACTCGACAGCACAATAGTCCTCTATGAATCGCCGCACAGGATCGGCAGGCTGTTCGAAGAGCTGAAAACCAATTTTCCAGATGCGGAACTCTTTGTCGCACGTGAAATCACCAAAATGCACGAAGAGTATATAGCCGGCACCCCCGATTCGTTGATGGAACACTTTTCGATCGGCCGGACCAGAGGGGAGTTCGTCGTGGTGGTACACCCTGCCGTCAAACGGTCAAAACAGAAAAAAGAGTATGCAGATCATAACTGACCCGGTCGAGATGCAATCGATCGCCGAAAGCCTAAGGCTCCAGCATCAGTTCATCGGAGTCGTCATGACCATGGGCGCCCTCCACGAAGGGCATCTCAGCCTGGTCAGGATCGCAAAGCAGAAAGCCGGCACATTGATCATGACCATCTTCGTCAATCCGACACAGTTCGGACCAGGAGAAGATTTCGACCGATACCCACGACCATTCGAACAGGATGCCGCCCTCGCCCGAGCTGCAGGGGTTGACTACCTGTTCGTCCCATCTCCAGAGCAGATGTACCCTGAGGGATTCCGGACGACGATCGACCCGGGTCCGATGTCCGGCCTGTTCGAAGGACGGACGAGGCCGGGCCACTTCAGCGGTGTGGCCACCGTCGTGGTCAAGCTGATCAACATAACCCGGCCTCATATCGCCATATTCGGTGAAAAGGATGCCCAGCAGCTTGCGGTGATCCGGAAAGTCACCCGTGACCTGAACATCGGAACGTCAATCATCGGGGCCCCTATCGCCCGTGAAAACGACGGACTGGCGACGAGTTCCCGCAACATCTACCTCTCCTCCGGTGAGAGGAAGCAGGCCTCCGTACTTTACCGTGCAATACAGCATGCAGAACGGGAAACCGGAAACGGCAGGGAAGATCTTGCGATCATAGCCGACGAGGCCGAATCGATCATCAGTTCGGAGCCTGAAGCCGTACCTGACTATGTCTGTTTTGTCGACGACGACACCTTCGAGCCGGCTGATGTGGCCACTCATGGCAAGGCTTACCGCCTGGTCATGGCCGTTCGACTTGGCAAGACAAGGCTGATTGACAACTGGAGGTTCGTCTGCCCTTGAAAAGGCGCGGAAAATGGCTCTGACGCTGCAACCGGACATGTCGATCCACTACAGATTAATGGAGCTCCCCTGTTCTGGAAGGCAAGAATTTTATATTATATTACCAAACTTTTAATTTTGAATTCGTTTCGACCACGACCGGCATTCAATCCCTGGCAAACCAGCGGCACTGCATCGGCCCGAAGGTCCACCGAAGAGGTTCATCATCACTAACTTCAACAGATTTCCATGTTTATTAAAAAAGAAATCGATCTTGGACTGGGCAAGAAGATCACGATCGAAACCGGAAAAATGGCAAAACAGGCCGACGGTGCCGCAGTCGTAAGTCTTCATGACACCATGGTAATCGCCACGGTCGTATCGAGCAAGACTCCGCCATCACCGAACCAGGACTTTTTCCCCCTTCAGGTCGAATACCGTGAAAAATATTCTGCCGCCGGCAAGTTTCCCGGCGGATTCTTCAAACGCGAAGGACGCCCTTCCGAGAAAGAGATCCTTTCGGCGCGACTGATCGACCGTGCGCTTCGCCCGCTTTTCCCCGACGGCTATCTCCAGGAAACCCAGATCATCATATCGGTCATTTCATCGGACACGATCAATGACTCCGACGTGCTCGGCGGTATCGCCGCTTCGGCAGCCATCATGGTCTCAGACATACCTTTTGCAAACCCGATGTCCGAAGTTCGCGTCGGGCGGATCAACGGCATGTTCGTCATCAATCCCGACACGAACGAGCTGGCAAACAGTGACCTAGACATCTGCATCGGCGGCACCGAGGACACCATCTGCATGCTCGAAGGCGAAATGAAAGAGATCTCAGAGGCAGACATGCTCGAAGCCATCAGGCACGGACACGAAGCCATCAAAAAAATCTGCCGCCTCCAGAAGGAGATCGCCGGCGAAGTGGCAAAAGCCAAACGTTCCTTCACCCCCCTGTTGCCGCCGGCAGACCTTGTCGCCGTCGTCGACAGCCTCTGCGCCGCCAATCTGAAAGAGCTGGCCTACACTCCACTCGCCAAAGAGGAGCGCGCCGACAGGACCAAGGCCATTTACAAGGATACGATCAGGAAAACCGTTGCACACTTCAGCGCCATAATCAGTGCCGAAGATATCGCAGCTGATCCCTCAAAATCACTCTTCCTGAGCGAACATATGATTGACGAGTGCATCCACTCAGTCGAAAAGAAGATGATGCGCCACATGATCCTCGATGACAAAAAACGCCTCGACGGCAGGACCCTCGAACAGGTCCGACCGATCAGCATCGAGCTTGGCCTGATCCCGAGAGCCCACGGATCGGCGCTCTTCACCCGCGGTGAAACCCAGGCACTCGTCACCCTGACCCTCGGCACCAAAAAAGATGCCCAGTCAGTCGACACCCTGACCGATGACCGCGACAAGCGATTCATGCTGCACTACAACTTCCCCCCCTTCTCGGTAGGCGAAACCGGCAGGGTCGGCGGTACCGGACGTCGCGAAATCGGCCATGGCAACCTTGCCGAACGCTCCATCAGGATGGTCATGCCTCCTGAACCGGAGTTCCCATATACCGTCCGTATCGTTTCCGATATTCTCGAGTCCAACGGCTCTTCTTCGATGGCATCAGTCTGCGGTGGCACTCTTGCCGCAATGGACGGCGGCGTTCCGCTCAGGAAGCCTGTCTCCGGCATCGCCATGGGCCTGATCAAGGAAGGTGCCAACTATGCAGTGCTCTCTGACATTCTCGGCAACGAAGACCATCTCGGCGACATGGACTTCAAAGTCTCCGGGACAAAAGACGGCATCACCGCCTGCCAGATGGACATCAAAATAGACGGCCTCGACTACCACATCCTCGAAACCGCGCTGGAACAGGCTCGCAGGGGTCGCCTGCACATCCTCGACATCATGAACGAGGCCATTCCGGAAGCACGTGCCGACATCGGCAAATACGCTCCGCGCCTGACCACCATCCAGATCCCTGTCGATGCTATCGGCATGGTCATCGGCAAGGGCGGAGAAACCATCAGGAGCATCACCGAAGAGACCGGCGCAGAGATCAACATCGAAGATGACGGTACGGTAACCATCGCCTGCTCAAGCCCGGAAGGCACTGCCGCCGCAGTTGAGACGATCAAGACCCTGATTTCGAAGCCCGAGGTAGGCACGATCTACATGGGCAAGGTGCGCGACATCCGCGACGATCTCGGTGCATTCGTTGAGTTCCTTCCGAAAACCGACGGCCTGGTGCACATCTCGGAGATTTCACGCGAACGCATCGCCAAGGTAAGCGACGTGCTGAAGCCGGGTGACAGGGTGAAGGTGAAGCTGATTGACGTACGCAAGGATCCTCGCACCGGTAAAACCAAGTTCGCCCTTTCCATGAGAGCCCTGCTCGAAACGGAAAACTCAGGCGGACAGGATAGCGCTGCTCCGTCCGAACGCAACTGATGAACCCATAATGAAACTGAAGGCAGTGCAGGAGAACGTAAACCCTGCACTGCCTTTTTTTCATTCACGACGCAGGCTTATTTTCCCTGGCTACTCTTGAACCTGACTTTAGAGCAATAGAAACATGAAGTACGATTTTTCAGCGACAGAAAAGAAGTGGCAGGCTCGCTGGGCGGAGCAGAACACCTTCGCCTCGGGCACAGACCAGAACAGACCCAAATACTATGTTCTCGACATGTTCCCCTATCCGAGCGGTTCGGGACTTCATGTCGGCCATCTCGAAGGGTATACGGCCTCCGACATCATCGCCCGTTACAAACGGTGTCGTGGATTCAACGTGCTGCACCCCATGGGCTGGGATGCATTCGGCCTGCCTGCAGAGCAGTTCGCCATCAAGACGGGCACGCATCCGAGACTCACCACCGAAATCAACATCGCGAGTTTCCGGGAGACCCTCAAATGCATGGGATTCTCCTACGAGTGGAGCCGTGAAATCAATACGACCGACCCCGGCTATTTCAAATGGACTCAGTGGATATTCCTGAAGCTCTATGAGATGGGTCTGGCATACATGTCAGAAATCGACGTCAACTGGTGCGAAGAACTTAAGGTCGTGCTGGCAAACGAAGAGGTCGACGAAAAGCTGGCTGACGGCTATACGGTCATCAGAAAGCCGCTCAGGCAGTGGGTGCTCAAGATCACCGCCTACGCTGAACGCCTTCTTGAAGACCTTGCCGAACTCGACTGGCCGGAAAACGTCAAACAGATGCAGCGCAACTGGATCGGCCGCTCCGAAGGGGTCGAGATCGATTTCGAACTCCGCTGCCACAGGACAAACCTCAGGGTATACACCACCCGGCCAGATACCCTGTTCGGCGCCACCTATCTTGTCATCTCGCCAGAACACCCCATGGCCGAAAAACTCGCCGTCGCCCAGCAGCTCACGGCAGTCAAGGCCTACATCGAGCAAGCCAGACTGAAGACTGAACTGGAAAGAACCGGACTGCAGAAAGAGAAAAACGGCGTCTTCACCGGGTCCTACGCCATCAACCCGGCCACAGGTGAAGCCCTGCCCGTATGGATCTCCGACTTCGTACTGACCAGCTACGGTACTGGAGCCATCATGTCAGTTCCGGCCCACGACAGCCGCGACTGGGAGTTCGCAAAAAAATTCGGTCTACCGATCAAAGAGGTGGTCAAAAGCCCCCACGACGTCCAGGAGGCCGTGTTCGAAGGCAAAGAGAGCGTTAGTGTGAACTCTTCGAACGACGAGGTCAGCATCGACGACCTTCCGTTCAAGGCAGCCTTCGACCGCATGGCCACATGGCTCGAATCAAAAGGCAAAGGCAAAAGAACCGTCAATTACAGGCTCAGGGACTGGATATTCAGCCGCCAGAGATACTGGGGAGAACCGATTCCGTTAAAGCACTATGAAGACGGAACAATGCGCCCCGAGACCGTACTTCCTCTCACCCTTCCGGAGGTGGAAGCCTACCATCCCACCTCCACTGGTGAATCGCCGCTGGCCAACATCGAGGAGTGGCTCCTGGGATCCGACGAACATGGGCGTTACCGCCGCGAAACCAATACCATGCCGCAATGGGCCGGCAGCTGCTGGTACTACCTCCGGTTCATCGATCCGGCAAACACCGAACATCCCGTCGAACCGGCCAGGGAGCGCTACTGGATGAACGTAGACCTTTACATCGGCGGCGCCGAACACGCGGTGCTGCACCTGCTCTATTCGAGGTTCTGGCACAAAGTGCTCTACGACCTTGGCGTCGTGAGCACCAAAGAGCCTTTCCAGCGCCTCTTCAATCAGGGCATGATCCTCGGCGAGGACAACGAGAAGATGTCGAAATCACGCGGTAACGTCATCCCTGCCGACCTTGTGCTGAGCACCTATGGGGCTGATGCAGTAAGGCTCTACGAGATGTTCCTCGGACCGCTCGAACAGGTGAAGCCATGGAACACAAACGGTATCGAGGGCATCAGCAGGTTCCTCGGCAAGGTCTGGAGACTGGTCTATGCAGAATACGAAACATCGCCCAGGGTAACTGACGACAAGCCTGAAGAGGCTATACTGAAAAGGATGCACAAGGCAATCAGGAAGGTGACTGAAGATACCGAGCAGCTGAAGTTCAACACAGCCATCTCCGAAATGATGGTGCTGGTGAACGAACTTCACAAGGCCGGCTGCTACAGTCGCCAGGCTGTAGAAACCGTTCTGCTGCTCCTGTCGCCTTTCGCGCCGCACATCACCGAAGAGCTCTGGCAGACGCTTGGCCACGGGCAGTCAATCAGCGGGGCCGCCTGGCCGGTCTTTGACCCGTCACTGGCAAAAGATGACGTGGTGATCATCGCCGTGCAGATCAACGGCAAGCTCAGGGGCACCTTCGATGCTCCGGCCGTATGCCCGAAGGAGTTCTTGCTCGAAGAAGCAAAAAAACTCGAAACGGTAGTAAAGTTCCTCGATGGACAAACGATCATCAAAGAGATCGTGGTCCCGGGAAAGCTTGTCAACTTCGCCGTAAAACCCCTGTAAAAAGGGGCTTACGGACTTGCAGGCAGCAATGGTCTCGTTGTTGGCATCATCTGTTTTTTTTGTAAATTATGACTTAACGCTTTTGTAGGGCCATCAGCCGGGCCCGCCCCGAACACCGGCTGAAACATCCGTTTTAACATCAGACCTCCCCGGCAGGGGTGGTGGTCGTATTTTTTCAAAAAAAATAAAACCGTTTATCAATGGCTACTGAGAAAACAACAGCCCAGTCCTCGGATTCTATCAGTTCGGTATTGTCCGAGCGGAGGAAATTTCCCCCGACGGCAGAGTTCTCTTCCAACGCGTTCGTTTCGAGCATGGAGCAGTACGAAAAGCTCTACGCAGACGCTGCCGCAGATCCGGACAAGTACTGGGGTGACCTGGCGGAGCAATTCCACTGGTTCAAGAAATGGGACACGGTCCTCGACTGGAACCCACCATATGCCAAATGGTATAACGGCGGTACGACCAACATCTGCTATAATGCACTCGATGTTCACGTCAAAAGCTGGAGAAAAAACAAGGCGGCCATCATCTGGGAAGGCGAAGAGGGCAACGAGCGCATCCTTACCTACGGTGAACTTCACCGCCAGGTCTGCAAATTCGCCAACGTCCTGAAAATCGCAGGCATTAAGCCCGGCGACAGGGTTGCCATATACATGGGCATGGTGCCTGAACTCATCATCGCCGTCCTTGCCTGCGCAAGGGTCGGCGCTGTCCACAACGTCATTTTCGCCGGTTTCTCGGCTCATGCAATCACGGAAAGGGTGAACGACTCCCGTGCCAAGCTGGTCATCTGTGCCGATGGAACCAGGCGCCGCGGCGGCTCGATCAACCTGAAAAACATCGTTGACGAAGCCATCGTCAACACCCCTTCGGTAAGAAGCGTCATCGTCCTGAAAGTGACCAACGAAACCGTCCACATGCACGACGGCATGGATCACTGGTGGCACGACCTCATGGGTCTCGCCGTCGACGAGTGCGAACCGGCCCAGCTGGATTCCGAGCACCCGCTCTTCGTCCTCTACACCAGCGGTTCGACCGGCAAGCCTAAAGGCATCCTGCACACCACCGCCGGCTACATGGTACATGCGGCCAGCTCCTTCAAATATGTGTTCGACATCAAGGACGAGGATATCTACTTCTGCACGGCTGACGTAGGCTGGATCACCGGCCACACCTACATGGCCTACGGCCCGCTGCTCAACGGCGCGACCGTATTCATGTACGAAGGCGCACCGAACTATCCCCAATGGGACCGTTTCTGGGATATCATCAACCGCCACAAGGTCACCATCCTCTATACCGCACCGACGGCCATCAGGGCCTTCATCCGCGCCGGTAACGAATGGGTCACCAAGCACGACCTCAGCTCACTCAGGCTCCTCGGCACAGTCGGTGAACCGATCAACCCTGAAGCATGGATGTGGTACCACAAATATGTCGGTCAGGAAAAATGCCCGATCGTCGACACCTGGTGGCAGACAGAAACCGGCGGCATCATGGTCTCTCCGCTTCCTGGCGCTACCCCGACCAAACCAGGTACGGCAACCCGCCCGCTGCCCGGCATCATGGTGGACGTCGTGCGCAAGGACGGCACCGTGTGCGAAGCCAACGAAGGTGGTTACCTGGTGATCAAGCAGCCATGGCCTTCGATGCTCAGGACCATCTACGGCGACAACGAGCGCTACGAGAAGACCTACTGGTCCGAGTTCCCGAACATGTACTTCACCGGCGACGGCGCAAGGAAAGATGACGACGGATACATCTGGATCATGGGTCGCGTCGATGACGTGGTCAACGTTTCGGGACACCGTCTCGGCACCAGCGAAGTAGAAAGTGCGCTTGTCTCTCACGAAGCAGTCGCGGAAGCCGCCGTTGTCAGCCGTCCGGACGACATCAAGGGCAACGCCCTGGTCGCATTCGTCACCCTCAAGGACGAGTACGAAGGCGACATGAAGCTGCGTGAATCGCTGCGCAACCATGTAGCCAAGGAGATCGGCCCGATTGCCAAACCCGACGAAATCAGGTGGGCAAAAGGACTTCCGAAAACCCGTAGCGGCAAGATCATGCGCCGCCTTCTGCGCGAGCTTGCCACCTCGAACGAGATCAAGGGCGATGTCACGACGCTCGAGGATTTCGGAGTGCTCGAAAACCTCCGCGGACAGGAAGACGAGAACTAAACTTCTCACGCCTTACATGGTAACACCTGTTTACCAACGCAAAGAGCGGCCAACCGGCCGCTCTTTCTTTTTCCCCCATCACTACAGACGTAACTGAAGCATTATGCACCATCCGAACACAAAATCGTTTGCCTGCGAAGGTTTTACCTCATAGTGTCGTCCATATAGTTAGGATGCTATTTAAATAACCAATACTAACAGCTATCATGAAACCTTCACTCAAATCCTGGGCAACCCCGCTCGTCATCGCAGCTTTCATCATTTCAGGCATAACCGGAATCCTTATGTTTTTCCACAAAGATGACGGACTTGTAAAGCCTGTCCATGAATGGCTGAGCTGGGCTCTTGTAGCCGGCGGGGCATTTCATACGGTAGTTCACTGGAACTCTTTCAAGGCATATTTCACTCGTAACTCCTCCATAGCAATCATCGCTTCCGGAGCGATTATCGCCCTGGCCGCCATCGTCATTCCGATGCAGGGGAGAGGCGGAAACCCGGCCATGAAGATCGGAAAGGCACTTGCATCCGCTCCGCTTGAAACTGTTGCCTCCGTCGCAAAGCAGACACCTGAACAAGCAATTGAAATACTGCAGAAAAAGGGCATCAAGGTGCTCAATACCCAGGAGAGCATCGCGGCTATAGCCACAGAAAACAACAAAAAGGATATCGAGGTACTGTCACTCCTGTTCGAATGAGCACAGCCGACTCAGTGATTGAGCCGGAGAATCACAAAATTCAGGAACGAAGCAAAGCTTACCCACAGTAGATAGGGCAATAGACAGAAAGCTGCAGCTTTCGAAACCTTGGCGAAGGCAACGATCGTCGAAACGATCAAGAGCCAGAGGATCAGGATCTCCACAAATCCAACAAGGGGTGATTTCAGGCCGAAAAAGGCTACCGACCAGCCGAGATTGAAAAAAAGCTGCAGACCAAAAAGAAACACCCCTTGCCTTACCTCTTTTTTATCAATCCCCCTGTCGAGCACCAGGGAGACGGCAACCCCCATCAGAATGAACAGCACCGTCCACACCGGAGGAAAAAGCCAGTCCGCCGGATTCCATGGCGGCTTAACCAGGGTCGTGTAGTACCATGAGCCTGCAATCGGTGTAAACAGGCTTCCCGCATAGGCGAAAAGCATGCAGATACCAATACACAGAGCCGTCGAAAGGATTCTGTTGTTCTTCATGTCCTGTAATCGTTAAGCAGGAAACGCACTCCCTGCTGGGTTTATGATACAGTGCCGACTCCCACCAACCAAATCCTTACGAAGCAAGAACTTGCAGAACTTATCCTTCTATCAAGTTCGCCGGGGGATCTCATGGCATCTCTTTTATATTATAACACTATCTCAAGCTGATAATTCCTGTTACGCCTAAAACTCTTCATTTTTTACCTTCAGGCAGTTGTTCATCCAGGATTTGTTCAGGAGAACCTCATCTGAACAGACCAAATGATATATTGCATGCAAAACTGACCATCAAGCATGTTACCTGCCGTATGAGCAAAGAACTTCAAACCGCCGTCGATGCCGCACAGAAAGCCGGCGCAATAACCCTTGACAGGCTCGGAGACCTTTCCAGATTAGAAATTATCGAAAAGGAGCACAAGGATTTCGTCACCGAGGTAGACCGGCAGTGCGAGGCAACGATCGCCTCGATCATCAGGGCGAGTTTTCCAGATGACAGCCTGCTCTGCGAGGAAGGCACGACGGGCAACGGAACCTCCGGAAGGACATGGATCGTCGATCCACTCGACGGCACGCTCAACTTCATCCACGCCTTTCCCGTGTTCTCCATAAGCATCGCCCTGCGCGACGCTGACGGCGAGTTGATTGTGGGCGTGGTCTTCCAGCCGGTGCTCGGAGAGCTCTTCACTGCCGAAAAGGGCAAAGGGGCATTCCTGAACGGAAACCCTGTCAGAGTAACCGATCGCCAGTCCAAAGAGAGCTTCATGATCGCCACCGGACTTCCCTTCAAGGAGTACGATGATTACATGGACCGTTACATAGCCATGATGAGGGATGTAATCCGGGATTCAGCCGGCATCAGGCGTGCGGGTTCAGCTGCAATTGACCTGGCATATACGGCAGCAGGGCGGTTCGATGGATTCTGGGAGTACAGGTTGTACCCCTGGGATTTCGCAGCCGGGGTATTGCTTGTTCGCGAAGCCGGCGGCATCGTAACAGGCTTCGACGGGAGCTGCGATGTATTCAACCACCACAGCATTCTTGCCGGCAGCGCCGTAACTCATCCCATGCTGCTGGAAAAGGCAATACGCCATTTTGGCCCGATGCATCCCTGAACGGACATAATTTGAAGAGTTTTACGCACTTTCGTATCTTCCACATTTTACAATCGTAAGGACCGCCATCCATGCTCATTCATCAGCGCACCCTTCAGAACGAGGTCTCTCTCACCGGCACCGGACTACACACCGGCCAGGAGTGTACGATTACGTTCAAACCTGCACCTGCAAACTACGGTTACACATTCGTAAGAAACGATATTGACGATTGCCCGGAAATCCCGGCACTCATCGATCACGTCGTCGATGTCCTAAGAGGCACCACCATCGGCATCGGTGATGTCAAGGTACACACGACGGAACATGTCCTTGCCGCCCTTTACGGTCTCCAGATTGACAACTGCCGTATCGAACTCAGCGGTCCCGAGCCACCGGTCATGGATGGCAGCGCCCGCCCCTTTGCTGACGCAATCCTCTCTGCAGGTATTGCGGAACAGGAGGAGCCCAAGAACTACCTCGTCATCGACGAAACCATCGAGTTCCATAATGCTGAGTATGGAGTCGATATCGTGGCCCTGCCGCTTGACAGCTTCAGGACCACAGTCATGGTTGATTACAAGAACCCGGCCCTCGGCTCCCAGCACTCCGGGCTGTTCGACCTCAACACCGAATTTCTCAAGGACTTCGCACCATGCCGGACATTCTGCTTCCTGAGTGAAGTCGAAGCACTCGCCAACCAGGGAATCATCAAGGGCGGCGATGTCGACAATGCGATTGTAATCGTCGACAAGCAGCTCGACCAGACCCAGATCGAGAATCTTGCCAGCCTGATCGGCAAGGACAGCGCCCAGCTGGTACTCGGCCAGAATGGCATCCTGAACAACCGTGAACTGCGTTTTCCCAACGAACCTGCACGCCACAAGCTTCTCGACCTGCTTGGCGACCTGGCCCTTCTGGGTATGCCGATCAAGGCTCAGGTGCTTGCCGCCCGGCCCGGCCATGCATCCAACGTCGAATTTGTCAGGCAGCTCAAAAAATATGCAGATCGTAACAAGCTGGCCCGCCAGTACCAGCATGAAAAGAAAGCGGGCGTCATCTTTGACATCAATGCTATCCAGAACATCCTGCCCCACCGCTACCCGTTCCTCCTGATCGACAAAATCGTCGAGTTCAGCCTGGACGAAAAGATAGTCTCAATCAAAAACGTCACGATGAACGAGCCCTTCTTCCAGGGCCATTTCCCGGGAAACCCGGTGATGCCTGGCGTTCTCATCATCGAAGCCATGGCCCAGACCGGTGGCATCATGATGCTCAACGGAAACGAAAACATCAAGGACTCTGTGGTGTTCTTCATGGGCATCGACAAGGCCAGGTTCCGCAAACCGGTGCTGCCTGGAGACACACTCGTCATCGAGGCGGTCATGACAAACAAGCGCCGAACAGTCTGCCAGTTTGATGCGAAAGCCTATGTGAGAGGCGAACTGGTCTGCGAAGCTTCCCTCATGGCGACGGTCATCAACAAGAAAAGCTGAAATACACAGGAATAAGACAGAAACGAAAAGCCCCGACAATTCCGGGGCTTTTCGTTTTCTACATCCCTTTCAACACCTTGCCAACACCCCTGCCAACAGGTTACCAACAAGTTATCAACATTTTCGAGCCTATGTGAAAAACGCAAAAAAAAGCTATTAATTCTTTTTATTTTATGCACTTATAAAATCATATACACACACATAAACTAAACTTATGTACACTAATCCATATTCAGTGCGTTAACGATCGGAGATGCAGATGAGGAAAGGCGCAGCGGCCTGAAGAGGTTTGTTGATGCAGTAAAAAAATGTGTGGCAATGTTCAGGCTTTGAATTCAAATCCTTGACGGATCCGGTAAAACCTGACACAGTATTCGACGAAAGAGTAGAGAAGCGTCGCTGTGGAGAGATACATGAAAAAGTCCTTGAACGGCCAGCGATCAAACAGTGGGTGGGGCCAGACCATGGTGATAAACATCATCGAAACAAATCCGACGGCCCATTTGCCCGGCCAGAGAGAAGTGGTCAACACGTTGTGGCGGTGACGGATCCAGGCTGCACCAAAGAAAATCAGCAGATCGCGCAGTACTACAAACACTACGAACCATGCCGGCAACTCCCCTTTCCACAGAAAATAGAGTGCCACGCTGGCCAGACAGAGTTTGTCAGCCAGTGGATCCAGAATCTTCCCCATGTCAGAAACTTCATTTGTCCATCTGGCCGTCTGCCCATCGAACCAGTCTGACAGAAGCGCGACAATCATGATCAGCATAGCCGTTCCTGACTGCCCGGTATGAAGGCAGTAGATAAACCCTGGAATCAGCAGAATCCTCAGAAAACTCAGAAAATTGGGAATATTGACGATGTGTCCCTGCACGTTTCTTGTTGTTTTGTTCTGAGAAAATCCATTCCTCATAATAGTCAGCAGCAATCGTCCATAACCGCGATCAGCATATCAGCTGCAGTGAATAAGCGTTCAGGCCACCAGTTCAGGATGATCGTCGATAAACGCAGACCACCCCAACTTCCTCCGGTTCTTGCCTTTGCGCATCATGGCATCCTGCACGAACCCGGCACCAGCACCTCTCGAAAGATCGCAATATGCAATACCAAGGGCGTCGCTGACATCAAGAGGCATGACCTTGTCACCGAGATCAAGCAACCGGGAGAGCATCGCCGCAACCTGCTCCTTGCATGCAGAACCGCTCCCTGTAACGCAGAGCTTGACCTCTCTCGGTGCATACTCGCGCACCGTCAATCCGCTTCTCATGGCCGTAGCGAGCACCGCTCCCCTGACCTGTCCCAATATCAGGGCACTCCTTACGTTGCGGCCGACGAACGCTGTTTCGATAGCAACACAGTCCGGCTTCAAAAGGCTGATGATCTCATCGAGACCAGCGCAGATAAGACCTATCCTTTCGTTCAGGGATTTCGAACCGTCAAGCCGTATCAGGCCTGACCCAAGGACGGAAAAACCATCCTCACCCTGGCTGATGATGCCATAGCCGGTTTTCCGGCTTCCCGGATCGACGCCCATGACTATCATGCGTCAGTCTTCAAGACTTTCCATCGCGTCTTCACTGATCTCCATATTGCTGTATACTGCCTGGGCATCATCGCTGCACTCAAGGGCATCGATCAACTTGATGGCCCTGCGTGCATCATCGCCATCGAGCTCGACATAGGTATCCGGCAGCAGGTCGACCTTCGCGTTTTCAAACGGTATGCGGGCCTCTTCAAGAGCCTTCTTGGCCGATTCGAGATCCCTCACATCGGTCAGTACCGTATAATACTGTTCATCGTCCGACTCCAGCTCTTCAAGGCCTGCATCAAGGAGGAGTTCCATAAGCTGGTCTTCGGTAGCAGCTGACTTCGGTACGTCGACAGAACCTTTACGCTGGAACATCCATGCGACACTGCCGCTTTCGCCAAGCGAACCACCGTTCCTGCTCATGAGGTGCCGGATATCGGCCACAGTCCTGTTCCTGTTGTCGGTCGCCGTCTCGATGATAATGGCAATGCCACCCGGGCCGTAGCCTTCGTAGGTGATCTCTTCGTACATCGCACCTTCCAGCTCGCCTGTCCCCTTCTTGACTGCTCGCTGGATATTGTCCATCGGCATCGAATTGGCCCGGGCCGTATCAATGGCAAGCCTCAACCTCGGATTACCTGTAGGATCGCCACCGCCCATTTTGGCAGCTATAGTGATCTCTTTAACGAGTTTGGTGAACAGGTTTCCTCTTTTCTGATCTGTGGCGGCTTTCTTTCGTTTGATAGTCGCCCATTTACTGTGTCCTGACATAAGTTACAACCAGATGATTGATAGTATTCCGGAAATGACGCGTTTATGACAAAAGATTTATTTTCTTTAAGGAAAGATAAATCGTTGCGGGGTAGCCGTAAAGTTAATCACAAGAACAAAGAATGACAAACTGGTTGATCGCTTATCAGGGTGAACCCGGCGCTTACAGTGAAATAGCTGCCCTCAGGTTCGGGGAACCGCAGCCATATGAAAGCTTTGATGACGTTTTCGCTGCCGTTATGGACAATAAGGCTGACTATGGTGTAATCCCGATCGAAAATTCGCTCGGTGGCAGCATCCATCAGAACTACGACCTGCTCCTCCGTCGACCGGTGGTCATCCTTGCCGAAACGTTCGTCAAGGTCGAACACTGCCTTCTGGGCCTTCCCGGCTCTTCGACCGACAAGGCTAAAAAGGTGCTCTCCCACCCCCAGGCCTTGGCGCAATGCCACAACTTCATCGCCGAACACCCAGACATCAGGGCCGAGGCGGCCTACGATACGGCCGGAAGCGCCAAAATTGTGGCGGCAGGCGGAGATCCATCCGTGCTGGCCATTGCATCGAAACGAGCCGGAGAACTCTATGGGCTCGAAATCCTCCAGGAGGAACTGGCCGACGAAGAGTGGAACATCACCCGCTTTTTCTGCATCGCCCGCCAGGACAATCCCGATGTCTCGCACCTCAAGAACCAGCCAGATACGCGACAGCAGAAGACCTCAATCGTCTTTTCACTGCCCAACGAACAGGGATCGCTCTTCAAGGCGCTGGCAACACTTGCCCTGCGCGGCATCGACCTGACCAAGATAGAATCGCGTCCTTCGAAGAAAAAAGCCTTCGAATACCTCTTCTATGCTGATTTCATAGGCCACAGTGACGACCCGAACATCCACAATGCACTCGAGCATCTCAGGGAATTCGCTCCCATGATCAAGGTGCTTGGAAGCTATGGCGTAGTGAATCCATGACCGCCAACAACCAGTTCGACCTGTTCGCGACCCCGGTTCCTGAGCCCGTCACCAACCCCGGCGCGGGCGAAGCTGTGCCTGCACCTGCAGAAAAAGCCCCGAAACCTGGTCTCTACCTGCTTGACGGCATGGCTCTTGTCTACCGCTCATTCTTCGCTCTTCAGCAGGCCAGGATGACTACCAAAGAAGGCGTGCCAACCGGCGCGGTGTTCGGCTTCGCCTCAAGCCTGCTCAGGATCATCGAGGATTACCGGCCCGATTATATCGCCGTCACATTCGACAGTCGCGAAAAAACCTTCAGGCATGACCGGTATGAGCTGTACAAAGCCAACCGCCCCGCACCACCAGACGATCTAATCAGCCAGCTCGAGAATATCAGGGAGCTGATCCGCGCATTCGGCATTCCGGTGGTCATCATGCCCGGCTTCGAAGCGGACGACCTGATCGGAACTGCCGCCCGGAAGTTCGAGGATAATTGCCGGATCTATATTGTCACACCCGACAAAGATATGTCCCAGCTGGTGCACGACGGAGTGCATATCCTGAAACCAGGCAGGAAGCAGAATGATTTTGAACTCATGGGCAGCCATGAGATCGCCGAACAGTTCGGAGTGCCCCCAGAACAGTTCATCGACCTGCTCACACTGACCGGCGATACCTCCGACAACATTCCCGGCGCGAAAGGCATCGGCCCGAAAACCGCATCGAACCTGCTCGAGAAATACGGCTCGCTCGAAGGCATTTACGCCCACCTCGAAGAGATCGCGCCAAAGACGCGCCAGAGCCTCGAAGAGTTCCGGGAGATGATGCCGCTTTCAAGGGAACTGGTCACAATCAGGACCGATCTTGATCTGCCCCTCACTCTCGATCAGCTGCACTGCGGGAAACCCGACCCGGAAGCACTGTTTACGCTCCTCGGCAGACTCGAGCTCAAAAGTATCGCAGCAAGGATACCGTCGATCCTGCGTATCGAGACACCGACAATCGCCATGCCGGAGCCATCCGGGGCCTCAGCCGATACAGATGAGCCGCCGCTCGTTCCTGCCGGAAAAGGAGCAGCCTACACCCTGATAGACAGCGAAGAGGCATTCAGCAGTCTCATCGTCAGGCTCGAACGCTCCGGAGGCTTCGCGGTCGATACCGAGACCACCAGCCTCGACACATTCGAAGCGGAGCTTGCCGGCATCTCGTTCGCCATCAGGCCCGACGAAGCGTTTTTCGTCTATTGCGGCGCTGCTGGGCTAAATGCCGAATCTTCGATTGCCAGGCTGAAGCCGCTGCTTGAAAACCAGGAGCTGCCCAAAACGGGTCAAAACCTGAAATATGACATCCTCGTGCTGAAAAAGTATGGAGTCGAACTGGGCCCGGTAGGCTTTGACACCATGCTCGCAAGCTACGTACTCAACCCGGAGGGAAAGCACAACCTCGACGACCTTGCTGCCAGGCATCTTGGACGACAGACGACGAAATTCACCGAACTCGTTGGGGATGGAAAATCCGCCGTTCATATTTTCGACGTCGATCCAGGCAAGCTGTCCGACTATGCCTGCCAGGATGCCGATATCGCGCTGAAGCTTAAAAAGGCGCTCCTCGAAAAGCTCGAAACAGCTCCTGAGCTGATCAACGTCTGCGAGCAGCTCGAGTTCCCCCTGGTAAGCGTCCTGGCCGCGATGGAGCACCAGGGCATCTCGATCGACACTGCCCACCTGGAACTGACCTCGGAAACGGTCAACCGGGAACTGGCATCCCTTACGACGAAAATCCACGAGGCCGCCGGTGAGACCTTCAACATCGATTCGCCCAAACAGCTCGGCAACATCCTGTTCAACGTACTGAAGCTTCCTGCAAAAAAAGCGACCAAGACCGGCTTCTCGACCAACGTTCAGATCCTTGAAGATCTAGCCAGCATGCATCCCATCGCATCGGAGATCCTCGAGTACCGCAGCCTGCAAAAACTCAAGACGACTTACATCGAAGCCCTGCCAAAGATGATCCATCCCCGCACAGGCAGGCTTCACACATCGTTCAACCAGTACGTCACGGCAACCGGACGCCTCTCTTCCTCCAACCCGAATCTGCAGAACATTCCCATCAGGACGCTTCTGGGCAAAGAAATACGGCGGGCGTTCATCCCTTCGAACGAGGGTAACCTGCTGCTTTCGGCCGACTACTCTCAGATCGAGCTCCGCATTGCGGCTGAGCTTTCCGGAGATCCGATGCTCCTGGAGGCATTCCGGAACAGGGAGGATATCCACTCAGCAACGGCACGCGTCATATTCGACACCGACGAGGTTACCACCGACATGCGCCGGAAAGCCAAGGAGGTAAACTTCGGCGTGCTTTACGGCATCCAGCCGTTTGGCCTGGCTCAGCGCCTCGGCATCGGACAAAAAGAGGCCAAGGCCATTATCGATACCTACATGGCGAAATATCCGGGCATGTTTTCTTCACTCGAATCGACGATCAGCAAGGCCAGGGAGAAGGGCTATGTCACGACCCTCATGGGCAGGCGCCGCTATATCGCAGACCTGAACAGCACGAACGTCAACCTCCGGAAGGCTGCGGAGCGTATCGCCATGAACACGCCGATCCAGGGGACAGCCGCAGATATCATCAAATATGCAATGTGCACTGTAAGCCGCCGGATGAAGGAGGGATACCTGAACTCAGTCATGCTTCTTCAGGTCCACGACGAGTTGCTGTTTGAAACCTCGAACGAAGAAAAAGAAACCCTTAAAGTTTTGGTCGAAGAGTGCATGATCGACGCCGCCCTGAAATGTGGAGTACGGAACGTTCCCATTGAGGTCGAGACCGGTACTGGAAAAAACTGGCTGGAGGCCCATTAGCCGTTGATTATTAAAGAAATCTTTTTTTATATTTGGTGAGCTTAATCAGAACTTACCTCTTCCCTGCAACCAACCACGCACTGAATGCCTTCTTCAAATAAGGAATGCTGCCTTATAAAAGGCGATACGGTCGTGCAGGCCAGGAAAGCCGGTTACTGGAGCATGATCTATCTCGCCATTGCGTTAGTGATAATGGTTGTACAACCTGTAACAAGCTCCTTCACGGGTAAAAATATGGCCTACGCAGCCGAGGCTGCCACAACGTCGACTTCCCCTGCTCCGGTTTCCTCTGCAGAACTTGTTTCGACAACCGAGCTGATGATCGAGAGGCTTGTCCTCCAGATCGACGAAATGGACGATAACAGTCAGGACAGGAAACCATCGAAAGAGATCGGTGGAAAATCTTTCATCGCAACCCAGCCGAACATCAGACCGATTACCGGGTTTATCACCAGCGGCTTCGGCATGAGGGAACACCCGATTTATAAACGAATTCTTTTCCACGCAGGTACAGACTTCTCTGCCCCTGTAGGCACGAAGGTAATGACCACAGCCGACGGCATAGTCGCATTCTCAGGCTTCGACAAGGGTTACGGTAAAAAAGTCATCATAAATCATGCATACGGTTATCAGACCGTATACGCCCATCTTTCCAAAACCGTAATCAGGCAGGGACAACATGTCAACCGCGGCGATGTGATCGCTTTTTCAGGTAATACCGGCGTTTCCACCGGGCCTCATTTGCACTATGAAGTCCACAAAGACAACGTCCAGGTCAATCCTACAGCCTTCTTCCCCGATGACATGTCAAAGGATCATCACATGACCCTGCATGAATTGACCCAGGTCGAAGACCACAGCAACTCTTAATCTCAGAATCAATCATTTACCGACAGTATGTACTGGAATCTCGATCTTGCCCGATATATAGCCGATGCACCGTGGCCGGTCACCAAGGATGAACTGATCGATTACGCCAACAGGACGGGCGCTCCACAGCAGGTTGTCGACAACCTCCATGATCTTCCCGAAAGCGACGAACTGTATGAAAGCCTCGAAGAGATCTGGCCGGACTACCCCACGGATGAAGATTTCGGATACAGCGACGAAGAACCCTTAACGTAGAGGCAACGCTGCGATGTTTTTTTTTTAGGCTGATCTCCCGCTTAAAGGCAAGCCCGAAAGTTCTCCTTGCCTTGCTTATCCTGTCGCCATTACCCTTATGGGCTTCCAATGGTGCGTTTGGAGCAGCGGGCAGATCATCCACACTCCCGGAGGTGACGCGCATTCGGGTCACCGGAAACAAGGCGCTCACGACTGATGAGATCCGTGGGATAATGACGACATCGACCAGAAGCTCGTTCCTGGGAACCGGACTCTTCAGAGGCGCTGTACGCCCCTTCATCCAGGAGGATTTTGAAAAAGACATCAACCTGATCAGGAAGCTCTATACCTTCAAGGGCTACTTTTTCGCAGATGTCGATACCACTGTTGTCCGTAAAGAGGGACGGACCGTCAACATCCTCGTCAGGATAAAGGAAAACCAGCCGACCCGTATCGATTCGCTCAGCTACACAGGCCTCGAATCAGTGCCGAAAGAGTTGCGAGCCCTCTATTTCAAGCAGAGCCACCTGAAGGTTAAAGACATTTTCTCTGTAGAAAAACTTATCCAGGAACGTGACCGTTCACTCGAGTTTTTCAAGGAGTACGGTTATACCTTTTTTCACCCCGACAGCATAAGGATAAAGGTCGACACCCTCGGACTGAATGCCGGCGTGCGCTTCAGGCTGAAGCTTCCCGGACAGTTTGCCTACGGCACGATACGGACGGTCATCCACGATCCGCGGAAAAAGGATGATCCAAAGACAGCTACCCGATTCCAGCGTGACAGCATTTCGGTAACAATCTACGGACGTCAGAAATTCTCTCAAAAACTGTTCCCTGCCGCCATAGCCTGGAGACCCGGACAGATTACGCGACAGTCGCTTGAACAGCGGACCCTCCAGAACTTCGGTGCAACGAACCTCTTCTCATCGATATCGATAGAAAAGGATTCCATAAAGGCCGGAAACATCTATACGACGATCCATCTCGAACCGAGCCCGAAACACCAGATCGAACCGAAATTTCTGGTAGACAACCGTTACGGATCCCTTTTCCTCGGAGGAGCGCTTGGCTACGAAAACAGGAACCTGTTCGGAGGAGGCCAGCAACTTCGGCTTTCGAGCAATTATGGCACCCAAACAACATCGAACACGAACATCCTTGGTAACCTCCAACCAGGACAGTATGATAAAATCATTCCCTACGAACTGAACCTCAAGGCGGACCTGATTTTCCCTGTACTCAAAAAACAGGGTTCATTCTACGGTGCAACAGCTGAATATTCTCAATCGAAGCTTCCCGTGCTTCTTTCCAGCCGAAGGGAGATCTTCAGGGGCACCTACAGCACACGGCCAACGACAAACTCACGCATCAATTTCGATTTCTTTGAAATCGAGGTCGTCCGAAAAGACTCTCTTCGCGGGTTTCAGCAACTGTTCAAAACCGATCTTGCAAAAAACATCGGCATTAATCCGAATAACCCGGCAGCTGTAAGCAAAGGCATTGACAGCCTGCTCCAAACCCGTCTCAACCAGACATTCAGGCTTCAGTACATATATTCGAACCGACATGACACGTCGCCACTCAAAACGACAACATGGAACCTGACAACCACTGCCGAAGAGTCCGGAAGTCTCTTGTGGCTGATCGACAAATACGTCGATAAAAAAAACTACACCGGATTCACCGACACAGATCCACAGATTTTCGGAACGGCTTATTCGCAATATGTAAAGCTTGATGCGCAACTCGCATTGGCGAAGGACGTATCGCCCGATCGGCAGGTGGCAGGAAGAATCGCCCTCGGCTGGATGAGCCCGTACGGCAGGGCAACAACCACACCGGAAGACCACCGCTTCTATGCCGGAGGTTCGAACAGCATGCGCGGCTGGCTCTTCAACACGCTCGGCCCGGCAAACTGCACCAGCGCGGCCACATCCAATTTCGGCGCCGACATCAAGGCAGAACTCGGCCTCGAATACCGGATGAAGCTGTTCAAGGTCTTCGGCCAACCGTCAGGAATCACCTTCTTCACCGATGTCGGCAACATCTGGGACAGAAGAGGACCTTATGCATTTTCACTTCAGTCGTTGACTCATGATTTCGCCTGGGACTGGGGTACCGGGCTGCGTATCGGCTCACCCATCGGACCGTTCAGATTCGACTTTGCATGGAAGGTCCACGACCCGGCAAATCCAAATCCGTGGCAGATCTCGAACATGAATCTTTCGAACCTGACCTTCAATTTTGGAATCGGAGAGGCATTCTGACCGTTTAACACTGCCCGTATTTATTCAATCAAAACAACAACTTCTGATGCCCGGTAAATCCACTCTTATTGCACCGTCAATTCTATCGGCGGACTTCACGAACCTGAAATCGTCGATTGACCTGGCTGAAAAAGCAGGTGCGGACTGGATCCACTGCGACGTCATGGACGGCGCCTTCGTGCCCAACATCACCTTCGGACCATTCATCGTCGAGGCTATCGCCAAATGCACCAGCCTGGTGATCGACACCCACCTGATGATCAAGGATCCCGACCGCTTTATCGAAGATTTCATCAAGGCAGGCTCGCACCAGGTCACGGTCCATCAGGAGGCATGCCCCCACCTGCACCGCACGGTCCAGTTCATCAAGAGCCTCGGCGCCAAGGCTGGCGTCTCCATCAACCCTGCCACGCCCGTCTCGGTGCTCGAATCGATCCTGCCGGATCTGGACCTCGTGTTGCTGATGTCGGTGAACCCCGGATTCGGAGGGCAGAAATTCATTCCCTCGTCGGTCGCCAAGATCGCCCGCCTCGATGCCATGCGCAAAGAACTGAACCCTAACTTGGTTATCGCCGTGGATGGCGGAGTAACCGAAGAGAACGCCGCCGAACTGTCAGCCGCCGGAGCCGACGCCCTGATAGCCGGCACCGCCTTCTTCAAGGCCGCCGACCCGGCTGCCGCAGCCAGGAAGATCAAAGGTCTTGCCTGAACGCCAAAAGCCCCGATCCGTCGGGGCTTTTTAGTTTTTATCCGGCAGTAACAGAAGGACCAACGGGACTTAAAGGTCCAAAAGGACTTAAGGGTTCAGGGGAATAGGACGATTCAGCAGCGCCTCTTCAGTTGCCCTGGGTTTCAACCCGGGGGAAATGGAACACAAAAAAAATATCCCGGGCTTCAGCCCAACATCTTCACTGCTCTTATAACTCGGGAAATATAGATGAGAATCAGCTCGATCAAGGCCTCCTGCATCATGAGAGTATCCTCCCCTTCGCGTCAATCCGCTTTAGGCAATAAAAACGACCTCGCCAAACAAAACCGCCGGAAATTAAATTGCATGGTTTCTTTGCTTGAACACTTCAGTCCCTGAATTTCGTTTGGCTGTGTAAGTTTATGAATTCAGGAACATCCCCAATCATTCTTTCTCTCGCACATTGTCGGTTTTCTCAAATATCATATAAATTACAGGTATATCATGCATCTGCATGTCTGCCAGTTTGGAGAGATCCCCTTTCCTGTATCTGCATCTTTCGGATCTCAATCTATTCTGGTTATGGCATACTATAAGAACATCTGTTTTGTCGAGGCACCCCAGACAATTCTCACGCCATTTCCGAGGTATATCAGCGATTGTATCGGAGTCTGTTACCTGGCTGCCGCCGTGGAGGACATCGTTGAAAGCATGGCGATGCCCGAAAACTATTACAACAATAGAATTTTCGACAGTTTCGAGCGATTGCTAAAACAGCAGGCGTTCGATCTGGTCGCCATCTCCTCGATGACAGGAGCCTTTAACAACGCATCCCGATTGGCGCGAATCGCCAGGGAACACGGAATCACGGTAGTAATGGGCGGCTTTCATCCGACGGCTATGCCCGAGGAAGCGCTCGACCGCGGGGGAGCCGATCTGGTGGTGATCGGCGAAGGCGAAACGACATTCAGGGAACTGGTGCTGCAAGGGCCGTCGCGCGACGTCAAGGGACTGGTCTGGAAGGAGAACGGTGAGTACATCCATACCGCAATGCGGGAGCTGATCACGGATGTCGATTCGATCCGGTTGCCGCTCCGTTCAATCCGTCCCGAACGTTTCGGGGAGAAAAGTGAAGATTACACCATCGACACAATCTACACTTCACGCGGTTGTCCGTGGGCCTGCACCTTCTGCGCCAACGACAGGATACACAAGCAATGGCGAAGCCGAAGCGCGAAAAATGTCATCGAGGAAATCGCCTTGATTCACGATCCAAAAAAGAGAAAGCTCCTGAAAATCTGGGATGCAAACTTCCTGACCAACATCAAGCGGGTTGAACAGATCTGCGACCTGATGATCGAGCGCGGACTGACCAACTTCAGGATCATGACCGAGACGAGAGCCAAGGATGTGATTCGAGCCGAGAGGATTCTGCATAAACTCCATCAGGCCGGATTCAGGAAGGTGGGGCTCGGCATCGAAAGCCCCAATCCGGAAACGCTCAAAAAGATGAACAAGCAGAATAGCCTCGACGATGTCACCCGGGCTATCGACCTGCTTGAAAAACAGAGCATCGGGATCGATGGCTATTTTATTATCGGCCACCACAGCGAGACCGAAACAGATACGATGCTTTATCCGGAATTTGCCCGTTCGCTTGGCCTGAGAAATGTGTTGTTCTTCGCCATGACGCCCTATCCAGGCACGCAGATATTTGAGGAGTACCGAAGCCAGGGCAACATCACCTCATATGATTGGGATCTCTATAACAACTTCTGCCCGGTGGTAAAAACTGAAACCATGAGCAATCAGCGGCTGATGACGATGATGGTGTACTGCTACGTAGCATTCTTCAATTATCGAACCCTGATGAAGCAGAATAGCGAGCGAGGAATGTTATGGATCTTCTTGCGTGATGTCTTCCAGTTTATTTTTTTGGCACTGGTGAACCGGAGCTTGAATGAACAGGAAATCGCATCAACGATTTACAGCGCATTCTCATGTTATGCGAACACGGGACCACGCATCGACTTCCCATCGAAGACACAATTGAAACGGCCGTTATCGTTGTTTCTTGAAGAGTCTGAAGGCCGGCGTATCGAGTTCCGTATCACCCAGATGACAGACCGGCGGGTGCTGACCATCCAACCGGTTTCCGGGACCGCTAAGGGAGACGGGCTGGTTGTTGATATTAAGGCTGCGGTCAAAACCGCATCTTCGGTTTCCGATGAGGTGTTCATGCGCTTTCTTTACAGGAAAGAGCTTATACGCAACAACCCTAAAGTAAAGACCCGACAGTTGTTGGCACTTGCTTCCGACCCCGACATCCGTCGCGCAGCTTTCTCTTTTTATCGTCTTTATCGAACCTGTTCCTGAAAGTTACAGGACATTGTTTAGCAGTACAAACATCCCGCATCAAACACCAACATCTTCATTTGTAATAACTTACACATACAGCACTACTCATATATATGATTTTCGCTTCATTTTGTAGCTAATGGTGCTGATTTTCACTCACTGTCGGCAAATACTCCCCTATGTGTTAATATAGATGTCGTGCGCAACAAGGAGGCGAACGATGGGTTATTCACACGCCGTGAGGCAGAGTATACTGAAGAAAGTGCTGCTGCCGGATGGCCGGAGTATTGGTGAA
>Ga0326726_10000021_pt1 | contig 155215 bp, 147 predicted proteins | sample MHFenrmetagenome_2_FD_207603 | JGI IMG/M metagenome (GOLD analysis project Ga0326726, IMG submission 207603) | Lab enriched peat soil microbial communities from Michigan Hollow, Ithaca, NY, United States - MHF15MN | ecosystem: Environmental > Terrestrial > Soil > Wetlands > Peat | place: USA... | reverse complement strand
CTGAACATGTGTCCCTGGGGATTCAGTTCACCGCGCATGCGTCTGCTCCGTTGATTTGGGCCACCGCATTTTATCGCGATGGAGAGGCATCATGAAGTGGGTTTTTCAGCAACCTGCTAGGAGCAGGTAGTTGGCTTGAGGAGCAGAATGCACGTCTGCGCCAAGTCGCCAATGACGGGATAACCGTAGGACTGCGGGCACTTGCCATGGATTTGAAACGACTACCATATACGAAGGAAACGCCAATAGGGCAATGTCGTATCGGAAAAGGGAGCCTTCCCTGGCTTGGCACTCTCAGTGATAAGGCTGTCGCAAAGGAATTCATCAACAGGCCTTCCGGTGTTTTTACACATTTCTTCGAATTAAGCGACTGTAAACCTACAAGCTAGGCGGAAAGATGCATTATATGAGTTCTTTCTGGCGCGCTACCCTGGACCGTACCCAATCGGCACCTAAGTATCAACTTTGCACCGCAACACTGATCCGTCTGCATAGAAGCACTCCTCCGGGGCTTTGTAACCGAGACGTTTTTTCGGTCGGGTGTTGAGTGTGTGGGCGATGGCGTTGCATTGGTGCTGAGTGAGCCGAGTCATACTGGTTTGTTTGGGGATGTACTGACGGATGAGTCCATTGGCGTTCTCGTTGCTTCTGTGTTCCCAAGAGTGATGCAGGGTGGCGAAGTGGAAGGTGACGCCGGTGGTCTGTTCGATCCTGTCGTCGGCATGAACGCAGTGCCGTTGTCGGCGGTGACGGTCTTGAATCGGTCGGCATTCCGGGCAATGAGTGCGACGGTGCGCCGGTTGAGTTCTGCCTGGGTGCGAGCCCGGAGCTTGCCGATCAGCACATAACCGGTCCGGCGCTCGACGAGCGTCACGACGCAGTGCCGGGAGCCGGTTCCGATACGGTATCGATATACCTTGGTCATTCTTTCTGCCCCCACAATACGTCGTTGTTGAGGAGCCTGCTCAGAGCTTTCAAATTAAACAGTCTTCGCACGCACGACAAACTCGGGACTATTTGCCCATCGCGGCGGGATGATCAAATACTTGACCGGAGGCACCCACGCGATTCATCGCCGCACACAGATCACGGGCATGCGTCGGCTCACCCTGCATAAATGCGGCATTTGCATCACGATAGTATTGCCAGAGATAACGGTCTGCGGCTCCATCAAGATGGAGTCGGGAATACCAACCCAGATCATGGTGCGCAATATTGAGACGCGTCACCAGGCACTGGCGCCGCGCCTGATCGGCGGGATTATCCCCGGTTGCCATCACCTGCCAGGCAGCGGCGAGATCCGTCACATAGGCATCGAAGAGCGGCAGGGGCAAATAACTCGCCAACCGGGTAACCACGACTTCCGCGCTATAGTCGGGGATCTGTGCCCGCGCAATCTGGTCTTTCCAGAAGGTCTCGTCATGTGGATGTTGAATGGGATCCACCAGCATATGCGGCATCAGGTCCGGCACGATGAATACCGGGGTGCTATAAACCTGTGGCAGTCCGGCCACACCCGCGTAGTGCAGTTCGACGAAATAGGCGCGCCAACCCTTGTTCGGCTGATCGATCCGGACAGAAGACTCCCCGCCTTCCTTCAGCGCGAGTGGCACGGACGTCCAGGTGTCGCCGATGGTTTTCTCGCGAAAGTCGCGCGCCTTCCTGTTATTCGCCTGCCACAGCTGCATGGAGAGCGGCGTTGGGGTGCTGCGCACGTGCAGCCAACCGTCCGCCAGCGACCAGGTGATGTGCGGGCGCGGTACCTCCGCCAGCAGACTTTCATACCAACTGACCAGGCCATTCACGATTTCCGTCACACCGTCCTTCTTGGCGTGCAGGGCGTGGCCAGTATTCGGCACGTAGCGCAGCAGTGTCTCGCCATGCAGGGCATCGAGATAATGACGAGCGGCATCCGGGAGAAAGAATGGGTCACCCGTGGCATTGATCAGAAATTTCGGCTGGGTCACCACATCACGGTAGAAATAGGGGTCGACCACCTGCATCAGCTTCTCCCCTTCCGGGGAGCGCAGGCGACGCACGACGCCGTAATCGATATAGGCATCGAGTTCGTCCGCGTACTTGCCGTAGGCGGCATAGTGATGTTCGATCTGCGATGCGATGTCGAGAATGTCGAAGACGCCGGAGGCGAGCGCCATGACCCGCGTGTCGTTGGCCGCTGTGAGCCAGGTTACCGCGCCGCGCTTCGAAAAACCGACCAGCACGAAGCGCTGCACGAGGTGCGCCTCGACCTTTGCCATGACGTCCTGAACCGTGTCCATCGCGCGCACCACGCTTTTCGCCATCGGAACATACACCGGCCAGGTGTAATCGCCGGTGTCCATGGCCTTGGCCCAGCTGTACGCCACAAGCCTGTCCTCCATGAGTCCTGCGTCCGTATCCGAAAAGTACAACGGCTCGTTCGGTACCTGCCCCATGGCGATGACCGTCGTTTTGGTCGTTGTCGCGATGTGTTCAGCCACGCTCACGAGCGGATTGTTCAGGCTCGGGCGGAATGGCAGATTCATGCCACCCTCCACGATCAACATGCCGATGTCACTGCGCACACCATCCGGTACCACCACGGCCAGCCAGTGCGACCAGTGGGTACGATTGACCTCCGAGCGTGTGCGCCAGCGCTGGGATGTCATGGCGAGCACATGAATCTTGCACCCGGACCGCATCACGGTGCTGACATGCCGGTAATGGTAGGTCGGATCCGGTGCGTGGATGTAATCGCTAAGGGTTTGCTCGGTGCCCGCCCAGACCGGACAAAGCGGGAGGAAGGCCGCCAGCATCACGAACACCGTCCGGGCGCAGCGCTTCCAGCAGTCAGTGTGATGCGCCCTGGCTTTGCCTGCAGAGGTCATGTATCCAGCGTTCGTCATCCGCACCCATCACGTTCGCCGTCTGTTTCACTCATACCAGCCTGTCACCAGCGACCAACGCCATGACGGCACGTCAGTGGCTACGACGACGTACGTCCATCACATTCGGAATTTGGTCGAGTAGCGCCAGAACCCGGCTCAGCATCGCGACGTCCGGGATCTCCAGCGTGAAGGCCATGTGAGCGATGTGCTGCTTCTTGTCGGTCTGGGTGTTGACCGCAAGCACATTGATTTTTTCGTTTGACAGCAGGCCGGTGATGTCGCGCAACAATCCAGAGCGTTCGTATGCAATAATGTCCACATTCACCGGGTAGGTCTGGCCACTGTCCGCGCCCCAATTCACCTCGATCAGACGCTCGTCGCTCTCGTTGTGATGCCGCAGGGCGTTGGAACAATCCTGGCGATGGATAGTGATGCCTTGGCCACGCGTAATGAAACCGACGATAGCATCACCCGGCAAGGGATTGCAGCATTTCGCCATGCGCGTGAGCAGATTGCCGACACCCTGGATGCTGACGCCCGACGTGGTCTTGCGGATCTCGGCTGTGCGCGGCGCGAAAACCGGTTTTGTCTCGCGTAGAGCTGGTTCGACCAACTCCTGCACCGCGCCTAGAATCTGTGCGGACTTGATCTCACCGCGGCCAAGAGCAACCAAGAAGTTGTCCACCTTGTCGTGGTGGAAACGCGCGGCAAGTTTTTCGTAATTCACGTCGCTCAGGCCCAGGCGCTGGAATTCGCGCTCCAGCGCCTGGCGTCCAGCGGCGACATTGCTCTCGTAATTCTGCTGATTGAACCAGCTCTGCACCTTGGAGCGCGCCTTGGAGGTGAGCAGATAGCCGAGGTGCGGCGACAACCAGTCGCGCGATGGGCCGCCCTCCTTCACCGTGAGTACCTCGACGCGATCGCCGGTTTTGAGCGTATAGATGAGCGGCACCATGTGGCCGTTCACCTTGGCGCCACGGCAGCGGTGACCCACATCGGTATGGATGTGGTAGGCGAAGTCGAGCGGTGTCGCGCCGGCTTGCAGGTCGACGATGTTGCCCTTGGGCGTGAACACGTACACGCGCTCGCTGAACACCTCGGACTTGAACTGGTCCACGAACTCCGTGGCGCCGGTGAGCTCGTCCTTCCATTCCAGCAAGCTGCGCAGCCAGGCGATCTTGTCGTCGAAGCCCTTGTCGTGCTTCGCGCCCTCTTTGTAACGCCAGTGCGCGGCCACACCCAGCTCCGACTGGTTGTGCATGTCGTGGGTGCGTATCTGCACCTCTACGTTCTTGCCCTGCGGTCCGATCACCGCGGTATGGATGGAGCGGTAATTGTTTTCCTTCGGTGTGGCGATGTAGTCGTCAAACTCACCGGGCACATGCTGCCAGAGCGAATGCACGACACCCAGCGCGGCGTAACAGTCGCGCACGTCGTTCACTAGCACGCGCACGGCACGCACGTCGAAGATTTCGCTGAAGTCCTTGCCCTTGCGCTGCATCTTGCGCCAGATGCTGTAGATATGCTTCACACGGCCAGTCACCTCGGCCGCGATGCCGGCCTGCTTCAGTTCCTGCGCCAACGTTTCCACAAAGCGCGCGATGTAGGCCTCGCGGTCGACGCGCTTCTCTGCCAGCCACCCGGCAATCTGCTTGTACGCCTCGGACTCCAGAAAGCGCAGCGACAGATCCTCGAGTTCCCACTTCACCTGCCAGATACCGAGACGGTTGGCCAACGGCGCAAAGATGTCCATGGTTTCGCGCGCGATCCGTTGCTGCTTTTCCACCGGCAGCGCCGACAACGTGCGCATGTTATGCAAGCGATCGGCGAGCTTGATGAGCACCACGCGCACGTCCTCGGCCATGGCCAGCAACATCTTGCGCAGGCTCTCGGCCTGGGCATGTTCCTTGTACGCGCCAGCGGTATCGCCACGGAACTCCTGGATGACCTTCATCTTGGTGACGCCATCCACCAGCGCGGCGATGCGCGCTCCGAAGTCGCGCTTCAGGTCGTCGAGGGTGACGCCGGTGTCTTCGACCACATCGTGCAGGATCGCGGCGACGAGTGTTTCGTGATCAAGGCCCAGCTCGGCCAGGATCTGCGCCACCGCCAGTGCATGCTGCACATAGGGCTCGCCGGAGACACGCCGCTGGCCGTGGTGCGCGCGCTCCGCCAGTGCGCAGGCGCGGCGAATGATCTCGACCTCGGCGGCCGGGCGCTGTGCGGCCAGCTTTCCGATCCATGCTTCGAGATCGGGGAGGTCCGTGCTGCTCAGGCCGGAATATTTGCTGGTGATGCTGACCATGGTTCCTGTACCGGTGAATTCCTTATATATGACAAGACGAACACAGTAGGGCTCCCTTAAATGGGGTCCAGCGTAGAGGCTTCAACAAAGGTCACGCGGCAATTACACCGTTTGACAAAGTATACGCCTGTCGGCGAGGAAACCCGGCAATCGCTCCTTGCCCACAGGGCGTTCTGTTGCCAGCCGGCGCTTCCGGCTATCATGCGCGCCGGAAACCAGCACAAGGGGCAGACATGTCGGCCATCGTGATCATCGGAACCGGGCTTGCGGGTTACACCGCGGCGCGCGAATTCCGCAAGCTGGATGCCTCGACACCGTTGCACCTTATCAGCCGCGATGCGGGCGGCTTCTATTCCAAGCCGATCCTGTCGAATGCCCTGGCGCTGAAGAAAACCCCGGCTCAGATCGTTCTCAACAACGCCGCCGACATGGAACGCCAGCTCGCGGCCACGGTGAGCCCGCTTTCCGCGGCGTCGGCGATCGAACCGTCCGCGCACCAGCTCACCGTGAACGCTGAAACTATCGCTTACACCAAACTCGTGCTGGCGGTCGGTGCCGACCCGATCCGCCTGCCGCTCGCCGGGAATGCCGCGCAGGAGGTGCAGTCGGTGAATGATATTGCCGACTACCAACGGTTCCGCACCGCGCTGGATGACAAGCGCCGGGTTGTTATCCTGGGCGCCGGCCTGATCGGCTGCGAATTTGCCAACGACCTGCGCAGCGCGGGCATCGACGTGGATGTGATCGAACCGGCGCCGCAACCGCTCGGGCGCTTCCTGCCGCCGCAGGCCGCGTACTATCTGCGCACGACCCTGGAAGCCGCCGGTGTGCGCTTTCACTTTGGCACCACCGTCCAATCCGTGGCGCGCGCGGCCCCGGGTATCACCATTGTGCTCGCCGATGGCACAACCCTCGAAGCCGATCTCGTGCTCTCCGCCATCGGCCTGCGGCCGCGTATCGACCTCGCGCGCACCGCCGGCCTGACGGTGCACCGCGGCATTGTGACGGACGCGCTTCTCCAGACCAGCGCCAAGGACGTGTATGCGCTCGGCGATTGCGCCGAGGTCGCCGGCTTCAGCTTGCCGTTCGTGATGCCGATCATGCAAGCGGCACGGGCCCTGGCCAAGACCTTGCACGGTACGCCGACAGCGGTGCACTACCCGGCCATGCCGGTGGTGGTGAAAACCCCGGCCTGCCCAACCGTGGTTTGTCCGCCGCCGCCCGCTGTCGATGGCCAGTGGGATGAAGCGGTCATGGCCGATGGCGTGCGCGCCTTGTTCCATGACAGCACCGGTGCACTGCGCGGCTTTGCCCTGGTGGGTGCGGCCACGAAGGACAAGCAGGCGCTGACCAAAGAGATTCCGCCGTTGCTGAGTTAACGAACGACCCCTTACCCCACTCCGCTCGCGACACAGATAGCTCCCCTCTCCCGCTGGCGGGAGAGGGGCCGGGGGAGAGGGACAAGAGCCGGGTGAATGCTGAAGAACGCAATAGCCTTGCGCAATGCAACCGTTAGAAACTGTCGTGGAGCAGTTGCCTCGCACCCTCTCCCCCTTCCCCTCTCCCATAAGTGGGAGAGTGGAGCGAAGGGTTTCCTGGCGACGTGACCACGCGAGATTCGAGAACATCTATTTCCTGGAAATGCGCAGCACGTGACCGACACGCTTTCGCTCTGGGGTCTTTTTACCAGCGCCTTCATTTCTTCCACCCTGTTTCCCGGCGGATCGGAAGTGGTGCTCGGCGTGTTGGCGGCAGGACGACACTACGACCCGTGGCTGCTGCTCGCCATTGCCAGCCTCGGCAACACGCTCGGAGCACTCACGACCTGGCTGCTCGGCTACTGGCTGGCGCGGCGTGTACCGCTCGAAGACCGCCTCTCCGCGAAGCAGCGGCGCGCCCTGAGCAGGCTGCGTCGCTGGGGCAGCCCGGCCTTGTTGCTGTCGTGGCTGCCGGTGGTCGGCGACCCGCTGTGTTTCGCCGCGGGTTTTTTGCGTCTTTCCTTTATGGCCTCGCTGCTATTCATCGCACTGGGCAAGACCGCGCGCTACGCCGTGATTCTGCTCGCGCTCGACTGAACCACCCTTGCCGGCCACCAGCAGATCGTCTAGGGTAAGCATGCCTGCACAAAAATAGCCATTATCTAGGCTAAGGTCACGCCGGCCTGCCCGGCGCCGTTTGTGGTCACAACAATACCAAATCCGGACGGACTCGACGTATGACCCAACTACGGACTCGACGTATGACCCAACTTCTGATCGGCATCGCGCTCGTGCTGTTCAGCCTGGTCCCGGCCGAGGCCGTGGACGAGTCCAAGGATGGACGAGGTAGACCGCGTCAGGAACAGGCGGTCGAGACGCGACCGTCGGTGGATCCCGAGCTGCGTGAGCTGCTCAAGAAGGCCGCGTCGGAATCCGACAGTTTTGCCGATCGCTTCGATGGCGAGGTGTGGCTCACCGACATGTCGCAACGCCTGGAAAAAAAGGTGCCCGATCACGACTTCCGCATCGAGCTGCTGAAGAATGTTCACTATGAAGCCCGGCGCGCCAGCATCGACCCGGAGCTGGTGCTGTCCGTGATTCAGGTGGAGAGCAATTTCAACCCGTACGCGATCTCCAAGGTCGGGGCCATCGGACTCATGCAGGTGATGCCGTTCTGGCTCAAGGAGATCGGCAAACCGGGCGACAGCCTGTTCAGCCTACGCACCAACCTGCGCTATGGCTGCACGATTCTGCGCTACTACCTCGACCATGAGAAAGGCAATCGTGTGCGTGCCCTGATGCGCTACAACGGTACGCGCGAGCGCCAATATCCGGCACAAGTCTACAAAGCCTTTGATCAGCGCTGGCAGCCGCAGTAATCGCCTGTTCACCATCTCTCACTAACTGTCACATCACCGATACCCAAGAAAAATCCGAATGAAAGCGATACGTCCTTGCCTCACTACTGTGGTACTGACACTGAGTGTCGCATCGGTCCCCGCTCTGGCCGACGATTGGAAACCGGCGGCCCAAGACCAGGGCATGGAGCTGGCCTATCAGGCGATTGACAATCAGGTGTGTCTGCGCCTCACCAACAACAGTCGCGAAACGATGACGGTAACCGGGAAGCTGCGTGTGCTGCTCGCGAGCGGAACGAGCGTCGATAATCTGGGTGAGCTGAATCTGACCGCGGGCGAAGCCGAGACCGTCGCGAACGCCCCGTACCGCGATGCCGGGCAGCCGGTCGAGGTGAAGAACGTGGCGGCCACCATTACCGCAAAGAAGATGACGCCCTAAGTCGTCCCGGCCGACGGTCGCGTCAGCATGACGAAGTCTGATTGTTCAGTGATGACTTCTGACGCCTAGCGCCGCACCACAAAGTCTTGGAAGATTTCGCACCGCACCGGCACGCGCTCGACGCCGGTCACGCGTGCATTGGCCGGTCCCTGCCACAGCCATTTCTCCAACGCTTCGAGCTGTGCCATTGTGCCGCAGGCGGTGAGCTCGACGTCGCCGTTCTCGCTGTTGCGTACCCAACCGCTGACTGCCAGACGCCGCGCCACGGCTTCGGTCGAGGCACGGAAGAACACGCCCTGCACATGCCCGTGCACACGGAAGTGTGCGCAGACAATCGCGGATTCCTGGCTCACGGCAATGCGACGCGCGCTGCCTGACCGGCGTGCAGCGGTTGCGGGGGACTGAACAGCACTTCCAGCACATACGGTTCCTTGCCTCCCGCCGGGTCATCGGTGATGGCCTTGAGTCGGGCCGGGTAGGAATTGCCCGCTACGACCACCGACAGCGCCTGCCCGAGCGTGAGTCCGGTCATTCGCTCGGCGGAGACACGCGCCTGCGCGAGATATTCGCCGGCGGCGGCGATCACCAGCAGTACCGGTGGCTTAAACTCAGCCGCCACGCTCTGGCCCGGCTCGGCATACCGGTTCAGGACGATTGCATCGAATGGCGCACGCAGGGCACTGACACGTAACCGGTAGCGGGCCTGGTCGAGCGCCGCATTGGCTTCTTTATAGCTTGCATCGGCGCGCGCGAGTTTCATCTTGGCATTCTCGAGCTCGACGGTGGACAGCACCGTGTGTTCATACAGCTCCTGCGCCTGCTTGGCATCGCGCGCTGCTTCGTCGCGCCCGATTTTGCGCTGCGCGAGCTGTGCTTCGGCCTGCTGGACCGCCGCGCGGAACGGCACGTCGTCCAGGGCCAGCAGCAATTGGCCCTTAGTCACACGCTCCCCGGCATTGACCGGGACACTCGCCACCACCCCGGATACCGGCGTGGCCAGCTCGGTACGGCGCGACCACTGCACGTGCGCTTCCACATCGGCCGCGATGGCCGGGTAGGCCCCCAAGGCCGTGAACAGGCCGATCCAGACAGACAGGACTCTCATGGTGTGCGCTCCTGCGTCGAAGGTTGAAGAAGATCGCCGGTCAAGGCATCGAGTCGTGCCCAGGTCAGGGCCAGCCGGAATTCGACTTGCGCCGCCAGCCATTGCGCCTCCGTGACGTGTGTCATGGCATCGCCGAGATCGCTATTGATCTCCAGCTCATAGAGTGCGCGACTGCGGTCAAGATAGAGATCGCGGTAGTTGGTGCGTACCTTGGCAGCATTGCGCTCAACCTTCAGACTCTCGAGCTCCTGCACGAGATCCAGGACCGCCTGACGCAAGTCGAGCTCGGCGCGATGCAGTCGTGCCTCCTGTTCGTATAGTCGTGCCAGTGCGAGCGCGATCGCCGCTTGGTCCTCGCCGCCCTGTGTGAGCGGAATGTGCAGGTTGATGGTCGCGCGCAGGTCATCGCGTGAAGGCAGTTCGCGCACATAGCGCGCCGCCTCACCTTCGGCCGAAAGCACCGGATAGCGGCGTGCGCGCTCGGCCGCCAACTGGGCGCGGGCCGCCTCGGTTTCCTGGCGTAACGCCACCAATCCTGGATTCGTCTGGAGCGCCTTGTCCAGCAAGGCCTTGTACTCGGGCACCACACGCTCGTTGCCGGGAAACTGCGGCAGCACCAGCTCGGCCGGCAGCTCGTCCGGCCGGTTGAGGGCAATGGCCAGCTGCAGGCGCGTCTGCGCCTGACGTTTCTGGCTGCGGGTGCGGAGGATGAGCGCCTCTTGATAACGCTGTTCAAGTTCAAGCAGGTCGATGTCGGAGACCTGACCGAGGCGATGGCGTTCACGTGACTTGTCGAACGTGACGTAATGGTGCGCCATGGCTTCGTTGTCCACCGCGTAACGCAGATCGACGAGCAGCACGTCCAGGAAGCGCGTGAGAATATCGAGACGGCGTGTCTGGCGGGTATCGAGCAACGCCAGCTCGCGTGCGGCAATATCGGCGCGTGCCGCTTCGCTGAGCGAGGCGGTGCGGCCAAAATCGTAAAGACGCTTGCTGAGCAGGACACGCGCGCGACTGTCGTTGACCAGATCATTGTTGATGTGCGTCGACGGCAAAACCACTTGCGGCGTGAGATCCACAAACGCGTGTGTGCCGCTCGTGGATTCGGCCTGATCGAGTCCGGCCTGTGCCGCCTGGAGGCGCGCCTGGGCGCGATCGAGATCGGGATGCGCCTCGTCGGCGAGCGCCAGTGCCTGTTCGACGGTCAGCGGACTGGGCAGCGGTCCGGATGTCGCCGCTGTCGCGGCCTGGGCAGCGCCGATCAGCAGCAGGCCGAACAACGCCCCGCCGATCAGTCGCCTTCCCTCCCCACCCGCCGTCATGTCTGCCGGGGTTCCGCGATCAATTCAACACAGCACTTCTTTCTCCGACAGCGCAGCGGCGCGAAGATTCTTTCTTCAGGATCGAGATTGACTGTCATGGTGTGGTTGCGGCAGACGGTCTTACACGCTGGCATAGTGCGAGGTTCCCTGTACTTCGGGTTGTTATTTGTTTGTGCTGGAACGCTCACGCTTGTAGGCGGTGAAGTTGGTGGTCTTCCAGGCACCACTGGAGACGAACTCACCGAGCCACAGGAACTCCTCAGGGTCGCGCACGGCACCGGTGTATTTGGCCATGAGCTTGCCATCGAGCCCGAAGAACACAAACACCGGCGTGGCGCGCACCCGGTTGTGCAGGAAGGCAAAATCCTTCTGCGGCATCTCTTTGCCGCCGAAGTCCGTCATCGGCACATCGCCGTTCACGTCCATCACCAGGATGCGGAAGTGTTTGCGGTAGTAGTCCTGTACCGTGACCTGGTTGAGCACCGTGGCCTTCATCTTCACACACCACGGGCAGTCGTCGGCCTCGAACATGATGAGGATAGCTTCCTGACCACCACTTTTCGCGGCGGCGACCTCATCCGGCAGATTGTTGAAACCCTGCTGGAAAAAGTATCGCATCGGGTCACGCGTGGCCGCGACGGCCGGCGCCCCCGGCAGATACCCAGCCAGGAACGTTACGACCAACAGGGCGAAAAAAGCACTGCGCTGCCTCATGCGAAATTCTCCGAAGCTGCTCAATGACCCGCAATTGTGCCGTGCAGGACAATCTCTTCGGCCATTTCCTGGGTCAGGGAGCCCACCTCACACGTCACCGGGTTACCCTTTAGTGAGTATATATAAATAAGTAGGCGTACCGCGGAATGAACCGCCCAAGGCGGCGATTTTCCCGGTGAGCCAATAAGGAAAGCGTCCTGGCAAATACCGGTTGCATGCCGCTTCTTATATAATCGCGCCTCGCCTCGAAGACCGGAATCCACGCATGACCACACCCCAGCGCATCGAAAAAGACAGCCTCGGCGAGTACCCCGTTCCGGCAGAGGCCTGGTACGGCATCCAGACCGCACGCGCCGTGGACAACTTTCCGATCTCCGGCCGCCGTCCGGACCGGGACTTTATCATTGCCCACGCCCGCATCAAACGGGCCGCGGCCGTGGCCAATACCGAAGCGGACAAGCTGGACCGCACACTGGCCGATGCCATGGTGAGCGCCGCCGATTCCATTATCGGCGGCAATTATCTGGCGGAGTTCGTGGTCGACCGCTTCCAGGCCGGGGCCGGCACCAGCCACAACATGAACACGAACGAGGTCATCGCCAATCTTGCGAATGTGGCGCTGGGTGGCAAGAAGGGCGACACCCGACCAGTGCATCCCAACGACCATGTGAACATGGGCCAGAGCACCAATGACACCATCCCCACCGCCATTCGGCTGGCCGCGTTGGCCAAATTGCCGCGCCTGTTGCAGGCAGTCGACGCCATGGCGGCCGCATTTGAACTGCTCGGCCAGCAGGAGGCCAGTACCGTCAAAAGCGGCCGCACGCATCTGCAGGATGCCGTGCCCACCACGCTCGGGCGCGAGTTCGCGGCCTATGCGTTCACATTGCGGCGCTGCAACGCGCAGCTCGCGGCCACGCGCGCATTGCTGTGCGACATCGGCCTCGGTGGCTCTGCCGTCGGCACCGGCCTCAACACCGTGCCCGGCTATGTCAAACGTGCCGCGCAGGAACTGGCGCGTCTGACCGGCGAGCCCATCAAACCGGCCGCGGACCTGTCCGCGCAAATGCAATCCATGGGCGACCTGCAACAGCTCTCGAACGCAATACGTGCGCTCACGCTGGAAGTCACGCGCATTGCCAATGACATGCGCCTGCTCGCCTCTGGCCCACGAACCGGCTTCGCCGAAATCACGCTACCGGCCGTGCAACCCGGATCCTCGATCATGCCGGGCAAGGTGAACCCGGTGATGTTCGAAATGCTCAATCAGGTCTGTTACCAGGTGCTCGGCCAGGACGCGGCCATCGCGCTCATGGTGCAGGCCGGGCAGCTCGAATTGAACGTGATGATGCCGGCGCTCGGCAGTGCGTTGTTCGACGCCATGGACTGGCTGACCCATGCACTCGATGCCACGACTCGCAAGGGCGTGCAGGGTCTGAGCGTCGACCGGGCGCGCTGCCGCGAGTTGTTGCACACCAGCGTCGGACTCGCGACACTCCTGAATACCGCCATTGGCTACAGTGCCGCCGCCGAGGTGGCGAAGGAATCGGCGCGCAGCGGACGGCCGGTGCGCGATATCGTGGCAGAGAAGGGATTGATGCCGGCCGAGGACTTCGAGCGCCTGGTGGAGCAGGCCGCCATTGAGGGCAATATTTCTTAACTTCAGGCCCCGATGTCGTACTGACGTCGTTCCAGACTTAGCCACAGATGGACGATGCGACCGGGTAGCAGGCGCGCCAACAGCGCCGCAATCAGCAATCCGAGCAACGCCACCATCCAGCGGTCAATCGATGCACTGGCAACACCAAGTCGGGCGTGTAGCGCGATTTCGAGAGCTGCGGCGAGCGAACCCACACTCAGCATGAATGGCCGCCAGAGCGCCGGTGACCCGCCGCGCCACCAGCGTGCCACTGCCCCGAGCAACAGGGCGCCGAATACGCTGTAGCTGGCGGCATACAGCCCGAGAAAAGTCGCGGTCCAGTCCGCCGCCCCGGCGAACCGGCCGGAAATCAACGAAATTGCCGCATACATCGCCGTCGCCGCAACCGCCCAAATCCACCGTTCTTGCATGCCAACCCCGTTTTTCTCCGCCCCACGGCAAAGTCCATTGCGGCAATGTCGCCGTCTCGATTGTAGCGGCCACTCGGGAACGAGGCGAGCACATGGCGGCTTTTGGCCAATTCTTATATGATCTGGATAATTATACTGGTTACGTTGTCCCTAACGACCTATGAGCGCCATGCACCTGCGGTTGTCCCTACCCCCGCGCGCAGACACGCCTGACTCAAAAATTGATATCCGCCCGGCGGAGGTGGAGCGCTGGCTAAAGGGTCTGCCACTGCTCAACGTGGCCGAGAGCACACAACTCCTCACCCGTCAGCTTGTCGGTTTCAATCGCATGACGCTCGACGACAATCTGCGACTGCGGCTGCTGGAATCGTTGCGCGTGCCCATCCAGCATGTGAGCCAGGCACTGCAACAGACCTACCTCGGTCTTCCCCTGCCACTGACGGACAAGGCACGCCAGACCGTCGCCCAAGTGCGACAGCTGCACACCGAGATGGCGTTCGGTTACAAGCTCATTGCCTTCAACTCGACCGCCACGACCCAACTCGACCAGGCACAGAAGACCGTCGTGGGCATGGCGATCCACCGTGCCATCCGTTATCTCACTGAGCTGCTGTTCCGCAATTACGAACTGTATAGCCCGCCACCGGAAGGGACCTGGCATGAAATCCATCAGTTGTACCGCTACGCGGAACTGCTCGGCATCACCGATGCACCGCTTGACGACCGGCTGAATGACACACTCCCGCAGGTCAGCATCAACCATGCCTACAAGCAGGCACTGCTGCTCGATTTCAGCGACCCCTATCACCTGCCGGCGCGCCTGCTGGCGAAGATCTATCGCTATCTCGATCGCTGGGCAGGCATCGCACAACTGTCACCCGGTGTGGCGGCGCTCAAGTCGCACTGCCAGTTTCTGATCAATCTCGACCATGATCGCGCCGGTGCCGTGAACACGGAAACCTCGGCCATCACGACCGAGGTGCGTTACCGCCTGCTCAATACTAAGGAGTTGGCGCGCATCGTCCATCAGCAACTCACGGAGTTGCAGGCCGGCCAGCAACCGGACCCGGAAGGCCTGGAGAAGGATTTCTACGCCAATCTCGGCAATGACATGCTGGTGCGCCTGATCAATGCCTGGGGCGTGAACCCAAAACGGGTGTTTACGCGCAGTCTGCGCGCCGATCGTAAAGCGCATGTGGTGATCGGCATCGACGCCATCAATTTCTTTGTGAACGGTGCACTCTTTACGCCCAGCACCAGCGAAGTCGGTCCTCAGCCACGACGCACGACACTCGGTCTGGACAGTGGCAAACCCAACCGGGTGCAACAATCTGACAAGACGCCGGTGAGCACCACCTGGGATCTGATCGATGAAAGCGCCGGCGGCTATGCACTCGCCAATTCCGGCACACAGTCCGTCGCCGTGCGGGTTGGCGATCTTGTGGCCAGTCGGCCGGACAGTGGGGGCAGTGGCTGGGAGATCGGCATGGTGCGCTGGGTGCGCACCATGAGCACGAACCAAATTGAGATTGGCATACAACGGCTGGCGCCGGGGGCATCGGCCGTGGCCGTCATGCCGCTGGAAGACTCCCAGGAACGCTATTCCCTGGCACTCGCACTGCCTGAGGTACCTGCCATGAAGCAACCCGCCTCGTTGTTGACGCCCAGGGGATTTTTCAAATCCGGCCGTATCCTGTCCCTCGATAACAGCTACCGCACACGCCAGATCAAAGCCGTCAAACTGGTGGAGCTGAGCGGTTCGTTCGAGCGCTTCCAGTACGAATCGATACAGGCCTAGACGGCCGCTGAGTCCGTCGTTTCTTCCCTGTCGATTTTCCCGCTCCACTGCTCTCACTGAGCGTGGCCGTCACAATCGCGCCCAGCAGAACAATCACCCAAGAGATATAGATCCAGACGAGAAAAATGGGCAGCGCGGCGATCGCACCATAGAGAACCTGATAGGACGTAAAGTATTTCATGGACGCGGCAAACAGATATTTGGCAATTTCGAGCAACACGGCCGCAAAAAATCCGCCCGCCAGTGCGTAGCGCCACAACACCGGGACATTCGGTACCACGGTGTACAGCAGCACAACCGCTCCGAACTCAAACGCCAGAGGCAGCACGACATCGAACACATCGCGCATGAACGTGACCTCGGCGCGGCCGAGGAACGGCAGGGTAAAGAGCTTCGAAGTCAGAGTCAGACTCACGGCAACAAGAATCGGTCCGAGCGTGAGCAACGCCCAGTAGGTCAGAAAGCGGTGCAGGAGCTTGCGGGTGTTCGGCACCCGCCAGATGTCATTCAACGCCTGCTCGATGGTGGCCATGAGCATGACGGCCGTGACCACCAGAAAGAGCACACCGACGGCCGTGAGCCGTCCGGCCTTGCCGGCGAACTGGGTGAGATACTTCTGCACCACCTCACCGGCCGCCGGCACAAAGTTGCTGTAGATGAAGTCCTGAATCACTGTCATCCAGGCGCTGAACCCGGGTGCCAGCGACAACACCGCCAGCATCACCGCGGTGAGCGGCACGATGCCAAGCATCGTGGTAAACGAGAGCGAACCGGCCACGCGCTGGCAGCGATCCTGTTCGAAGCGCCTCGCCACCTGGCGAAAAAACTGCCCAATGTTCTGCAGCGATGCCGCCCACATAGCGCGATGCTCCAATCTTGCCCGTACCCGCCAAATCAACAGTAATAAAAAAGGGCCCGCGTGGGGCCCTTTCTATAAAGATTACTAAGCTTATTTGCCGGACAAGTACGCTTTGTCTGAAGCCTCCACCACGCCCAGCTTCCAGGCGCCGCGGGTCTTGGCATGCCGCACGGCGGCATCGACGTCCGCGGCCGAGGCGCTGCGGTTGATATCAAAATTCTGACCCGGGTAGATCAGGTCGGCGTCTTTGATCTTGGCGCTGTTCGCCTTGTAGATCAACGGCCAGGCATAGGGATTGCCATAAATGCGCGGCTGGCCGGAAATGCCCCAGAGGTTGTCGCCACGCTTGACCTCGTAATTGTCATTCGCAGGCGCCTTCGGTTCGGGTGCGGGAGTCGGTGCCGGAACTGGTGCCGGAGCAGCGGCGACCGGTTCTGCGGCCGGAGCCGGGGCCGGAGCGGGTTCTTCCTTCTTGGCGGTCGCACAGGCGCCGAGGGTAGCGGCCAGTACAGCGATCAGGGTAAGGCCGGAAATGCGCTGAATCATGCTCGTTGGCTCCTGGTTATGATTCTTTGATTCCTGCTTGCAGAGGACAGGGGATATTTTTTAAGGACCCTATCATTTGCCTCGCTGGGCTGTCAAGAAGCCGGCCGTTACAATAGGGACACGAAACAGACCGTCCATCGCGAACGATCGGCCAGAGGTCACATGCAGGTCACCATCTACCACAATCCCAAATGCGCCAAGTCACGTGCGACCTTGAAGCTGTTGGAGGCACGCGGGATCGAACCGACAATCGTCGAATACCTCAAGACTCCACCGACCAAGACCGAGCTGGCCAATCTGGTAAAGCTGCTCGGTATCGAACCGCGCGCGCTGCTACGCACCAAAGAGCCGGAGTACAAACAGGCCGGCCTCGATAATCCGAAGCTCTCCGCCTCCGCCATCCTGCAGGCGATGGCGAAACACCCGAAGCTCATCGAGCGTCCGATTGTCGTCGCTGGGGAAAAGGCGGCCCTCGGTCGTCCGCCGGAAGACGTCTTGAAGATTCTCAAGTGACCATGTCCGAAATCCTGATTCTTTACTACAGCCGTTATGGCGCCGTACAGGGCATGGCGCAGCAAATCGCGCGCGGCGTGGAAAGCGTACCCGGCATGCAGGCACGCCTGCGCAGCGTGCCGCCGGTGGCGCCGAGCTTTGATCCCGCCGCCGAATCGATTCCGGCCAGCGGTGCGCCCTATGTCACAGTGCAAGATCTGCGCGAATGCGCCGGGCTCGCGCTCGGCAGTCCAACGCGCTTCGGCAACATGGCCGCGCCGCTGAAACATTTTCTCGACGGCACCGGCGCGCTCTGGGCCTCGGGCGCGCTGGTCGGGAAACCGGCGGCGGTATTCACCTCCACATCCACCCAGCACGGCGGGCAAGAGTCCACGCTGCTCTCGATGATGCTGCCGCTGTTGCACCACGGCATGCTGATCCTGGGCGTGCCATATACCGAGGTCGCGTTGCATCGCACCACGAGCGGCGGCACGCCCTACGGTGCGAGCCACGTGGCCGGCCCGAATAGCGATCTGCCGCTGACGGCCGACGAAAAGGAACTCTGCCAGTCACTCGGCAAGCGCCTTGCCACCGTTGCCCGTCAGATCACTACGCAAGGCGCCTAATCAACCAGCCATGGCAACACACACCCAACGCCTGCAACGCGTCGCGCTCGCAAGTTACCTGCTGCTGATTCTGCTCGTGGTCCTGTGGGAAGGCTGGCTCGCCCCCGCCCCCAAGACCCCACCCGGCTTCTGGTTGACGCTCAAGGGAGTGCTGCTACTTCTGCCACTGTTTGGAATGCTGCGCGACAAGCCGCGCAACTATTTGTGGGCGAGCCTGCTGGTGATGCTCTATTTCATGGAAGGCACGATGCTGCTTTATCTGCATCGCGCCGAGGCTTTCGCGCTGCACAGTGTGTTGCCATATGCGCTACTGGAGATAGTGCTAACTCTCGTCTTTATCACCAGCGCCGGGTTCTATGTACGTGCCGCGCGCACGGCCGGCGCCCAACTTTAAGTTGGGTGGGGCCTGCGACGCGCAGCGATGCGCGAGCGCCGGAGGCACGACTGCATGGATGCAGAAGGGGGCAATGCCGGGAGCAGGTGCCGAGGAAGTCGGGTGACCCACCCTGCAGGAACCAGTATGCGAGTGTTTAACCGACTGCGGCGATGATGGGTGGGGGGCCATGTATCAAGACTTACCACGGGTCAGTCTTTGTCGCCCGTCACCCGCCTCTCAACGTATTTCAGGTCGAAGTCCAGCACCCGGGCGGCGAGTTTGTCGATTTGACGCTTGGTAGCTTTGTTCTTGTCATCGTCATCCTTGCCGTCACCGTCATTTTCTTTGTCCACGTCTTCGTGCTCCCGTTTGAGAAGCTTGCGCAGCTCCTTTATGTCCGCTGTCAAAGCTGTCGAATTGCCTGATTTGGCGGCCGCGATCGCGGCGGCGAGCCAGCGGTCGAGATCAGAGACAAGAACGGGTTCGACGAGTTTCATACTGACTAGATCAGTATCCAGATGTTTCTTGATGTTGGTGAGGACCGTGGCATCGTCGTAAGGACTGGGAACGCTGATGCGGGGGACGGCGGCAAGGCGGGAAACACCCTCTGATGCCTTTTTCAAGAAACCACCGCCTTCCATAAATTCGATGAGCGCTCCGCCAGGCCCCTCGTCTGGATAAGTCAGAACTGACATGAGGCCTCTTGCCAGAGCCATCCCAGCCCCGGGTAATTCCGTGCTTACCATGTCGAGCCCAGACAGACTTGCTCCGGGCGTCAGGCTGTATTCCGTCCTATTGGGGGTCCAAGAAACCCAAACACCGGCTGTCGGATCGTCGTAATTTTTGACCACAGACGCTCTCCAGTTCCCAGGAGCCAATAGATCTTTCTCTATGCCCCCCTTTATCAACACCCGGAACCCAAGAACGGGTTGCAAAGAATTCTTGTGGTTGTTGATCGCGTAGCTGTAATTGATGCGATCGCCACTTTGCTTGAACCTCGAGCGCACGGTTACCTGGATGTTAGTGGCCGGCGTCCAGCGGACGGTCTTGAGTGTTCCGTCGTTACCGATGTACTCGATGACATACTCGCTTGTGCGCGAGTCATAGACAATCCGTTCCTGGCCCTGCTGGAAAATGATTTCGTCCGCCTTCGCAACAGAAATGAAGCCGAAACAAACGAGCGCAGACAATCCAGTTATCAAGATTCGTTCCATGGGTCACCTCTCAGCGGCAGTAAAGATGGAAATGTTCATTGGGCGTGGCGCCCGAGTGTATCTGTGCATTGCACCCATTCTCAGGAGCGACAATATTCATCAAATCCACATAGTTGTCGCTGGGGATGCTCTTGGCAGGATCGTGATAAAACTGATTGGCCATTACATCGATATCGGTGCCGCGCTGGTGTGTGCTGTGACCACGCGGCTGACTCGACCAATTGGCGGCAAGATCAAACACCCCGCCTCGTATCAGGCTCGCATCGTTCAGATACAGCAGTGGATCGACCGGAAACAGCTCGTGGTAATCAGTTGCCAAGCCATGGATCTTTTCTTGGGTCCTTCCAGTTACATAGTGATTGGAAGGATGATTTTGATCTGCATTTGGCGTGATTAGTACATAACTTGGATCTGTCTGTAATGACTGAAGATCTTTTATCCCCACCCACACAAACCCCGTCGCCTCATTGCACGTGCCATCGCTACAGCGGGCGGTGATGGTGTAATCCCCCGACACCGCCGGGGCGGTATAGGCGAACGTCAATGGAGTGGTTCCACCGGTAACCGAGAGATTGCCCGTGGGCCTGCCGGGAACGTGCTGGTGACCGCCCGAGTTATCCACGGCTGTGAGCGTGAGCGTGATGTCCTTGGGTGTCGGTACGCCATTGCACAGCGTCTCGGCGCGCAGACCGTCGATCTGCTTGCTGGATTCAACAACGCTGGGTTCAACGTCGGCCAGGGCGCCATCGGTTCCACCGGGACCGGTCAGGCTCAGCGTGCAGGGTGTCGTCCCGTGCCACCACATATGGACCGAAATACCGATGCCTGACCCGCCTCGAGGCCCGGTGCAATAGCTAAGAGGAGGAGTAGGGTAATAGAATATAGCAGTCTGATCCCAGACATCGCTGCCGAGTGGTGGTGGAACCGGATCGAGGATAACCTCAACCGCCGGCAAGCCGCAACCTACTCCAGGACTAACGGCGATTGCGTCGGCATACGGCTTGGCGATGCTCATGCATTGGGCCATGTCGTTGACCGCCACATTGGTACCTATCCCGTGAGGGGGGCTACCGATGGGGTCAAAAATGGTCCAGTAAATACTGGTGTAGTATCCACAGCACTTCGCGTCGGGCGGATTCGACGGATCGGGGCAGTAGGCGGCTAGTGCTGACCCTGTTGCGTTGAGTGCCATCAACCCAAAAATCAACCGGCCGGCCCGAAGGAGATGGGAGAGAAGACAATGCCACGAAAAGTGGATCGTCCTTCCCTTAATACTACTAGCGTTCAATACTACTAGCGTTCATACCAACCTCCCTGTCTTATTTATTTTCACTGTCGTTAATACTATTCCTCGCAGGGGGGGGGGAGGTCAAGAATGAGCTGCTTGATCACAGCAATATTAACTGGACCTGATATACGCTGGTATAAACCATTCAGTGCACGCAACACTATCGATCTTCTGATTCATTCCAGTGCACGCAAAAAAGGAATCGTCAGCCGCCGCTGCGCAACGAGTGTGGCGCTGTCGAGCTTATCGAGCAACGCGAACAGTGAATGCAGATCGCGCGGGAAACGTGTGAGCAGGTAACGTGCCACCTCCTCCGTCATCTCCAGACCGCGGCGCTGCGCGCGCAGGCGCAGGGCAGAAATTTTTTCCGCATCGGACAACGGTTGAAGTTGATATACGAGCCCGGCGGCGAGACGAGTAGCGAGGTCGGCGAGCTTGAGGCCGATGGCAGCGGGGCTAGTGCGCGCAGCTAATACCAGCATGCCGCCGTGTGCGCGCAGGTGTTCATACAGCGCGAACAGCGCCGCTTCCCAGGTGGCGTCGCCGGCGATGGCATCGACATCGTCCACGCACACGAGCGGTACCTGTTCGATGTCTTCGAGTAGCGCAGTGGTGAAACCGGCCTTTTCAGCGAGCGGCACATAGAGTGGCGCAGAACCCTGCTCCTGCGCGGCGCGGCAGGCGGCTTCGAGCAGGTGAGTCTTGCCGGTACCCGGCTCGCCCCACAGATACAGCCAGGATGCCGGTGCATGTGGCGCGGTGCTCAGACTGCGCACGGCCTGTTGCAGACGCTCGACCGCTTCGCGGTTGCGCGCTACGAAAAAATTTTCGAAGGACGAGGCGTCGCGCAGCCGCAGATTGAGGGCGAGCTGCGCGCGGCTGGAAGTGAGCGCGCTCATGAACGGCGGCGAGCCTGGCGCGCCGGTTCCACCGATGGGACCGAGGCGAGGGCCGCGCGCCAGGGATGGCGCGTCTGCGGTTTCGCGGTAAGAGAGTGAACCTGACCAGCGTGCAGGTGCTGTCGCCACGCAACAATTACCGCAAGCTTCCGCCACGGGGGCGGCCTTCCCCACGATGTACACCACTCAGCCATGCCGGCTGTCTCCGGAATGGGTATGTTCGATCTCGCGCATGATCATCCACGACCACAGGTAATGCGCGCCGCTCGCCACCGTGGTGACCAGCACTGCGATCACCAATGCATCCAGTACCATCGGCGGCCAGGCCAGCCCGGCGGCCTGCTGCGCCAAAACGAGGGTTGCAAGCGCGATCTGCATGAGGGTGTTGAGTTTGCTCAAAATGCTGGGGCGCATTTTCACCGGGCCGGCGTGCGAGGTATACAGCACGTAACCGCCGACGATCAGCAGGTCGCGGAACACCACGACCAGCACCAGCCAGAACGGGATATGCCCGAGCAGCGTGAGCATCACGTAGGTGCTGACCAGCAGCAGCTTGTCGGCCACCGGGTCGAGAATTGCGCCCAGGCGGCTTTGTGCGTTCAGGCGCTTGGCCAGGTAGCCATCGAGCGCATCCGATGCCCCGGCGATCACAAATACAAGCAGCCCGGTGGCATAGTCCTGATCCTTTAATAGAAGAATCAACACCGGCACGAGCGCGATGCGCGCCAGGGTAATCAGGTTCGGCAAATGGGAAAGGCTGGCTCTTGGCATATTCGGACGGATGCGGCTAGGCCGTGCTCGTTCATTTAATTTGCGTGATGCTGTCTTCTCGGGGCGGTGCTCAAACACTCGCTGAGTCCGCTGAACGCAAGTCAAGGTTTACACCCCGTGCCGCGCAGCCTACCATAATGCCCTGTCTTGGAGGCCGCGTGAGCAATTCTCGAAGAATTTCCTTAAGTTACCGCGATGCCGGCGTGGATATCGACGCCGGCGACGCGCTCGTCGAGACCATCAAGCCGATTGCCGAAAGCACCCGCCGCCCGGGCGTGCTGGAGGGGTTGGGTGGCTTCGGGGCTTTGTTCGAAATCCCGCCCGGCAAATATAAGGAACCGGTGCTGGTGTCCGGCACCGACGGCGTTGGCACCAAGCTCAAACTGGCCATCGATACCGGCATCCACCACACCATCGGCATCGACCTGGTGGCGATGTGCGTCAACGACATCATCGTGCAGGGCGCCGAGCCGCTGTTCTTTCTCGACTATTACGCCAGCGGCCGTCTGAATAATGCCGTCGCGGCGCGCGTGATCGAGGGCATCGGCGAGGGCTGCCGGCAGGCCGGCTGTGCGCTCATCGGCGGCGAGACCGCCGAGATGCCCGGCCTGTACGCGAAAGAGGATTACGACCTGGCCGGCTTCAGCGTCGGCGTGGTGGAGAAATCGAAAATCATCACCGGCCGCGCCGTGCAGGTGAACGACACGCTGATCGGCATCGCCGCAAGCGGCCCGCACTCGAATGGCTACTCGCTGGTGCGCAAGATCATCGCGGTCAAGAAGGCCAGGCTCGATCAGCCTTATGGCGACTCGACCCTGGGCGAAGTGCTGCTCACCCCGACGCGCATCTACGTGAAGCCGATCCTGAAACTGCTCGAACAGGTTCCGGTGCACGCCATCGCCCACATCACTGGCGGCGGGCTGCCCGGCAATGTGCCGCGCGTGCTGCCGGCCAACACGCGCGCGGTGATCGACGCGCGCACCTGGAAACGGCCGGCGATCTTCGATTGGCTGCAGGACGGCGGCAATGTCACCAATGACGAGATGTACCGCACCTTCAACTGTGGCGTCGGCATGGTGCTCGCAGTCAACCCGAAAGATGCCGAGGCAACACTCCGGCTGCTGACGCAGGCGGGCGAAACCGCCTTCCTCATCGGACATATCGAGGCGCACCAGGGCGAGGCGGAAGTCGTCATACTCGCATGAGCGGCGCGCTCGCCCCGGTAGTGATCCTGATTTCCGGGCGCGGTAGCAACTTGCAGGCGATCCTCGACGCAACCCGCGCCGGGCATCTGCCGATCGAGATTCGCGCGGTCATCAGCAACAACCCGAACGCCGAAGGCCTGCAACATGCGCGCGTCGCCGGCGTGCCGACCGAGGTCATCGATCACCGCGCCTATTCCGAACGCGCCCAGTTCGATGCCGCGCTCATGCGGGCAATTGACCGGCATGCGCCGCGTCTGGTGATCCTGGCCGGTTTCATGCGTATTCTCGGCGAGTCCTTTATTCGCCACTATGCCGGACGGCTGCTGAATATTCATCCCTCACTGCTGCCGGCCTTCAAGGGTCTGAACACGCATGCGCGCGCACTCGCCGCCGGCGCGCGGCAACACGGCGCGAGCGTGCATTTCGTCACCAACGATCTCGATGGCGGGCCGGTGATTATCCAGGCGGTTGTGCCGGTCCGGGCAGACGACACCGCCGAATCGCTCGCGGCGCGGGTGCTGCACGAAGAGCACCGAATCTTTCCGCTGGCCATCCGCTGGTGTGTGGAGCAGCGGCTTTCAATCCGAGATGGCCAGGTGCTACTCGATGGCGAGATCCGACCCGAGCAGGGGCTGGTCGTGACGCCCGCTAAGCGGGCGGAGGCAACCCCGTGATCACGCGCATGACCTGTACGCGCACCGCCATGATGCTGCTGTGGTGTGTGACGGCACTGCCTCCGACCAACGCCGCCGAGCCTGCCGCCCTGCCCGCTTCACTCGAACTCATCTACACGTTGCATTACGGCGGACTCACCATCGGGCGCGTTACCAAGACACTCACACGTGAGGCCGATGGCAACTATCAGCACCGCTCACGCTCGCAAGCCTTGGGCGCTGCCAAAATGTTTACCTCGGTGGAGTGGTTCGAGGAAGGGCGATTTGAGGTGGCGCAAGGCAAGGTACGGCCGCTGTCCTTTCTGGAGTATCGGGTCGGCGCGGACAAATCCCACCGCCACAGCGCCCGTTTCGACTGGAAGGCGCAACAAATTGATTACGAAAACTGGCCCGCCGTGGCGCTACCGCCGGGCACTCAGGATCAGGGCAGTATTCTGTACGCACTCATGCTGAACCCGCCGGCATCCCGAACCCCGCAGACCATCCATATTTCGAGCGGCAAAAAACTCAGCGTCTACCAGTACGTCCACACCGGCAGCGAAAACCTAAAAACGGTCCTTGGCAGCGTCAAAACGATGGTGATCGAGCGCCCGCCGGTGGATAAAAATGGCGAAACCTTCCGCATCTGGCTGGCCACAGAGCGAAGCAATCTGCCGGTACGGATTTCCACACAGAAGCGCGGGCAGGAAACTGTCCTTGAACTAGAATCAGTCCGTGGCCTGTGAGAACACCCTCAAGGCCGGTAACCCGAAATAATCCTTTGGAATAACGGGCTCTCCACGGTCCGGAAAGTTCACGTGGAATAAAGTCCCGTGGGTTCGCGTCTACCAGAACAAGCATTAATCCCGATCAAGCGTTGGCATGGATTTACTGGATTTCTTCTTGCGGTCACGGGAGGCGCAACACGCGCTGCAACAGGCACGCGCACGTTTGTATCGTTTGGCCTATTCCTGGTGCCACAGCGCGGCGCTGGCGGATGATCTGGTGCAAGAAACCCTGACCAAGGCGCTCCGAAAGTCCGCACAGTTACGTGACCCGAAGGCTCGCGATGCCTGGCTCTTCACAATTCTCGCCAATTGCTATCGGGATCATTTCCGCAAGCTGCGCGAGATGGATGATGTGGACGAAATCGAAATCAGCCACGAAACGACACCCGAAACCGAATCGAGCAGCGCCGAGATCGTGAGCCTGGTGCGGGCCGCCATCGCGCACCTGCCGGGGGCGCAGCGTCAAGTGGTGACGCTGGTCGACCTCGAAGGGTTTTCGTACGTGGAAGTCAGCCAGATTTTAGATGTGCCGATCGGCACCGTGATGAGCCGCTTATGCCGGGCACGCAATACGATGCGGACAATGTTGCTTCCCGACATGCAACAGTTGCCGGCATTGAGCCCGACTATAAGGAGAGTCAAATGAACAAGGCGCAGCGCTATTCGGATGAACACCTGAACGCCTTCGTGGACAACCAGCTTGCCGCGGAAGAAAAGAGCCAAACCTACATCGACATTGGCCATGATGAGGGTCTCAACCATCAAGTCTGCGAACTGCGCAAGCTGCACGATCTCGTACAGCTTGCCTACCGTGAACCCCCGGCACCGCCGACACACGCCACGCCCGGCGCGCCAACGCGCCGTGCAGGGCTGCGTTTTGGTGTGGCCGCATCCGTTCTGTTCACGCTCGGCATCCTGCTGGGTGGTCTGATCCGTCTGCCGGGTCCTGCCACAGCGCCGCGTGCTACGAGCGCACCCAGCCCTGCCCAGCATCGGGTGGTCGCCGCCGCGATACACAAAGAGATCACTCTGACCCAGGCATCACAAAGGACAGAAGGCGCTGTGGCGCGGGCACCAGAACAAGCACCCGCCACCGCGGCGGCGAACCCGCCGTCTGCCCTGACCCTGCCCGCGGCAGCGAACGCGGTGGGGTCGGGTCCGGTCGTCGCGCAATCTAAATCCCCGGGCAAGACCCAAACCAAGGTGCTGATACATCTAGCGCGCGACGATGACGCACAGTTGAGTCAGGCACTGGATGATATCGAAGGTCTGCTCAAATACTATCGTGAATCGCGTCAGACCGCGCGCGTGGAAGTTGTGGTCAACGGCGGTGGTCTCAAGCTCGTGCGCACCGATACCTCGGCATTCGCCGGACGCATCCAGCGATTGCAGCGCGAATACGACAACCTGACGTTCGCCGCCTGTCAGAACACCATCGACCGGCTTGCGCGCGAACAGGGGATCAGCGTCCGGCTGCTACCGGGTGTGATCACGATCGACTCAGGAATGGCGGAAATCATGCGCCGCCAGCACCAGGGGTGGACTTATTTACAGGTCTAGACTATTCACATGTATATCCATACCAGGAGGTTTCAATGCGTAAACTGATCACTCTCACGATTCTCAGCCTGCTAGCGCTCGTCATGGGCTGTGCCTCGATGTCCGGCGACAGCAAACAGAAAGTCGTGTACCACATCAACTACAACGACGAGGCGCAGCTCAATGCCGCGCTCGGCAACGTCAAGAATCACATCGAGGCCGTGGGCCCGGACAAGATTGAAGTCATCGTCGTGATGCACGGCAATGGTGTCGACCTGCTCAAGATTGCCAACACCAACCTCGACATGCAGCAGAAGGTCATCGGCCTCAAGAAGGAGGGCGTGGCCTTCGAGGTGTGCAACAACACGCTAGTGAAGAAGAAGATCAACTACAAGAATGACCTGTTCGACGTCTCCCAAAAGGACATCGTACCGAGCGGTGTGGCCGAAGTCGCCAACCTGCAGCAGAAGGGCTACGCGTACATCAAACCCTGAGAACACCAGCAGAAACGATTTCTTCTCCTCTCAGCCCGCGCAAGCGGGCTTCTTTTTGCCGTGCGAAGCCGCTATCCTGCGGCCACCCATGGAAACCTTGGCCGACCTCCAGGAACTCGCGGCAACCGCCGGCATCCTGCTGTCCGCACCCAGCACCTGGTGGCAGCTCGCCATGGCCGCCGCAGGTTTTTTCATCGCGCTGCTCACCGGACACTTCCTGCAACGGCATTTAAAACCGCTGGTGCAGCCCGGCGGGGTCACCGGCTTCGGCCGCACGGCCATGCGTACCGGTATTCTGGCACTCATCCCGCTTCTCTGGTGGCTGACGCTACTCGTCGCCTCGGCCTGGCTGCGCCGCCATGGACACCCAACCGACGTGATGCGCCTGGCGGTCGTCCTGGTGGGTGCATTCGCGTTGATCCGCATGGGTGTATTCGTGCTGCGTCACAGTTTCAGCCCGGGCAGCAAGCTGAAAGCGTGGGAATGGTCGCTGACAGTCACCATCTGGGGGCTGGTGGCGCTGCATATCCTGGGACTGCTGCCGGTGGTCATCGAAGTGCTGGATGACTATGCGCTGACGCTTGGCAGCACACGCATCTCGCTCTACATGGTCACGAGTTTTGTGCTGTCCATTGCCCTGCTCTCGCTCGTTGCCCTGTGGCTGACGAACGGCATCCAGGCGCTACTGCGGCGCGCGGACTCGCTCGACGAAAGCTTCAAGCTCGTTCTGTCCAAGCTGGCGCGTTTCCTGCTCCTCACCCTGGCGGTGGTGGTGGCGATGGTTACCGCCGGTATCGACCTGACGGCGCTCGCGGTGTTTGGCGGCGCACTCGGCGTCGGTCTGGGGCTGGGTCTGCAGCGCATCGTCAGCAACTTTGTGAGCGGCATCATTCTCGCCTTCGAGGCCTCGATTCGCCCGGGTGACGTGATCAGCGTCGGCAACACCTTCGGCATCGTACGCGGCCTGCATGCACGCCACATCGAGGTGCACGACTCCGATGGAAAGGACATCCTCATACCCAACGAAACCCTGCTGACTTCGGAGATCGTCAACTGGTCGTACGGCGACCGCAACGTGCGCTTTCGCCTGCCGGTGCAGATCAGCTACCAGAACGATCCCGAAATGGCCATGACGATCATGGAACAGGCGGCACGCGATACCAAACGGGTGCTTGCGGATCCACCACCGGTGGCGTGCTTGGTGGGTTTTGGCGATAACGGCATTAACCTGGAATTAGGATTGTGGGTAAACGATCCAGAGAATGGCGTGAACAACGTACGCTCCGATACCTATCTGCGCATTTGGCATGGGTTTCGCTCCGCTGGCATCTCTATCCCCTTTCCACAGCGCGACGTGCGCATCATCCCGGAAGGCGCGGTGCAGGCAGCTTCCCCGTCTGCCGGTAAACCAGGTAGTCGGCCAGAATCTGGTGATGATCAAACGCCAGATTCGCCGGCAGGCGCTCTGGACTGAAGACAGCAACAGCGGCGGCATCATCCTGGGCACGCGGCTTGCCCTGCGCTATCGCCACGTACACGGCCGACGCCGTGTGTCCGCGCGCATCGCGCTTTGGGTCGGAGTACACGCCGAGTAAGGCTGTGAGCATCACGTCAAGAGCCGTTTCTTCCTGCGCCTCGCGCACCGCTGCCTGTTCGATGCTCTCCCCGACATCCACGAATCCACCAGGAATGGCCCAGCCGGGCGGCGGGTTGCGACGTTCGATCAGCACAATCGGCCGCCCGGGGCGATCCACCAGCTCAATGATGATGTCGGCGGCCAACAGTGGTGTTACGGGTACCGGCATGGGGTTGCGAAACCTTTTCCGCGCAGTCGGATTGAATTCCTGTCTTGGGGAACCATATTACAGAAATCGCTAGTTGGTCCAGTTTCTGACCACTGAGCTCGACGGGGAAAAATTTTTATCCTCAGTGATTTCATTCAGTTAGCTGAAGTATCCATAGAAATCGCCCGATTCGAGCTATACTGCAATCTGTTCATGGATGCTCATTACGGAGAATCTCCTCTCATGCTCGAAGGTCTAATTGCCCTGCCTTGGTGGGGCTATGTTGTTGTCGCTCTTGTCTTCACCCACACTACCATCGCCAGCGTTACGATCTTTCTGCACCGCCACCAAGCACACCGTGCACTTGATCTGCACCCACTGGTCAGTCATTTCTTCCGATTCTGGCTGTGGCTCACCACCGGTATGGTGACCAAAGAGTGGGCGGCGATCCATCGCAAACATCACGCCAAATGTGAGACCGCCGAAGACCCGCACAGCCCGCAGATACTGGGCATCAAAAAAGTCCTGCGGGAAGGCTCGGAACTGTACCGGGCGGAAGCCAAGAATCAGGAGACGCTCGACAAGTACGGGCACGGCACGCCGAGCGACTGGATCGAACGCCATCTCTATACACCGCACAGCGCCAAGGGCATCGCCCTGATGCTCATTCTGAACGTCCTGCTGTTCGGCCCGCTCGGCCTCACCATCTGGGCGGTGCAGATGATGTGGATCCCCATCACGGCCGCCGGCATCATCAACGGCATCGGCCATTACTGGGGCTACCGCAACTACGAGGCGACGGACGCCAGTACCAACATCGTGCCATGGGGAATCCTCATCGGCGGCGAGGAGCTGCACAACAATCACCACACCTTCGCAAGCTCCGCCAAGCTCTCGTCCAAGTGGTGGGAATTCGACATTGGCTGGTTCTATATCCGCACCCTGGAAACGCTCGGGCTGGCGCACGTCAAGAAGATTCCGCCGGAACTCACCTATGACAAGGCCAAGGATCACATTGACCTCGAAACCGTGAAGGCGGTGATCACTGCACGCTTCGTGGTGATGGCGCAGTTTGCCCGCGAAGTCATGAAACGCGTACACCGTGATGAGCTGCGCAATGTAGATCCGACTGACAAGAACCGACTCACGTTGCTCAAGCGTGCCCACCGGCTGATGGTGCGTGAACCGCGCCTGCTGGATGAGGTGGCACGCACACGTCTGCAGAAGGCCCTGGAGCAGAACCAGACACTCCACACCGTGTACACCATGAAGCAGAAGCTCGCGGATGTCTGGCAGCGTTCCGCCACGACCCAGGAGAATCTGATTCAGGCACTGCAGGACTGGTGTCACGAGGCCGAGGCCACTGGCATCCATGCGTTGCGCGAATTTTCGAACAAGCTACGCACCTACTCCCTGGTGCAAGCAACGGCCTGAAGGCGACACCCACTCACGGCGGTTCGCTGTCACAAGCAGCCCGCAGAAGCCTCCGCTTCTGCGGGCTGCTCTTTTCTGGAAATCACAGAGATGTGATATGAACAAGAGCCATACGGATAGCAGGCATTTATGCTGCGCCTACCTAATCTGTACGCGGAAAAACGCGGGCGATCAGATCAGGCCGGCGAGGCGTTTGTGCAGCGGACTGTGGCGCGGGAAGTGGGCCAGCAGGAATTCCATTTGGTCGGCGAGCACCCGCTTGCCCTGCAGGTAGACATACTCTGCATGCGTGGGTGTAAAGGGCACAGCGAGCAACGTCATCCCCGCCTCTTCCGGCATCTGACCAGCTTTGTGGTTATTGCAGCGCTTGCAGGCGGTGACCACATTCTTCCAGCTGTCCAGGCCACCACGTGAGAGCGGTGTAACATGATCGCGCGACAGGTCGCGTGCGCTGAAACGGCCGCCGCAATAAAGACACAGATGTGCATCGCGGGCGAACAACGCTGGATTACTGAGCGGCGGGGTGTAGTGATGGCGCGCCCTGAGTAAGCCATGGTGCTCGCCATGGGTGGCGATGATGGAGTTCACCACGACCAGACTGCGTTGGCCGGTCACGGCATTGTAACCGCCGTGAACACGGTACAGCGTGACGCCGCAGGCATAGGCGACCTGGCGAAGATGATACAGACGGACGGCATCCTGGAAGTTGATCCATTCCAGCGGCATGCCCGCGACATCTGTCCGTAATACTTGCTGACTAAGTGGATACACAACATCTTGCCCGTCGGTAGCGGTTGCGCACCGGTCGGGGAATGGCCCGCCGGACGGCAAACCTGATGACAGGCATCTAAGCAATTTTGCCCAGTTTTTGCAAGTAATACGGCTTTGACGTGAAGCCACGCTGCGACTTGCCTGCACACTGTGCTACCTTCCGCTTGCAAGACAAAAAGCGGTGACCCCCCGGTTATGGACAACCGTCCTTCCCCCGCAAAAATAACCCGCCCCAATACTAGCGACTGCTGGCACTCTACCGTGGATTCTTTCTGGGGCATGAAACCAATGCCGCGTGGGCGGTCGCTGCGCGCGAGCGTTTGGTCAGCAAATTTCTCTGCCAACTGGGCGCGCTCGGCCGTTTCTGGGAATCAGCCAAAGATTGGAGTCGGGCCGTGGAGATTTACCAAAAGGCCATCGACGTGGGTAGTCTTGCTGAAGAAAACTACCAGCAGCTCATGCTTGGCCACCGTGAGCTTGGGCATCATAGCGAGGCACTCTCGATCTACCGGCGCTTCCGTGAGACGTTGAACACAACACACGATCGGCTGCCCTCCCTTGGCATGGAGGCCTTTCACCGAGAACTGGTAACAGACCGCTAATCCGCAGGCCCTGTTTCAGCACCTGACCGCCAGTATCCTGTATGTCATTTGTAAGCACCGTCCCCATAACCTGTCTTCCGCTTGCGCATCGACTGTTACGGGAGTGGAATCCTGGTCGGGCCTGGCCAGACAGCGAACCAGACACAATGTTCGTGTCTCAATGGACGAGACACAAAGCGCAGAGACCGGCGCACATCACACAAGGACCGTGCAACGTTCCTGAAGTAAATTGCCGGGATGGGTGGTGCACAATCAACACACGGAGCGTGAAATTTAGATTCCAGTTCCTCCTGGAAACCTTGCCCATCCGGTATTTCGCATGACGGGTGGGATTTTTTTGCCATAAAAAAGCCCGGCGGTGCCGGGCTTTTCTAATCGCTGCGCAATTCCGAATTACTTAATCTTCGCTTCCTTGTAAAGCACATGCTTGCGGGCAACCGGATCAAACTTCTTGAGCTCCAGCTTATCCGGCATGGTGCGACGGTTTTTGGTGGTCGTGTAGAAATGACCGGTGTCCGCGCTGGACACAAGTTTAATTTTTTCGCGTGTGGCTTTTGCCATGGTTCAGCTCCTCAGACCTTTTCGCCGCGCTCGCGCATTTCGGCGAGCACTACATCGATACCCTTCTTGTCCAAGGTACGCAGACCCTGACTGGACAGGCGCAGACGTACCCAGCGCTTCTCGCTCTCCACCCACAGGCGGCGAACGTGCAGATTCGGCAGAAAACGCCGGCGGGTCTTGTTGTTGGCATGGGAAACCGTGTTTCCCGACATGGGGCGTTTGCCCGTCACCTGGCAGACCTTCGACATCGCATAATCTCCGTACAGCCCTGCCCGGACGGGCAGGAAAGCGGGTCTTTATATCAGAAACCGGCGGCCAAGGGTAGTCCGGGCAACTGTTTTCGCTGTCCAGTGCCGCCCATTTCTCTGATGGTTTTGATGGTATTCAGGGCCGACCGCGGCCAAAACCGGGACACCTGGCTGCGGGTGCCTCGCCCTAAGGCGCGCAAGACAGGGTGCCGGGCTGGCCCCTCCTGGTCGTGAGTAGAACTCAATCGGTCACTGTGTAAATTCCTTCTGCACATGGTGCAAAAAATCGTACAGGCCAGAAATGCCTCAGGCACTTCTCTGGCCCTACGCCGCGCGGAGGCGCGGCTTTCGTGGCCCGCTCGCACATGCGCTCGGTGGATTACCCCCCATTGCCCGCGCCCCGTCCTCGGTGATTAAGTCGTCACTATAATCATTCCCGGCACGCGATCGCGGGGGGGGCGGTCCTCAGCGCCAGCGACGCAGGAGCGCGATTGTCAACGCGGGCACGACCAGCCACTGCGCGAGCGGCGCAAGCCCGATGCCGCCAACGATGGGCATCGACGCGTTGTAGCTCCAGGCGCCGGCGATGTAAACGTTGTACCACTCGCTCCAGGCCGTGTAGGCCGCGCCCGATACGACGATGGTCGCACCGCCCAGCCAGGGTCTGTGCCTCGGCCAGTCGGCGTCACGCAGCAGCGACGCGGCAAACACAAAGAGCAGCGTTGCGATCAGGACGTCCCCCGCCACACAGTGCGCGACGTAAAGCGTGATGCGCAACCCGTCCGGCTCGCTCGCGAAACCGTACAATGGAAGCTGCGCGACCTCCCACAGGGCATTGAGCAGAAGCGCAAGTATCGCCCAGCGAAACAGCCGTTCGATTGCCGCGCGCGGCCAGCCGAATGCCTGCGTCATGTCATTTCCCGTGTTCGACGGCGCGCGGTTTGGGTTGCTATCGCCGTTTGCCGATCGGACCGCGTGCGCGTCGCCGTCCTCATTGAAGCGGCAGTCTGGCGAGGTCATCGACGCGATCGACATCCCACAGGGTTGGAAGCTCGTGCCAGTGGAATCCGCATTCGGCCAGCCGCGCGCGCGTCGCCGCCAGCACCTCCGCCGTTCCCCAGGCGATGCCTTCGAACAGGCGCGGATCGTAGCGGCGCAGGCCGATGAGGACATAGCCGCCGTCTTCGGCCGGGCCCAGCACCGCATTCTCGCCCAGCGCCAAGCGCTCGGCCGCGTCACGAAGATAGTCGTCCGTCAGGATGGGGCAATCGGTGCCGATCAAGATGGCGAAGCGGCTCTGCGCGAGTGCCGTGCGCAAGGCGTTCGCCATGCGTTCGCCAAGATCCGTACCGCGCTGGACTCTGCGCGCCACTAGCAGCTCACGAAAGAACGGGTGCCGGTCGTCGGGGCTGCACCAGAGCTCGACCGGTGCGACGTTGGCCGCAAGCGCCGTCTCCACTGCACGCCAGGTGAGACGCGCTTGCAGCGCGGCCGCACCTTGCGCGCCCAGCGCCGGGATCAGGCGCGTTTTCACCTCGCCCGGCACCGGAGCCTTCGCGAACACCAGAAGACGCGCCTCGGGATAACGCATGGACCCCTGGGCGGCGACGTCACCTGTGCTCGTCACGCGCGATACCATGCCGCGAGCCGCTGTGGATCAACGCCGGAGAAATAGGCCAGCCGCAACCACCACATGAGCGCGATGGTCCGGATCGTGCCGTTCTGTTCCCAGCGGCGACTGGAGGCAGTGAGGCTGGGGCGCACGCACGCCGGCCGGCCGTGCCGTTTGAGCCGCCGGCTCAGGGCGATGTCTTCCATCAACGGCAGCTCCGGGAAGCCGCCCACGGTTTCGAACAGCGCGCGCCGCACGAAGATTCCCTGATCGCCGGTGGCGATGCCGGTGAGACGCGAGCGCAGGTTCATCAGCGTCTCGACGACGCGCAACAGCCGCGCGCGACCCGACAGCCGCACGTCGAAGCGCCCCCAGTCGCGCCCGTTGTCGGCAAGGGCCGCGAGGATCGTCTCCCCGGCGTCGCTCTTCGGCACCGTGTCCGCGTGCAAGAACCAGAGAATGTCGCCGCGCACCGCGGCGGCGCCGGTGTTCATCTGTCGCGCGCGCCCGCGTGGCGAGACGATCACCCGGTCGGCGAGCGGCGCGGCCAGCTCGCGCGTGGCGTCGACGCTGCCGCCGTCGACCACGATGACCTCGTGTCCATGCTGGCGCATCGGTGCAAGCGCGCGCAGGGTGTCGCGAATACCGCGCGCCTCGTTCAGGGCCGGCACCACCACCGAGATCCGCGTTGCCATGTCAGCAGCAGCCGCCTCCCCCGCCACAACCCGCGTGCCGACCGCCCTTGGTCTCCGCCGCCGGCCGGCGCGTGCCGGGCGGGGCGCAAAACGACACGGGCTCGCGCAGCACGGCCGGTGCGATGCCAATGAAATCCTGGCCATAGGGGCCTTCCATCAAGAAGCGGTAGGTCCGCTCGCAGACCGCCATGCGCGCGCCGCGCGGGTAGACGCGACCCTCGTCGTCCGACACCGACGCATACGGACCACGGTAGACGACCGCGTGCCCGCGGTCGAGGCAGCCCGGTGCCTCGCCTTTCACGGCCGTCACGGTGGCCGAGCGGAATTCGATGCTCTCCGCCACGCGCCACGGCGCGTCGTCCCATTTGTCGTAGCGTGTCGCGACAAATCCGGCTTCGAGGAAGGCCTTGAGGAATTCCTCTTCCTGGAAGGCGCCGGAGACGCAGCCGGACCACAATTCCGCATTGTGCTTGAGATGGGCCGGCACGAATTCGTCGCTGATGATGTCCGAGATGGCGATCCGCCCACCCGGCTTCAGCACGCGGAAGATCTCGCGCGCGAGTTGCTTGCGGTCTTCCTCGCGCACCAGGTTGAGCACACAGTTCGAGATCACGAGGTCGACGCTGGCGTCGGCGACCAGCGGGCGCGTGCGCCGCTGCGTGGCCTGCCAGTCGCGCAGCCGCCCGAGGTCGGCGTTCGATTTGACCGGGTGCGCGGCGAGATACTGCTCCACCGCTGCCATGTCGAGAGCCAGGTCCTGGATTTGGCCCTTCAGGAACGTCACCCGGTCCTGGCCGAGCTTGCGCGCCATCTCCGCCTGATACTTGCGCGCCAGTGCCAGCATGTCGTCATTCATGTCCACGCCGATGACGCGGCCGCCTGGCCCCACCAGCTGCGCGGCCATGTAGCAGATCTTGCCGCCGCCGCTGCCCAGATCGAGGACGGTGTCCCCGGGGCGCACGTAGCGCGACGGATCGCCGCAGCCATAATCTTTCTCGATGATCTCCGGCGGCAGGATGGCGAGCAGGCTTTTGTCGTAGCTGACCGGGCAACAGAGCTCGGCCTGGCGTTCCCTGGCTCCTTCGGAATAACGTGCGCTGACTTCTGCTTCGACTTCGATACTCATTTTGTCCCTCCGTTGTTCATGTGCAACCCACACGGGTCGCGATCTCTTTACGCGAGCGCCCCGCCGCAACTGCTGCCCTGCCCGGCCGTGCAACCGTAACAGTGATCGGCAACGACGATCGGCAAACCCTCCAGAGTCTTTCCGACCAGTTCCGCAATATGCCGCCGCGGGCGGTTCCTGAAGCGCAGCGGCAAGCCGAGCATCTGGTTAAAATCGCAGTCGTACACATAACCCTGCCAGTCAATGCTGATGAGCGAACGACACATGACACCCTCCAGGTTCTCGTCGCGGTGCGCTGCCTTGAGGAGGTCCATGTACGACGTGAACTGGCCACGCGAGACCAGGGTGCTGCCGAAACGCTGGATCGGCATGTTGGTCATGGTCAAGAGCCGGTTGAAGACGATCCCGTGGCGGTTCATCAGCTCGCGCCGGTAATCCGCTTCCAGCGCCACCTGCGGCGGTGGCAACGTCGGCCCGACCGGGTTGTAGACGAGATTTAGGCTCAATCCGCTTTGCGGCTGCCCGTAACCCAGGTCGTTGAGCCGCTTGAGCACCTGAATGCTCTGCGCGTACACGCCATCGCCGCGCTGCTGGTCGACGTTTTTCTGCAGATAACAGGGCAGCGAGGCGATGATCTCGACCCCGTGCTCCGCCAGAAACTCGGCGAGGTCGGCGCACTCGGGCAGCTCGAGCACGGTGAGGTTGCTCCGGTCTATGACGTGCACGTCGCGCGCGCGCGCTGCCAGCACCAGCTGGCGAAACCAGGGGTTGAGCTCGGGCGCACCGCCGGTGAGATCGAGCTTGCTGATGCCGGCGGCGTCGATGAAGGCGATCACCTGGTCTACGGTTTCGCGCGACATGGTCTCTTTGCGCGTCGGGCCGGCGTTGACGTGGCAATGCAGGCAGGATTGATTGCACCGATACCCGAGATTGACCTGGAGCGTCTCGAGGCGGGCGCGCCGCAACGCGGGAAATGTGTTCCCGAGCAATGGCAGTGTCGCGTGCATAATTCAGTTCTCTCCGGTGTCTGGGGTGGCACGTCATATTCAACAGCGGACAACCGCGGTACTCAACTGCCCGTGCGTACAGGAAGGCCACGCATTCGCGCTCACGGCTTGTGTCGTGCTTCCGCGGTTGGCCCATTCTCGATTGGCAGACCGGCGGCCTTCCATTCCGGAAAACCGTCCTCCAGGCGATGCGCGCGGAATCCGTGAGCCCGTAGCCTCGACACGGCCTCGAACGCCAGCACGCAATACGGGCCGCGGCAATAAGCCACGACTTCCTGCTCGCGGGGCAACTGACCGAGCTGCGCTTCCAGCTCCTTGACCGGCACGTTGAGCGCGCCCGGCACGTGCCCGGCTTGGTACTCCTCCGGCGGTCGCACGTCGAGCACGATCACTTCATCCTCGGCTACACGCCTCAGCAGGTCAGCGCGCGACACCGGTTCGAGACTATCTTTGGTGGTGAGATAGGAGCGTACGAGGCGCTCCACCTCGGCCAATTGTCGCTCCGCGATTTTCTCCATCGCGCCCAGCAACTCGGACACGGTCGGGTCCGCCAGCCGGTAGCGCACGTGCAGGCCGTCCTTGTGCGTCGCCACCAGACCAACTCGCCGCAACTGCTGCAAGTGCTGCGAAGTGTTGGCCATGCTCAGGCCGGCGACCTCAGCAAGCGCCTCGACCGTGCGTTCGCCCTGGGCCAGGAATTCCAGCAACTCCAGGCGATGACCGTTGGCCAGCGCCTTGCCGACGCGCGCGAACTGCTCGAACAGCTGCTTCTTGAAATTCTGTCTTGACATGACCGGTTCCACCTGTTTAGTATTCAATTGAATTATTGAATAATAGACCGTTGCTGTCAATAGTGGCTTGGCAGCTGATCTTTGCCGATCCAACACCAACGAGGGTTTTATGAGAGAGCTCCTGCAACACGAACCAGCCATCCGGCTCGGTTTCTTTATCGGGGTGTTCGCCGCCATGGCGTTATGGGAAGTGCTGGCGCCGCGACGCGCACCCAAGGCTTCCAAAGCGTGGCGCTGGACGAACAATCTCGGCATCGTGTTCCTCAACACCGCGCTGGTGCGCGTCCTGTTTCCGACCACCGCCGTGGCGCTGGCGCTAACCGCCGAGGCCCAGGGTTGGGGCGTCCTGAACCACCTCGCCCTGCCCGAATGGCTGGCGGTCGGCGTGGCGATCCTGGCGCTCGACTTCGCCATCTGGCTGCAGCACGTCGTGTTCCACGCGGTGCCGGCATTGTGGCGTCTGCACCGCATGCATCACGCCGATCTCGATTATGACGTCACCACCGGCGCGCGTTTCCATCCGATTGAAATCCTGCTGTCCATGCTCATCAAATTTTCAGCCATTCTGGTGCTCGGCCCGCCGGCGGTGGCGGTGTTGATCTTCGAGGTGGCGCTGAACGCCACGGCCATGTTCAATCACGGCAACGTTCGTCTGCCGCTCGGTCTGGACCGGGTGTTGCGCCTGCTGCTGGTCACGCCGGACATGCACCGCGTGCATCATTCCATCGAGGACCACGAGACGAACAGCAACTTCGGATTCAACCTGTCAGTCTGGGACCGCCTGTTCGGTACTTACAAGGACCAGCCGGACGCCGGACACACCGGCATGACCATCGGCATCCGCGAGTATCGCAACGAGAAAGAGGTGGACCGCCTGCTCGGCATGCTCGCCCTGCCGTTTCGCGGCACGGTGACCGGCTACGCCATCAACCGCCGCAGCTGGGGGAAGGACAAATGAAAACCGCGACAGGGGTACGCCTACTGCTGCTGGCGGTCCTGGTGGCAGCAATCGGTGTGGCGGTGTATTACCGCAGCGCACTCAGCACCCAGGCGCTGGAAATCTGGGTACAGCAGTTCGGTGCCGCCGGCCCGCTCATATTTATGGCGATCTACGCGTTCGGCACAGTGCTATTTTTCCCCGGCTCGGTGCTGACCCTCGCCGGCGGCGCGCTGTTCGGGCCGGTCTGGGGCACATTCTACAACCTGACCGGCGCCACCCTCGGCGCCACGCTCGCCTTTCTCATCGCCCGCTACCTCGCCTCCGACTGGGTGGCGCGCAAGGCGAGCGGCTGGATGAAGCAGCTCATCGACGGCGTGGAGAAGGAAGGCTGGCACTTCGTCGCCTTCGTGCGTCTGATGCCGCTGTTTCCGTTCAACCTGCTCAATTACGCGCTCGGCATCACGCGCATCTCGCTGCTGCACTACGTCGTCGCCTCCTACCTGTTCATGCTCCCCGGGGCGCTCGCCTACACCTATCTCGGCTACGCCGGACGTGAGGCCATCGCCGGCGGCGAAGGCCTGATCCAGAAAAGTCTGCTGGCGCTTGCGCTGCTGGGTCTCGTGGCGTTCCTGCCGCGACTGATCAAGCGCCTGCGCGGTAGTACGGCAGTGGGAAAACTCTCTACTGCGGAACTGAAGCAGCGGCTTGACCGGCACGATGAGATCCTGGTGCTCGACGTGCGCGCCGCCCGGGATTACGCGGGTGCGTCAGGACATATTCCGAATGCCAAGAGCATACCGCTCGACGAACTGCCGCGGCGCCTCACCGAGATCGAATCTCATCGCGACCGCCCGCTGGCCGTGATCTGCCGCACCAACCGCATGTCCGGCAAGGCGGTGTCCCTGCTGCGCACCGCCGGGTTCCAGCAGGCCCTGCTGGTGGACGATGGCATGGTCGGCTGGGAACGGCAGGGCTTTGCCACCGACAAGGCGGATGCCCGGGACCCAAGCCCCGCGCCCGACGTCTGTGGTGCGACACCCAACACAGCCAGCGCCGGCACCGGCAAGACCATTGCCATCATCATCCAGAACGCGCCGTACAAGGGCGACAACAAGGCCTGGCACGCGCTGCGCTTCGCCGGCGCGGCGCTGGCTGAGGATATGAAGGTGCGCGTGCACCTGCTCGACGACGGCGCGCAGCTCGCGCGCCACACGCAAACCGTGCCGGAGGGGGCCGTGGATCTCGGCAAGCTGCTCGTCGAACTCATGGAGTATGGACTGGAGGTGCGCGCCTGCGGCATGGCGCTCAACGACTGCAAGCTCGATGAGCGCGACCTCCTGCCCGGGATACAGCAGGGATCCATGAAGGCGCTGGCGGGCTGGGTGAAAGACAGCGACATCGTGCTGACCTTTTGAGGCAGGTAGTGACGTTCCAGGAAACGGCAGCGCCGTCAGGAGGTATGCATGAATGGGCCTGGTTGGGGTATGGGATTCGGCGGACCGGGGATGCTGCTGTTCTGGATTATCGTAGTCGTCGCCGTCGTGATGCTGGGAAGATGGCTGGGCAGCGATTCGGTTGGCCGGGATAACCGCCACGAGAAGACCGCGCTTGAAATTCTCGAAGAACGTTACGCCCGCGGCGAGATCGACCGGGAAGAATTCGAGCAGAAAAAGCGCGACCTGCAGCACTAGGCCGGCGCTCGGACAACCGGAGCGCGACATGACGGGCAAAGCGACCCTCATCTCCGGTCACGGCCTCCCGCAGGCACAGTGCATTGTTCCGATTGAACATTGAATAAGGAGAAAGCATCATGAAACACCTGTTCGTCCTGAACGATCCGCCCTACGGCACCGAGCGCAGCTACAACGCCATCCGCTATGCGCGCGAGTTGCTCAAGAACACGGAGGCCGGCAACGAGGTGCGCGTGTTTCTCATCGGCGATGCCGCCGCCTGCGCCAAGGCCGGGCAGAAGGTCCCGCAGGGCTACTACAACCTCGAGTCCATGCTGCAGATTCTCATTCGCCACGGGGCCGGAATCGCCGTCTGCGGCACCTGCATTGACGCCCGCGGCATTGCCGACACCGATCTCGTGGCCGGCGCCGTGCGTGGCAGCATGGCCCAGCTGTCCGAGTGGACCAGCTGGGCCGACAAAGTAATCGTGTTCTGATCGCGTTCGCTTGCAAAGGGGATGAGTGATGAACTCAAAGACGATCGTGATTCTCGGTGGCGGCATCGGCGGCGTGGTCGCGGCGCGGCGCCTGCGCCGGTTGCTCAGTCCGGCGCACCGCATTGTGCTGATCGAGCGTGAGGCCCGCCATCTGTTCCAGCCATCACTGCTGTGGCTCATGACCGGACTGCGCACACCGGCGGGCATCAGTCGGCCACTGTCGGCGCTGGCGCGTCAGGGCATTGAGGTGATGCAAGGTGAAATCGAGCACATTGATCCGGCCCAGCGCAGCGTGCAGGTCGCCGGCAAAACGCTGGCCGGCGATTATCTCGTAATCGCCCTCGGTGCCGAACTGGCGGCGGAGACCATTCCCGGCCTGGCCGCGGCCGGCCACAATTTCTACACCCTCGCCGGCGCCGGATCCCTGCGCGATGCGCGCCTCGCGCTCACCCGCGGGCGCGTGGCGGTGCTGGTGAGTGGTATGCCCTTCAAGTGCCCGGCCGCACCCTACGAAGCAGCGATGCTGCTCGAGGCGGATTTCCGTGCGCGCGGTTTGGGTACCGCCGTGCGCTTCGACATCTACACACCCGAACCCGGTCCGATGAGCACTGCCGGCCCGGAGGTGTCGCAGCAGCTGCGGCAGATGATCGAGGGCCGCGGTATCGGCTATCACCCCGGGCACGCGCTTACGCGTGTTGACGCCGATGGCCGACGCATCGAGTTTGCCAACGGCAGCAGCGCGGAGTTCGATCTGCTCGCCTACGTGCCGCCGCACCGCGCGCCGACCGTGGTGCGCGCCGCCGGCCTGTGCGGCGAGAGCGGCTGGGTGCCGGTGGATCGCGCCACCCTGGAGACTAAATTTTCCGGCGTCTACGCCATCGGCGATGTCACCGGCATCCCGCTCAAGATCGGCAAGCCCCTGCCCAAGGCCGGCGTGTTCGCGCACCACGGCGCCGAGGTCGTGGCGCATAACATCGCGGCGCAGATCGCCGGTCATAACCCGGCACGGCAGTTCTCCGGCCAGGGCTCTTGCTTCGTCGAGATCGGTGACGGCCGCGCCGGATTTGGCAGCGGCAACTTTTTTGCCGAACCGGCGCCGCGCATGCACCTGCGGCCACCCGGCCGCCTGCTGCATTTTGGCAAGGTGATCTATGAAAAATACTGGTTGTGGCATGCGTTCTGACCGGGCAATACGCCATGTGTGAGCTATTCGGATTCAGTAGCAGCACGACCGCCCAACTGGACGGCCGGCTCACGCTTTTCCAAGCGCGCGGCGGCCACGCTGCTGACAACCGCGACGGCTGGGGCATTGCTTGGCGCGAGAATGGTGATTTCCGTCTGCAAAAGGCACCGACGCCGGCGGCGCGGTGCACGACCTATGCACAGCTCGCGCCGACGATCGTTTCCGACCTTGTCATCGCCCATGTGCGTAAAGCCAAGTACCCGCCCATCAATCACTTCAGCAACACTCATCCGTTCCGGCGCGAGTGCTGCGGCAAGACCTGGGTGTTCGCACACAACGGACTGGTACCAGACATCATGCACGACGCCGGCACGCAACTCACCGGGGGGCGCCGGCCGGAGGGTGCCACCGATTCCGAATACGCCTTTTGCTTCCTGCTCGACCAGATCGCGAACTGGTTCCGGCAACCCGCCGATTCCGACCGCTGGCTCGGGGAGTTGGCGCCACCGAGCGAGATCATCGCTTCCTTCGGGCAATTCAACTTCCTGCTGTCGGATGGCACGCACCTCATCGCTTACGGTCACGACCGGCTGCACGGCCTCGACGAAGCCGGGGCAATAGTCATTGCCACCGAGCCATTGACTGCGAGCCCGGGCTGGCGCGCGTTCGAACCGGGCGAGCTGCGCGTCTATCGCGCCGGACGGAAGATCGCCAGTTTTCTCACTTTCCCGCGCAATGCGGCAGCGCCGTCCGGCCAAGACCCGGGCGCCACCGTCAATACCGAGGAGGCCATTCGATGAAAAACGTATCGGTGATGTGCTTTCACGACGAACTGTGCCAGGTGTTCAACGCCCTCATGACCGCGCTCAGCCTGTTACGCGAGGGATCGAAGGTCACGCTGTTCTTCGGCTCGCGCGGCATCAATGCCGTGCACCGCGAGAAGTTCAAGACCCTCACCTGCCTGCCGGATGAACCGCCCGAGGTCGGCCAAGCGGTCATGAAAAGGATGGATGAGCTGGACCTGCCACTCCTCGAGGACATGTTCGTCATGCTGATCGCGGAAGGCGCCACCGTGCTGGCCTGCCCGCTCAATCTCTTGGTCTTCGGGATGGCGGAGCGCGACCTCGTGGACGGCGTCAAGGTGGCCGACCCGGCGAAGTATTACAAGGAGGTCGTCATCCCTGCTGACATGAACCTGACGTTCTGACGCTGCGCGACATCTTCAGGCTTGCATGATGTCCGTGGTGAGTCCGGCAAGGACGAGTCCGAACAGAAGAAGCGCGACCCGGGATGCCGAGGCAAGAGCCCCTGACGGAAATCAAGCATGAATCTGCCGAACAGTGGGGTGATGATTACCCATGAGCACGACCGTTGACGCACTGAAGCTGCCGACGACCGACGCGGAACAAGCCCGGCCGCGCGCGGCGAAGGCCTATCCGGTCATTCCCATCGTGCATGCCCCGCGCGCGAGCGAAAGCGCCAAGCAAGACCTGCTGCCGCGCAAGTATCATCTCGGCATCCAGATTTTCGCTTTCGCCGCGTTTACACTCGCCTTCCTCGGATGGCTCAACGAGACTTGGCTGTTCCTGTTCGACAATCCGATCTGGCTTAACCGTTACACCGAATACACAATCATTCTGGGTTTCGGCCTGTGGCGCATTTACGCGGAACAGAACCGCTATCAGCGTTTGCGCCTCACGGTGTTGGTTGCCATGGTCACGGTGTTCTGGTGGTTGATCCCTTGGCTGCGGCCGACGTTCGAGCCTTACGTCGGTTATCTCTGGGGACAGCCGATCTTTCCGTCGATCCATGTCCCCGGCACGATCACGTTCTTCCTGATACTGGCAGCTGTGTTCCTGTTCGGCCGGCGCGTGATCTGCGGCTGGAACTGCCCCTGCGTCGGCATCCGCGAAACCGTGGGCTTCGCCTTCCGCGACCGCACCGTGCGCGGCAAATGGGCCTGGCGGTTACGGCACACGAAATGGTTCTTCTTTGTGTTCTACGTGGGCGTGATGGTGGTGACGCAATACCCACCGAACACCTGGACCGTCAGTTTCGTGGGCCTGTTCTATGGCATCGTCGGGCTCACCTACTTTGGCACCTTCTTCGTCGCACCGCTCACCGGCAACCGCTTCTACTGCCGTTACCTGTGTCCGTATGGTGCGACTTTCGGACTGCTTAACCATGCCGGCTTCTACGGTATTCGCATGGACAAGGATAAGTGCAACGACTGCCGCCGCTGCGAGCAAGTCTGCGACATGGGCATTCCGGTGTGGGAACAGGGCAAGCAGCACGGCCGCATCACCGGCATCGAGGACTGCATGGGCTGCGGGCGCTGCGTCGTGTCCTGCCCGACCGACGCGCTCGAGATCCGCGACGCGCGCAACCTGTTCAGACCGGGTCTCGTGCAGAACGGCAGCCATCTCATGAAGACCAAGCCGGCGGCTGCGGTCGCGCGACGCGAGCCCGAGACACGGTCCGCGGAAGAACGCCGCCATGACCATCGCGAAATTTATACCACTCCGACGCTCGCGCACATCCAGGAACAGGCCGCGCGCTGTCTCGACTGCGGTGTGCCCGGCTGCCGCGACGCCTGCCCGCTTGGCAACCGTATCCCGGACTGGCTGCAGGCTGCGGCGCGCGGCGAGATCGTGCATGCCGCCGAAATCGCACACGCCACCAACCCGCTGCCGGAGGTGTGCGGGCGGCTGTGCCCGCAGCATCGCCTGTGCGAAGGCGCGTGCACGCGCGCCCGGGAAGACGGCGCGGTCGCCATCGGCGCGGTCGAGCAGTACATCAGCGACGCGGCGCTCGCCCAGGGCTGGCGCCCGGCGGCCCCAACGCAACTCAACGGCAAAAGAATTGCCGTCATCGGCGCCGGCCCCGCGGGTCTGGCCTGCGCGGACTTTCTCAATCACGCCGGCTGCAGCGTCACCGTTTATGACCGGCACAACACGATCGGCGGCCTGCTCGCAACTGGCGTGCCGCCCTTCAAGCTCGAAAAACCGCTGCTCGCGACGAAACAGGCGCTGTGGACGCAGGCCGGCATCCACTTCCGCCTCGACACCGAGGTCGACGCCAGGATGCTGCGCCGTCTGGTTGAGGAAGACGATGCCGTGTTCCTCGGCACCGGTGCCCAGACGGCGCGCGCCGTGGAACTCCCGGGGCAGCAGTTGCCCGGCGTCCATCCGGCGCTCGACTACCTGAACACGATGAATGCCGGTCAGCACGCACAGCTCAAGGGCCGGCGCGTCGTGGTGCTCGGTGGCGGTGACTCGGCTATGGACTGCGCACGAACCGCGCGGCGCGACGGCGCCGTGTCGGTCACGGTGGTATCGCGCAGCAGCGAAGACAGCCTGCGCGCCTCGCCACGCGAGACCGCGGTCGCGCGCGCCGAGGGCGTGGCCTTTCTGTTCCGGCACCTGGCCCTTGAAATCCTCGGTGACGGACGGGTCCGTGGTGTGCGCTTCGATACTCCAAATGGAGAACAGACCGAGCCCTGCGATGCGGTGGTCATCGCCTTCGGCTTCATGCCCGACGCGCAGCCCTGGCTCGCGCCGCTCGGAATCGCCTGCGATGCTCATGGGCGTATCCAGGTGGACACGCGCGGACGCACCGGCAACCCGAAGGTCTATGCCGGCGGCGACATGACGAGCGGTCCGGATCTCGTGGTCACGGCGCTGGCCACCGGCCGGCGCGCCGCGGAATCCATCGCCGCGGAGTTTCGGCCGTGGCGGCGCACCATGACGACCGCCAAGACACTGCTCTCGGTACGCCACGCCGGCCAATCGGCGCCGCAACTTGCCGCGCGCCAAGGCCGCGAGGGACCGGCATGATCCGCGCCGGACGATTCCTGTTCGTGTGCGGCGCCGTCGCCTGGTCGGCGGCCGCGCTGGCGAACCACAATTGGGGCGGCATCGACGTGTGCTCGGTGTACCGCAACACCGCGCCGCCCGGATTCGAGGCAGCGGCGTTGCCGCAACCACAGTCGGCCGGAGCGCAACTCGTAAACCGCTATTGCACCCAGTGTCACGCGTTGCCGGGACCCGGGCATCACACTGCTGCGGAATGGCCCGCGGTGCTCGAGCGCATGCAGGTCCTGATGGACACGTCACGGCGCTTCCGCGGGCTCATGGGGAGCATCGCCACGCCGGATGTCGACGAGCACGAGGTGCTGCGCGCGTATCTCACGGCCAACGCACTCGCACCGCTGCACGGTACGCCGCGCGGACCGGGCAGCGAGGCGTTCACCGCCCACTGCGCGCAGTGCCATGCACTGCCGGACCCACGCCAGCATCCCGCCGCCGACTGGCCGGCAGTCGTGGCGCGCATGGCGCACAACGCCACGATCATGCAGCGCGGCGACATGGCGCCGGACAAGCAGAGCGCGATCGTCGGATACCTGCAGGCCGTGGCCGGCGACCGATTCGTCGGCGATGCGCGCGGCGCCGGCGTGCGACTGCCGGAGACCGACACTGTCCCGGCGACGCCCGCCTATGGCGTCGGCCGACTCGCCATCCTCACACCGTTTTTTGCCGTGGCGGGCATCGGCGCCGCGCGCTGGTGGCACGGCGCGCGCCGGCGCCGGACACAAGACAACAAGGTGTAACGCCGCATGCGCCTGCGCCATTACATCATTGTCACGCTGCTCACCACGGCGATACTGGTGCCGGCTGGCTATGCCTATGTGTACTGGAACAAGAGCGGCCCGGGTGCCGGACTCTATTCGCGCGAATGGAACCCTGACCCGGTGCACGCGTATTGGGACCCGGACCGGTTTTACAAACCCGTGCAAACCGTGCAGGGCGAGTTCAAGGGCGAGGAGTGTATTGCCTGTCACACTTCCGTCACGCCGGGTATCGTCAACGACTGGCGTGCGAGCCGCCACGCGAATCCCGGCCCGGGCAAGCAGACGGTGTACTGCTCCGCCTGCCACGGTTCGAACCACCAGGCGCTGCACATGCCGACACCGAAAATCTGTGCCGGTTGCCACGAAAACCGCTTCACCCAGTTCATGGACGAAAAGCGTTACGGCTTTCCAGGGCATGCACTCGCCATGGAGCGCGCGGTGGACGCCAAGCACTTCGCCGACAAGCCCAAGGCCGAGGTCGCCTCGTGCCTGCAGTGTCATTCGGTCGCGACCAAGTGCGACTCCTGCCACACGCGCCACCGCTTCAGCGCCGCCGAGGCGCGCCGGCCGGAGGCCTGCATCACCTGTCATAGCGGGCCGCCGCACCCGGATGACGACACCTACTTCGCCTCCGCGCACGGCAAACGGTATCTCGCCGACGCCGCGAAACAGGACTGGAACAAACCGCTCGCCAAGGGCAACTACACCACACCGACCTGCGCCTACTGTCACATGAACCAGGGCCAGCATCAGGTCGCGGACAAGACGATCTGGAAGTTCGGCCTGCAGGAAGTGAATCCGAACACCTCCGCCAATGAAGTGCGCCGGCGTGCCTGGGTGAAGCTGTGCAGCGATTGCCACGACGCCAAATGGTCGGAGACAAAACTCAAGGAGCTCGACAGGGAGCGAAAAGACGCCTGGGGCAAACTGTACAAGGCGGAGGACACGCTCAAGGACCTGCGCGCCCGAGACCTGCTGCACCCGGGCGCCGGGCAGCGCCCGCCCTATCCCATGGACCTCATGGAAGGTCTGTTCCCGCACGCGCGCATCGGCTATCTCGATGGCCAGGCCTCGGCGTTCTACAACGTCTCGCCGATCGAGCGCGATTACTTCGAGATGTGGTACTTCGCCAATCTCGGTGCCTACAAGGGTGCGGCCCATGGCGACAGCCAGTCGGTTGCGCGCTGGCATAAGACCATGGACGCATCGCTCGCCGCGATCGAAGCCGAAGCGCACCGGCTGCGCGCACGGGGCGAAGCGGAAAAGAAGGCCCTCGGCAAGCGCGCCGACCCGGGCCAGCACTGGCTCGATGGCGAGTACACGCGCTACAACCGGGAGAACAACTGATGTCGGCGGCAATGGGAACGCGGATATTGGCGCTCGGCGCTCTGCTGATCGCGGTGCCTTTATGCGGCGCCGCGGAGAAAGCGCCGGTCGGGACTTTTTCGAACGCCGCGTGCATCAACTGCCATGTGCAGCGCCAACCGCAGGTAGTCGCCGACTGGCGCGCGAGCGATCATGCCCGCAAGACACCGAAGGCCGACTGCGTCACCTGCCACGGCAACAGGCACGCCGGCTCGCTGGAGCGCGCGCGCAGCGACGATGCCTGCATCGCTTGCCACGAGAAACTCAACCGTGCCGTCGTGCACAGCTACGCCACGTCCAAGCACGGCGTCATCACCCGGCTTGAGGGGAATCGCCGCACCTGGACGAAACCGCTCACGCACGGCAACTACCGCACGCCGGGATGCGCCTATTGCCACCTGCACCGTGCCGAACACAACGTGAATCGCGCCGTCACCGCGTGGGATGCGTTTGCAGATCCCGCGGAGACGGCGAGCGACGCCGCGCGCGACGCCATACAGCCGGCCTGCGGCGAATGCCATGCGCCGCGCTACGTCACCGAGCAGTCCGGCAGCGGCGCGCGCATGACCGGGATCGCGCGCATGAAGCTGCGCGAGGCGCGCGACCTGGTCGATCGGCAGCGCGGCAGCGCGACACCGGAGGAGCTGGCCGCCCTGGAACAGCAGCTCGCGGTCATGCGCGAACACGCGCGCAACGTGCGCATCGGCGTCGGCCACCAGTCGCCGGACTACCAGTGGTGGCACGGCCATCCGGCGCTCGACGGAGACCTGCTGCGGATCAAGGGACAGGTTTCAGAGGTGGAACGCCGTCGGGCGTTGCCGGCGGCGGCCGGCGCCTCGCCAAGGGATTGAGCCATGTCACGCAAGTGCGTCCGCGTCGCTAGTCGGTGTTGCTGAACCGACCGCCCAGGTAGCACGTTGAGACTTGCGGAAATCCTTTGCCACAAACAACCCGGATGGAGCGTAGCGGAATCCGCTCCGCAATATACGCGCCACGGAATGACGGGGCGCCCCATAGCCGATGTGGCGACCCTGTTCTCCTTCCGGCGGCGCAACAAGAATGGGAACATGCAAGGGGTACACCCTGGCTTCCACCCTGCTTCCACGAGGGTGAAGAACCCCGGCCCCGGCACGCCGTGCGCCGCCCGCGCAGGCCGTCATTGTCGTCTTTGCAACCGGAGAGAGTCGTGAAGCAACAAGACCTGGTGGTAATCGGCGGTGGCGCCGGCGGGCTGGTGGTCGCGAGCGGCGCCGCACAGCTCGGGCTCAAAGTCACGCTTATCGAGAAGGAAGCGCGGCTCGGCGGCGACTGCCTGCACCACGGCTGCGTGCCGAGTAAGACGCTGATCCATGCGGCGAAGGTAGCCTCGCTGCAGCGGCGCGGCGCAGAGTTCGGGCTTGCCGCGCTCGACGCCAAGGCCGATCTCGGCAAGGTCAACGGCTACGTGCAGCGCGTGATCGCGCACATCCAGCACCACGACGACCCCGAGCGTTTCCGCGGCTACGGCTGCAAGGTGCTGTTCGGCGCGCCGCACTTTCTCGATCCGCACACCATCGAAATCGACGGCGCGATGCTGCGCGCGCGGCGCTTCGTCATCGCCACCGGTTCGCGCCCGGCGGTGCCGCCGATCGAGGGGCTCGCCGAGGCCGGTTACCTCACCAACCTCGACGTGTTTTCGCTCGCGCGCCTGCCGGAGCGGCTCGTGGTACTGGGTGCCGGGCCGATCGGCGTGGAGTTGGCGCAGGCGCTCGCGCGCCTCGGCAGCCGGGTGATGATCGTCGAGACGGCCGAGGCGATCCTGCCGCGCGAAGACCTGGAGGTCACGGCGCTGCTGCGCGCGCGCCTCGAAGCCGAAGGCATCGCAATCCACACGGCCACCCGCGCGCAGCGCGTGCGCACGGTGTCCGCCGGCAAGATCGTGGAATGCCAGCGCATCGATGACGGGCGGACCGTGACACTCGATGCGGACGCGATACTCGTCGCCACCGGCCGCCGGCCGAACGTCGAAGGGCTCGGTCTCGAGGCGGCGGGCGTGGCATACACCACGAGCGGTATCGGCGTGGACCGGCGCCTGCGCACCTCGGCGAAGCATATCTACGCCTGCGGTGACGTCTGCGGGCCATATCCGTTCACGCACATGGCCGAGTACCAGGCCGGCATCGTCATCGCCAATGCAGTCTTCCGTCTCCCGAAGCAGACCGACTATCGCATCGTGCCGTGGGTAACGTTCACCGATCCTGAACTGGCGCGCGTCGGGCTGACCGAGAGCGAGGCGTGCGCGCGGGGCATCGCGCCCACGGTGCTGCGCTTTCCGTTTAAGGACGTGGACCGGGCGCTCACCGAGTCCGAGACCGACGGCCTCGTGAAGCTCGTGGTGCACAAGGGCCGGATTCTCGGCGCTTCGATCCTCGGGCCGCGCGCCGGCGAGCTGCTGCCCGAGATCGCGCTCGCCATGAAGCTCAAGGCGAAGATCGGCAGCATCTCGGCCACGATCCACGCCTATCCCACGCTCGCCCAGGCCCTGCGGCGCGCGGTCAACACCTATTACGCGCCCCGGGTCTTCAGTCCCGCGACGCGGCGGCTGGTGAAATGGATGCAGCGTCTGGTGCCATGAGGAGAAAAGTATGACATCCGGCATTCTGATCTTGTTGTTGCTAACCCTCGTTCTCGCCGCCGCCAACGGTGCCAACGATGTCTCGAAGGGCGTGGCTACGCTCGCGGGTAGCGGTGCGGCGCAGGTACGGCGCGTCGTTCTATGGGGTACGCTCTGCACCGTCATCGGCGGGATCGCCGCCGTCGCTTGGGGAGGCGTCCTGGCCGGCAGCTTCGGCGCTGGCTTCGTCGCGCCCGGCTTCCGCATCGACCTCGCGTTCCTCACCGCCACGCTGCTCGGTGCGTGTTTGTGGCTGCTCGCCGCCACTCGCTTCGGTCTGCCGGTCTCGACCACGCACGCGCTGCTCGATGGCCTGGTCGGCGCGGTGCTGGCGAGCGCCGGCCCCGATGGGTTGCGCGCCGCGGCGGTGGCCAACAAGGCGCTGTTGCCGCTGCTCGTGAGCCCGGTGATTGCGTTGCTGCTGTGCGGCGGCGTGCTGCTCGCCGCGCGCTACATGGCGACGCGCGTGCCGCCGTGGCGCGAGGGTTGCTGTGCGCGCGAGGCGTGGTATCGCGATCCGTTCGTGTGCGCCGGCGACGAATCCCCCGCGCCGCTGCCCTGGCGGCGACGGTTGTGGACCGTGCTGCACTGGCTGTCGAGCGGCATCACGAGCTTCGCCCGCGGCCTCAACGACACGCCCAAGATCGCGGCGTTCCTGCTGCTCGCCTCGGCGGCGACGCCCGGCGACAACGCGTTGGCCGCGCTCGGCGACCGCGGGCTCGTCATTCTGGTCGTCGTGGCGATGGGCGCCGGCAGCCTGTGGGGCGGCAACCGCGTGCTGCAGACGCTCGCGCACCGCGTCACGCCGATGAACACGGTCAATGGTCTCGTCGCCAACGCCGGCACGTCGCTGCTCGTGCTGCTCGCGACACCGCTCGGACTGCCGGTCTCGACCACGCACGTAAGCACCGGCGCGCTCATGGGTATACGCTGGGCGAACCGCACACGCCCCGCCGAGGCCGATGCGCTGCGCGGCATCCTGCTCGCCTGGGTCGTGACCTTGCCGGCCGCGGCGCTGCTGGCCGCGCTGTGCACGCGGATTCTGGGCTAACAGCAGCATATTTGGGTTAATCCCCAGATCACGGGCGACTTGGAAGTGTCCGTGAAATTAAAAAAACTACTTTCCAATAAACGAGGTTAACAACATGAGCATTTCAGTGCGTCGCATTGCCCCTGCATTCATTCTGACCGCGATGTTGTGGTTAAGTCCCGGCGCGCACGCCGGCGATGACGCCGTGGTCAAGGTAATGGAGGACTATCTGGAGTTGGTTGATTATATGGGTGGCACAATCCTTCCACGGCAAATCGCGCGTGAAGACTGGAAGGAGTTCTATGTGATCGATGCGCGTGATGCCGAGCAATACCAGAAGGAACACATCCCCGGTGCCGTGAATATCGACTGGCGGCAAGTGCTGACGCGCCGTGCCGAGCTGCCGAAGGACAAGTCGATTCTGCTCTACTGCAACAGCGGCACACTGTCGGCGCAGGCGGCGTTCGCGCTCAAACTCGCCGGTGTCGAAAATGTGCTGATCCTGCAAGGTGGGCTCAGCCAGTGGAAGGCCGAGGGCGGGTTCGATGCGCAGCGCCGCGCGACCCAACCGGCAAAGAAGTAGCCCGAATCGTATTGTCTTGCGGGCAAAAGCACGCGTACGTCACGCGCCATGACGCCGGAGGAATACGACACCTGGTACCGCACGCCGCGTGGAAGCTGGATTGGCGAGACCGAATATCGCCTGTTGCGCGAAGCGCTGGTACTACCGCCGGGCGCATCCGTGCTGGACGTCGGCTGCGGCACGGGATACTTTACTCGCCGTCTGGCGAGTGACGGTTTCGACGTCACGGGCGTCGATGCCAGCGCCGAGATGATCGGCTATGCGCAGTCACACGGCACTGGCCGCGAACGATATGTGATTGACGACGCCCGCCGCCTGTCATTTCCCGATAGGCGCTTCGACTCCTGCGTTGCCATCACTTCGCTGTGCTTCATCCGGGAGCCGGAACAGGCGCTCGCGGAGCTGGTGCGCGTAACGCGCCGACGGATCGTCCTCGGCCTGTTGAACCACCACAGCCTGCTCTACTGGCAGAAAGGCCGGCACGGCGGGCGCGGCGCTTACCACGGTGCGCACTGGCATACCGCGCGCGAGGCACGCGCACTCCTTGTCCGCGCAAACCTTCAGAATATCGTCGTTCGCTCCGCGATCTACCTGCCGAGTGCTGGCGTCGTGGCGAGGTGTATGGAAAACGTCTTGCCCCAAGGCCTGCTCTTCGGGGCGTTTCTTCTTGCGGTGGGCGACATTGAATGAGGCTGGTGTCGGATTCAGCCAATCTCCGCGACGCACCAGACGCCGTGGGAATGGTGTCGCGGGTGATTTGCCTCGGTCTATGGCCACTGATGATTCTGGAGTTTCTGTAGACGGGTCAGAGCAGCCCGCGTTCGCTGAACGAAACCATGTCACCGTCACCGACCACCACGTGGTCCAGCACGCGGATATCGACCAGCGCCAGTGCTTCCTTGAGGCGCGCCGTGAGCACCTCGTCCGCGCGGCTCGGCTCGGCCACGCCGGAGGGATGGTTGTGCGCGAAGATCACCGCGGCGGCATTGTGGCGGAGCGCGTGCTTCACCACCTCGCGCGGGTAGACCGCCGTGCCGTTGAGCGTGCCGGCGAACAATTCCTCGAACGCGATCACGCGGTGACGGTTGTCCAGGAACAGCCCGCAAAACACCTCGTGGGTCTGGTCACGCAAGCAGGCCTTCAGGTACTCAAGGGTGTCACGTGAGCTTTCGAGCGCCGCACCGCGCGTCAGTGCCTCGCCAAGATGCCGCCGTCCGATTTCGAGGGCCGCCATGAGTTGTGCGTATTTTGCGTTCCCTAGCCCGGGTGTGGCGCACAACGCTGTACGTCCGGACATGAGCAAGGGGCGCAGGCCGCCGAACTGCAACAACAGCTCGCGCGCCACATCCACGGCGGTTTTCCCGGCCACACCGGTGCGCAGAAAAATCGCCAGCAGTTCGGCGTCGGACAACACCTCCGGACCGCGCGCCAACAGCTTCTCGCGCGGCCGCTCGGCCTCCGGCCAGTCGGTAATGGGCATCGCTCTGCACCTCCCTGTGTGTCGTGCGGATTGCACCAGCCCCAGACACGGTTCTCGCCTCTACTAATTCTGGAGCCATACTCCCCGTCCCATCGTTTGGATGCGCTGGGCGGGTCAAGTACACTTAATAATATATGACCACTCTCGTCAATAAGCGCATCCTGCTCGGCGTCACCGGTGGAATCGCCGCCTATAAAAGCGCCGACTTGGTGCGCCGCCTGCGCGAGGCCTGCGCGGCGGTGCGCGTGGTCATGACCGATGCCGCCTGCGAGTTCATTACCGAGCTTACGCTGCAGGCGGTGAGCGGTCATCCCGTCTACCGCAAACTGCTCGATAGTGAGGCGGAAGCGGCGATGAGCCACATCCAGCTGGCGCGTTGGGCAGATGCGGTGCTGGTAGCACCGGCCAGTGCCGACTTCCTGGCGCGTCTCGCCCAGGGCCGCGGCGATGATCTGCTTACCACTGTTTGTCTGGCCAGCGCTGCACCGCTGGCCGTCGCGCCCGCCATGAACCAGCAGATGTGGCGCAATCCGGCGACCCAGGCAAATATCGCCACCCTGCGCCAGCGCGGCGTACAGGTGTTCGGCCCGGCCGAGGGCTCACAGGCATGCGGCGACGTCGGTCCCGGGCGCATGCTGGAACCGACTGAACTCGCGACGCTGATCGCCGGCCTGTTTGAAACCGGTGCGCTCGACGGCCTGAACGTGCTGATCACCGCCGGCCCAACCTGGGAGGCGCTCGACCCGGTGCGCGGCCTGACCAACAAAAGCTCCGGCAAAATGGGCTACGCCGTGGCCGAAGCGGCCGCCGAAGCCGGCGCGCAGGTCACGCTCATCTCCGGCCCGGTGGCGCTGACTCCGCCAGAACGCATCGCCACGGTGCGAGTCACCAGTGCCCAAGAAATGTACAACGCCGTGCACGCACGCGTCGGCAGCGCCGCCATATTTATCGGCATCGCCGCCGTGGCCGATTACCGGCCGGCCAGCGTGGCCGAACAGAAAATAAAGAAAACTACCGAGCGCCTGAGCATCGAACTGGTGCGCAACCCGGACATCCTGGCCAGCGTGGCCGCGCTGAAATCCGCGCCATTCACAGTCGGCTTTGCTGCCGAGACCGAACATCTGGAGACGGCGGCACGCACCAAGCTCGTGGCCAAAGGCGTGGACTTGATCGCCGCCAACCTCGTGGGCGGATCCGAGGGCGGCTTCGGCGTGGACGAAAACCGCCTGCTGCTGGTGGATCGCGACGGCACCACGGAGCTGCCGCTCGCGCCCAAAGCGCAGCTGGCACGCGCACTCATTCAACACATCGCGAATAAATATCACAGGACAAACGTAGTAGGGCTTCATAATCTTCCATGCAAAAAATAGAACTCAAAATCCTCGACGCACGCATCGGCAGTAAATTTCCGCTGCCACGCTACGGCACCGCAGGCGCCGCTGGTCTCGACCTGGTCGCCTGTCTCAACGAGCCGCTCACGCTCAAGCCGGGCGATACCCATCTCATTCCCACCGGTATCGCCATTCACATCGGCAACCCGGGGCTCGCGGCCATGCTGCTGCCACGCTCCGGTCTCGGCCACAAACACGGCATTGTGCTCGGCAACCTGGTCGGCCTGATTGACTCCGATTATCAGGGACAGGTGTTCGTCTCCTGCTGGAACCGCGGACAGGCGGCGTTCACCATCGAGCCCGGTGACCGCATCGCGCAAATGGTGTTCGTGCCGGTGGCGCAGGCCGAATTTGAAATTGTGCAGGAATTTGAGGAAAGCCGGCGCGGCGCCGGCGGCTTCGGCCATACCGGCATCAAGAACTGAAACACACTCCTTCCATCTCCAGAAAACTATGGCGTTAAGCATTCAACGCATCGCGAGCACGTCCGCGACGCTCGTGCTGCTGGCAGTGTTGTGTGCGGCCGGCGGTGCCTATGTGTTAGTGAGCAGCCTCGAATCGGGCGCCCAGCAGCAGCGCGCCGAAGGCGGCGCGCGTCTCCTGCAGGCGCAGATTGAGGCCCAGATCGCGCGTTATAAGGACAGTGCGCGCCGGCTCGCGGCGCACGCCGCGGAGATCGGGGCACTGAACGACAACAAGGCGGTCGAGCGCGGCGCCTTTGCCGGACAGTTCGCACTCACCCTGCCGCAGGTGCTGAAGCTGCGCCTGCTACCGGTCGGTGCGCGCGACATCGACGCGAGCAGCGTGCCGGAACTGAGCGATGTGTGTCTCGACCTGCTCGACCGCAGCGAGAAGGGTCAGACGATTCCGGATGCCGAACTGCACCTCGCCACGACGCCGTCTGCGCACATCGACGTATCGGCACCGGTCACCGACCCGGCAGACCGCAAACAGGTACTCGGTCATGTGCTGCTGAGTCTCGACCCGGCGGCGCTGCGCGCCGTACTGACCGCACTGAAACCCGGCGACGGCTACGCGGAATTGCGCCAAGTCACACCCCAGGGCGAGGCCCTGGTCGTGGCCAGTGGCGGCGATGCGAGTCTCAAAACCGGCGATGCACCGGTGACACAGAACATCGCCGGCACGAACTGGCGACTCGCCTATTGGCCGGCCGTGGCAAGCTGGTCGCCCTCGACGATGGAGCTCACACTCAGCGGCGTGGCGGCGCTGCTCGCACTCGTACTGCTCGGCTTGTCGGTAGCGCTACCGCAGCGCTGGCTCACACGGGCACTGCGGCAGGACGGCGAGTCATTCAGCACACTGTTCAGCGACATCCGTACCGGCATGCTCACGGGTGAGTATCCATTCCGTCTCCAGGAATTCGGCGAGCTCGCCCGGCAACTGCGCCGCTCCGGCGAAGAGATGATCCAGGACCGGCGCAGCCTGGAGAAGAAGACCCAAAGCGATAGCCTCACCGGGCTGGCCTCGCGACCGGCGTTCGACAACAAGCTTGAGCAGCTGCATCAACAGGCGCGTGGCGGATTGACCTCGGTGCTGATGGTTGCTGACATCGATCACCTCGAAGAGATCAACACCCAGCTCGGCCCGGACGCCGGCGACACCCTGCTCAAGCAGTTTGCCCGCCAGTTGCGCGAGGCGCTGCGCCAGAGCGATGTGGTGGCGCGTCTCGACAAAGGCCGGTTCGCGGTGCTGTTTCCGTTCACCGATCTCGAAAAGATCGAACCCATCGCCGAGCGCTTGCGTGCGCGGCTTGCGGAAGAATTTGATCCGGGCAGCGGCATGCCACGGGCATTCTCGTGGAGCGCCGGCCTGACACTCATGGCTCAGGCCGACAATGGTGCGGCAACCGTCTTGGCACGCGCCGATATGGCACTGAAACAGGCGCGTGTCGAAGGCGGTAACTGCACGATCACTCAGATGCCCCCGGCCTGAGCATCGACTCTTCGCGAAACAATCGCTGGCAAGTAGAATTGCCACCTGAATCATGATCGAGGATCCGAGCTTGAACTCCCCCGCCGCCACGCTCCCACCCGAAATCTTCAAGGCCTACGACATCCGCGGCATCGTCGGCAAGACGCTCACGCCGGGGCTCGTCGAGCGCATCGGCCAGGCGATTGGCAGCGCGGCGCGCGCGCGCCATCAGACGCGGGTCGTGGTCGGGCGCGACGGCCGGCTGTCCGGCCCGGAACTGGTGGCGGCGCTGGCGCGCGGCCTGGCCAGCAGCGGCTGCGAGGTCATCGACATCGGCATGGTGCCGACGCCGGTGGTGTATTTTGCCACCCACCACCTCGGCACGCACACCGGTGTGGCGGTCACCGGCAGTCACAACCCGCCCGACTACAACGGCCTCAAGATGGTGATCGCCGGCGAGACCCTCTCCGGCGAAGCCATCCAGAAGCTGCGTCAGCGACTGCTCGACAATGATCTTGTCACCGGCAACGGCAAGGTCACACAGGTCGATGTGCGCGATGCCTACCTCAACCGCATTACCGGCGACGTGCAGCTCGCGCGCAAGATGCGCATCGCCGTGGATTGCGGCAATGGCGTCGCCGGCGAGCTCGCGCCGCAACTGCTCAAGCGCCTCGGCTGCGACGTCACCGAGCTGTACTGCAAGATCGACGGCACCTTCCCCAATCACCACCCCGACCCGAGCCAGCCGAAAAACCTCGTGGATCTCATCGCCGAAGTGAAAAAAGGCGGCTACGATGCCGGCTTGGCATTCGACGGCGACGGCGACCGGCTCGGCGTGATCTCGCCGGACGGCAGCATCATCTGGGCAGACCGGCAGATGATCCTGTACGCGCGCGACGTTCTCTCGCGCCATCCGGGCGGTGAGATTATTTACGACGTGAAATGCTCGCGCACCCTGGCCGAAGCCATCGCCACTGCTGGCGGCAAGGCCACCATGTGGAAAACCGGGCACTCGTTCATCAAGGCCAAGCTCAAGGAGAGCGGCGCGCTGCTCGCCGGCGAGATGAGCGGCCACACCTTCTTCAAGGAACGCTGGTACGGCTTTGACGACGGCCTGTACACCGCCGCGCGCCTGCTGGAGATTCTGGCGCGCGACAGCCGCGCGCCGCAGGAAATCTTCGCCAGCCTGCCGAACACCCTGAACACGCCCGAACTCAACCTCAAGTTCCCCGAGGGCGAGCACTACAAGTTCATGGAGAAGCTGCTCAAGCTGGCCAGTTTCCCGGACGCCAAGATCACGACCATCGATGGCCTACGCGTGGATTTCGCGGACGGTTTTGGCCTGGTGCGCGCCTCCAACACCACCCCGGTGCTGGTGTTGCGCTTCGAGGCGGACAACCAGACGGCACTGGAACGCATTCAGAACCAGTTCCGCACGCTCGTGCTCGCCGTCAAACCGGATGCGCAACTGCCCTTCTAATCTCGGGCAACTTCGGTCAAAACGGGCAAGGCGAAGCGTCTGAAACAGCCATTCCCGAATCGAGCCTGATCCAGATCAAGACAACTCCATCGAACTGGCCTATTATTCGAAGCATGCTGGGTCTTTCCCGAAAAGTCCGTTTACGCACCGCGCAGACATTGCTGGCGTTGATGGGCAGTCTATGGCTGTTCGCTGCGGCTGCGCCGTGCGTGATGGCGAGTGGACACTGCCCGCCGGGCATGGCTGGCGACTGTCCGCCGATGGATCATCCGGGCATGTCCGCAGCCGGTGATTGCGATGGACTCGCGGCCGTGGATTGCCAGGGCTCCGGCGAGGAACGGCTCGCGGCGACCACCCCAGTCATGAATTTCTCGGTGGTGCCGGTGCGGCTCCACAGTCTGCCTGTGCTTCCGGCTGTACCCGGTACGCCTAACCCTGACCGCTACGCAACGGTCATCCTTTCTCCTCCGCTTAACCTGCTTCACGCCGTATTGCTGATCTAGCCGCCTCGTTCTCCCGTCGTCGTTCCACAGACAGAGAAGGAGATGGCACATGCCTGCATTACGATTTTACTCCCTGATCGGGATCGTTCTGGTTTTCCCCCTGCTTGCGCCCATGGCGGGGCGGGCGGATGACGTGTTGCTCACGCTCACGCAGGCCGAGTCACTGGCGCAGTCGCACGCACCGTGGCTCGCGCATCACCGCACCAATGCGAACGCGGCGGCCGAGCGCGTCGTGTACGCGGGTCAACTTCCCGACCCGCAACTGGTACTCGGCGCGATCAATGTGCCCACCGATACCTGGAGCTTCAATCAAGAAGACATGACCATGGCCACGATCGGCCTGCGCCAAAGCTTTCCGCCCGGCGACACACTTGCGCTCCGGAGTCGGCGCGCGGAGAAGGAGCTGACGCGCGAAGAGGCCAAGATCGAAGCCGAACGCCGCCTGCTTGTTAAACAGGTCCGTCAGACCTGGCTTGAGCTGTACTTCCAGGAGGAATCCCTGCGGCGCTTGCAGGACTCGCGCCGCCTGCAAAACAAGCAACTCGAGGCCGCAGAAGGCCGCTACCGCGCCGCCGCGGACATGCAACAGGCGGTAATTCGCGCGCGCCAGGCGGTCGCGCGCGCCAACGAGCGCGAGCCGATGCTCAAGGCGCAGATCGCGCGCATCCGGGCACAGCTCGGACGCTGGATCGGCGCAACAGCTACCTTGCCGTTACCGGCCGCGCTGCCGGTGCTGCCGGCACCTGCAACCGACTTCGACGCTGCACGCCATCCCGAGTGGCTCGCCAGCGAAGCAATGTTCGACGCCGCACGTCTCGAGGTGGACATGGCGCGCCAGGATTACAAGCCTGCCTGGATGCTCGACCTCTCCTATGGCCTGCGCCGCCCGATGCCGGACGGCACGGAGCGATCCAATATGGCGACAGCCATGGTGACGCTCGATCTGCCCTTGTTCCCCGCCAAGCGCCAGGACCGGCGCCTCGCCGAGAAACAGGCGATGGAGAACGGCGCACGATTCGAAGCCGAGGACAAACGCCGCGAGCTTGAAGCCATGTACCAGTCCATGCGCGCCGAATACGAAGCACTTGCTGAAAGCGCCCGGATCTTCGAAGAGCAGTTGCTGCCCGCCATGCGCCGCGAGTCACAGGTGACGATCGCGGGTTTCGCGCGCGATCAGACCGAATACCGCGATGCGCAAATGAAAGTACTCGATACCGAACTGGAATACACGCGCGTGCGCGTGGACCTCGCCAAGACCCAGGCAGAACTTTTGTATCTCACCGGAGAACAGCCATGAACCGGAATCAGACAATAATGATCGGCGCCATCGCGGTGGCCACCCTCGGAGTTGTCGTCGCAGGGACCTGGCATTTTCTTGCGTCGAAGCAGGAGGCGCCCATGGCCACTACCCGTTCGGAAAACCAGGAGCGCAAGATACTGTACTGGACCGACCCAATGAACCCGGGATTCAAGTCCGACAAACCCGGCAAGTCACCGTTCATGGACATGGAGTTGGTTCCTGTTTATGCCGACGCACACGACTCCAGGGATGGAGGAGGTAGGGCCGCGTCGGGAACAGTGGCCGAGGGAAGTGCCAGTGCCGCGGGAGGCAGGACGCCGGGAGCGGCCGAGGACACCGAAGCGACAACCGTCAGCGTGCGGCCCGAGATTGTGCAAAGCCTGGGCGTGCGCACCTACCGCGTCACACGCGGCAGCCAAGCGCGGCGCATCGCGGTTACGGGTTATCTGTTCCTTGATGCGCGCGGGATTGGCGTGTTCGTCGATCTCATCGGCAGCGACGCCAGCCTTGTGCGCATCGGCCAATCTGCCGAGGTGCGCGTGACCGACGTGCCGGACCGAACCTGGAGCGGCACCGTTGAGCGGATCGAACCGGATGTGGACATCGGCACGCGCACGGCGAAGGCGCGCGTGCGCCTGAGCCAGACCAGCGCGGCGTTGCAGCCCAACATGTTTGCCGAGGTCACGATCCTCGGTGCGGCCGCGAGCAAATCGGCCTTGTTCATCCCGCGCGAGGCACTGATCCGCACCGGCACGCGCAATGCCGTGGTACTGGCACTTGGCGACGGGCGCTTCCAGCCGGTGGCCGTGACACCCGGCAGCGAGTCCGACGACTGGATCGAAATCCGCTCGGGGATCAAGGAAGGCGACGTGGTGGTGACTTCCGGTCAGTTCCTGATCGACTCCGAGGCGAGCGTACGCGCGAGCTTCTCGCGCATGCAGTCCGAGAAGCCTGCGGCACCGGGCGAGGCCAAGACGCCCGCCGGCACGCACACCGGACACGATTGAGCTTCATCGAAATGCTTAACGCCGGCCCCCTCTCTCCCAGCCCCTCTCCCACAAGTGGGAGAGGGGTGTTCCGCCTCTCCCCTCGGGGGAGAGGCCGCGTGAAACGCGGGAGAGGGGGCGGAGGGCTGAGGCGGCAGCTGTCCAGTCTTTACGCAGACATCAACAGGGGTACTCCATGATCGCCAAACTCATCCGCTGGTCGCTCGGCAACCGTTTTCTGGTGTTGCTCATCGCCGGCCTGCTCACGGCCGCGGGCATCTATGCCGTGGCGCGCACACCGCTCGATGCCATCCCGGATCTGTCCGATGTGCAGGTCATCATCAAAACCAGTTACCCCGGCCAAGCGCCGCAGGTGGTGGAGGACCAGGTCACCTATCCGCTTGCCACCGCCATGCTGTCGGTGCCGGGCGCAATCACGGTGCGCGGCTATTCCATGTTCGGCGATTCCTTCGTGTACATCCTGTTCAAGGACGGCACCAATCTCTACTGGGCGCGCTCGCGCGTGCTGGAATATCTCTCGCAAGTCATTCCGCGCCTGCCGCGCGCCGCCAAGCCGGCACTCGGGCCGGATGCCACCGGCGTCGGCTGGGTATACGAGTATGCGCTCGTGGATCGCAGCGGCAGGCACGATCTCTCGCAGTTGCGCGCCATCCAGGACTGGTTCCTGAAATACGAGCTGCGCACCGTACCGGGCGTGTCCGAGGTCGCCGCGGTCGGTGGCATGGTCAAGCAGTACCAGATTGTCGTGGACCCGGCGAAGCTACGCGCCTACCGGCTGACGCTGCCGGATGTGCGCATGGCGGTCGAGAAGGGCAACCAGGAATCCGGTGGCGCGGTCATTGAGCTGGCCGAGGCCGAGTACATGATCCGTGTGCGCGGCTATGTGCAGAGCCTCCAGGACCTGCGCGCCATTCCCCTTGGCCTCACCTCCAGCGGCGCGCCGATCCGTCTTGAACAGATCGCCGAGATTCGCTTAGGTCCCGAGATGCGCCGCGGCATCACCGAACTGAATGGCGAGGGCGAGGTCGCGGGCGGCATCATCGTCATGCGCCACGGCGAGAATGCACTGACCACGATTAAGGCTGTCAAACAAAAACTCGAAGCCCTGAAAAAGAGCCTGCCGGAGGGCGTGGAGATCGTCACCACCTATGATCGTGCCGATCTCATCCAGCGTGCGATACGCAATCTGACCGGTACGCTCGCCGAAGAATTCGCCATTGTCGCGCTCGTGTGCCTGGCATTCCTGTTTCACCTGCGCTCGGCGCTGGTCGCTGTCGTGATGCTGCCGATCGGCATCCTGGTCGCCTTCATCGTGATGCACGGCCAGGGCATCAACGCCAACATCATGTCACTCGGCGGCATCGCCATCGCCATCGGCGCCATGGTGGACGCGGCCATTGTCATGATCGAGAACGTGCACAAGCATTTCGAGCGCGCGGGCGTCACCGATCAGAACCGCTGGCAACTGGTGCGCATCGCCAGCGAAGAGGTCGGACCGCCGCTGTTCTTTTCACTGCTCATTATTACCGTCAGCTTTCTGCCGGTGTTCACCCTGCAGGCGCAGGAAGGCCGGCTGTTCGCACCGCTCGCCTACACCAAGACCTACGCCATGGCCGCCGCCGCCGGGCTGTCCGTGACGCTGGTGCCGGTGCTCATGGGCTATCTCATCCGCGGGCACATTCGCCCGGAACAGGACAACCCGCTCAACCGCTGGCTGCTCAACGCCTACCGCCCGCTGCTCGACTGGGTACTGGCGCGCCCGAAGCAGATACTCGCCGGCGCCTTCGTGCTGATCGCGCTCGGCGCGATCCCGATACTGAAGGTCGGCACCGAGTTCATGCCGGACATGGACGAGGGCGACCTGCTGTACATGCCCACCACGCTGCCCGGCCTTTCCGCCGGCAAGGCGCAGCAACTGCTGCAACAAACCGACCGGCTGCTGAAGACCCTGCCCGAGGTCAAGACCGTGTTCGGCAAGGCCGGGCGTGCAGAAACCGCGACCGACCCGGCGCCACTGTCGATGTTCGAGACGGTCATCCAACTCAAGCCGAAATCGGAATGGCGACCGGGCATGACCACGGAAAAACTTATCCAGGAAATGCACGAACTGGTGAAGTTCCCGGGGCTGTCGAATGTGATCGTGCCGCCGATCAAGACACGCATCGACATGCTCACCACCGGCATCCGCACGCCGGTCGGCATCAAGATCATGGGACCGCAGCTGGCGACCATCGAGTCGGTCGGGCGCGAGATCGAGCAGGTCATGCGCGCCATCCCCGGCACCAGCTCGGTGTACGCCGAACGCCTGACCGGCGCACGCTACGTGGACGTACGCATCGACCGCCAGCGCGCGGCGCGCTTCGGGCTCAACATCATGGACATTCAGGACACGGTCGAGACCGCGGTCGGCGGCATGAACGTGACCGAAGCCATCGAGGGACGCGAGCGCTACCCGGTAAGTCTGCGCTACCCGGCCGACCTGCGCGACTCGCTTGGGCGACTGCGCCGGTTGCCCATTCCGACCATGAGCGGCGTGCCGATCGCGCTGGCCGAGGTCGCGGACGTGCGCATCGCCGACGGCCCGGACATGATCCGCAGCGAGAACGCGCGCCTCTCGGGCTGGATCTACGTGGACTTCCACAACCGCGATATCGGCTCGTACGTGGCTGACGCGCAGCGCGCGGTGACAGAGAAGGTAAAACTGCCGCCGGGCTATTCGCTGATGTGGTCTGGTCAGTACGAGTATTTGCAACGCGCCGTCGAGCGACTGACGGTCGTTGTGCCACTCACCGTCGTGATCATTCTGACGCTGCTGTATCTCAATTTCCGCAACAGCATGGAGGTATTGATCATCGTCACCACGCTGCCGCTTGCACTGGTCGGCGGCTTCTGGCTGCTGTACCTGCTTGGATACAATCTGTCGGTCGCGGTGGCCGTGGGCTTTATCGCGCTCGGTGGCGTCGCGGCCGAGATCGGCGTGGTCATGCTTGCCTATCTCGATCAGGCCATGCAACGCCGCAGCGAGGCACGCGCGGCGAAACAGCAGAAACTCACCGTCGACGACGTGCGCGCGGCGGTGATCGAAGGCGCGCTGCTGCGCATCCGCCCGGTGACCATGACCAAGGTGGCTATTATCGCGGGGCTGTTACCGATACTCTGGAGCAGCGGCAGCGGTTCGGAGGCCATGGGCCGCATCGCCGCGCCCATGGTGGGCGGCATGCTGAGCGTGGCGGTGCTGACCCTGGCAGTAATTCCAGCGGCCTATCTGCTGTGGCAGCAGAGGCGGTTGCGCTAAACGAGTGCGCACCCAGGCCCACCGCCCTCTCCCCACGGGAGCGGTTGCCGTGGATGATGGCCAAGCAACGCGAAACCCGTCCTCATCCTCAGCCCATCGCCTGCAATACATCGAAAGGACTGGTTACCGTAATTCCTGGTTTGTTCAATACGTGCGTGTAAATCATCGTGGTGGATACGTCGGCATGCCCGAGCAGTTCCTGTGCCGTACAGGGACGTACCAATACCGCGAGCGCTGCGACCGCCATGGATGGTGGAAGGTAGAGCAACGCAGGAGCAGTTGCCGGGATGCGCAGGAGCGGTGAACGGTGCGATATCTTAGCCCGACTCCAGTAAGTGCGTGGCAAACGAGTGGCGCAAGGCATGGCAATTGATGCGCTTGTTCAAGGCCGCCGCGGTAGCGGCGTGCTTAACATGTTTCTGCAAATTGTTTTCGTGGACATGGTGGCGACGCATGGTACCTGAACGCGGATCGGCCGAAACGCGGGACGAGGGAAAAAGGTACTGTGCTGTACAGGATGTACGAATGCCGCGGGCGCAGGGATGCGCAGGAGCGGCCCACATCAGCTCCTTCTCGGCCTTTGGATATTTCCGGGATAATGCATCGGGCAGATAGACTCCACCCAGGCCACACGCCAGATCCTGCCGGTGCTGCTGTTCAACGGACCTTATTTGAGCACGCAGCATTTCGTTCAGCCGGATTGGCAGCGGAACAATTCGATCCTTGCCGCCCTTGGCATTGCGTATCAGGATGCGGTGATACCCAAAGTCCACATCAAGGATTCGCAAGCGGACACATTCCATCAGACGTAATCCGCAGCCGTACAACAGACCGGCCATGAGTCTCGCCATGAGTCTCGCCATGGGGCTGTCCAGCGCGGCAAACAGGCGCTGCACTTCATCACGCGTCAAGACCACCGGCAGACGTCGCGGTTTTTTGGACTGGGCGAATTCCCCGAGCTCGATCGCTTCGTTCTTCAGAACATGCTTGTAAAAGAAGATCAAGGCATTGAGCGCCTGGTTCTGCGTGCTGGCGGAGACACGGCGGTTTACCACCAGATGTTCCAGAAACGCCTTCATGGCGGCGCCATCCAGCTCTGCCGGGTCGGCGCATGCCAGTAAACTGGGCAAATCGCTCCAGCCAGCCCAGATTAGGATTGCTCAGTGCGAATCGAGTATTGCCGGACTCGTACCTCGGCCTTCACTCGCTCGGCATGATTCGGGAACTGTTGTCTAAAGCGCTTTCCCAGCCCGTCTATGGGCGGCGGATTACTGGCCGAGGTATCGGAAGGATTGGGGCCATGGTCATAGTCCCGCGCCACGGTCGCATGCGTCGGCGCCAGTTCCCGGGCATTGTCGATCCAGTCCTGCCACGGAAAGGTGGCCGCCCAAGGCGCCTTGACCATCTCCACAAACAGAATCTGAAGGGCCCGAACCACCTGCGCGAATTGCCAGTCTTTAAGCTGGCTGTTTCTGCCTTTTTCCTGAAGGTAGGCGGTGATTTCTTGAACCGTATGCTCTGCCAGCCGGCGTTCAGGATGGGCCTTGATGTATTCCTCGGCGCTCTTGACATGCCACCGGACAGTTGCCGGCTTCAGGCCATAAGTCTTTGTCTTTTCAATGAAATTATCCCAGAACCGGGAAATGCTGTCATGATTCATGGCGCCATCCTTAGCGTATTATGAATAAAACAATCTCCGTATCTTGCGCAGAATTATGTGGCAAACTACCAAAACTGGCAAACCGGGATAGACAGAATTCTGTCTATATACCTGAAATTACAGAACTCTGTCTAATACACTGTTAGGAGCAAGAGAGAAACTGACGCCTCGATCAGTCTTTTGCAGTTCTCATTGCTGACAGGGCCGGCCGTAGTTTCGACGGCAGTCTGACGCAACATCAGCAGGTAACGCCTAAAGGAGACGGTCATGTTGACGAATGCCCCAGTCACAACGATTTTGCCGGTCATGAACATGAAGCGGGCGCGGGAGTTCTATGAGAACAAGCTTGGGCTGAGGCCTGTCGGGATGAAGCCAGATGGGAAATTCGTCTACGCATGTGGAGGCGGCGCGGTGATCGCCCTTTTTCCCAAAGAGGGCGGGACTAAAGCCGATCACACGGCAGTCAGCTTCCAAGTGAAGGACATCGGAGCGGCCGTAAAGGCGCTGAAGACAACCGGTGTGGTCTTTGAGGATTACGATTCCCCCGGACTGAAAACCGTCGACCATGTTTGCGTTTTGGGTGCCGAGAAGGCCGCCTGGTTCAAGGACACCGAGGGTAATTATCTTTGCATTCATGAGGACATTGCCTAACTCTAGTTGCTGCGGACGGGCCGGAAGCGTCGTGCCTCCGCCAGTCAACGTGCCAGCCCGCCGCAGAACACGACGTTATGCGTCTCAGGGAGAAAATTGAGTGATAGTATTTTTCATATCGTGTCGTTGGTCGCTGTGGCACTAATTCTTCCTGGAATGAATAAACGGAGAACACTAGTATTCCTAGTATCTGCCCTGGGATTGTTAGGGCTAGTGCTGTCTGCCGCACCTTTTGTTCAAAGCATGATGCCGAGCTCACAGGCCGAAAGCGCCGCAATACGTAATATTGACGTGTTTAATATTAGGCCCGGCTCATACAAACATCTATTTTGGCAAGGAAAACCAGTCATTGTCTTCCGCCCTAACAGCGAGTCGATAAAAACCCTCGAATCACTCAATGCGGAAGTATGGGGGCCACCAATAACCAGTGAGAATGCAAGCTTCGTTTATGTTTACCAAGCAATTAGCACATATAAAGGCTGTGGTGTTGTCGACACGAAAAAGCGTTCCACAATAATTGACGGTTTGCCGTCAGGCTGGTTCGACCCTTGTCACATGGGACTTTGGGATTATGCCGGCCGTTCTTTTAGAACATACTATGCACCAGATGGTGTGAAGCTAGCGAATTTGAAAGCGGTGCAATATAGGGTCATAGCGAAAGACACTATTCAACTTTACCCATGAAGGCATCTAACAATCAAATCAAGTACGCCCGCAAACTACGCGGGCCGGACGTGCAAAAAGCGCGCGCCGCTTATTTGAGTCGTTGCGGCTGCAGGAAAACCCCTGAGTCATGGCGTCTTGCCTAAGAAGTAAGCAGTGGCAAGAGTCGACAACCAGAATGGGTGTGTGCGTAAAAACGTGCCAGAGCCTGTATGAAAAGGCATTTCGGAGTTGCACTAAGCGCTGCGAACAAAGCAGCATCCTTATCGCGCAGTGTGGCTTCTGGCGACACAGGGCCCGGAAAGAGAGTTTTCTACAGTCTCGCTGGACTTCTGTTGACGCTGGCGGTGATTCTGGCGACCTGTCTGCTCTGGCAGGTATACCGATTGCGACGCGGTTAGGCACCCACTGAATTTATTCCCCCGCCAGAAACTATTTTTCTGGCGGTGAGATATTGCATTATCCGCCTGCTTGATTGATGCTCCGCAGGCTGGGTGGATAGCAACGTTACTGCCGCGGCAATAACCTCACAGGAGATAACCCATGTTCATTAGGTATTTGATGAAGTTTGCCGTCGTGGTACTGGTTCTGGTGTTCTCGGCGAGCATCGCTGTACAGGCTGCCGACAAAAAGGGCGTGGTTATCCAGATGAGCGATAACGACCCGGCCAAGTGGAATCTGGCGCTGAACAATGCCAATAAAGTGCAGGAGGAATTCGGCAAGGACAAAGTCGATGTCGAGATCGTCGCCTACGGACCGGGCATCAACATGCTCAAGTTCGACTCGGAAGTTGCCAACCGGGTAACGGCCGCTGAAAATGGTGGCATTGCCATCCGCGCCTGCGGCAACACCATGAAGGCTATGAAGCTTACCGAGAAAGACCTGAACTCAAGCGTGAAGGTCGTACCGGCCGGCGTGATCGAAATCATGACCAAGCAGGAAGCGGGTTGGTCCTACATCAGGCCGTAAATCAGTCCAAGCAGTCGGCAAGAAATAGAAAAGGGCGTCCATATTGGACGCCCCTTTTTATTGCCCGTGCCGCCATGTCACTCGTAGCGCAGCGCGTCGATCGGATTCAGCCGCGCGGCCTTGCGCGCCGGATACAGCCCGAAAACCACGCCGATACCGGCGGAGAAGGTGAAGGCGAGCAGCACCGAGGAGACGGTGATGGTCGTGGTCCAGCCAGCGGCCACCGACAGAATGATGGTGGCCACGGCACCCAGCACGATGCCGAGCAGTCCGCCGACTGCGCTCACCACCAGTGCCTCGAACAGGAACTGCATCAGAATATCGCGGCGCTGCGCACCCACCGCCTTGCGCAGGCCGATCTCGCGCGTGCGCTCGGTAACCGACACCAGCATGATGTTCATGATGCCGATGCCGCCGACCAGCAACGAGATCGCCGCGATGGCGGACAACAGATAGGCCATGGTACGGCTCGTCTCGGACAATGCCGCCTGGATGTCGGCAAGATTGCGGATATTGACGGCGTCCTGTTGTTGCGAAATCGGAATACGGTGACGCGCGAACATGAGCGCCTCCAACGCCTGCTGGGTGGCATCGATCTCGTCCGCGTTGGCGACTTCGATGTCGATGTAATCCACGTAATCCTTGCCAAGCAGGCGGTGCATGGCGGTCAGGATTGGAATCACAATCATGTCGTCCTGGTCGCGAAAGGCCGTGGCGCCCTTCTCCGGCAATATTCCGATCACCAGAAAACTCACCTTGTTGAGACGAATGGTTTCGCCGATGGGATCCTGGTTGCCGAACAGCTTATCGAGCACCGTGCGGCCGACGACGGCGACGCGCGCGCGCCGCCGGTTCTCGTCCTCGGTAAAGAACCTGCCAACATCCGGCTGCGAGGCGCGCATGCTGGCATACGGCACACCAGTGCCGAATACCTGGGTACCCCAGTTGCGATTGAGGTAACCGGCCTGGACGCGGCCAGTGACCACGGCCGAAGCCTCGCGCACCGCCGGCAGGCGTTCACGAATCATGGCCACGTCGTCCTGCGTCAGGCGCAACACCGTGCCGGTTTCCATCGCGACACCGCCGACACGCGCTGTGCCCGGGCGCAACATCAACAGGTTCGATCCGAGGGAGGCGAGCCGCGCCTCGATATCCTTTTTCGCACCCTGGCCGAGGGCGAGCATCGCGACGACCGCGGCCACACCGATCAGAATACCGAGCATGGATAGCCCGGTGCGCACCTTGTTGCCGGCGAGCGTTTTCAGCCCCTGGCGCACATGTTCCAGGAGGCCGGCCACGCGACCCGGGAAGGCCGTCACGGCAGGCAGTGCGATGTCGGTTGTCTGACCCGGTGCCGGGCGGTGCTGTTCATCGGCCTGGATCACGCCATCGCGCATGCGGATGACGCGCGAGGCCATGCGGGCAATTTCCTCTTCATGGGTCACGATAATCACGGTAATGCCTTGCGCGTTCAGGCCTTGCAGCAGCGCGAGAATCTCGGCCTGACTTTTGCTGTCGAGGTTGCCGGTAGGCTCGTCGGCGAGTACGAGATGTGGGCGGTTAATGAGCGCACGGGCAATGGCCACGCGCTGTTGCTGACCGCCGGACAGTTCATTCGGCCGATGTGTCGCGCGCTCGCTTAAGCCCACTTCGCCGAGCAGCGTCCGGGCACGCTCAAAACTGAGGCGCCCCTGCGAATACAGGAGCGGCATGGCGATATTTTCGAGCGCCGTCAGGCGCGGCAACAGATTAAATTGCTGAAAGATGAAACCGATCGTTCCGCGCCGCAGTACCGCGAGGTCATCATCACTGAGCTGGCCCACTTCGCGTCCGAGCAGTCGGTGCGAGCCGCGATCCGGTACATCCAGCAGGCCAAGCACATGCAGCAGTGTGGATTTGCCGGAGCCGGACGGTCCCATGATGGCAATAAATTCACCGGGCCCGATGCTGAGCGTCACGCCATCGAGTGCGTGCACCGTGCTGCCGCCCAGGGTGTACGTCTTGTGGACGTCGCGCAGCTCGATCATGAGTTACGGTTTGCTGCGGGGTGGCGCGCCCGGCGAGAAGGGGCTGCCGCCGCTGGGCTTGTTGTCGCGCTTGGCCTGGACGATGAGGACTTTGTCGCCATCGTTGAGGCCGGACAGGATCTCGGTCTGCCGGCCGTCACTGAGCCCGACCTCCACCGTTTGTTCGCGTGGCGACCCGTCCGTGCCGGGCACGGGCACGAGCACGACCTTGCGGCCATTGTCGTCACGCAACGCGTGCGCCGGAATGAGCAGCGCATCCTCCCGGACGGCGATCAGGAAGGTCACGGTCGCGGTCATGCCGCTGCGCATCAGCGCCGGTATCCGGACCGGCACCACGTCCACCTTGTAGGTCGTGACGTTGCTGACCGCCTTGGCCTCGTACGCCACGGCGCCAACCTTGCCCGCCACCGATTCGCCCGGGTAGGCGTCGAGCACAATGCGCGTCGGCAGGCGCGGGTGAATTTGTGCGATATCGGTTTCATCCACCTGCGCCTCGACCTGCAAGCGGTCGGCAATTACCAGCACGGCGTCGTTCGCCGTGAAGCTCTGACCGGGCTCGATATTGCGCAGGATGATCGTGCCATCGATGGGCGCGATCACAGGCGTCGCGCGATAGAATTCCTCCCAGCGACGCACCTCTTCCGGGCCACGGGCGCGCGCCGCGTCGATCAGCGCCGCGCGTTCGTTGGAACTCATCCACATCAGTACCTGCCCCTTTTTCACGACCTGGCCTTCCAGGACCAGTACTTGCTCGGCGCGACCGGCGAGTGGCGGCTTGATTTCGAGCCGGTTGAGCGGTTGCACCGTGCCGGTGCTCTGCACCGTGACTTCGAGCCGTCCGCGTGTCGCACTGACCTCGCGATAGGTCGGCGACGAGGTATCCGCCCGCATCCAGCGCCACAGGCCGGCAGCGCCCGCCGTGATGATCACCACGCCGGCCAGGAGAAGGATCGCTTTTCGTTTCATAGACTCTGTGCTCAGGGAATAACTCCGGTGCCGAGTGCCTGCTCCCACGCCGCCTCGGCAATGATGCGATCACGCTGGCTCAGCAGCAAGGTCCGCTGCCGGCTGATGAGATCGTTCTCGATGATGTCCCAGTCTTCGAAGGACATGAGCCCATTGCTGTACTTGTTGCGCGCGATCTCGGCACGCACCTGCGCGGCTTTCTGAAACTCCTCGGCCACATCAAGTTGCGTCACCGCCAAAATATAATTGGCGTAGGCCTGCTCAAGCTGGGCACGCAACTGCCGCAACAGGCCTTCGCGCTGCGCCTCGGCGACAGATTCCTGTGCGCTCGCGCTGCGCACACCATAGTACGTCTTGCCGCCACTGAAAATTGGTACATTCAGACTGAGCAACACGTTACTGCTTCGATAATCCGGCATGGCATCGCTGTTCGTGCGACTCGCCGTGCCGGTCAGGTTCAAGCTGGGCCAGAAGGCGGACGCCGCGATGTCGACGCCGGCCTTGGCGGCCTGCACCTGTGCGAGGGCGCGCTGCTGATCCGGCGTATCGAGCACCGCGCTTGCGTAATCGATTTGTGCGGGCGGCGTGGCCGTCGGCACCGTGCCGACCAGGCTGAGTGCCGGCGGATCGTCCCGTCCCAGCACCCGCGCCAGTTGCGCCTGGGCCACGGGCAATGCCTGATTGGCCTGCAGCAGCCCGAGCCGCGCCTGACTCAAGGTGGCCTGCGACAACAGCAAGGAACCCTTGTTCTCATTGCCACTCTCGTAGCGCAACTCGACCAGGCGCAGATTCTGCTCACGGCGATAGACAATGTCGGCACTGAGCGCCTGATCGTCCGTGGCATAGCGCAAGGTTGCGAACGCCGACTTGAGATCGTAACTGACCTTGGCCCGGGCGGCACGCAGGTTGGCCTCGGCCGCGGCGCGATTGGCCCGCGCCTGCGCGACACTCGCCTGGTCGCCAAAACCGGTAAACAGGTTCTGGTTCACGACGAGCGCGCTGCTGGTCGCCGGCGCGTTACTGGTGGACGTGGCCGTGCCGTCGGTCCGGGCCACACTGCCGGATACTTGCGGCAGGAAACCGCTGCCCGCACCGTGCACAGCCATCTCCGCCGCCTGCAGGCTATCGCGCGCCGCACGCAGGTCCGGATTGACGGCCGTGGCCTGACGCACACTCTCTTCCCAAGTCAGCGGTTCACTCGCCGGCTGTGCCGCCGCCAACAGCGGTGGCAACAGCATAGCGGTCAGCAGTCGAGAAAAACGGGTCGGTTGCATCAGGACAGACGCCGGGACCGGCTCAAGGAGAACGGGGCGGAGCGGTTCATCGGGCTCCGCAGACACTCAGGTCTTGGGCAAGGTGACGCCGGTCTGCCCCTGATACTTGCCGCCGCGGTCTTTATACGAGGTCTCGCACTCCTCGTCGGCCTCGAAGAAGATCACCTGCGCGACGCCTTCGTTTGCATAGATCTTGGCCGGCAACGGCGTGGTATTGGAGAACTCCAGCGTGACGAAACCCTCCCACTCCGGCTCGAACGGTGTGACGTTCACGATGATGCCGCAGCGCGCGTAGGTGGACTTGCCGAGACAGATAGTCAACACATTGCGCGGGATGCGGAAGTACTCGACGGTACGCGCAAGCGCGAACGAGTTGGGCGGGATGATGCACACGTCGCTCGTCACATCGACGAACGAGTTGGCATCGAAATTTTTCGGATCGACGATGGTGCTGTTGATGTTGGTGAACAGCTTGAATTCGTTCGAACAGCGAATGTCGTAGCCGTAGCTGGAGGTGCCGTAGGAGACAATCGAACCGCTGGCGTTGCGCTTCACTTGGTTTGGCTCGAACGGCTCGATCATGCCGTGCTCGCGCGCCATGCGCCGGATCCACTTGTCAGATTTGATGCTCATTAGCGGTAAATATAATAATGCGGATGTCCGGCAAAAACCACGGGGCACGCAAGGTTTTCGCCTGCGTGCCCCATGCGCTGGATGCTCAGGTGTTCTGGATGACAATGCCCGGGAACTTGGCGCTGAAGTCCTTCTTCTGCTTGGACAGCTTGCCAGTCACGCGCCGTGCGATGTCGCGGTAGATCTGGCTCAGGCGCCCGTCCGGATCGGCCACGACCGTCGGCTTGCCGCCATCGGTCTGCTCGCGGATGCGGATGTCGAGCGGGATGCTGCCGAGGAAGTCCACGTCGTTCTGCTCGGCCATGCGCCGACCGCCGCCTTCGCCGAAGATATGTTCCTCGTGGCCGCACTTCGAGCAGATGTGGGTGCTCATGTTCTCGACCACGCCCATCACCGGAATTTCAACCTTCTCGAACATCTTGAGGCCCTTGCGCGCATCCAGCAGCGCGATGTCCTGCGGGGTGGTGACGATCACGGCACCGGTGACCGGCACCTTCTGCGCGAGCGTCAGCTGGATGTCGCCGGTGCCGGGCGGCAGATCGATGATCAGGTAGTCGAGGTCCTGCCAGTTGGTTTCGCGCAGCAGCTGTTCGAGTGCCTGGGTGACCATCGGTCCGCGCCAGATCATCGGCGTCTCTTCGTCCACCAAAAAGCCGATCGACATGGCCTGCAGGTGATAGCTCATGATCGGCTCCATCTTCTTGCCGTCCTTGCTCTCCGGTTTCATGCTCACGCCGAGCATGCGCGGCTGGCTCGGGCCGTAGATGTCCGCGTCCAGGATGCCGACCGTCGCGCCCTCGGCGGACAGCGCCAGCGCCAGGTTCACCGCCACCGTGGACTTGCCGACGCCGCCCTTGCCCGAGGCGATGGCGATAATGTTCTTCACGCCCTCAATCGGCTTCACACCCTTCTGCACGCCGTGCGCGACGACCTTGGAGGAGATGTTGACCGTGACATTCGATACGCCGCCGATGGCCGCGATCTTTTCTTTGAGCTTGGCGGCGAGATCGCCCTGCCAGCCCTTGGCCGGATAACCGAGCACAATTTCAACGACAACATTGCCGCCGTCGACCTTGATGTTCTTCACGCTCTTGGCCGTGACCAGATCCTGCTCGAGGTAAGGATCGATCACATCCTTGAGAGCGGTCTCGACCTGCAACTGGGATACGTCTGCCATGGGGATACTGCTCCACTTGGTGGTTATTCGAAAGGAGCGCGCATGCTACACCGGCCGGGTAGAAATGTCATTGGATCCCCTCAAAAAACAAGGGCTTGGCGGCGGTTGCGGGGATCAACCGCACAACCGCAACTGACCGAACACGCCTGGATCACACAGGGAATGCCGGTAAAGTTCCGGCCATTCAGGCGCTTGGCAATGGTAGCGCGCCCGGACGAAATTGCAGGATGCGCCCCGCGCCTGTCTGCTCGGGCTGCTGCCCAACCCAGGCCGAACAAAGCGGGAATCTGGATCGTCAGCGTCGCCAGCACGGAGCAGCACGCCGGCAGTCGTGTGGACCGCCGGCGTGCCGTCCCCGCGTGGAGTTAGAGCCGAAAGCGGCTGACGGCGCTCTTGGCCGCGTCCGCGAGGTTGCGCATGCGCTCCGCGGAGGTGGCGGTCTCGCGCGAGGTGGCGGAGGTTTCGTGGGCCATGCGCGCGATTTTCTCGACGTGCATGGCAATCTCCTGGCTGGCGATACTCTGCTGTTTAAGCGCCGTCGAGATCTCCTCAACCGAACGCACGGCCCGCTCGGCGCCCTGCTCGATCGCCCGGATCGTCTTGTCGGCACTGTTCGCAACCTCGGCGCCCTCGCTGACCAGCGCCACACCGCCGCTCATGCTGGTCACGATACGCCGCGTGTTCTCCTGGATCGCACTGATCATGCTGGCGATCTCCTGCGTGGACTGGGCGGTGCGCTGGGCGAGCCCGCGCACTTCGTCGGCCACGACGGCGAAGCCGCGACCCTGCTCACCGGCGCGTGCCGCCTCGATGGCCGCGTTCAGCGCCAGCAGATTGGTCTGGCTGGCGATTTCCGTGATCACATTGACGATGGCCGTGATCTGCTCCGACTGCTGGCCGAGCGTATCGATGTTCGAAGCGGCCTCGTTGACCGACTGCGAGATGCGCTGCATGGCGTCGGCAACGCGGTGAATGGACTCCTTGCCGCGCGCGGACAGCTCTCCGGACTGCTGCACGAGCGAGTTGGCGTCGGCCGCGTTGTTGCTGATCTGGCTGATGGTCGAGGTCATTTCCTCGACAGCGGCGGCCATGGAGGCCGCGCCCTCGCTCTGATGCGTGGTACCGCTGGCCATCTGCTGGGAGGTCGCCGACAGGCTGCCCGACATCCGCGCAAGCTCGCCGGCGTGCTCCTTCATTTCGCCGATGACATCGCGCAGGCCGGATTGCATGTCGGCCAGGGCCTGCAGCAGCTGCCCGGTCTCGTCCTTGCCCTGCGGCACGATCGGCAGGGTCAGGTTACCCTTGGCGATTTCGCGCGCCGTGTCGATTGCCCCCTGGAGCGGCGTCACGATGGCGCGCGCCATGAACAGGCTGATGAACAGCGAGGCGCCGATGGCACCGGCGAGCAACACGAAGGCGGTGATGAGCGTGGTGCGATAGGCGGAGGCGGCCGAGTCATGGCGTTGCTTGGCGAGCGCGTCCTGCAGAGCGACCAGTTCGGTGGCGCTCGTGTGCAGGGTCAAAAAGGCGGCGTCGGCGGTCTGCATGGCACTCATGCCGGTGTTGGGATCGACGGTGGCGAGATCGATGGCCAGCGCCACGCTCTTGCGGTACTTGGTGAGGTGACCGAGGCTGTCTTCGAGCAGCTTGCGTTCTTCCCCGGACAGGTCCGCCCGTCCGCTGAGGCTCTGCAGTTCGGCCACGGCACCGTCGATCGATTTGCTGATCTCCTCGGCGACCTTGTTGATCTTGGCTTCGTTGTAATTCGACAGCCAGGTAAACAGCCGGTAGACATTGGCATGCGCCGCGGCAACGGTGTCGAGTGCGCGCGCACTGCTCTTGAAATTCTGAAAATGCTGGTTGTAGATGTCGTCGAGCGAGGTCTGCGCCTGGCGCAGCGCCACGATGCTGGTGATACCAAACACGACGAGAAACGCCACGGCAACGCCGGGTGCGATCAGAAGTTTTTCACGGATGTTCATGGCTGCGCGGGCACTCCTGGTGGGTCGTACGGGTTCATACCGGTATCGGGGGCCAACGGCCCCCGTTCCGGTGGCGCATTAACGCTTGTAGATACCGGCGCAGACGGCCGTGTCATCAACCTTTTCACAGTACATCGACTTCGGCAGCACCTTCTTGGTCACCGGGTCGGTGAATTTGTAGTCCTGCCAGAACTTGCCCTTGCTGGCGGCCAGCGCGACGCGCTCACGCACGAACTCCTTGCCATCGGCATCCTTGAGGTCAATCAGGTCCTTGCCGACCATCTTGGCGTTCTGGCCATGGGCGCGCACCGTGCCCTTCAGGTCGTAGACCACGACGTACAGGTCGCGTTCGGCCCAGGGGGCCTTCTTGGCGGAGAAGTCGTCGTAGGCCTTGTCGGCGCCGGCCGACTTGATGTGCGCGGCGGCCTTCTTGACCAAGGCCTCGGCCTCCGGGGCCGTGGCGTACTGCTCGGCCAGGGTACACGGAGCCGCGACCAGGGCGGCGACCAGGGTTGAACGGCGCAGGATGTCAATCAATGTCATGTTCCAGGCTCCTCAGTTTGGATGAAAATTATTTAGGCGAACGTCAAAAACAGATCGCGGTAATCAGGCGATCCGATCGTTCTGCATCAGCAGGATCCATGCCAGCGATAGTTCGTTGGCAGTGGCATTAAACTATCGGCCAATTGCGCGGAATTCTTGAGCTTTCGGAGGGAGCAACCAGCCGGACGCTGGCCACGCGACAGGCGGGCTGCGCCAATAAACCCGCAAGCGACGCCGGAAAACTGACTGACCGCCCGCACCGGACACCGCGCAGCATGGGCAACCGACCGCTGTCGGGATTCGGGGTCGCACCGGGCGAGCCCCAGTTCGCCGACCCGTCCGTCAGACAGAAATACCGTCCTAATCGGTGGCTCTGGGGCGGCAGGAACTGACCGTGGCAGGCGCAGCCCTGACTCGCTCGCGGGAGACGGTCGGCCAGCGACATTTTTGGTTTACAATCGCGCGCATGCCGCCCACACCTCGCACCATGCTCGTTACCAGCGCCCTGCCGTACGCGAACGGCGCCATTCACCTCGGGCACTTGGTGGAGTACATCCAGACCGACATCTGGGTGCGCTTCCAGAAGCTGCGTGGTCACAAGTGCTGGTATGTGTGCGCCGATGACACCCACGGCACGCCGATCATGCTGCGCGCCCAGAAGGAAGGCGTGACGCCGGAGCAGCTGATTGCGCGCATGGGCGCGGAGCACCAGCGCGACTTCGCCGAATTCAACATCGCCTTCGACAACTACTATTCCACACATTCGGCCGAGAACCGCACGCTCGCCGAAACCATTTACAAACGCCTGCGCGACGCCGGGCATATTGCGCGGCGCACCATCCAGCAGGCCTACGACCCGGTGAAGCAGATGTTCCTGCCGGACCGGTTCATCAAGGGCGAATGCCCGCGTTGCGGCGCAAAAGACCAGTACGGAGACAACTGCGAGGTCTGTGGCGCCACCTACTCCGCCACCGAACTCAAGAACGCGGTGTCGGTGTTATCTGGCGTGCCGCCGGTGGAGAAGGCATCCGAGCATTACTTCTTCAAGCTCGGCGACTTCGAGGATGTGCTGCGCTCATGGCTGTTTCCCGACATCACCCAAACCCGGCATGTGCAGCCGGAAGTCGCCAATAAACTGGATGAATGGTTTGCCGCCGGCTTGCAGGATTGGGACATCTCGCGCGACGCGCCGTACTTCGGTTTTGAGATTCCAGACGCGCCCGGAAAATTTTTCTATGTGTGGCTGGACGCGCCGATCGGCTACATGGCGAGCTTCCAGAACCTGTGCACACAAAAGGGACTGAAGTTTGATGATTTCTGGGGCAAGGACAGTTCCGCCGAGCTGTATCACTTCATCGGCAAGGACATTCTCTATTTCCATGCGCTGTTCTGGCCGGCGATGCTGAGCGGCGCGGGCTTTCGGTTGCCGACTGCCGTCAATGCGCACGGCTTTCTCACCGTGAACGGCCAGAAGATGTCCAAGTCGCGCGGCACATTTATCAATGCGCGCACCTATCTCAATCACCTGAATCCCGAGTATCTGCGCTACTACTTTGCCGCCAAGCTCGGTGCGCGCCTGGATGACATCGACCTCAATCTCGATGACTTCAGCGCGCGCATCAACTCGAATCTGGTCGGCAAATACGTGAACATCGCGGCACGCGCCGCCGGCTTTGTCAGTCAGCAGTTCGGGGGAAAGCTGGCGGCAACCTGCGCCCGCCCGGAACTGCTGCGCGAACTGCAGGATGCGGCGCAGACCATTGCCGGCCATTACGAGAATCGCGAGTTCGGCGAGGCGGTGCGCGAGATCATGGCGCTGGCCGACAAGGCGAATGCGTTCGTGGATGAAATGAAGCCGTGGGTGCTGGCGAAAGAGCCGGCGCAGAAAGAACTTTTGCATCAGGTCTGCACCACCTGCCTCAACCTGTTCCGACTGCTCACCATCTATCTGAAGCCGGTACTGCCGACACTCGCCGCCGAGGTGGAGAAATTCCTGAACATCGCGCCGTTCACCTGGAACGACAGCGCGACGCTGCTGACTGATCACGTGATCAACCCCTACCAGCACCTCGCGGCACGCATCGACCCGAAACAAATTGCCGCGCTGCTGGAAGAAACCAAAGAGAGCCTGGCCATGAATAACGAAATCTCCGCTGCACCCGCCGCCGCCACGATCGAGCCGATCAAACCGGAGATCTCGATCGACGACTTCGGCAAGCTCGACCTGCGCATCGCGAGAATCGTCAGCGCTGGCTTCGTCGAGGGCGCCGACAAACTGTTGCAGCTCACGGTGGATGTGGGTGAAGGCAAGACGCGCAACATCTTCGCCGGCATCCGCTCGGCCTACGATCCGAAGCTGCTCGAAGGCCGACTTACCGTCGTGGTCGCGAACCTCGCACCACGCAAGATGAAGTTCGGTCTGTCCGAAGGCATGGTGTTGGCCGCCGGCCCCGGTGGCAAAGACCTGTTCATCTTGTCGCCCGACAACGGCGCGCAACCCGGGATGCGGGTGAAGTAACCGCGCCAGCCTCCGCCGCCGTCCCGGCGGCGATGCACCGATGATCTGCCGGCTAGTCGTGGCAATCGCCATGCGGCTGCCTAGCCGTTCGTGTCGCGACAGACCGATGCCGGAATACAGCTGGTTTCTTACCTGATGGCCTCATCGACCACGCCGCGCGCGCGGTTTGAAAGCAGTCATATCGGTGACGAACGGCGCGCACGGCATGTCGGCGGCACGCCCAAACCGTACCACGGCCTCGCTGACCAGCGCCTGAATATCCTCGACCCGTTCCGCCACCTGCGGTGTTGCGCGCAGCACACGTTGCAGGCCCAACAGGCCGCCATACTGGATTTTCACCAGCACACTGTGCGGCATGCTGAGCAAGTCATCCTCGACACCGAATGCCGGCAACGCTGCCGCCTTCAGGCGCTGAAACAACTGATCACACTGGGCGTGTGCCGCGACATCCTTGCAGTTGATCTCGGTGCCGCCCCGGTGAATGACTTCCTGCGCATGCGCACAGCCAAACTGCCGGGTGACGAGCGGCGCACTGAAGGGGCATTTGCATTCTTCCACAGGCTGTCTCCATAATAACCAGCATCGCGCAGATGTGATTGCGGCGTTCTAGCGGCGTCCACGTGGTTCATGATCTGGACTCGGTCAAACCCACGACTGCACGTGGCATTTTGCCGTACGCATGCGCATTGTAACGAGGAAGCGGTCATTTTATTTTTATCTGTCATCTTGTCCAACCACAACCGGGAGTGAATATGAAAAAATCATTTGTTGCTGCCATTAGCCTCTCACTGCTTAGCGTGCCGGCATTCGCCGGCGATCTCGAGGACCGCACCGCCGCAAGTCGTGCCGTAGCCAAGGAATTCGGCACAAGCCTGCAAGGCGAGCTGGTAGCCGCAATCAAGGCAGGCGGACCGGTGAATGCGATTCAGGTCTGCAAGACCAAGGCGCCGGCGATCGCCGCCGATCTGTCGAAGAAACAGGGCTGGAAAGTGGCGCGTACCAGCCTCAAACTGCGCAATCCGGCGAATGCCCCGGATGCCTGGGAGACCAAAGTGCTCCAGGACTTCGAGGTGCGCAAGGCCAAGGGCGAAGACCCGGCGCAGATCGAGTACGCGGAGATCGTGAAGGACAAGGGCAAGAGCGAGTTCCGTTACATGAAGGCGATCGGCATTCCGGCAAACGCGCCCTGCCTCACCTGCCACGGCGAGAAGATCGATGCTGCGGTGTCGGACAAGCTCAAGGCAATGTACCCGCAGGACAAGGCCACCGGCTACAAGCAGGGCGACCTGCGCGGCGCCTTCACCATCACCCAGCCGATGTAAGCGGTATTGCAACTGACAAACGCAGACAGGGCCGAACATCCGGCCCTGTCGCTTTTTCTGTTTCAGTAAATCCAGGGAATCAGTCTTTTCACCCGGCTGCGGTAGGCAACGTAGTCCGGAAATTTTTCCAGCAGCCAGCGCTCCTCGCGCGCCGCCTTGCGGTCGAAAAACACAAACAGCAGGACATCGAAGGCCAATCCCAGGTAACTGTTCCAGTAGAGCGACCAACCGAGCGCCATGAAGAGAATGCCGCTATAGAGCGGGTGACGCACCAGCGCATAGGCACCGCGGGTACGCAGTGATGACGCTGGCAATGGTTGCGGGAAGGGTGTTAACCCGCGGCCCAGCACGACGACGCCGGCAAAGGTGAGCAGCGCACCGGCGGCCAGCAATACCAGACCTGCGTCTGCCAGCAGCGATGCCGCGCTGCCCGGGGCGGCCTGGCCGGTCCAGCGGGGGACCAGATAAGCCAGCAACAATAACGGGATTTGTGCCACCACCCACCAGCCACCGCGCGCACCAAATCCGTCCTTGTGCATCATGTTCATGTCCTGCATCAATTATTGTTAAGGGCAGGCGCTATTATTGCCACAACCGGCACAGCAAGCCATACTGCGCAGGCCTGCACTGCTCCCACTCGTCCCATGCCGCTCACACCCGAGGCGATCGACGCCTGGCTGCCGCAAACGCAATGCACCCGCTGCGGCTACCCGCGCTGTCGCGCCTATGCCGAGGCGATTGCCGCGGGTTGCGCCGATTTCAATCAGTGTCCACCGGGCGGCGACGTGACGGTTGCCGCCCTCGCGCAATTGCTCGGCACCACGCCCAAGCCGCTCAATCCGGCCTTCGGCATGCATACACTGCGCCAGCGCGCCGTGATCGACGAACCGGTCTGCATTGGCTGCCGCAAGTGTCTGGATGTCTGTCCGGTGGACGCCATCGTCGGCGCGCGCCAGCGCATGCACACCGTGCTTGAGGCCGAGTGCAACGGTTGCGCGCTCTGCCTGCCGGCCTGCCCGGTGGATTGCATTGCACTCGTCACCGTGCCCTTGCCGGCTCGCAGCGACAGCCCGTGGCCGGAGTACACACACGCCGAAGTCGAACACTGGCGGCGGCGCACGGCAGCACGGCTCGCACGCCTGCAGAAAAAGAGCAAGGCACCGCGCATCATCCGAACCGCCGCCACACCGGTCTCCGATGAACGCGAGCGCATGCGCGCCGAGATCCGTGCCGCCGTGGCGCGGGTACGCGCCAGGAAATCCGCGCACTTCAAGAACTCCACCTGACCTGCGCATGAACGCCGCCAATCGCCGGGAGCTGTTCGCGCGCCTGAAACAGGCCAATCCGGCGCCGACCACCGAGCTGCGCTACACGACACCATTTGAATTGCTCATCGCCGTCATCCTCTCGGCGCAATCCACCGACAAGGGCGTCAACAAGGCCACCCAAAAACTCTTCCCGGTTGCGAATACGCCCGAGCAGATACTTGCCCTCGGTCTGCGCGGTCTGAAGCGCTATGTGAAAACCATCGGCCTGTATAACACCAAGGCCCGCAACATCCTCAAGACCTGCCGGTTACTGATCGAACAGCACCGTAGCCAGGTACCGGCAACACGCGCGGAACTGGAAGCGCTGCCCGGTGTGGGACGCAAGACCGCGAACGTGGTGCTCAACACCGCCTTCGGCCACCCGACCATCGCCGTGGACACGCACATCTTCCGCGTTGCCAACCGCACCGGGCTCGCGCCCGGCAAAACGGTGCGCGCTGTCGAGGACAAACTCAACCGGGTTGTGCCAGAAGAATTCCGCCACGATGCGCACCACTGGCTGATCCTGCATGGCCGCTATACCTGCATCGCGCGCAAACCACGCTGCGGCAGCTGCGTGGTTTTTGACTTGTGCGAATATAGGGATAAAGTGGTGGGATGAGCAGTACAGCCGCCTTCGACAATCGGAGTTTCGCGTCCCGCGCGCATCCGCGTGGGACGGAGCCGGGAATATGACTCGCGCAAGGCAGGCGCCCAAGTGCCGCGAGGCACAGGGACGTGCGAGAGCGGCCCCGGTCGCCACCGGCCTCGCACGCGGGGTGCGTGCCGAGCCGCGGCTCGCCGCCCAGGCCGTCGAGCGCGCGCTCGCGCGCGGCGGGCTCGCGCGCGCCAACAGCGTGTTGTTGTTCCTGACGCCGCATTTTGCCCCCAGCCCCGAATCCGCCCTGCGTACGGCGGCGCGTGCCGCCGGCTGCTTGCAGGTGACGGGTTGTACCGGTGCCGGAGTGCTTACTGAAGACGAGTGGCTGCTCGATGTACCGGGCGCCGCCGCCATGGTGTTCGGCGACAAACTGCGCCTGGGTACAGCAGACGACGATGGTGACGAGCCGGTCATCAGCTTGTGCAGCCCTTCCGGATTGAATGCGAGCTGGCTGGATACGACCGCACCGCGGATTGGCGCCGTGTCCGGCGATCTGTTCGGCCAGGGACCATTCAGGGTGTGGGCCGGCACGCGTGTGCTGGACGGCGGGCGTGTGGACGCCGCGATCGATGGTGCGCACGGCATCGTGCAGGTATCACAGGGCATGCGCGCACTCACCTCCCCGATCGTGGTCGCCGAGGTGCAGGGGCTGGACGTACTCAAGCTCGGCAATTACCCGGCGCTCAACGTGCTGGTGCAGTCGTTGCCGCAGAACGTGCGCGGCGATGACCAGATTCCACTGCACATGATTGTCGGCGGGGTTACCTTCGGCGATCCAAACACCGCCATCCGCGACGGCCGCTACCGCCTGAATCACATTGTATCGGCCAACCTGCGCGATCAGTCCGTCACCTTCTCGGTGCCGCTCGCGCCCGGCGAGCGCCTGTTCTGGGCGATGCGCGACGCCCTCACCGCCGAACGCGAGTTCCGCCACACCATCGATCTGGCCGCGCAGAGCCTGGGTGACGCGCCGGACTTTGCGCTGTTATTTCCGTGCATGGGCCGCGGCCCGCACTTCTATGGCAATCGCGACCGCGACCTCGACCTCCTCAAGGGTCGCTATCCGGGCCTGCCGGTGATCGGCTTCTATGGCAATGGTGAGATTGCGCCGCTCGATGGTGTGAACCACCTGTATCAGTACTCGGCGGTACTGGGCCTGTTTCGGGCAACGGTCTGACCTATGCTCTACGGCCAGGATCGGCGCGCGCTGCGCCAGGTTTATTTCCGCGCCTGGCACAAACAGGGCAGCGGTGAACCGCTCGAGGGTGCGGAACAACTCATCGTGGCGGTCGCCCTGCGCCATCCCGAATACCACGCCCTGCTTGCCGGTCCCGAAGCCGGCGAAGACCGCGACTGGCTGCCCGAATCGGGGGAAGCCAACCCGTTCCTGCACATGGGGCTGCATATCGCCATTGAGGAACAGCTCGCCATCGACCAACCACCCGGCATCCGCCTGCACTATGCGCGCCTGTGCCGCCAGTGCGGCGACGAACACGCCGCCCAACACCGGATGATGGAGTGCCTGGGTGAAATGATGTGGCGGGCTGGGCGCGAGAACCGGCCGCCGGACATGCAGGTCTATCTCGACTGCTTAACGCGCGACACTGGTGACGTGCAAAATAGACGCTAGTGCGGCTTGACGTTTCCACTCAATGCCCGGCGCACACACGTCGACCACAGCTTTTACGAACCGGCTGCGCCATCCACATTCACCAATGACGCTGTCTGAGCGGCTCGCCAACCAGGACCACATCAGCGAGCATGCCAAGCGGCTGGTTTGCAGGTGCCCTGAATACTCATGAACGATGCACCCGGAAGGCTCTCCGATCCGGCAACCTGGCTGGACCTGCATGGGGACATGCCTGTATCGCTTCGCGTTGCTGCGCGTGCGCCACTCGACGACCGCCGAAGACCTGGTACAGGAAACCCTGCTCGCCGCGTGGCGCGCACGCGACAGCTTCGCCGGCCAAGCCGCAGAGCGCACTTGGCTCATCGCCATTCTCAAGAACAAGCTCATCGATCACTTCCGGCGCACCAGCCGGGAAACACCGCTGCCAGACATGGTGGATACGGACGATGTCATCGACGCGCTGTTCAACGAACACACAGACCACTGGCTGCAGCCACCGGCGGCCTGGGCCCAACCCGACAATGCCCTGGAGCAGGCTGAATTCTGGCAGGTGTTTCAGGACTGTCTCGCGGGCCTGCCGGCACGCCAGGCCCAGGCATTTACCCTGACCGAGGTCGATGGCCTGTCCACCGAAGAGTTGTGTAAGGCGCTGGCCGCACAGCCGTCGAATATATGGATCATGCTGCACCGTGCCCGCCTGCGGCTGCGGGAGTGCCTGGAGCAGCGCTGGTTTGGTGCCACGGCGGAGAATCGCTGATGCCGTCCTGCAAAGAAGTTTCGCTGCTGCTCTCGAAGGCCTGCGACCAACAGCTCGCCTGGCGGGATCGTCTGGCCGTGCGCCTGCATCTCCTCTACTGCCGGGGCTGCGCACGGCTCGGGCAACAGCTTCAGCTCCTGCGCGCCGCCGGGCGCCGTCTGGCGCAGTCAGACACCCTATCGGAGGGGGCAAGGCTCTCAGTCACGGCACGCAACCGCATCCGCGCGGCCTTGCCGCGCACCTGAGGGCAGGCCAGCCCGGTTCACGCCACCTCAGGCAGATGCCTTCTTCTGAATAAGTTCGATGCGGTAACCGTCCGGATCCTCGGCAAAGGCGATGATGGTCGTGCCGTGTTTCATCGGTCCGGCCTCGCGCACCACCTTGCCGCCACGCTGCCGGATCTCGGCACAGGCAGCCGCGGCGTCCTGTACTTCCAGGGCAATGTGACCGAAGCCGCTGCCGAGGTCGTAGCGATCGACACCGTAGTTATAGGTGAGCTCGATCACCGCCTGCTCCGACTCCGCGCCATAGCCGACGAAGGCGAGCGTGAACTTGCCATCCGGGTAGTCATGTCGGCGTAGCAACCGCATGCCCAGCACCTCGGTGTAGAAGCGGATGGAACGTTCCAGGTCGCCGACCCGGAGCATGGTGTGAAGCACGCGCATGGGCATAATCTCCGCAAAAGAAGAATGAGGGGCCCAGCCTACTCGCCCGCACCCGGGCGGGCAATTTCCCGCCCTGCGCAAGCGGCGAAAAAACCGGATGCGCGGACGAAAAAGCACTTGCAATCCGGCGCGGCAACCGGTAAATAACGTCCTCAATCATGTCTGATACTTCTGACGGCAGTAGTCGCACACTGGTCATCACGGCGCAGCCGTGGGGCCGAACCATCTTCTCTTCTCAACGGGGCGCATTGCCCCGTTTTTTGCGCCCCCAAAATAGTTATTTTTCCAGGCGCCGTTATTGGCGCAATGGACTTTATGCAGGCTTGCTTTCCTCAAATAGTTATTTTTGTGCAGGCTTGCATTCCTTAACCCATCAACCCAACCGAAGGAGCCTCCGTGCCCCGCAATACTGAAGAACCCCCCGAACCGATGACGGCGTTCGCCGGCGTCTCCCCCATATCCCGCACCGGAGACCGCCGCCCATGCTGAGCGCCGTCAACACCGTCATGGACACCCATCTCCTTACCCCGGTGGGCAACGCTACCCACCCGGCGGCCCGGAGCGAAAGCCCGATCAAGCGCTACCTGGTGGCCGGCAAGTATCGACTCTACCCGTTCGACCACAGCGCCAAGCCCTACTTCGACGAGGCCTGTGCGCGCCTGAACGTAGCGTTGTCCGACTACAGCTTCGCCAACAACGTTATCTGGCTGGCGCAGGCGAGTGGCTTCTACCAGATCATTGAGGGCTGCTATTGCCTGTTCGCGCTCAACGGCAACGGGCTCACTATGCTGCTGCCGCCGCTCGGCGAACCGTCGCGCCAGGAACGGGCGCTGCGTATCTGTCTCAAGATCATGGATCTGTACAACCCCTCGCCCGCGCAGGCGCGTCTCGACTTCGTGTATCAGGACTTCCTCAAGGTGGTGGATACCGATCTGCTCAGCGGCGCGCCGCTCATCAATGGTGAGCTGTGGCACGCGGAAGTCACGAACCCGGACTACATCTACCGCACCCAGGACCTGATCGAGCTCAAGGGCAACTCCTACAAGACCAAGCGCAACGAGATCAACCAATTCCGCCGCGCCCACCCCAACCATTCGCTGGTGCCGTTCAGCCGCACGCACGAGACCGAGGCGCGCGCCCTGGTCAACACCTGGATGCAAAACCGCCTGCGCACCATTCCGGACGGACCAGTCGAGGAGTTCCTGTACAACCTCGAGATGGAGCGCAAGGCCATCCAGCGCGCCATCACCCTGTACGACGAGTTGAAGCTGGAAGGCTTGAGCTTGTTCATCGACGGCAAGCTGGAGGGCTTCACCTTCGGCGAGCGCCTGAACCGGGACGTGGCGAACGTGTTAATCGAGAAGACCAACTTCAACATCCAGGGCGCCGCCCAGTACCTGTTCCGCGAGTTCAGCAAGGTGTTCGCCGATTGCACCTACATCAACGTCGGCGACGACCTCGGGTTTGAAAACCTGCGGCGCGTGAAAATGAGCTACCGGCCGGCGATGTTCGGCGAGAAGATCATTCTGCGCCGTCTGTTGCCGGAATGACCGATCTCGGCGTTTGTTCCAGACAACGCTCTACCTCCTCCATCCCTGGAGTCGTTGCCGTCACAGGTCTGAGAAAGGCCGGCCCCGCCGACCTCGACCGCATCGCCGCCCTCGAGGCGGCGTGCTTCGGAGCGGCGGACGGGGTGTTTTCGCGCCGCCAGTTGCGCGACCTGTTGAACAATCCGAATGCCCACTGGCTCCTGAGCCTGGACGGCCAGGCCATGGGCTGCTGGCTGAAGGCGAGCAACGGCCGCGCCCGCTGGGCACGGCTGTACTCGCTCGCCGTGCATCCGGCGCTGCGTGGGCAGGGCTGGGGGAAATGCCTGATCGAGGCTGGCTTCACCTGGATGCGCACGGAAGGCCTAACCACTTGCCGTGCCGAAGTGAAAGCCGACAACCGCGCGGCTCGTCAGCTGTACGCGTGTTGTGGATATCAGGAAGCCGGATTGCTGCGCGACTACTATGCACCCGGCGTGGATGGCGTGCGACTCTCGCGCACGAGCCTCTGACACAAGGTTGTAAAGCATCCCGGATTTGGCTGCAACAGGATGTGCGAGTGCCGCGGAAACCATGCGACCGCCATGGATGGCGGCAGGTAGGGCAACGCAGGAAGCAGTTGCCGAGATGGTCGAGAACGGCCGCTGTCGTTCCATCCGGGCTGCATGCCCTACCCACGGCTTACTCGAAGTGACACACGTAGTCGAGCAGATCGTCGACCTCGATCTCGAAGTGCGAATTCCCCGGTACACTGAAGCTCTCGCCCGCCTGATAGCTGCTCCAGGTCTGCTGGTCCGCGAGCTTCACGCGGCACTTGCCCTGGGTAACGTCCATGCGCTCCGGCGCCTGGGTGCTGAAGCGGTAGGTGCCGGGCAACATCACGCCGAGGGTCTTCATCTCGCCTTCCGGGGTAATGATGGTACGGCTGGTAACCTTGCCGGCGTGATAGACGTTGGCCTTGTGTTTGACGGTGACGTTCTTGAATTCCATGGGGTCGTACAGTCCAAGTGGATGAAATCAGGAGCGAACCTGGTATTCCAGCTCGCCCAGCAGCTGGTGCAATTGTTTGCTCTTGAAGGGCTCGGGACGGGCAATGATCGTGCCCTGCGCATAGTTCACGCCCATGGCCCGCAAGCGCTCGAGGATGGCGGTATTTTCGACCGCTTCGGCAATGGTGCGGATGCCCATGACATGACCGATGCGGTTGATCGCCTCGACCATGGCGGCGTCCACCGGGTCCCTGGCCATGTCACGCACGAAGCTGCCGTCGATCTTGAGGAAGTCCACGGGCAGATGTTTGAGATGCATGAACGAACTCAGGCCACTGCCGAAATCGTCGAGCGCAAACCGGCAGCCCATGCCCTTCAGCACGGAAATGAAACGCCTGGCGCGCGTGAGGTTCGCAATGGCCGCGGTTTCGGTGATCTCGAAACAAATCTGCGTGGGGTTGATCGACGACGCATCCAGGATATCCACCACCGAAGCCAGGAAGTGGTCATCGCACAGTGATTGGCCGGAGAGGTTGACGGCGCAAATGCTCACGTTAGCCAGCGCCGGGTTCTTTTCGCGCAGCGCTTCCAGGGTCGCCGTCAGCACCCAGCGATCGATGGCCGGCATCATCTGGTAACGTTCGGCGGCCGGGATGAAGACCATGGGCAAGACCATCTTGCCCTCCTCATCCACCATGCGCACCAGGATTTCACAATAGGACACGTGTTCGTCCGCAGACAGGGGCAGCACCTTCTGGAAGAACAGGCGAAAGCGGTCATCGCCCAGCGCCCGGTTGACGCGATGTACCCACTGCATTTCGCCATGACGTTCGGCGAGTGCGCTGTCTTCCGGCCGATAAACATGGATGCGGTTGCGGCCATGATCCTTGGCCACGTAACAGGCCGAGTCGGCGGCGCTCAGGACATCCACGATACTGCCACTGTCGGTCGTAATCGGCACGACGCCGATACTCACACCAATCTCGAAGACCTTGTCCTGCCAGGCGAAGCGGAATTTTTTCACCACCTCGCGCAGCATCTCCGCGGTTTCGCTGGCCTCATCGATCGGACAGCGTTCCAGCAGGATGCCAAACTCGTCACCACCGAGGCGCGCCAGCGTATCCGTCTCGCGCACCCGTACCTGCAAGTGGGCAGTCAGCTGCTTGAGCAGTTCATCGCCGGCGATGTGGCCACAGGTGTCATTCACGATCTTGAACTGGTCGAGATCCAGGTAGCAGAGCGCGTGCTGGACGAGGCCGCTGCGCGCACTCTCGAGCGCCTGCTCCAGTCGCACCTCGAACTCGCCCCGGTTGATGAGACCGGTGAGCGGGTCGTGCCGCGCCTGCCAGGCCATTTGCCGCGCCATGTTGCGCAGGGTGGTAACATCGTGCAACACCAGTACCGCGCCCATGATCTCTTTGGCATGATTGCGGATCGGCGAGGCGGTAATTTCGATCGCGAACTCCCGATAACCGCCGCGATGCATCAGCAGGGCGCTTTCCGGAAAATGGATGCTGCGCTGCTCGTACAGACAACGCTGCACCGGATCGGGCAATGGTTTGTGATTGTTCTCGTCCTTGGCCTGAAACACATTGGTAATCGGCTGGCCGCTGGCCTGGGCATTGGTCCAACCGGTGAGTTCCTCGGCAACCAGATTGAGATAATCGATGCGCCCCGCGACATCCGTGGTGATGACTCCATCGCCGATGGATTCCAGGGTTACCTGGACACGCTCTTTCTCCCGGAATAATTCGGCCTCGGCCTGCTTGCGGCTGGCGATGTCGCGTGCGATCACGATGATTGCGGACTGCCCATGCCAGGACGACAGTGCCGCGGTGATCTCCACCGGCACCTCCGTACCATCCTTCTTCAGGAGCATGGTTTCGTACTGGTTGGGAACATCACCACCCTGGAGCCGGGTCTGGTAGCGACGATTGATCTTGGCGTATTCGTCCGGATGGAAATATTCACCCAGATCATGACCCAGCAGTTCCGCTGCCTCGTAACCGATGATCTCGCCGAGACGGCGATTTGCAAACACCACCCGCCCCTGGATATGCACCATGATGCCGTCGTTGGCGTTGCTGGCGAGCGTGCGCAGATTTTCCTCGCTTTCCCGCAGTGCCTGCTCGGTGCGTTTGCGATCTGTGATATCAAACGCCGTGCCCAGCACAGCCGTCTCGCCGTTGTAGCGAATGGTGCCGGCAGAGAAATCGACCCAGCGTTCCTCACCCTGCTTGGTGAGAATGCGAAACTCGTAGCGTCGGGGCAGATTCTCGCCACGCAGGCGTGCCGCACCGTTGACACGCACCTGCGCCAGGTCGTCCGGATGAATGACCTTTAACCAGGCAGAGGGGATGAGGAGTTCATCCATCGAGTAACCGGTCACATTGCACAGCGCTGGATTCACATACAACAAGCCCTCGCGCCACACGAAAATGGCGCAATCGGTGGTTTCCGCCAGGGCACGGAACTTTTCTTCGCTTTCGCGTAACGCTTGTTCGGAACTGTGCGTGGCCATATCAGGCCCTTTTACTTCGAACGGAATGGGCATTATTGCGCCTTTCTCGGGCAGGAAGAAAGGCCGCCGGCCCTGTGGACGTCGCTGCCCGATCTGCGGCCAATTGTGGCGCTGTTCAATTTGCGCCGGCACGTAGCGTGGCGCTTGACGAAGCCCACGGCATACGTCTGGTCGCAGGCGCCCGTATCATCCTCGCCCCGCACGCATGTTCCAAATACGCGTGCAGGGAAAAGACCAAGGGCGGCCGAAGCCGCCCTTGGGTGATGTGCCAACGTTCCGGAGCCTGTCAGCCCCAGGCATCCGCCGTGATACTGGCGTACCAGCCACCAGCGTATTTGGCTTCGTCCGCGCGAAAACCATCCGTGGCGTCCTTCGGGCTGACCCCGCCTTCGATCTGCACAATACCCTTGTCCGTCACCCGGTACACACCCGCAACCGAAATGCCGTAGTTCGGCGCGAGCAGGCTGTAGCAGGTGTTGACGTACGAGGCATCGGCCACGCTTTCGCCGCGGAACATGGCCACGATGGCGGAAGCCGTGATCTTGGCTTCGCTGTTGGCGGCAAAACCGGACTTGGGCAGCGCACCGGCGATCGAGGCGTCGCCAATCACGTGAATGCCCGGGTGCAGCTTGGACTCGAAGGTCTTGGGGTCTACCGGACACCAGCCCTTGTCGTCCGCCAAGCCGCTCTTGAGTGCAATCATGCCCGCCGTCTGTGGCGGAATCACGTTCACCACCGCGGCCTTGTATTTATCGAGCTTGCCTTCCACGACCATGGTCTTGGTGTTGACCGACACGATCTCGCCGCCCTTCGAGCCCGGCACCCACTCGATCATGCCCGGGTAGAGCTTCTCCCAGCCGGCCATGAACAGACCCTTCTTGGAGAAGTCGTCCTTGGGATCGAGGATGATGATCTTGGACTTGGGCTTATGCTGTGTCAGGTAGTGCGCCATGATGCTGGCGCGTTCATATGGTCCGGGCGGGCAGCGGAACGGATTGGGTGGCGCCACCATGACAACGAGACCGCCGTTTTTCATGGCCTCGAGCTTCTGACGCAGGAGCGTCGTCTGCGCGCCGGCCTTCCAGGCATGTGGCATGACGGCCGCGGCCTGCTCGCTGTAACCGGCGATCGCCGTCCACTTGAAGTCGATGCCCGGCGAAACGACCAGCCGGTCGTAGGGCAATGTCTTGCCGCTCTTGAGCGTCACCTTCTTGCCGGCCGCATCGATCGCCGTAACGGTGTCATGCACCACGTTCACCCCGTGCCGGGTGCGCAGCGCATCGTAGGTTTGGGTGATGGAGTCGATGTTGCGCATACCGCCGATGACGTAATTGCTGAACGGACAGGTAACGAACTTGGTATTCGGCTCAACCAGCGTGACCTGGATGTTCTGGTCGGCGCGTTTTAGATACTTGGCGCAGGTCGCGCCGCCGAAGCCGCCACCGACCACCACGACACGCGGACCGTTCGCCGCGCGTGTGGCCGTGGAGTAACCGAGGGAACCGAGGGCCAGGGTGGCGGCACCGGCACCGGTCAGCTTGATAAAATCTCTGCGAGTGATTTTGCTCATGGCTATCTCCTATTTCTTGTTCAGGCTGGCGATGTGGCTGGAGATCGCCTCGATTTCAGTATTGGTGTAGCCCTTGGCGTGCCGGCCCATCACGGTGGAGGGACGCTCGCCGCCTTTGAACGCCTTGAGCATGTCCGCAATGTTTTTCGCGGTGAGTGAATCCAGGCTCGGAATGCTTCCCGGGCTCACGCCATTCGGGCCGTGACAGGCGAAGCAGTTGTTCGCCATGTTGGCGGCCGCCGCCGGAGTGACCGGCATTTCGACGACCTGGGGAGCGGGAGCGGGGGCGGCCGCCGGCTTGGCCGGCGGAGGGGGTGGAGTGGTGCTGCAAGCCGTTGCCGCAACAGCGGCAATCAGCAACATTGGTATCTTTTTTAGTTTTGCGAGTCTCATTGCATACCTCCTCTGCATTGGAAACGTACAACTGGGCACAAGCCCGAACCTGCCGCGGCCCAGACCATCTCATCTGCTTCTGTATTGTTTTAATGAGCAACGAGGTTCCCTGAATACCCCGCTTGCGACGATTAATATGAAACTGAACACTGGCCAAGTAAAGGACAAGCTGAGTTTATAAGCAGCTGCTTATTGCTGCACCGCCAACCAGTCATTCGCGCCGCGCAACCATTCCGGACCACGACACTATCCGGTGTTTGAACCCGAATCTCCGCAAACACGATGGAAGAAAAAAATTATTCGGCCACAACGTTGGTAAGTAGCTAGGTGTCACTGAAATGCTGCGGGATAAGTCTGAAGTTGCTGGCCTGTCCATGTGTGAATCTGAGGAAAATATTCAGGTATTAAATCCCCGCGCATCGGCCGCTCGGACCAATCCGCGGGGTAGCGGGTCAACCAGGCACTACTTTGCCGGCTTGATCTTCCTGTCCAGCCGGGCGGCGATGCGCAAGCGCAGGGCGTTGAGCTTGATAAAACCTTCCGCGTCCTTCTGGTTGTAGGCGCCCTTGTCTTCCTCAAAGGTCGCGATGCGCATGTCGAACAGGCTGTCCCGGGCGGACTTGCGACCGGCCACCACCACGTTGCCCTTGTAGAGCTTGAGACGCACCACACCATTCACGGTTGCCTGCGAGGCGTCGATCATTTCCTGAAGCATGGCGCGCTCCGGGCTCCACCAATAGCCGTTATAGATCAGTGAAGCGTAACGCGGCATCAGGTCATCCTTGAGATGCGCGACTTCGCGGTCGAGGGTCAGGGATTCCATGGCACGATGCGCCTTGAGCAGGATGGTGCCGCCCGGCGTCTCGTACGCACCGCGCGACTTCATGCCGACATAGCGGTTCTCGACGATGTCGGCGCGGCCGATGCCGTTTGCACCGCCGACCTTATTGAGTGTGGCCAGCACCGTGGCCGGGCTCATGGCCTTGCCGTTGATGGCGACGACATCGCCCTTCTTGTACGTGAGCTCGATGTAGGTCGGCTTGTTCGGCGCCTTCTGCGGCGACACCGTCCAGCGCCACATGTCCTCTTCCGGCTCGGACCACGGATCTTCCAGCACACCGCCTTCATAGGAAATGTGCAGCAGGTTCGCATCCATCGAGTACGGCGACTTCTTGCCTTTCTTGTACTCGACCGGAATATGATGCTTCGCAGCGTACGCCAGCAGCGTCTCGCGCGAGGTGAGATTCCACTCGCGCCAGGGCGCGATTACTTTCACTTCCGGTTTCAGGGCATAGGCACCGAGCTCGAAGCGCACCTGGTCGTTGCCCTTGCCGGTCGCGCCGTGCGCCACGGCATCGGCCCCGACCTGGTTGGCAATTTCAATCATGCGCTTGGCGATCAGCGGACGCGCGATCGAGGTGCCGAGCAGGTATTCGCCCTCATAGAGGGTATTGGCCCGGAACATCGGGAACACGAAGTCGCGCACGAATTCTTCTTTCAGATCGTCAATGAAGATCTGCTTCACACCCATCTTCTTCGCCTTGGCGCGCGCCGGGGCGAGCTCTTCACCCTGGCCGATGTCGGCGGTAAAGGTCACGACCTCGCAGTCATAGTTCTCTTCCAGCCATTTGAGAATGACCGAGGTATCGAGGCCGCCGGAATATGCCAGAACGACTTTCTTGATCTTTGCCATGATGAGGAACCTATATGGGTATTTACTGCAAAGGCGCGAAGGCGTAATTACTTCTTTCGTGCCGGCATCAGATCGGTGCAGACGCCTTCAAACACCTCGGCCACCATGCCCACCGATTCGCACAGCGTCGGGTGCGGATGGATGGTCCGGCCGATGTCTTCCGGATCGGCACCCATTTCGATGGCCAGCGCTAGCTCGCCGATCAGGTCGCCGGCATGGGTGCCGACAATGCCGGCGCCGATCACGCGGTGGGTCTCTTCGTCGACCAAGATCTTGGTGACACCTTCATCGCGCCCGTTGGCAATGGCACGACCCGACGCAGTCCAGGGAAACCTGGCCTTGCCGACCGTCCGGCCCTGCTTCTTGGCTTCGTCTTCGGTGATTCCGACCCAGGCGATCTCCGGATCGGTATAGGCCACCGACGGGATGACCGTGGCATCGAAGAACGCCTTGTGGCCGGCGGCGGCTTCCGCGGCGACGTGGCCTTCATGAGTCGCCTTGTGGGCTAGCATCGGCTGGCCGACGATGTCGCCGATCGCGAAGATGTGCGGCACGTTGGTACGCATCTGCTTGTCGACCTCGATGAAACCGCGTTCGGTCACCACCACGCCGCCCAACTCGGCACCAATGCGCTTGCCGTTCGGTGCCCGCCCGGTGGCAACCAGGACGTAATCGTAGACTTGGGGCTCGGCTGGCGCCTGCTCGCCCTCGAACCACACTTTTATACCTTCTTTCAGGGCCTCGACCTTGACGGTCTTGGTCTTGAGCATTACCCGGTCGAAGCGGCGGGTATTCAGTTTTTCCCACACCCGCACCAGGTCGCGATCGGCTCCGGGCATGAGGCCGTCCTGCATCTCGACCACGTCGAGGCGTGCCCCCAGCACGGAGTAGACCGTGGCCATTTCCAGCCCGATGATGCCACCGCCGATCACCAGCATCTTGTTCGGCACGGCCTTGAGTTCGAGTGCGCCGGTCGAATCGACGATGCGCGGGTCTTCGGGAATGAATGGTAGTTTCACCGCCTGCGAGCCGGCGGCGATGATCGCCTTGGTAAAGCGCACCACCTTCTTCTCGCCAGTCGGCTGCTGGCCATCACCGGCAGTCAGTGCCACTTCCAGATGATAAGCATCGAGGAACGTGCCGACCCCGCGCACCGCCTCGACCTTACGGCCCTTGGCCATCATGCCAACACCGCCCACCAGCTTGGTGACGACCTTGTCTTTCCATGCCCGCAGCTTGTCGAGATCGAATTGCGGTGCGCCGAAGCGTACACCGTGTTCGGCGAGCTTTTGCGCTTCTTCCGTCACAGCGGCCACGTGCAGCAACGCCTTGGATGGGATACAGCCCACGTTCAGGCACACGCCGCCAAGCGTGGCGTAGCGTTCTACCAGGATTGTCTTCAGACCGAGATCGGCCGCGCGGAACGCCGCCGAATAGCCGCCCGGACCGGCACCGAGCACGAGCAGGTCGCATTCGATATCCACCTTGCCGGTGAAGGTCGAGGCGATGGGCGCAGGGGTGTGAATCGGTTCTGACTGTGTGGACGCAACAGGCGCTTCGGGCTTTGCCGCGGGCGTAGCCGTCGCCGGCTTGGCGGGCGCGGCCTTGGTATCGCTCGCTTCCAGCAGCAACACCACTGTGCCTTCGGCCACCATATCTCCGACCTTTACCTTGACCGCTTGCACGGTGCCGGCGGCGGGTGAAGGCACATCCATGCTCGCCTTCTCGGATTCGAGCGTGACGATCGAATCCTCGGCCTTGATGACATCGCCGGGCTTGACCAGCACATCGATCACCGCGACTTCCTTGAAGTCGCCGATGTCGGGGATTTTTACCTCGATGGTCTGGGTCATGCTGTTCCTTTAATTATTTCTTGGCGGCAACCTGCAAGAAGGCGACGAGATTGGCCAGTTAACGCCTTTTCTTTTTGCCTGCCGCTTTGTTCTTTTTACTGGCCGACCGACTCGTTTTGCCGGCTGGCTTGGATGCTTTGCGCTTCGGCGTCGGCTTCGTCTGGCGCGCGGGAAATTCGCTCCGCAGCGTCTCGTGCATGCCGGCCAGCACCTGCCCCAGGTAGGTGATGAAGCGCGCACCCGCGGCGCCATCGATCACACGGTGATCATAGGAGAGCGACAACGGCAGCATGAGGTGCGGCGCAAACCCCTTGCCGTCCCATTTCGGTTTCGTGTCGGCCTTTGATACGCCGAGAATGGCGACTTCCGGCGCGTTGATGATTGGCGTGAATGCCGTGCCACCGATGCCGCCCAGACTGGAGATGGAGAAACAGCCGCCCTGCATCTCGGCCGGAGACAGTTTTCCGTCGCGCGCCTTCTTGGCCAGCTCACCGGCCTCGCGCGCAATCGCCAACAGCGATTTCTGGTCGGCGTTGCGGATCACCGGCACCACCAAACCGTTCGGTGTGTCGGCGGCAAAACCGATGTGATAGTAGTGCTTGACGATCAGATTCTCGCCATCGAGCGAGCTGTTGAAGGTCGGAAACTGCTTGAGCGCATCCACGCTCGCCTTAATCAGGAAAGCGAGCACCGTTACTTTGATGCCGTTCTGCTCGGCCTCCTGGTTGATCGCGATCCGGAATTGCTCCAGCGCGGTGATGTCGGCATCGTCGAACTGTGTGACATGCGGCATCATCACCCAGTTGCGCGCGAGATTGGCGCCGGAAAGTTTCTGGATGCGCGACAGTGGCTTGGTTTCGAACGAGCCAAACTTCGCGAAGTCCACCTTCGGCCACGGCAACAGATCAAGCGCGCCACCGGCGGCCGGGCGTGCGCCGCTCAGCACCGCCTTCACATAGGCCTGCACGTCTTGCTGCAGTATGCGGCCCTTGGGACCGCTGCCTTTGACCCTGGAGATGTCCACACCCAGTTCGCGCGCGAAGCGGCGCACCGAGGGGGTTGCGTGCGAACGGTGTCCGCCTGCCGACGCCGCGATAAATTCCGCCGGCCCTGGCATCAACACCACCGCGGGCGGAGCGGTCGGCCCTTCCGGGTGGCCAGGCACCGGCGGCGCACCTGCCGGCATGCTGGATGCGCTGCGTACCGCCGGTTCGGGCGCAGCGACAACACTCGGCGCCGCCGCCTTCGCCGCGGCGGCCGGCTTGCTGGCGAGTGTCGCTTTCGCGTCACTCGCCTCAAGGGTTAGCACGACCGTGCCTTCGGCCACCATATCGCCGACCTTCACCTTGACCGCTTGCACGGTGCCGGCGGCGGGTGAAGGCACATCCATGCTCGCCTTCTCGGATTCGAGCGTAACGATCGAGTCTTCGGCCTTAATGACATCGCCGGGTTTGACCAACACCTCGATCACCGCGACCTCCTTGAAGTCGCCGATGTCAGGGATTTTTACCTCGATAAGCTGGGACATTGTGTTCCTTCGAGATCGCTAGGCACGGACAAGCGTCTTCACACCGTCAGTGGATTCGGCTTGTCGACGTCGATTCCATATTTCTGGATGGCCTCGGCCACCTTCGCGGGATCAAGTTTCTCTTCCTCGGCCAGCGCTGCCAGACTGGCGGTGGTGACCCAGTAGCGATCAACCTCGAAGAAGTGGCGCAGCTTCTCACGCGTGTCGGAACGGCCGAAGCCATCGGTACCGAGCACCAGGTAGCGGCGCGACACATAGGGACGGATCTGATCGGCGAAGGCGCGCACGTAGTCGGTCGAGGCAATCACTGGCCCCTCGGTGTTCTCAAGACACTGCTGCACATACGGTTTGCGCGGCTCCGCCGTCGGGTGCAGCAGATTCCAGCGTGCGGTCGCCACACCATCGCGCGCCAGCAGGGTAAAGCTCGGACAGCTCCAGATGTCGGCCTCGATACCCCAATCCTGCTTGAGCAACTCAGCGGCGGCGATCACTTCATTCAGGATCGTGCCCGAACCGAGCAGTTGCACGCGTGGGCCCTTACCAATGCTACCCTGTTTGAACAGGTACATGCCCTTGAGGATGCCGGTCTCCGCGCCCTCCGGCATGGCCGGATGCGCGTAGTTCTCGTTCATCACGGTCAGGTAGTAGTACACGTCCTCCTGCTCGGCGTACATCCGGCGCAGACCGTCGTGCATGATCACCGCGAGTTCGTAGGCGAAGGTCGGATCATAGGAGATGCAGTTAGGAATTTGTGCCGACCACAGGTGCGAGTGACCGTCTTCATGCTGCAAGCCTTCACCGTTCAGCGTGGTACGCCCCGCCGTGCCGCCCAGCAGAAATCCGCGCGAGCGCGAATCGCCTGCCGCCCACCACAGGTCGCCGGTACGCTGCAGGCCGAACATGGAGTAGTAAATGAAGAACGGGATCATCGGCACGCCATGCGTCGAATACGATGTGGCCGCCGCGATCCACGAACACATGGCGCCAGCTTCGTTGATGCCTTCTTGCAGGATCTGGCCGTTCTTGTCTTCCTTGTAGAACATAAGTTGGTCCTTGTCCTGCGGCGTATAGAGCTGACCAACCGACGACCAGATGCCAATCTGGCGGAACAGCCCTTCCATGCCGAAGGTGCGCGACTCATCGGCCACGATCGGCACCACATGTTTACCGATGTTCTTGTCCTTGAGGAGGATGCCGAGCAAACGCACGAACGCCATAGTGGTGGAGAACTCGCGACCCTCGGCCGAGGCCTTCAGCAGCGCATCGAACGCCGCCAGCGGCGGCACCTCGAGCGCGACACTTTGCTTGCGACGCGCCGGCAGGAAGCCGCCGAGCGCCATCCGCCGCTCGTACATATATTTAAACTCGGCCGAATCCTCGTCCGGCTTGATGTATTCGAGCTTCTCAACCTGCTCGTCGGTCAGCGGCAGATGAAAGCGATCGCGGAATGCCTTGAGCGAGGTTGTACCCATCTTCTTCTGCTGATGGGTGATGTTCTGCGCCTCGCCCGACTCGCCCATGCCGTAACCCTTCACGGTCTTGGCCAGGATCACGGTCGGCTGGCCAGGGTGGTTCACTGCCAAATGGAAAGCCGCGTACACCTTGTGCGGATCATGGCCACCGCGATTGAGGCGCCAGATGTCGTCGTCGGACCAACTGGCCACCATCTCCTTCAACTCCGGATACTTGCCGAAGAAGTGTTCGCGCACATAGGCGCCATCACGCGCCTTGAAGGTCTGGTAGTCGCCGTCCACGCATTCATCCATCAACTTACGCAGCAAGCCGAGCCGGTCGCGCGCCAGCAACGGATCCCAGTAACCGCCCCAGATGAGCTTGATGACATTCCAACCGGCGCCGCGGAACGTGGCTTCGAGTTCCTGAATGATTTTGCCATTGCCACGCACCGGTCCGTCCAGGCGTTGCAGGTTGCAGTTCACCACGAAAATCAGATTGTCGAGGTTCTCGCGCGCGGCCATGCCAATGGCACCGAGCGACTCGGGCTCGTCCACCTCACCATCGCCGACGAAGCACCACACCTTGCGGTTCTCGGTATTGGCGATGCCGCGGTCGTGCAGATACTTCATGAAGCGCGCCTGGTAGATGGCCATGATCGGCCCCAGGCCCATGGACACGGTCGGAAACTGCCAGAAGTCCGGCATCAGCCACGGATGCGGATAGGACGACAGACCCTTGCCATCGACCTCGCGCCGGAAGTGATCCATCTGATCTTCGCTCAGACGTCCGAGCATAAAGGCACGCGCATAGATGCCGGGTGAGGAATGCCCCTGCACGTACACCAGATCGCCACCGAAGTTTTCGCTGGGCGCGCGCCAGAAGTGATTGAAGCCAACGTCATAGAGGGTCGCAGCCGAGGCAAAACTCGCGATGTGCCCGCCGAGGTTGGAATCACCCTTGTTGGCACGCAGCACCATGGCCAGCGCATTCCAGCGCACGAACGAGCGGATGCGATCCTCCATGGCATGATCGCCCGAAGAACGCACTTCTTTGTCAGGCGGAATGGTATTGATGTAGGCGGTGTTGGCCGCGTACGGAACATTGATGCCGGCGGCGCGCGCCAATTCAATCTGCTTCTCGATCAGATAATGGGCGCGCTCCGGGCCTTCCTGCTGGATGACAGCCCCGAGGGCGTCGAGCCACTCCTGGGTTTCCTGGGCGTCCACGTCGGTCTGCGGGGGAAGGCTTGGGACGGCGGCCATATTTTCTCTCCTCATCTCGATCCGCCAGAAATGACGGGCCAGACGACAATTTGTCTGAATTAATGTCGAATACTACTGTGGGGCGCGAAAATTCCAGTCGAAAGCCCCATCGCTCAACTGACGCTGTGTGATTGCGGGCTTCTCGACCCCTGATCCAGAAGTGTGGCAAGAACAACAGTCAGGCAGGGCAACCACCCTTGGTCGTTTCTGGTAAATTAGTGAACGCAAGCCTGCAAAAAAATAGCAGTTCTAAGAGAAAGCAAGCTGCATAAAAGTAGCCAGTCTAGGCGGCGTATGATCGGTTTTTTGGGAATTAAGGTCAAGGCGTTGACTTATCAGCAGGATTTCCCACCACAGGCACTCACCGGATAACAACCATGCAACTCGATACCGCCAAAATCTCGCAGGATAGTCGCACGTTAAACACAAAAGACGCCGACTCCGGGTCGCATCTCATTTGTCTGCTGGCTGCTTCCTTTGATATAGCGCGTCTGCCACATGGCACCGCTTTGAAGCAGCGAATCAAGGCCGCACACCACAAACTCGCCGCCGACAACCCATTTCATACCATTCTGCCCAACGCCCAGGGCACCCGAATATCACTACTACTGATCGATCCGGCCCAATCCGCCTTTGAACTACTAACGCAGGCGCGTAAAACCATCGCCAATCAGCGCCACCCGGCCCCCACAGCTCTTAACTTGGCCTGCTTCGGGCTGGATGCGAAACAAGCGGAACGTAGCTGCGAGGCACTGATCGCCGCGGCCCTGGCGGCAGACTTCGCCATGCCGATTTTCAAAAGCAAACGCGAACCGTCGGTACGTCTCACACAAATCCGCATATATGGTCACAAGGCCGCGCACGGCTACGCCCGCACCCTGGCCGAGGCGCGCGGCAACAACCTCGCTCGCTTCCTCACCGCTCTGCCGCCCAATGAGCTCACGCCCGGCAGCTATCGTCTGCGTGTGGTGAAACTCGCACGTGCCTACGGCTGGAAAACCGAGTTTCTGGATAGCCGGAAACTCAAGGCACGCGGCGCCGGCGCATTCCTAGCGGTGGCGCAAGGCAGCCCGGAACCGGATGCCGGCATCCTGCATCTGCGCTATGAGCCGAAGCAGAAATCGAACCAGGGTGCGCTCGCCCTGGTCGGCAAGGGGATCTGTTTCGACACCGGCGGCACCAATCTCAAACCCGCGCGCCACATGCACGGCATGCACGAGGACATGGAAGGCAGCGCCGTGGCACTCGGTACGCTACTCGCGCTCACAGAACTTAAGGTGGACTTCCCGGTGGATTGCTGGCTGGCGCTCGCCCAGAACCACATCGGCCCCAAGGCCTACAAGCAGAACGACGTGGTCAAGGCCGCGAACGGCACGACCATCGAGATCATGCACACCGATGCCGAAGGCCGCATGGTGCTGGCCGACACCCTCACCTTTGCGTCACGCGCCAAGCCGCGCCTTATTATGGACTACGCCACGCTCACCGGCGCGTGCGTGGGTGCCTTGAGCACACGCATGAGCGGCGCCGTGACCAACCGCATGGAATTGGTGCCAACCGTCATCGAAGCCGGCTGGGAAAGTGGCGAGCGGGTGTGGCCGTTTCCGCTGGAAAAGGATTACGACAAGGCGCTCAAGAGTGGCATTGCCGATGTGAAGCAGTGCACGCTGGACAGCGATGCCGACCATATCCTGGCCGCCGCCTTCCTGAAAAAGTTTATCGAGGGCGATGTGCCGTGGGTGCACATCGATTTGTCGGCCGGCAATCACAAGGGCGGCCTGGCGCACATCCCGACCGATATCACCGGCTTCGGGGTACGCTTCACGCTACAGCTGTTGCTGAACCAAAAGGCGATGTAACGGGTCTGACGTCTCAGGGCCGAACCATTCCCGTAGCTTTGGCGTCATCTGGTATTTACTGACTATTCATCACATCCAGCGAGACTACTCCTCATGTTCCGGCGCTCCCTAGCAACGCTCATTAGTGCCTTCTTACTCGTCTCTGCTGGCAACCTCCCGGCCACTGCAGCCGAGAACCCGGCCAAGATTGAAGCGCGCCAGAAGGTCGCCGCGTCGATTCTCGCCGACATCAACCAGGCCACCTGGATCCGCGACGGCAAGAGCAACCATGTGATCTATGTATTCTTCGATCCCAACTGCCCGTACTGCCACAAGGTTTTTGAAATGCTGAGGCCGTCCGTGCAGCGCGGCGAAGTGGAGCTGCGCTGGATCCCGCTTGGCAAGCTCATGGCCACCAGCATCGGCAAGGCCGCGACCTTGCTCGAAGCCAAGGATCCGACCGAGGCGCTCTACCGCAACGAACGCGGCTTCTCGCAAGAAACCGGCAGTTTTGGCGGCGTCGAGGAAGAACCGGCACCGCGCGAGGACACACTGCGCCGCTTGAAAGCAAATCTTGCCCTGCTCAACCGCACCGGATTCGACGCCGTGCCGGCCCTGCTGTTTCGCACCCGGGACGGCAAGACCGATATCATTCGGGGAGCACCACCGGCGGCTTATCTCGACAATCTGGTAAAGGAACTGGAATAACGGCGTTCCACACGGCAGGCCATTCTGGAATGGTCCGCACGCGCGTTGTTCGCGCCATCGGCCTGTCATCTGGACCGTGCATACTCTTTCCGCTGTTTGGGCAAAGCATTGCTTGAAATCTCCTCTGCACTGTCTTAACCTTGGCCGCCGACTGAAGCACTCAAGTATTCAACCAACACCATTAATCGGGAGATCCCATGAAAAATCCACTGGATTCTATTGTCGGAACGATCATCTCCGGCTTCGTCCTCACCGCCATCCTGTATGTGTTCGTCGTCAACTTCCTGCTCAAGGCCTGAGGCCCAGGGCAACAACAGCATCTAATAAGATCGGGAGATTACTATGGAACTGATTATTGACCGCTGGTTTCACATCATGGCCGGCATCACCTGGATTGGCCTGCTTTATTACTTCAACTTCGTGCAGGCGGTCGCCCTGCCCAAGGCCAAGGCCGACAATACCGCCGCCGGCATAACCAAGCATGTCGCGCCGCAGGCACTGCTCTGGTTCCGCTACGCCGCGCTCGTGACTTGGCTGACCGGTGCCTGGTATCTGGAGCGCTCCGGCATCAGCCTCGGTAACGCCTTCCTGCTCAAGGGTACGGCCGCCCCGATCGGCATCGGCGCCTGGCTCGGCACGATCATGCTGTTCAACGTCTGGGTACTGATCTGGCCGAACCAGAAGAAGGTGCTCGGCATCGTGCCAGCCGACGACGCCACCAAGGCCAAGTCGGCACGCGTCGCGTTCCTGGCCTCGCGCACCAACACCATGCTGTCGATCGCCATGCTGTTCTTCATGGTCACCGGCAGCGCGGCGCACGGCCTGCCGCGCCTGTTCTAAGCCATACGTCGGATATCAGGGCCCGGCGGAAACGCCGGGCCCTGATATTTTCCCCGCAATGCTTGCGTTATTTTTCGAAATCACTAGAATTTTTCCCACAAAGATCACGGCGCCCTCAGGCAGGGCGCCTTTGTGTTTTTGGTGACGAGAAAATGCCAACGAACTATCAAATGCCGGTTTTCGCTCCCCTGCCCGTGGCGTTCGCGCACGGCGAAGGTGCCTGGCTCACGGACACGACGGGCCGCAAATATCTCGACGCGCTCGCTGGGGTCGCCGTGTGCGGGCTTGGCCACGCGCACCCCGAAATCACGCAAGCGATCTGCGACCAGGCCGGCAAACTGCTGCATACCTCCAATTGGTACGAGGTGCCGCTGCAGGCCGAACTGGCTGCGCGTCTGTGCAAACGCGCCGGCATGGACAACGCCTTCTTCTGCAACTCCGGCGCCGAGGCGAATGAGGCCGCCATCAAACTCGCGCGCCTCTACGGTCACCAGAAAAAGATTCTCAATCCGACCATCATCGTCACCGACGGCAGCTTTCACGGGCGTACCCTGGCGACGCTCTCAGCCTCCGGCAATCGCAAGATTCAGGCCGGCTTCGAGCCGCTCGTCACCGGCTTCAACCGCGTGCCCTACAACGATCTCGATGCGGTGCGGGTCGTGGCCGAAAACAACCGGGATGTGGTCGCGATACTGGTCGAGCCAATCACCGGCGAGGGTGGCATCCAGATACCAGACGCCGGCTACCTCAAGGGCCTGCGCGCCATCTGCGACGAGCACGGCTGGCTGCTGATGCTGGACGAAATCCAGACCGGCATGTGCCGCACCGGAAAATGGTTCGCCTTCGAACACGAAGGTATCAAACCGGACGTACTGACACTCGCCAAAGGCCTCGGCAACGGCGTGCCGATCGGCGCCTGCCTGGCGCGCGGCGCGGCGGCGCATGTGTTCAAGTCCGGCACGCATGGTTCGACCTTCAGCGGCAACCCGCTGGTCTGTCGTGTCGGTCTCACGGTGCTGAATATTCTGGAGCGCGGCAAATTCGAGAAGCGCGCCGCCGAACTCGGCAAGCGCATCCTGAACGGCCTCAAAAAATCGCTCGACGCTGTTGCCGGCGTGAAGGAAATCCGCGGTCAGGGCCTGATGCTGGCCGTGGAACTCGACCGGCCGTGCAAGGAAATAGTCACGCTCGCACTGGAACGCGGACTGCTGGTGAATGTCACCGCCGACTCGGTGGTACGCCTGCTGCCGCCGCTCATCCTGAGCGACACCGAGGCCGATCAGATCGTGACTGGCGTCAGCGAGTGCGTGCGCGACTTCCTAGCCAGCAGTGAACCGAAGGCTGCACAGGGATGAGCGTGCGCCACTTTCTCACGCTCATGGACTTCAGCCCCGCGGAACTCAAGGGGCTCATCCGGCGTGCCAGCGAGTTGAAAGGTCTGCGCCAACGCGGTGAGCACGTGGCACCCCTCACCGGCAAGACCATGGCGATGATTTTCGAAAAGTCCTCGACCCGCACACGCGTGTCGTTCGAGGCCGGCATGGCGCAACTGGGCGGCGCCAGCCTGTTTCTCTCGCCGCGCGACACGCATCTCGGCCGCGGTGAGCCGGTGGAAGACACGGCGCGCGTCATGTCGCGCATGGTGGATGTGATCGTGATCCGCGCCAACACGCACGCCCTGGTGGAACGCTTTGCCAAACATTCGCGCGTGCCGGTGATCAACGCCCTCACCGATCTTTACCATCCCTGCCAGCTGCTGGCCGATGTCCAGACCTATGTCGAGGCACGCGGCGCCATCGACGGCCGGCGTGTCGCCTGGATCGGCGATGGCAACAACGTCTGCCACTCGTGGATGAATGCCGCGCGCCAGTTTGGATTCAAAATGGTGATCGCCGTGCCCAAGGGCTACGAGCCGGATGCATCATTGCTCAAGGCCTGTGCCGCGCAGGTCACGCTCACGCACGACCCGAAGGAAGCCGCGCGCGCTGCCGACATCGTGGTGACCGACACCTGGGCGAGCATGGGCCAGGAGAGTGAAAAAGCCGAGCGCCTCAAGGCGTTCGCCGGTTACACCGTGGACCCGGCGCTCATGCAACTCGCCAGCAAAGATGCAGTGTTCATGCACTGCCTGCCGGCCTATCGCGGCGTGGAAGTGGCCGCCGAGGTCATCGACGGGCCGCAGAGCGTGGTGTGGGACGAAGCCGAGAACCGCATGCACGCACAGAAGGCCCTGCTCGAGTTCCTGCTGGCCCCGAACCGCTCCGCTTAGCCCGCCCGCCAGGCCGGCGGCAGCGAGTGAATGATCCCCTGCACCACAAACTCAATCGCGATCGCGAGCAACAACATGCCCATCACGCGCATCAGAATGCGCGTGCCGATGACCCCGAGCCGCTCACAAATCGGATGTGCCAACCGGGACACCGGGTAGAGAATCAGCGTGGCAAACAGAATGACCGCCGAGAGCGCGACGTCGCCCTCAGTGTGATGCTGCTGCTGGGAGAGCAGAATCACGGTGGTGATCGCCCCCGGACCGGACAACATCGGGATGGCGCGCGGCACGACAGAGAAGTCTTCCTTCTCCAGGCTTTCCTCGTCTTCGGTACGCGTAGTCTGGATGCGTGACAGGTTGGCGTGCAGCATCGACCAGGCCATGGACGCGTTAATCAGCCCACCGGCGATCTGGAAGCTCGGCAGTTCGACACCGAGGGTGCGGAACAGAACCATGCCGGTCCACTGTGCCGGTCCACTGAATGAGCAGCAGCGTCGCCAGCGCCGTGCCCAGTGTCTTGAGTAGCGCGCTTGCGTGCGGCATCCGGCATGCCGGCGGTGAGGCTCACGTACACCGGCAACACGCTGAACGGCGTGAGAATCGTCAGGAGTGAAATCAGTTCTTTGCCAAGCTGCGGGCGTCCAGGGTCATGCGGCCATTCTCGGGGCTTCGCCGAACCGGTCAAACCGACAGGAACCGGGCAGTCGCTGCGCTTGTCAGAGGGTGGCGCTGGATAGTACCCTCCAACCTAACCCTTAACCTGCTGCCGCTCCCATTCCATGTCCGGTCAATACATCTTCACCATGAACCGCTTGGGCAAGGTCGTTCCGCCCAAGCGCGAGATCCTGCGCGACATTTCGCTGTCGTTTTTCCCCGGCGCCAAGATCGGCGTACTCGGCCTGAACGGTTCGGGAAAATCCACACTGCTGCGCATCATGGCCGGTGTGGATCAGGACTACGTCGGCGAGGCACGCCCGCAGCCGGGCATCAAGATCGGTTTTCTCGCACAGGAGCCGCAGCTCGATGCCAAGAAGGACGTGCGCGGCAATGTCGAAGAAGCCGTGGCCGAGACCAAGGCACTGCTCGATCAGTTCAACGAAATCTCCATGAAGTTCGCCGAGCCGATGGACGATGATGCGATGAACAAGCTCATGGAGAAACAGGCCGCACTGCAGGAGAAAATCGACGCCGCCGGAGCCTGGGAACTGGATCGCAAACTCGAAATCGCCGCCGACGCCCTGCGCCTGCCGCCGTGGGACGCCGACGTCACCAAGCTGTCCGGCGGCGAACGCCGGCGCGTGGCGCTGTGTCAGTTACTGCTGTCCAGCCCGGACATGCTGCTGCTCGACGAACCCACCAACCATTTGGACGCCGAATCGGTCGCCTGGCTGGAACGCTTCCTCAAGGATTTCCCGGGCACCGTGGTGGCCGTGACCCACGACCGCTACTTTCTCGACAACGCCGCCGAGTGGATTCTGGAACTCGACCGCGGCCACGGCATTCCGTGGAAGGGCAACTACTCCTCCTGGCTCGAACAGAAGGAGAAACGCCTGGAGCAGGAAGAGAAACAGGAAACTGCGCGCATGCGCGCCATGAAGCAGGAGCTCGAATGGGTACGCCAGAACCCCAAGGGCCGGCACGCCAAGAGCAAGGCGCGTCTGCAGCGTTATGAGGAAATGGCCGCGCAGGATTTCCAGACGCGCAATGAGACCAAGGAAATCTTTATCCCGGCCGGTCCACGTCTCGGTGACCTGGTGGTCGAAGCGAGCGGCCTGAGCAAGAGCTTCGGCGACCGGCTGCTGATCGACAACCTGTCATTCAATCTGCCGCGCGGCGGTATCGTCGGCATTATCGGCCCGAATGGCGCCGGCAAGACCACGCTGTTCCGCATGATCATCGGCCAGGAGAAGCCGGACGCCGGTGAGATGCGTATCGGCCCGAGCGTGCAGCTGGCCTACGTCGATCAATCGCGCGACGCACTCGACGGCGCCAAGACCGTGTGGCAGGAAATCTCCGGTGGCCAGGACATCATGCTGGTCGGCAAACAGGAAGTGCCGTCACGCGCCTACTGCGGCCGCTTCAACTTCAAGGGCTCGGATCAGCAGAAACTGGTGAAAGACCTGTCTGGTGGTGAACGCAACCGCCTGCATCTGGCCAAACTGCTGAAGAGCGGCGCCAACCTGCTGCTGCTCGACGAACCGACCAACGACCTCGACGTGGACACGCTGCGTGCACTGGAAGACGCGCTGCTCGACTTCTCCGGTTGCGCGGTGGTGATCTCGCACGATCGCTGGTTCCTCGACCGCATCGCCACCCACATCCTCGCCTTTGAGGGTGACAGCAAAGTCGTCTGGTTTGAAGGCAACTTCGCGGACTACGAAGTCGACCGGCACCGCCGCCTCGGCACCGACGCCGACCAGCCGCACCGCATCAAGTATCGAAAGCTGGTGCATTGAAAGAAGCGGCTGAGAAAGTCCATCCATGGCCTTTCTCAGCCGGATTCCGGACGAGCCTCGGCCCCGCGGGCCCGCGGGCCGATGGATGAAGTCAGGGATGAGGTGGATGGGGCTGAAGAGGTAGGCCAGCACTCGGCCGCCATGCCTTAGCGTACCACGGGACTCTTAAGTCATTGGAAGCAAGATAAACCGCATGCGCCTCTCTCTTCAGAGTGCGCGTCCGCTGCCGCCGCCGTTCCATTTTCAATGGTTGAAGAATTTTTCCCCACGCACTGAAGGGTTGTCGGCATTGTGGAAAACCCTCTCCGCGTTCGCTGAAAATTAATCCGAAAGTAACACGGCGTTAACATGGCACAGCCATGCTGTCTCCGATCAGCGCTCGATGGACACGCGCGATACCATCCGCGCTGACAACCACCTTCGAACCCATGGAGATATAGCGATGAATCCGATGTACTTGCGTAAGCTCGCCGCTACTGCGTTGTTGTTAATCGTACCGACCGGTTCGGCATTCGCCGATGACGGTAGCAACACCCCTTCCGACAAGACCCAACAGTTCAGGCATGCGATCGTTGGCGGCCGCGCCAAGAACGTGATTTTGTTCTTGGGAGACGGCATGGGGGATTCGGAGATCACCATCGCCCGCAACTATCATGTCGGTGCCGCCGGACGGCTCGCGCTTGACACACTGCCGCTGACCGGCGCTTACACGACCTACCCCGTGCAAGAAAGCAACCCGTCGCTTCCCGAGTACGTAACCGACTCAGCTGCCAGCGGGACGGGTTGGGCCACCGGGCACAAGACCAGCAATGGTCGCATCTCGACTGTGGCCGGCAGCACCGGGATCGCTCCCTACGCCACCATTCTGGAACTCGCTCACGCCGCCGGCTTCCGGACGGGCGACGTGAGCACCGCCGAGATCACTGACGCCACGCCGGCGGTACTGGCATCGCACGTCAACGCCCGCAGTTGCCAGGGACCCGCGAACATGGGGCCATGCCCCGCCTACAAGAAATCCGCGGGCGGTCCGGGTTCGATCGCCGAACAGTTGGTGGAGCACGGCGTTGATGTTCTGCTTGGCGGTGGCAAACAGCGATTCGATCAGGTCATCGACGGCGGCCCATTCATCGGGAAGTCCGTTATCCAGGAAGCTCAAGCCCTCGGATACACGGTGGTAACCGATGCCGCTGGACTCGCCAGCGTCACGCCCGGCCAACCCGTTCTCGGGCTATTTAATAGCGGCAACATGAGCCTGGAATGGACGGGACAACTTGCGCAGCCATTTCCGGGCAGCGGTCCGCAGCAGTGCACTGAAAACCAACGACCCTCCAAGGAACCCAGTCTGGCAGAGATGACGACCAAAGCGCTTACGCTTTTGGATGCAACTCCAGGTGCGCATGGCCAAGGTCAGGCCCATGGCACGCCGGGTTTCTTTCTTCAGGTCGAAGGCGCTTCGATCGACAAGCAGGATCATGCCGAAAATCCATGTGGGCAGATTGGGGAAACCGTCGCCTTCGATAAGGCGATAGCGGTCGGCCTTGAGTACGCCAAGAAACATCCAGACACTCTGGTCATTGTGACTGCTGATCACGCGCACACCAGCCAGATCATTGAACCGGTCGCGGCAAATCAAACCAACCACCCGGGCGCTTACAGCGTTCTGACCACGGCTGACGGGGCAAACATGACCGTCAACTATGCCACCGAACCGCACGGCACGTCGCAGGATCATACCGGCGCGCAGGTCCGTATTGCCGCGCAGGGTCCACAGGCCGCAAACGTGGTGGGCGTCAGCGATCAGACGGATCTCTTTCACACCATGGCCCGCGCGCTGGGACTCGAATAGCAGCCTCGGTTCGCGACGTTCCCGGCCCCGGCCATTCGCGGTTCAGGTGGTCTGCCGGAGCTACGACGCGGACGGACACGACAGTATTCCCGCGTGCCAGCGGCACGGACAAGGCGGCCCATGGGTCGCCTTGTTTTTTGCTTTTTTGCAGGACGCACTGTTCGGCCCGCCTGACGGACGGTTTGCAGAGTAGTCGCCGACCCGTGTAAGGTGTGCAGGCGCCGACCGTCCAAACAACGGTCGACGACCGACCGGGCTGGGTACGGGAAGCATACTCCTGCCGCCGGTTGCACGGCAGCGCAATCGTTGCGCCCCGACTGAAGATGACGACCTCAAACTTGAATCAAAAAACTATATTTAAATTTAAGGAGACTTACATGAGTACTGCCAAGAAACTTACCGGCCTCATTCTCGCCGCTGCTGCCGCCGCTGCGTTCGCGGGCGCTCCGGCCATTGCCTCGGCCGCCGACGAGGGCAAGGTGCATTGCACCGGCGTGAATGCCTGCAAAGGCAAGAGCGACTGCAAGACCGCCTCAAATTCCTGCAAGGGCCAGAACGCATGCAAGGGCAAGGGCATGAGCGTCATGTCCGAAAAGGATTGCACCGCCAAGGGCGGCAAGATCGAGAAGTAGTCGATCCGTCGCACACAGCTGGGCCTCGTACGAGGCCCGGTTTTTTCTTACCGCACATGAGCGCTTCCATCACTGCCCGCGCCAACCTTGGTTTCGGCCTCGGTCTGCGTGTTGATCATTACGAAACCATCCTGAATTCCGAACCGGCCGTCGACTGGTTCGAAATCATCTCCGAGAATTACCTGGTGCCGGGCGGCAAGCCGCTGCACTATCTCGACCGCATTCGTGAACGCTACCCGCTAGTGATGCACGGTGTGTCGATGTCCATCGGCTCAACCGACCCACTCAATCGCGATTATCTGAAACAGCTCAAGGCACTCGCCGCACGCATCGAGCCAGTCTGGATCTCCGATCACCTGTGCTGGACCGGCGTACACGGCACCAATCTGCACGACCTACTGCCACTGCCCTACACTGAAGAAGCCATTGATCATGTCGCCGCGCGCATCCGCGAAGTGCAGGATTACCTCGGCCGCCAGATGCTGATTGAGAACGTGTCGAGCTACGTGAGCTATGCGCAGTCGCAGCTCAGCGAATGGGATTTCCTGCGCGCCGTGTGCGAGCGCGCCGACTGCCTGCTATTGTTTGACGTCAACAATGTCTACGTGAGCAGCGTCAACCACGGTTTCGATCCACTCGACTACCTCAACGGCATACCGGCCACACGTGTACAGCAGTTTCATCTCGCCGGTCACGAAGATCATGGCCGCTACATCATCGACACCCACGATCACCCGGTGCCCGATCCGGTGTGGGCACTGTATGCCCAGGCGCTGCGGCGTTTCGGACCGGTGTCCACGATGATCGAGCGCGATGACAACATCCCGCCGCTCGATGAGCTAATTGCCGAACTCGATCACGCGCGCCAAATTGCCACACAAGTGGCGAAGGAAGCCACGAAAACGAAGCCGTACTCCGCTATGCTACGTTCGTTCTGACATATGAATACACTGCGCAGCTTGCAAGAGAATTTTCAGGGCTACCTGCTGACGCTCGATGCGCGCATGCACCCGCACGTGCTCGGCAGTGCGCAGGTGAGCGCCGCGGAGCGCCTCACGATTTACGCCAACGCCTATCGCCTGCGTCTGTTGGAGGCACTCGACACGGACTACCCCGGTCTGCACACGTTACTAGGCGATGATGAATTCGACGCCATGGGCAGCGCCTATATTGCTGCCCACCCGTCAACGTATTTTTCGCTCCGCTGGTTCGGCGAACGCATGAGCGAGTTTCTGCGCACTACCGAACCTTACTCACAATATCCGGTGTTCGCTGAAATGGCGGCGTTCGAGTGGGCCATGAGCGACGCCTTTGATGCCGCCGACAGCGCTGTCGCCAGCATTCATGCCATGGCCGCCATCCCACCCGAGGCCTGGCCGGGCCTCACGTTTACGCCGCATGCCTCGTTGCGGCGCCTCGATCTGCGCTGGAATGTACCAACCCTCTGGAAAGCGATCGACGCCGGACAGGAGCCACCGGTACTGGAAGAAAGTGACTACCCGATCGCCTGGCTGGTGTGGCGCCAGGATTTGCTCACCTATTTCCGTTCCCTTAGCGTGGACCAAGCCTGGGCGCTAAGCGCCCTGGAGCGCGGCGAAACCTTCGCCGCCATTTGCGAAGGTCTCACTGAATGGATCGACGCCCAGAACGTCGCGGTGCACGCCGCCGGGCTGCTCAAGCAGTGGCTCACCGATGGCCTGGTCAGCGAGATCCATAGCGCTTAGCTGCGTTCCCTGCAGCGAGCCGCGCTCACACACGTGACCGAACAAGGCGGTGCGTGCAGACCAGCGTCGGCGGGAATACGGTTTTGTCGGTCACTGTGAAGATTGCGCAGATCATCACAGGCTCTGTGCCTGCATCACTCCAGAATCACAAACAGGGCGTGACATGGACTGTGGTCCTGGTGCATTATCATAGGCAACATCACTGTCACAGAGGACAATTCATTGAACAAGAAACTGGCCGCCAGCGCCATCGTCGCCATCACGATATTCGCTCAGACTTCGCCAGCAAGCGCGGTTGATGTCGCTGGTGTCTTCGGCAAGGGGAGCACGCACCTGTCCATCACTGGCGGCAACGGCTATGCGTTCGATGAAACCTACCTCGTCCTCGGTTTGGGCGTGAGCTACTACCTGTTCGACGGATTCGATATCGGCCTGAATTTCGAATCTTGGTCCGGTGCAAGTCCCAGTATGTATACCGTCACACCGTCGGTTCAGTACGTCTTCTTCCAGATTCCGCGGGTGAAGCCCTATGTGAGCGGCTTCCTCCGGCGTTTGTACATCGACGGACTGCCGGATATCGATTCCGCGGGTGGGCGCGCCGGTGTCTACGTTGCCACCGGTCGCAGTGCCTACATCGGTGTCGGCGCGGTTTACGAGTCCTACCTTGATTGCAACAAGGCCATCTATGTTACGTGCAGCAATACCTATCCCGAGGTGAGCTTCACGTTCGCGTTCTAGCCTGTGCGTCCGGTTACACCAACAATAACGGCAAGCTGTGCATTGCTGCTGCTCAGATTCGAAAAGACTGCGATCTGATCCTGATGTCTCCCTATTCGGATCGACGCAATTCGCCACGCAGGACGGTACGCGACTGGGAGTTGGTCATGCCTACGCCACCTCCTGTATTGATCGTCTGCCTGATGACCTGAATCTGCGCCGTGAGGCGGTTGCCTTGCTGCACGGACTCATAGTGCATTGTCGATTGAGTCTGAAACATCCTGCCAGCAGCAATATTTCCTTCTGACTTCACCAGGACACGCGCCTGTACCCGGCTGGGTGCTACCGAAAGAGGAGCGACGTCACCTTTGGCAAAACCGGGACCTGGCAGCAGCCATTCCGCACGCTGTCCGACTGTCGAAAGCTCGACCCGGCGTGGCCCCGTACGTGTCTCGAATTGAAGAACCAATCGCCCGCTTGGAGAAAAGCGAAACGTCACCTCTTCTGAGCGGCCATTCTCGTCGCGCAGAAACCCGCTCCACTGCCTCTATCCATCAAGAAACAGGCAGGCCCGAGTGGACGCCCCAGCCTCGATACACCCTCCCACCACTCTCAATACTGGCTCCTGTGTAGGCACAAAAAACCCCGCGGGCGCGGGGTTGGTGAACAAGGAAGTGTGGGAGCGCTTCACGCCGGAACGGTCTCGGCCTCTTTCTCCTTTTCGGACATGACCGGCTCGCTTGTCCTCGGCGCTGGCTTTGCGGTCTTAGCCTTCTCGATCACTTCGCGGGTGCGCTTCATAGCCTCATCTTCCTCGGAAAGCATCTTCTCTGGATACCAATACCTGTAACACATAATTAGGCCCTCCTTTCTTTGGTTGGAACCCGGGCACTCATCTCGCCTTACATGCATACCGTAGGAAGAATCCGGATGTCGGGCCAATCAGAGTTTTTTATCAACTCGAAACGGCCTACTTTAACCAGCGCGAAGGTATCGTTACCGTACGGAGGGTAGGTGCTCACTCGGTATTTATTTTTATGACTAGGTGGCACGGACTTGGCGGTCGTCCTGGCACAATGAGGCACAATTGATTTGTTCTGGAATCGGTGCTACTTGGCATTGCCGCGCAGTGGCAAGCGAGCGTATCATTATACGTATTCCTCCCTCTCTGTGATTTTGTGTGCAGAGTGGTATTCAGCCATCCGCACAGATCGGAGGACGCTGACTCAGGAGGTGTCTCATGGCGATCGCACACTCCATCGAAACGTTTCTCAAACAACACGCTATTGACTACGAACTCATTAGCCACCCGCGTTCGGTTTCATCCGCGCATACCGCCCAGGCCGCACATGTTCCCGGCGATCAACTGGCGAAGTCGGTTCTTCTGGAAGACGAGGTCGGCTACTTGATGGCGGTCATCCCGTCGACGCATCGCATCGACCTTGGCAAGCTGCATCACCGACTCCGCCGCCGGGTAGGTCTGGCAATCGAGCGCGAAGTAGCCGAACTCTTTGCCGACTGCGATCCCGGCGCGATCCCCGCCATCGGCCCCGCTTACCGCGTCGCGACCATCATCGACGATGCACTGCTCGATGAACCGGACGTGTATTTCGAGGCCGGCGATCACGAGGCCCTGGTGCACGTGAGCGGTCAGGCGTTCGGCTCCATAATGGCCGGTGTGCCACACGCTCCGTTCACGCACCACGTCTAGGCGGTTGGCCGTGGCGCGCCCAATGACAGAGTACTCAGGGAGTCATTAGCGCTGCTGAAGGCAGCCATAAGGAGGTTGTCATGGATATCGATATCGTTGACGTTCTGTTCCATGTTCCCGCCGATCTCCCCGCAATCGATCGCGCCAACATCGAGCAAGACCTGCAGGGCTGCGATGGGGTAGTCTCGGCGCACTTCAGCCCCGGCCACCCGCATATGCTCGAAGTCGCGTACAACCCGCAGACCGTGACCTCGGGAACGTTGCGCGGACATCTGGTTGAGCGCGGTTTGACGGTGGGCATGGCCGGGCTGTAGACCGGTCCGCTGTTATCTCGGCCGCAACAGGCAAATAATCGCGGTCCGAAGAATGGTAGCGGGGGACTAGCCCTTAGTCCCCTCGTTCCTTTTTATTCCCTTCTCCCTTGCATCTCTACACTTTCTTCAAAAAGCAGGTCCCCGTCATAGCCAAGCTGTGCACCGCCCGGCGTGATCCTGCCTAGAGGAAGGACCAGCTCAGCGCCAACGCGACGGCCTTGTAGTCGAGGTTCCCAGCCTTGCCGTAATCGAGCGCGAGCAACGGGCCGAGGTTACCGAATCCTTCGGTTCGCCAGTCGTAACCAAGCCCGAGCAGCGCGCCCCAACCGTTATCCTCCAGCTCACCAGGATTGTTGTTTCAGTAACTGACATACCCCGCGCCACCTTTGACATACCACTCTTTGCGCATCGGCCGCAGGTAGTACTGAGCAATCAGGAACACCTGACTCAGGCCCTCGCCCTTCGAGGGGTCCCACAAGTCGCCGGCCTCGAACGTATAGCCACCCAGCTCCGCTCCGAGCAACAGCTGTTCCGACAGCGCATAACCACCCTTGAAGGCCAGATAGCTCGTCGCGTCCTTGTGTGTTGTTGCATCCATAGAACGCCAGACCTTGCCTGCCCCCAGTTCCACGCCACCCCAGAATCCCCCGGTCGTCGACTCCGCCGCGCCCGCGCGCGGCGATGTCAATGCCAGGACCATTAAAAGAGCAGTTGCGATCGTGGAGTAATTGGAAGACATTGGATTAGCGCTGAAAAGGCCTAATCATAGAAAGTGTCCTAATAGATTTAGGATATCCGTCGGTATGCCAAGCCAAAGCTGCGCACTCATCTACGGATCTGCCAGTGCTCGGCGGAATATGCCGCTCGTGGGGATCTGATTGGAGTGACCAGGGTGCCAAGCTTGTGGTTGCGCGCGTCCAGCTACGCGCGGCGGGCCGCCAGCATGAAACAGGCGAACACGCCCACATAGTGTCGCCCGAATCACGGGGTCCGGTCATGCAAAGAAACCATGCGTTACGGCAAGACCTGAGCCCATCCGTGCATGTGAACCGCTGCGCGCCGGGGCAACTCGGCTTGGGCCTATTGCTCCTGCCGGATTATTGAGTCAATACCCATCGCGCCAGTTCTTTGGCCTCAGCATCGCTGATTTTTACACTGCGCGCCTCGGCGGACGGCATAGCGTTGGGGCCCCAGTGTTCCGCACCGCCCTTTTTAATCTTATCCGCCAGCTTCGCCTCGGCCTTGTCGGTGCCCTTGTACAGTTTCGCAATGGCCTGGAAAGACGGTCCGTTGACCTCCTTGTCTACGGCGTGACACTCGAGACACTTCTTGGACTTGGCAAGATCAGTGCCGGCAATAGCCGGGGTCGCTCCCATCATGACAGTCAGTACGGCGAGCAGCATTGTTTTCATTTCCGTTCTCCTTCCGTCTGGTCGGTTTGAGGGTAGCGTTCGGCCACGCAACCCCAAGCAACAATACATACTCCCTGCCTTCGTCGGAGTCAAACGCTCGAAAACATGCCCGCGACAGCTCAAGCTGGCCCTTGTTTCATTCTTGCGACTTTCTGCCTATTACTCCAGCAGCGTTACCGTCGCCTCAGCCGTCTTCTTGTTAATCTCGATCTGCACTTCGCAATACTCATTCTGTTCGTCAATGGGCGTGGGATCGTCTGCGCAACTACAACCGGCAATAATCCCTGAATAAAAAATGCCGGCCGTTACATGTATAAACCCTTCGTCATCGGCAACACGGATGACCATCACCTTATGCTGGCTATCCGTCACATGGCTGCTGCTTGATAAGCCCTGTTGCAAGGGAAGCTGATCGGCGTCGATTTGTTCGACTTCCGCTTTGAGGGTGCCCTCAAAACCAGGCGTTCCCCAGGCGTTGAGCGTTTTGGTGAGTCGGATCATTAGCTATACCGGGAATTAATGAAGCCTTTCCCTTTCGCTCTAAACCATTTTCAAAGACAGGTCTGAGCACGATCGGAATCACAGGGACTGTCTTGCGATGAAACGAGGCGATGTTGCAAGACCTGAGCCCACGGTAGGCCTTCGACATATATTATGTGTTGCTCTTTCGCTCACAGATTTATGAATATTCTCTGGCGACACCCTAGCGGGCTGTTGCAAGGACCTGCCAGTCAGGCCAGATACTGGGAGCCATGTCACTAACGTTCCGCGCCTCCACCAGCATCATTCAGCAGCCATATCTCGGCTTCGACCACGGTCGAGAAAACCGCCACGGGCAGCGCCCGATTAACCGCCACGGTCTCGGCAAAGTGCATCAAATCACCTTCTGCATTGATATCGACATAGGCGATGGCCTTTAGAAGGCCCCTGGCCTTGTCGCTTGCCTCCGCTGCGATCTCGAACACATCTTGAGTTCCTAAGCGAGGCCCGTCGAGGCGCTCCTCAATCAACACCCTGAAATAACCGCGGTTGGTACACTCACGAATGGCTTCCTCAAGATATTGCTTCACGTTTTCCTTGCTGTTCCAACCAGTAACGATAACGTGCAAATACGTGGGCTTCTCGTGGATCGTTAGTTTGTACGTCATGAACGACTCTCCTGCACGGAATGATATGCCCCCGCGGCATCAGATGTGCCAGATTGATGACACTGCGTCTCAATCAATGGAACGGGAGAGATCGCCATGAATGTTACAACGATCGGAATTGACTTGCTGGTTTTCCATTATGCCTTAGACCGTGCGAAGTTACTGCCATTCACGGGTGCGCTGCCGCCATGCCTGATCGGCAGGATGGCCCGCCAAGGCCCATGCCGCGGGGGCCACGAAGCAGAATGCCGGGATGTCAACTCAGCGACCTTCGCGGCAAGGGCGGCAAAGCCGAGGCGATCTGCCAGGCCTTATCCCGTCCGGACATGCGTTTCGTGCCGGGCCAAAGTGGTGGGCAGAAGGCGAATCATCGGTCTGTGCAGTAGGCAGCGCCCGGGCGACGCTGTGCGCCGCGAAGGACAAGGGGATAGGCTGAACGGATTGACCGGCGTGATGAAGCAGTGCGCTTGATCGCTGGCTAGCCTGAATCCGACGTTTCCAGACCGCTGAAGGTGTTCGCCGTCAGTCGGCATTGCAAACCCAAGACATGCCTCTCGCGTTCAGCTATCTCCCGCTACCGCGTAAAGTCGCTTTCCCGCGTTCTTGGCTTTATACATTGCTTCATCGGCGCGCCCCGCAAGTTCTTCGGCAGTGGAGCCAGAAAACTCAATACCCGGCCGAGGAAACGACTTGGCTACAAAACTCCGGAGGAATGCTTTTATGCAGATTGATCGGTGTTGCGGTGCAAAGTTGATACTAGGCGTCATTTGGGACGTAATAAGAACTTGATGTGAATAAAATCAGGGTGTGAGTATTTTTTATCACATCACGAAATCAACAAGGCGGCGCTTCCACTTTAAGCAGTGCACCCAACTCACCAAGACAGCCTACCTATACAGTGTATGGAGGGCAATTGTTTGAAGTCGCGAGGACCATAAGCAACCCCTGCTTCAGCCGGGCCCGTACCTAAAATGGCCTCACTCAGGCCCCGCTTTCACATTGCTTCAGAAACCGGCCTGCCGCTGCCTTGGGTACCCGGGTAAGCGCCTGCATGAGCGAAAAGGGAATGTGGCGGATGCGATATTGTTCGCGAATGTCGTTCAGCATGCCGAGCCACAGATGCGCAGTCATCTCGGCATCCGCCAGTGCCCGGTGGAACGTGCCGCTCGTGGGAAGCTGATTGAATGTCATGAGGGTAGCCAGCTTGTGGCTGGGTGCATCCGGGTACACCCGCCGCGCCGCCAGCATGGAACAGGCGAACGCGCCCGCATAGCACCGCCGGATACGCTGACACTCGGCATCCAGAAAGCGCTGATCGAAGGCGGCGTTGTGCGCCACCAGGTCATGGTCTGCGATGAAATCGGCAAGCCTGGCCATGACCGTTTTGCAGGGTGGCGCGGCATGCAACATGCGGTTGGTGATGCCGGTATAGTTTTCGATAAACCCGCTGACGCGTATGCCGGGATTCATCAGGGATTGAAAGCGTTCGGTGATCTTGCCCGCTTCCACCCGCACCGCGCCGACTTCGATGGTGCGGTCGCCCCTGTCCGGCGACAGGCCGCTGGTCTCGAAGTCGAGAACAATGACCGTGTCGGCAGATCCGGGCTGGCGTTGCTTCATGGTGCCTCTGTAATGACCCATCGGGAAAGGCGGGCTACCCGCGTGGCTGGAAAGACGGACATCTCATTGCCCTCATTCCTTGGTGCGGGGCACCTGGCACATTTATCTTTTGGATATGACGCTTACACGCAACATCACGTACTTACCGCTCCTTATTGAGGTAAAAAATAATATGCTGGCAGTGGCCGTTGTTTTTGTTTCTGTCATGTCGACCCGCCTGCTCAAGGAGTAGACATATTAGCATTCGTTGATTGTACAAGGGCGAAACGCCATGTACGGTTCCGAAATAAATAAATATGAAATAAGCCCTACACCAAGGAGGCTCCTTGTCCGAATTAAGAATAGACCGGCTCGTGCATCGTAGTGAAGCGCACAGGCTGCCACGCGAATTCTTTTTGTATGCACGCCCCATGCCAGACACGGCCGTGGCGCTGGCTATTGCCGAACCACCGCCTCCCGACCAATCCGATGGGATGGACGCCGTCGATCCGGCGACCCGCCTGGAAGACTGCATCAGCTTGCTAGCAAGGGTAGTTTCCCTGTTGGAGGCCGAACGACGTACGCTCCCCGAAGGTGGCCGCTCCGCCTCTGTGGAGCGCAGCAGCGCGGAGCTGCTTGCCTTGCTCAAGGAAGCGATCCGACACGAGCGCAATATCGTTCCGAATTTTCGTGTACTACAGGCGGAAGTGGGTTCTCTGCGAACCGAACGGGACGAGCTAACTAGGGCGCTGCGGCACACCGAGGCCCTGAGCCTTACCGACGAACTCACTGGCCTGCCCAACCGGCGCGCCTTTGTGCAGCGTCTGGACCAAGAGCTCAGCCGCAGTCAGCGTACCGGCCAGCCTTTGGCCATGGTGCTCCTGGACATCGATAACTTCAAGAAAATCAACGATCGTTACGGCCATTACATCGGTGACATGATCCTGCGCTGTTACGCCCGGAGCATGGTCCGGGAGATCCGGCAACACGACTTGTTGGCCCGCTACGGCGGAGAGGAGTTTGTGCTGCTGTTACCGGAAACCTTGTTGGACGAGGCGCGTAATGCGATGGATAAATTGGGCCGTCGAATCCGGCGTGAACCTCTGGATGCCGGCGGCACACACATTGACCTGCCAACCTTTTCCGCCGGCATCGCCTGTCTGCGTTCCGGTGAATCCGCCACGACCCTGATCAACCGGGCCGATCAGTCCCTTTACCGGGCGAAGCGTCTGGGCCGGAACCGGATCGAAACCGACGAACAGCCCCCGCCGTCATTGGCCCCGTAGCCGCTTCGCCAGTGACTACAAATCGGATCAGACTCCTGACCGATTTTATTCTGAACATTGACTGCGGAGCTACGCTTGCCGCGCCGCGGCGGCGTAACGCCGGATAATCTCTCCGGCCGGTTCGATGGCGTGAATGCCGGCCACGCTCTTGCCCGCCTGCCAGTAGTCGTTGTCGCCGGAGCTATCCAGCGAGGCGCGCTTCAACTGCCACAGGGAGCGCAGCGTGTAGAGCGTGCGCATCAGGTGCTTGGTCTTGCGTCCGCGTAGCAGCCAGCGCGCCAGGAATCCGGCCTTGAGGCCGAGGCGCCGCACCGTGGGTGTGGCGATCACCGCCACCGGCACGCCGGTGATGCGCTCGCTCAGCACGATATCCTGTTCCTGCGCCGCCACGATCGCGCGCTTGTAGGCATCGCTCGCGCCGCACTCACTGGTGGCAATGAAGCGCGTGCCCATTTGCACACCGGCGTAGCCCATGCGCAACGCGGCGACAAACTCCGGCTCGCTGCCGATGCCGCCAGCGCAAATCAACGGCAACTTGTAGCTGGCAAGTGTTGCATAGAGTTCTTGCGCGCTCAGCGTGCCGGCATGCCCACCCGCGCGGTTATTCACGGCGATCAGCCCATCCACGCCGCCGTCGATGCCCTTCTCGGCCCACTTGCGCTCCGTCACATCGTGGTACACCAAACCGCCGGCTGCGTGTACGCGTTTGACGACCCAATCGGGCTTGCCGAGCGAGGTGATGACGAAGCGCACGCCTTCCTCCAGCGCGATGTCCAGCCAACGCACCATCTTTTCGTGATACGACTTCGAAGATTTCTCGATGAGCACGTTCATGCCAATCGGTCTGGACGTGAGGCCACGAATGCGCCGCACACCTTCACGGAAATCATGCCGGTACACATAGGTCAGGGAAATCGGCTGAATAATTCCGATGCCGCCGGCCTCGGACGCAGCGGCCACCAGTTCTGGATTGGTACAGGGATACATCGCGCCGCAAATAATCGGCACCTCGATGCCCACTTGGCGGGTAAAGGCCGTCTCCAGCAATCCGCTCCCGACCGGACTCATACCGGCCCCAGCCGCCAGTAGGCCGTGGTCCGTGCCACCACATCGCCGGCGCGATCACGGATGTCGGCCTGTACCACGTATTCGATGTCCTCGCCCGCTACCTTCGGCATCTCGCAGCGCGTCTCCGCCACCAGCAGACCGCGTGCCTTCTTGAAATACTCGGTGGAGATTTTTATCGCAATGCCGCGCGTGCTGGACGACAGGCCGGTGAGCATGGCCAGCCCGCTGGTCACTTCGCCAAGATTGGCCAGGGCAATAGCGTGAATGGAGTTAAGGTGGTTGCGGACGCGCCGCCTATCGCGCAATTCCACGCGCGCATAGCCGGGCCGCAGTTCACGGATGCGCGGCGAGATGCTTCCGGTGTAGGGGACCATCCGCCCAAGGATGCGACTGAACAGCCAACGACCGCCGGGCCAAGGCGCCAGTCGTTGCCAGAGCCGCAATATCTTCGCACCCGGCGAGGCCTGGGCGGCGGCCATTAGCGAGTTACCAGCAGGTCCATGACGTGACTATATAGGTGTTTTACCGTACCGGCACGCTTCGGCCGCCCGCTCCGGGAGTGTCAGTGGCGGCCGCCACCGCCATGCGCAGGCGCGAGGCAAAGGCCGATGTCTTGACCAGTCAGTTTTTCCTTTGCCCCGAGAATTTCATCGTCCCCGTATCGTACTTGAGATCGATGTAGAGATCGCCGTCCCGGAAGAAATGGATCGCACCGGCGGTAAGGTTGCGGACAAACTCATCCTCGAGCGAACCCGGCTCGCAGGCGGCCATGGTCGAATTGGTGATGGTGATCGACAGCCGCTTGCCGTCCACGCTGTACGTCCCGCCTTTCTGATTGCAGTCGGCCCTTACATTGATCTGGCCACCATCCTGAAACTGGACCGTGTAATTCGCCGGCTTCGTGGGGACCACACGCTTGTCATTGCTGTATTGCGTCTGTACCCACTGCCAGACTGTGCCGGTGATCGGCGCTGGCCCCGCTGGCGCGCCGTCGCTAACCGGCACCAGCCGGTTGTCCTGGATCGCATAACGTTTCTGCGCTTCCTGCGTTGGGCAGCACTGCGGGTCCTTGGGGCCATGCGTGGTCATGGCGACAACGACAACATTGTTCTCGATGGCCACGTTACGCACCTTCACCCGGTCGCCCAGCAGCACGGTATCGGTATTCACCCAAGCGTCCGCCTGCCGGGAAAGCAGGGCCAACTCATAGAAACTGCCGCTGCCGCCCATCGACGTGACCAGCACGACCGCCCCGGTCTGTCTGCCCGCGAGCGTGGCGAACGCCCTCTGGTCGGTGAGACGCAGCGTGATTTGTCCGGCCGAGCCCGGCGCGGCCGGGGCGTGGTATTCACCGCGCGTCAGCGTCACCGGCCCTGAGGTATACACGTTCGAGCGCACGGTCAGCGTTTCCAGATCGATCGCCGAGCTGTCCCCCTGCTTCGTCGCGAAGTGGGCGAGAACTTCAGCGCCGTCGACCAGCAGCAACTCGCCAGCGTCGATTTTCCAGCCGCGGGTCCGGGACAGCGCCTCGAGGTATTTTGTCTCCACCGTTGTGTCCATCTCCGCACAGGCCATGCGGGTGGCGCCGAACGGGCCGAACTTGAGCGTTGCGCCGGCGAGTTCGCAGCTGCCGAAGAAATTGTTGCAGCCGGCGAATCCGCTGGCTTTCTTCTGACTGGGATCAAGCAGGAGCGACGGCTGCCGGTTGCCCGGCAGCGTCGGCGCTGCAGCATCGCCCAGCTTCAGCAAACGCCATTCGACACCCTCCGGCCCAGCGGGCGCGGCCAACGCCTCGCCGTTCAGCGCCACCATGAACACACAAACAAGAATCGCATACAACGGGATGTGCAGCGGAAGCCGTGCCCATTGCCGAGGCCCCGTCATGACGTCCTCCTGATACTGCTCGCAAGAGCGTCAGCTGCCTGGACGAGTGTCGCTGTGAGCACCAGCGCACCAGCGAGTGTGGCGGTGATGAGGTTCCGTGTGCATATGGACTTCATTGTCGTCCCCTTTTTCTAGCTCGCTCTTCCGTAGGCACCTCGTCATTCGGTGCTTACCCTACCGGCACGCTCGGCCAGCGACGCCAGTGCACGACCGATGACATGGACTGATCTGTACAGCCTGTCACCATCACTGGGCAGCATCGTTACCGGACACCTTCACGCCACGTTCAGTCGCGGCCTGCGTGCGCAGTCCAGCCAGCGCCTGCTCCAGCACGGCGGAGTCGCTCTCTCGCGGAAAGACCATGTAGACAGGAATCTGGAACTGCGGACTGTCGGGCACCTGAAACAACCTGCCAACCTGGATCAGCGGCCTGGCCATGCGTATGGGCAGGAAACAGGAGCCGCCGTTCGTCAAAATAAGCTGTACGCCCAGCCAGCCGATGTTCACGACCTGTGCCGTACGTTCCAGGTCCGGATAACTGTTGGTGTGCTGCGCATGGAATGCGGGGCCCCAGTCGACATAAATGTAATCCTGATCCGGCCAGGGTTTCGCGGGATCGGTGGTCAGCAACACCAAGGTTTCATCGAACAGGTGCTCGACCTGCAGTCCAGGGCTGTGCTGCGGCGTGTACATCAAACCGATATCCAGCGTGCCCTCGATCAGGCGGCGCATCAGGTCTTCCTCGAAGCCGATCTCGCTGCTGATGGAAACATCCGGCGCGGTCGCACGCATATTGCCCACCCATTGCGGCAAAAAACCTTCCCACAGCGCGATCCGCGCGCCCACCGTGATGCTGGCACGAAAGCGGCTGGGCAGGCCGACATCGTGGCGTGCCTGTTCCAGGGTCAGCACCAAGGATTTGGCATGACGCATAAAGCGCCGGCCGGCCGGTGTCAGCGCGGCACCGGACCGGTTGCGGACAAACAATTTGGTCCCGAGGTCGGTCTCCAGGCTGTGGATGCGGGCGCTGACCGTGGATTGGGTGACATGCAGACGGGTGGCGGCCTCGAGGAAACTGCCATTGGCCGCCACGGCGAGGAAGGTACGAACCTGATCAATATCCATCATTTTTAATATCGGATATATCGATATTAAAGTCCAATAAATATCGTTTGTGTTTTATTAATGTCGGCTTATATTCTCCTTAACGACGCGTTTTGGACGAATTCACGATGCTGAATTCCACGGCCCAGACCTATTAAGTTAAGGCGTCCGCGCGAGAAACAGGACATGACAGGCTCAATTGCAACAGGAGATTGATTATGACACTCGAAATCAATGGTACAGCGATAGCAACTGACGACCAGGGGTTCCTGATGGATCCCGAGGCTTGGGACAACAACGTGGCCGAGGTGCTGGCGCGCAAGGAAGGCTTGCAGCTCGGCGACGAACACCGAAAGGTGCTGGATTTCATCCGCAATTATTACAACGAACACCACATCGCGGTCGACGCGCGGTTTGTGATCAAGTATCTCGCCGTAGAACTCGGCTACCACGACAAGGCGAGACAACGTTTGTACGAGTTGTTTCCCTATGGCTATATGCAGCAAGTGTGCAAGATTGCCGGCATGCGGCGACCGAGGGCATGGAGTACGGGTTGATGTATTCATTGGGCTTCCAGCAGCCGCTGGACGTTAAGCTGGCGCCGCGTTTCCGAGAAATGGTGACAGATCGATTATTTCAGTCACCTATTCTCCGTTATTTATGGTTTTCTGATCGCTCCCCTCCGGTGGTGGGGGGCGAAATTAACGTAAGACCCATTGTACGCACCGGCGAACGCGCCCCCTGCGCTACACCGCGAAACCGGAATCTAGCGTTCCGATTTCAGGTCAGCGAGTAGCCTCTGGAAGGCGGGCGCCTCGCGCAGGAGCCGGCCGGCAACATCGCGCAGCTGGTCAACCTGCTCCTTGGGCAGCGTCAGGCTGGTCTTCACCCGCTTGAAATAGAGGCGCTCGGCTGGATCCTTGAGGCTGTCGAAGGTGACCTGCGCAAGGTACGCGCGCCGCGCCGGGCCCCGGGCCGGAGCTTCAGCCTGCCAGGCGGCCAGTTTCTCGCGCACCTGCTCCACCGCGTCCAGGGATATCCGGTCGACCGGGATCGACCACATCTGATCCGTCAATATGTCGGTGTCCGGCGGCGCCGGGGAACGGTCCCAGTCCACCTCGGGGAAGCGCAGCGCGTTCACGACGATGACCACCACCTTGCGGGCCCGGCGGAGCGCCGGCAGCACCGTCTCGTCCGGGTCGACCTTCAGAAGCTCGAAGGCCCTGAGCACCTCGGTCAGGCCGAGATTTTCAGAGAGACCGCCATCGAAGAGATGAACGTACGGGCGGGCCGGATCCTGGTAGGACTGGAGCGCGCGGGCGCGGAGCAGCGCGCGGCCTGGCGTCTCGGACTGGCCGACGGCGGCCTCGGCAGCGGCCTGCCAGGCCGGCGCCTTCCTGCCACAGGTCCCGCCGCGGTTCTCCAGGGTGATGGGTGTGAGCAGCGGCGGCAGCGCCGTCGAGGTGGCAATGGCCCGTCCCAGCGTCACCTGCGAGAGATCGCCGCAGATAGCGTCGAAGTAGTCCTGCGTAAAGCTGAAGCGGGCGCCGGTGGTGACATCGGTGCCGTTGATGATCACGAAGGGCCCGTTGGCCCGCTTCAGATCGGCGAAGGTGGCATGGTCGAACACCGTCTCGTCGTAGAGTTCGGCGAAGAGGTCCGATTTTCCAAAGGTCCCGGAGGGAAGCCGGAACCAGTTGGTCGGGGTCACGATACGCAGCGCCAGCTCACGTTCGAGGTTGCGCGACAGCACCTTCGCCTCGAACTCCTCGAACGTCTTATCACCGCGCAGGGCGTAGTAGGTGGCGGGCAGCGTGCCTCCCGACACCGCCGAGATCACGTCCACCTCGTCGAGGAGGCGGCGTTTCGCGCCGTTCACCATCACTTCGGTGCGGCGCAGCTCTTCCAGGACGCCGTAGCCCAGCGCCGCGGCACGCGTGCCGCCACCGGAAATGGCGACGACCACCAGCAGGTCGTCGGACTGGCCGGGGCGGACCACCTCGGCGAGGCGGTAGCCGGGCGCGCCGGCCTGCTCCAGCCGCGGTGTGGCGGGCCAGTGGGCACAGCCGCCTGCGAACACGCCGACTGCCGCCAGCAGGGTGGAAGTGCAAACTGAAGCGAAGATTGAGTTGAGTTTCATAGTCTTTCCCCTTATTCAATGAGATGATCTTTCAGAACACGGCGCATGACGAGGCGGAGCACAGGGCAGCGCTCACACCGCACGCACCTGGAACAGGTGGCATTGCCACGGTCCCAGATCGACATACAGACCGGCATCCCGCATCTCGTCCCCGCCTCGGTCGTAGGTTTGCCCTGACAGCACATCGTTGAGACGCCACGGCTTTCCTCTCAGCGCATCCCATGGCACCTGGACACGCGCCTGGGCGGCCTCCTGCCGGAAATTGATGACGATGAGGTAACGCTCATCGTCCTTGACCCAGCACCAGGCGAGAATATTCAGGTAACTGTGGTTGTCGAGCCAACCGCTGCGTTCACACAGGCGCCATTCACCGTTGCGAAAGACCTCGCGATTGACCGCATGCAGCAGACGTCCATAGAAGGCCGCGAGGTCCTCATCGACCGGCTCTGCCGGGCGACGGCCGAGAAAGACCGGCAACCGCACCTTCCTGCCCTCGAACTGCCCCTCGTGCAGCAGCTTAGATCCGGTGAGCGTGAGTATCGCCACGGCGGCCGCGCGCCCTTTTGCAGAAGGAAAAGTGGCAGCCGCCCTGGGCTCATCATGGTTCTCGATGAACCGCACCATTCCCTGCTGGTAAGAAGAATCTGCCAGCAGGTGCAGACGCACGCTCTCGGCGTCGCCGTGCTCCATCCGATCATAGAGTTTCTTGTCGTAGCAGTAGTCGAAACCCTGCTGTTGCAGCTCCCACTCCAAGTCCCAGTAGGCCTCGGCCACGAAGCGGAAGTCCGGGTGCGTGCTCTTTACCGCCGGGATGATCCGCGACCAGTAGTCGGCGTCGGGTCGCGCCCCGGCGCGCGCGCCCCAGGTGCGCGCAAAGATGCTGTTGAGCAACAGCATCGCCATGTCACAGCGCACGCCGTCGCACTGCGCGGCAATACTGGTGAGCGTCTCGGTCACCGCGGCGCGCAGGCCGGTGTTGAATGCATTCAGCTGGAGCACGTCCTGCCAGGCGGGAAAGTACGGGTCGCGACCGCAGGCGAACACCTTGCCGGCATGCGCCACGAATGACTGCGGGTCACGCGCCAGGTCGTCGCTGCTGCCCTGAATGAAATATTCCGGATGATCGCTCAGCCACGGGTGATCGGGCGCGACATGATTCGGCACGAAATCGAGAATCAGGCGCAGCCCGCGGTCGGCAAGCCGACGCCGCGCCACAGCCAACGCCTCGGCGCCACCCAGATGCGCATCAACAACGTAGCGGCGCACACAATAGGGCGAGCCGACATTGTCCTGCGCCACAAAGTCCGGGAGGGCTCGCCGAAAATCCGCAAGCAGCCCCGGGTTGCGCATGGAGATCTCGATTCCGGCCGGGCTGCGCTCCCAGACACCCATGAACCATACGGCGTCAAAGCCAAGCGCGGCGATGGCATCCCACTCCTGCTTCGGAACCGTGGCGAGATTCACCGGCGTCAGGTATTTCCGGCTCAAGTCACCCAGCCACACCCAGGTGTTGATCTCATAAATGACAGGATGCCTGGGCCATGGAATCATTTCGCTATCCGGCCTCGTTGCACAGCATGCCGTTATTTCTTTGGTGGAAAATGCGCAAGCATCGCCGCGATCACTTCATTGATCTGCCGCTGCTTCTCCTCCGGCGAGGCAGTTGGATTTACCGCGACCACGGCAGTTGCCCGCCAGACGAGCGACTTGGTCTTCGCATCCACGAAATCCAGAATGAGTGTTCCCTCCTTCTTTTCGCGGGGCTGGCTTTTTCCGCCGCCAACGGAAACCGAACCCGCCCTGCCCACGGGAATGCCGACGGACATGCCAACCGCGGTGGAGCCGCCATAGGTGGTCTTGCCGGAAAGCTCCATGCCTATGAGAAAATCGGGATTGCCCGCGGCCATCTTGCGTCCCTTTGCCTGGAGCTGGACATCTACCGTGTTCCTGATCTTCTTGATCAGCAGTTCATCCCCGGCAGCATTGCCGGTGGCCGGCATCCAGTCAAAGGTCTTCAAGGCAGCGAAATCCGCTGCTGTGTCATAGTCGGAAGTCACCGCAAGCGGCGTGGCGCATCCGGCCATGGCAATACCGAGTACGAGTACCAGTATTGTGTTCTTCAGAATCATTCGTCCTTTCTCCTTGTGAGTGTAAATTTGGATCAACGGGGATGTCAGCCCCTCAACCCGATATCACAATTGTGTATGACCGGATGCTTGAGCCAGGCGCTCACTTCTTTGCCTCGGCGGCCACCGCTTTGCCCTGCACGAACGCGGTTTCTTTGCCTCCCTCCAGGGCCCGCTTCGAATCCAACAAACCGTAAAGCTGGATGAGTTTGGCCACCAGCCCGGTCCAGCCGGTCTGATGGCTGGCACCAAGTCCGGCGCCGTTGTCGCCGTGGAAGTATTCGTAAAAGAGGATGTGGTCACGCCAGTGTGGGTCGGTCTGAAACTTCTCGGTACCGCCGTACACCGGACGTTTGCCCTGTGCATCGCGCAGGAAGATCCGGGTGAGCCGATCGGAGATCTCCTTGCTCACCTCGAACAGGTTCATCATCTTCCCTGATCCCGTGGGGCATTCGATCTTGAAGTTGTCGCCGTAGTACAGGTAGAAATTCAGCAGCGCGCGAATAATCATCACGTTCACCGGCATCCACACCGGGCCGCGCCAGTTGGAGTTGCCGCCGAACATTCCGGTGTTCGACTCACCCGGCAGGTAATCCACCCGGTACTCCTGGCCTTGCACGTGGAAGACGAACGGGTGCTGCTCGTGGAACTTGGAAAGCGAGCGGATGCCGTAGGGGCTGAGAAACTCGTTCTCGTCGAGCATCTTCGAGAGGATTCGGCGCAGCCGCTCCGAGTTGACCATGGCCATGATCCCCCGATCTGCCACCCCGTAATAACCCGGACCCGTGGGATGGATGGTTTTCAGCAGTTCGGGCATTCGGCGCCAGCGTTCCGAGATCTGGGCCATCGCCCCCGGAATGCGCTCGCGCTGCCACTTTTCGATCACCGTCGTGGCGCATAGCGGCAGGAGCCCGACCATAGAGCGCACCTTGAGCCGCGTGGCGCTGCCGTCCGGGAGCTGCAGCAGGTCGTAGTAGAAGCCGTCCTCCTCGTCCCACATGCCGTCCTGCCCCGGGCGATTCATGGCCGCAGCGATATAGTAAAAGTGCTCCGCGAACTTGACGACCATGTCCTCGTAGGTGCGGTCGTGGGCAGCGAGTTCCACCGCGAGCTCAGCCATGTTCTGGCTGAACAGCGCCATCCAGGCGGTGCCGTCCGCCTGCTCCAGGTGGCCGCCGGTGGGCAGCGGGGCGCTGCGGTCGAACACGCCGATGTTGTCGAGGCCGAGGAAGCCACCCTCGAACACGTTCTTGCCGAAGCGGTCCTTGCGGTTCACCCACCAGGTGAAGTTCAGCAGCAGCTTGTTGAACGCCGACTTGAGAAATTCCACATCCGTCTCATTGCGCAGGGCCTGCTCGGTGCGGTGCAGGAATAACGTCGCAAAGGCATGGACTGGCGGGTTCACGTCGCTGAAGTTCCACTCGTACGCGGGCATCTGGCCGCTGGGGTGCAGGTAAAGGCCGCGCAGCATCAGTCCCATCTGCTCCTTGGCAAAGTCGGAATCCACGATCGAAAGCGGCAGTGTGTGAAACGCCAGGTCCCAGGCCGCGTACCAGGGGTACTCCCACTTGTCGGGCATGGAGATGATGTCTTCGTTCAGCATGTGGAACCACTCCGAGTTCCGAGAGTTACGATACCCGGTATGCAGTGGGTTGGAGTTGTGCTCTTCCAGCCAACTGTCGCCGTCGAAGAAGAAGAACTGCTTGCTCCAGAGCATGCCGGCGATGGCCTGGCGCATCGCGTTGGCTGCGTCCGGCGAGACCGAGGGCGGAGTCACCGAGCGATAGAACTCGTCCGCCTCCTGCAAGCGTGCCGCCAGGGTCGCGTCAAACGCCGGCCCGAAGGGCACGGCGGCGCCTTGGGTGGGTGTGCTTGGCGCGGCCGATCCGCGCGCGGTCAGGCGCAGCCGCACGGTTACCGACTGGCCTGGGGCAATTGTCATCCGGTAGTGCGCCGCAACCTTGGTGCCCTGCTTTTCGGGGTTCACCGCCGCCTGATCGCCCTGCACCACGCAGTTGTTGATGCCGTCCTTGACATAGCGACCGGCATTCGGCTGACCGGGAAAGAGCCGGTCGTTGTTCGTGGTGTTATCGGTGAACAGCAGCGGCACCTCGCCTTCACAAGACAGGATGAATTCACCCAGCAGTCGATGCGTGGCCGCGACCGCACTCGTGCCCGCCGCGGTCTTGATCTGCTTGAGGTTGGGTGGCTCGGGGGCGCGGTTGGATTCGGCGATCCACGTCGCCCAGTCGTTGCGGAACCACAGCGTCGGCAGGAGATGCAGCTCGGCCACTTCCGGCCCACGATTGTGAGCCGTGATCTTCACCAGGATATCTTCCGGACCGGCCTTGGCATACTCCACGAAGACGTCGAAGTAGCGGTTGTCATTGAAGACACCGGTATCGAGGAGTTCATACTCCATCTCGTTGCGCGTCCGCTGTTTATTCGTTCTTACGAGATCTTCGTAGGGATAGGCCGCCTGCGGATACTTGTAGAGGTACTTCATGTACGAGTGGGTCGGTGTGCTGTCGAGATAGAAGTAGTATTCCTTCACGTCCTCGCCATGGTTGCCTTCGCTGTTGGTGAGGCCGAAGAGACGTTCCTTGAGAATAGGGTCCTTCCCGTTCCACAGGGCCAGCGCGAAGCAGAGGCGCTGCTTGTCATCGGAAATACCGGCAATGCCGTCCTCGCCCCAGCGGTAGGCGCGCGAGCGGGCATGATCGTGGGTGAAGAAATTCCAGGCATCGCCGCCTTCGCTGTAGTCCTCGCGCACCGTTCCCCATTGGCGCTCGGACAGATACGGCCCCCACTTCTTCCAGGAGACCTTCTGCTCCCGGCCCTCTTCAAGTCGGATATGTTCGGCTGACATACGGCACCTCCTTAAAATGTTCGCCGGCCACTCATCGTCGGACCCTAGCAGGGCGATCCGGCAACGATAGGAGCAAGCGGTTCCAGATTAAGACTAAAGCCCTGTCTTCAAAAATAGATCGGCAAGATTTCCCTACTTCTCGCCTTGCAGGCGTTTCATGCCTTCGACAACAGGATGCCACCCAGCCACGAGCGTGACCATGAACACGTCCATGCGCAGGTCGGTGGGGGCATTGTCGTTCACGGTCGACTTGTAGCCGAAGGTGAGGTTCAGGTTGTCGTTGATCTGGTACCCGAACGTGAGACCGACGCCGAAGTTGTCGAGCTTTTCTCCCGGGACGCCGTTGATGCTCGATTGGCCGCCCTTGTACCAGGTGGCATCGAGCGACCCCCAGATGTGTTCGGTGAAGTCACGCGTCAAGTGTGCGTCCAGCTGGAACATGGGATCGGTCTCCAACGTCTGCCCGACAAAATTATCATTGGTTCCGAACAGCCAAACGGCGGGCAGGAATTCCAGAGTCGTGCGTCGGCCCGGTACCCACGGGCCGAGCTGCCAGATGATGGGTGCGCCCAGGCGCCCATACCAGCGGTTCTGCCCGAGATTCAGGGGCTGGCTGCTGTCGTAGTCGCCGATCGGCAGCGCCAGGTCGGCGAGCAGGTCGACCGAGAATCCCGGCTCATAGCGCAGGGAGTCGGGAATGGTCTTTTGTGCCCGCGGGCCGAGGACGTTGAAGTCGAACTCGAGCATCGGGTCGCCGAACCCGTTGGTCGCTTGCATGAACGTGTTGCCGCGCACCGTGACCTCGCCCGCGATCCGTCCCATCGGCAGGATAATCGCCGCCATGGCCGAGCGATCGAACAAAGTAAAGGTGTGTGCAAAACCGGCCAGGGCCATGGTCGCGTCCAAGTTCGCTCCCGGCGTCACGGTATGAGCAGGATCGAACGGGTTGGTGTTGCCGCTCACCGACTCATAGATGAGCGGCACCGCATCCGCATCCGACAACGTCTTCCAATAGAAGCGTGCCGGGACCTGGGCCAGTGCCGGCGGCGTGCACAGCACACCCATGGCAAGCATCGCTGTGACGATCAACCACAACCCGGCACGCGGATTTTTCGGACCATTGTCACTCTTCATGATATCTCCCACCTTTCTGATCAATTCCCGGGATCGGCAGTGCTCAAGGCTTGGGATCAGCCATCATGTCCTTGGGCGGTACAAACTGGCGCTTGTAAGTGAGAGGCGGGTAACCCGGTTGAACCGGGAAGCGCTCGGGCATCGGTTTCACAAGCCCCTCGAACGGTGAGCGGTCGGGCAGGATCACGTTGTTTGCTCGGACGTAGTTCTCCCACAGCGCCACCATCGCTTTCACTTTGTCGGGGTGCTTCGCGGCAAGGTCCGTGCGCTCGGCGGGATCGGTGGCCAGGTCGAATAACTCCCAGTCGCCCTTGCCGAACGGTTTGTATTGCCACCGAAGCTTCCACTCTCCCTGCCGCACCGCGCGGTTGCCGAAGAGTTCCCAGGCGAGATAGTCCTGCTCCGTCCGTGGCGACTCCGCCTGGCCCGCCAGCACCCGGCTCCAGGACTTGCCGATGAGCGCGGGCAACTCGCGCCCATCGTGGGTCTTCGGATAGCTGGCGCTGGCGACTTCGAGCAGCGTCGGCATGAGGTCGGCCACATGCATGAGCCCGTGGTTGATACTCCCCTTGGGTCGCTTGACGGCCGGACCGCTGACGATGAGCGCATTGCGGGTACCGCCTTCCGCGAGCCAGCCCTTGTACTGACCGAAGGGCGTCATCGACACTTGCGCCCACATCGGGCCGTAGGCGACGTACGAACCCGGATCGCCCCACGCGTTGGGATCGGTCTGTGACCAGTTGTTCGCCGCGAACAGGAAGTCGCGCGTGCCGGGCGTGCCCGCGATCTGGGCGAAGAGGTCGGTTCCCTCGGCACCGTTGTCGCCGAACACAATGAAGATCGTGTTCTCGTACTCGCCGATTTTCTTGAGGTGGTCGATGAGCCGGCCGACGTGGAAATCCATGTTCTCCACCATGCCGGCGTAGAGCTCCATTTTCTTGCCGAGGATGGCCCGGGTCGCCGGAGCGAGCAAGATAGGGTCAGGCACAAACCACATGCGCTCGGCGAGCGGCGTGCCCGCGGGCAGGATGCCGAGTTCGATTTGTCGCTGCAGTCGCGCCTGCCGCAGCGCGTCCCAACCCTTGTCGTACTCGCCGACGTGCCGGCTGCGCCATTCCCGCGGCAGGTGGTAGGGATCATGCGGCGCCTGGTGAGAGACATAGGCGAAGAATGGTTTGCCGTCGCCATGATTGGCGTCGATGTATCCGATCAGCTTGTCGGTGTAGGTCTTGGTCGCGTAGTAGTCCTTGGGAAGTCGCGTCAGATAGCGTCCGTCCTCGGTGAAGACCGAGCGCGGCGACGCGCCGGTGAAATTCGTCATGTCCCAGTAACTGCCCGCCCCATCGAGCAGCGAGAAGTCACGCTCAAATCCGCGCGCGGCCGGGATCTGGTCCGGCGCCTTGCCCATATGCCACTTGCCGACCATGTAGGTGTGATAGCCGGCATCCTTGAGCAGCTGCGGCAGCGTGACCACACGGTTGTTGAGATAGCCTTCGTAGCCGGGCACGCCACGCTGGTTGGGTGCAGTCCACTCGTCCATGTTGCCCAGGCCGTTCCGGTGGGTATCGACGCCGGACAGCAGCATGGATCGCGTGGGCGAACAGCTTGCGTGCGTGTAGAAGTCTGTGAAGCGCACACCGTCGCGCGCCAGCGAGTCGAGGTTCGGCGTCTTGATCTCGCCGCCGAACGAACCCATGTCGGCGAACCCAAGGTCATCGCCGAGGATGATGACGATGTTCGGCCGGCGGGGTGCGTCGGCGGTGGCGCCGATGGCGGGCGCGGCGAGCGCCGCGACCATCCCGAGGATGCCCAGCGTCCTCAGCAACCGGCTAAGATTGCCCAATCTCCTGACCATGACGCGCATCGCGTGCTGCAGTACAGTCTCCATTGCCCACTCCCTTGCCCGTCGGCTCATCAAAACTCTACTTCGATTCCCCGCGCCTTTGCCACTTCGTAGATCGAGTCGAAGCTCTTCGCCGAATCCCAAGGCTTGTCCTCCAGTTCACTGCGGAATTCCCGGTAGGCCCGCTCGACATTCAGATAGATGCGTGCCGGGGCGCGCCACGCGCCGTACGGTCCGAAATCGATCCGCTTGGAAGCCTCCAGGGAGGTCAGCCCTTGCTCGAAGCAGCGCTTGGATTCGTCACGCAGGTATTCGAGGTACGCCTTCATCTCTTTTACCCCTTCGATCCCGCACACCGGTCCGTGTCCGGGGACGATGACTTTCGGCTTGAGCGAGATAATGAGATCGAGAATCTTGAGCCATTTCGCGTAGGTGCCAGTCCAGCCCATGGGGGTGCACAGGCGGAAGAGCACGTCGCCGGCGAACACCACGCCTTCCTTGGGCACGTGAGTAATTGTGTCCCCGACCTGGTGGCACGGCCCCACGTAGATGATCTGCACTTCCGTGCCGTCGAGATTCAGCACGTGGCGCTCGTCGAACACGGTCGTCGGCAGCACCAGCTTGATGCCGTCGAAGTTGTAGTCCTGCAGCAACTGCGTGGCGATGGCCAGCGCGCCGGGATGGAGCACCTTCAGCAGCAATCGTGGCAGGAAGCTACTGGCCGCCTTGAGCAGATCCTGGGTTTCCTTCGGATCGGCGACGTGAGGCATGCGCTCCACCACCTTTCGATGGGCGATAATTTCGGCACCTTCGAAGAGTTGGTTTCCCCGCACGTGGTCGGCGTCCTCGTGGGTGTTGATCACGCGCCTCGGCATACCCGGCCAGACCTTGCCAAACAGCTTGATCATCTGTCGCCCGTGGGGCAGGTCCGACTGAGTGTCGATGACCACGCCGCCACCGAGGTTGATGAGCCCCGAGTTGGCATCGCACACGAGGTTCTTTTCGTTCAGCACGGCATAACAGTTTGTGCTGACTTGTTCCATTTTCATGATCTCAATCTCCTTAAAAATGGAGTGGCAGGGTTTTCCCTAACCCATTAACGAAGCATCCCTTCTCCCCCTTTTTCTTAACTAATGGAGAGTTGACCACGCCGACGCCGTCTATGTATTTGATACTGGTCAAAACCCGCTAAAAAGGCTGACAGGCTCATTTCCTCGGAATCCAGTATCGGTAAATGAATCTGTCGCCATTCCTCACGCAGTGGAAGTGAAAAAGGTCATGACGAGATCACGGCCTCGACGGATGCTGGAGGCGCAAGGACCGTGTCATCGTGATTCGCCATCGATGGTTCCCTGGAACAACACGCCGACGGCACCAGCAACGCCAGAGCACTCGCCGAGGACCTCGGCTACCACGACAAGGCGAGACAGCGTTTGTACGAGTTGTTTTCCTACGGCTACATGCAGCGGTGTGCAAGATTGCCGGCATGCGCCGGCCGAGGGCATGGAGTACGGGTTGACGTTTTAATCGGGTTTCATTCGTAGCTATCCGGGCCACAGGTGAAATCCTGTGAAACCTTGGTCAGAGATGAATAGATCCTAAAATTAGAAAGAATTCCTCTCTGGCTCGTATTTCCGTGTGCGGATTTCCGCGGGCATCATGTGCCTGTCTGGGTGTCCGTGGAAGTGGATGCCCCTCAGAGCGAGCTAACCCGGGTTTTCTGTTAGGCATTGTTTGCTCGAAACTCCGCAAGAGCACTCCGCAAGACAAACAACGCGGACCGAAGGAAAAGGGCCGCAAGTGCCAGGCCAACCATGATATCGGGCCAACCTGAATTGGTGAGCCACACTCCTATGGCGGCGAACAATACCGAGACATTCGCAATAATGTCGTTGCGAGAACACAACCATACTGAACTCATATTTATGTCGTCGGCTCGATGCCGCCAGAGCAAAACCAGACATAAGCTATTCGCGGCAAGCGCGAGCAAGCCAATTGCGCCGATGGCCTCGAATACTGGTACATGCGGAATAATAATTTTGTAAATCGCTTGCCCCAGAACGAAAAGACCAAACGCCGCCATAATGCCGCCTTTGAATAAAGCGGCAATGGCCTTCATTCTTGCGCCGCGTGCAACAACGTAAATGCTGAAGCCGTAAACCAGGGCATCGCCAAGCATATCCAGCGAATCCGCCACCAACGAGACAGAACTAGCGACTAGTCCCGCCGTGAGTTCCACGACGAACATGACAGCATTAATAACCAGCACGATTTTGAGCGTCGCGCTTTGGCGATTACGAAGCGCCTCAATCTCGCAAGCCTTATCGTTGCAACAATCCGCCATTGTCTTTCCCGAAAAGGTAGCGGATTTATTATCTCAGAATCCGGTGCCGGGAAATAAATCAGCCACCTTTTCTCAAGAGGGACGCGCAGCAGACAGTCGCGCGCCTATCGCATCACTTCCACCAATACACATATGCTAAATAGCCGATCAGCAGTGCGGCAGCAATTGCAAACCCGCCCACCGTGAAGTTAAACGTTGAATTGACGTTACAGCTGGGTTGCAGACGATCACCGGTGCCTTTTGTTTCGGATTTCATTTGTTTCATCTCCTGGTGAGGCTAGAAATAGACACAATGCTTGCTCCAACGAACAAGTGCAATCTGCAAGTTCGTGAGTATAGGGTTTGCTGCCGGAGTGATCGGATTCATCAGGTTTGCGGGGTCGCCATCGTGCGGTAACCAGCATGCATGCCCTATCTCATGAGCTGCTACAAACGCCTGATCTTTGGGTAGTGCCTCAATGACGACCCAGTTGTGAGTCGACGCAAAACTGCAGCCGTTGGTGTTTGCGGGGGTTACATCCTGAACGATGAACACGATGATCTCGGCACCCAGCCCGATGATTCGCCTAAAACTATCCGTGAACTTGCATGTCGCGGACGCAAACTCGAAATAGGACCCTGTGAGCCACCAGTCGTTGATAAACCCACCCCCGTCGCATCCTACGGTAAGTCCGGCATCTGGCGGTGGGACATCCGTATGGCAGATGCCCGAGAAGATCATATTTATGTTGCACGTCTGATCATAAAAAGCCACGACCGCATTGACTTGACGTTGGATGTCGGCATCCGTTGCGATTGGGGTAATCGGAGGGACAATCACACCGAAATACATCTTTTTGCGCGGACGAAGTCCAGCGAGCGACGCTAGAAAGTCGAAGATACCAACAATTCGCCAGATGATCTCAGTTACCCAGTTCAGAATCGTCCGGATGATGCCGCCGATGATCGGAATACTGAGGATCAGTTCGATAATGAACCCGACCACATCAAGCACGAAGTTCACGACCGCACAGACTGCCAGTGCGATAGCCGCGGCCGCGATGCAAGCGGCTCGAGCCACCGCAGCGGCTGCGACGCAGGCGGCCCGAGCAACCCAGCAGGCTGCCAGTGCGATAGCTGCGGCCGCGACGCACACGCCCCGAGCAACCCAGCAGGCTGCGCGTGCGATAGCTGCGGCCGCGACGCACACGCCCCGAGCCACGTGGCATGGGACGTTCCACCAAGCGCAATCGGTGAAGCTGTTGCACTGAATACTGTTGCAATTGGTGAAGCTGTTGCACTGAATACTGTTGCAATCGGTGAAGCTGTTGCACTGAATACTGTTGCAAGTACCTACGGCCCCATCATAGACTTCTCTGCAGACGCGTCCCATATTATCGCCTCCTCTAGTTGATTGATTCAGTAACTGCTCATGGCGTAGCTCTGACGATCATGTTGTGCACGCTGGTGGCAAGTCTTAACAATCGCCACCGTGCCCAGAACAAGCCCAAGAGTTTTCCGGTAAGTGCAGCAAGGACGGCGATACCCACAAAAGACAGGATCTGCGGAAGAGTGATGTTAGAAAGATGATTTCCGGATGTGAAATAGGAAGCAACGATCGCGACGATGGTGACACTCATGAAGAAACCGCTACTCGCACAACCGCACGCATTCTGGTAACTACTGGCGAGTGCCGAGAAGCTTTGGTTTTGTTCGGATGAAAGCCCCTGGAGTTGAAACTGTGCGGCGGGCAGGTTCTGCGACCACATAATGTTACGCAACTGCTGCCCCCACAGATCTAGAGATACAAGGTCTCGAATCACAAGTGTATTTTTTATAGTCATTTGTTTCTCCCATGTAAGGCCTAACGAGACTGTAGGAAAAGTCCCTTTTCAGACTCCAGCCCACCAGAAGCAACACAGTGCGATGAAACTGCCGTCGTGTCGACAGATTTCAACGATGCGTGCAAATACCTGTCACACAGGCCCTGGCGCGATTCTGTCTGCATTTTCATTTCGGTCAAGGAATTTTCCTCTGCCTCATGATTGAGCAAAATTGTGCACGTTAAGGGGTTTTCCTACAGTCTCAACGATTGAGCGAACCGGCATGCAAATGCGGCGCGCAGCGACGCTTTTGCACGTCCGCGTTGAGCGACTGGTTAGCGGACACGCTCTCAATGATGGGAATTGTCATACGAGTCGATCCGGTCCGTAGCGGCGAAGCGCGGACGCAATTGAAGGATTCCGAGACAGAATCATTTGGTGAAGCTCCGGCCAATACTCCGTTGCCCGATAGCGGCCTCGCATCTGGCCGCGAACGAATCCAGCGGTGGCGACGACTCGATTGCTACGCAAGTGAGCCAAGTGTAGGGGCGCTTTGAGCGTACAGACTCGACGAATAGGTGCCATCCAATCTTTGCCGGATTTCCATCCTGCGCGGGCGTGAATGACCGGGCCGGCCACACGAAAAATGTCTCGAACAAAGCTATCCGGTGCGGTGCGATGAAAAAGCAAAAGATCCCCTTCCATTGCTTGGCTTGGTACGCTCCAACAATCATCGAATTTCTTTCTAGCCAATATATCGCGATACTCGCCACCGACAGGCTGAAACCAGACATTAAATCCGAGTCCAAACTCCTTTCGCAGTTCAATGACACGAAGGCGACTAGGAGCCGCTGGCCAATCATGTATCCAGCAGACTATCCAATCGCATTTCTTTGGATCATGGCGGTGCTGTACGAAATTGCGCGATCGGTATTCAAACTCGATCCGAATACGTTTCTCGCCTAGGTACGCCACACAATCGGGATAACCACCTTGGATGCGCTCAATACGAAGGCCGAATCTTGATCGCGCGAGGTATGAAAATAAAAACACAACACCTTGTTCGTTATCAGGCGCAAAGTCGAGTGGCGCTCCGTCAGGTAGGCGTACAGGACGAATGGCTGGGTGAGTGTGCTTAGACGACACGCATGATTCTCCTGACCGCTAACGAGACTGTAGAAAAACCCCTTTCTCGGACCCCCGCTCACCAGAACCGACACAGTGCAATGAAACTGTTGTCGTGTCGACAGATTTCAACGATGTGCGCGAATGCCTACTACGCAGGCTCTGGCACGTTCTGCTCTGCATTCCTATTGCGATCCTGGGCATTGTTGCTGCCTATCGATTGGGCAAAAATATGTTCGCCAACGGGTTTTTCTACAGTCTCAACGTTCCGGTTCAGGCGCGGCGGCGCGTTAGCGCCGACGTCGGTTGGAAGCGGTTGTTAGGAGGCATTTGGATGACTATGAATGCGCGACCAGGAACCGATGAATTTCGGTTAGCGGTTGCGATACCTCAGCTAACATAGCTTGCTCCGTGTCGGCATTGTCGGAGAAGGTAAACGGGACAATGAACTTGCCATGATACCGAAAACCCTGCGAACCATTGGAAAGTGGCGAAAAGGAGCAAGCCGGCGTGCTTTGAAAAGACGTAAGCGCGGTATCCAATGAGGTGCTGTCACCTTTGGAAAGAACGGTGATTTCAAGCTGCCCAAGGGAACGCGCGGAACGGACAAAACGTGGATTGAGCAGTGGGTATTGATTCTGCTTTTTGGGGTAGACCCGAAGCGTGGATTCGCTCCTGTTCTTTTTGCGAACGCTAAAACCAATGTCTTTGAGTAGTTCGGATAGATGTTCCAAGGCGATATGGTTCTGTTCCGAACCCGCCTCGAAGAGAGCAGTACTGGTGTCTTGCGCAATGTGGATCATGCTCCCCGCCTCACCATCTTTGCCTCCCAACTACAATTCGACCGCCTAAATGCAGAGTTGCAACTCTGCATTTAGGCCAGATAAAAAACTTGATGTGAATAAAATCAGGACGTTAGTATTTTTTATCACATCACCCGTTTACGTAGACTACTTCTGCCTGACCAATACTAAGCGGGATTAGCTTAGGACACCAAGAACGACATCCAGAAGCGTTTACTAATTCAGGCGATCTTCTTCACTACGCCCACGCGGGTGATGAGCCTCTTGATCTCGGGGAGGCGCAACCGCAATTGGTCCGGCCTTGGGGCGCCGCCTGTCCTATCTGCTCCCAATCCCGCAGCACCGAAGCACAAATTCACCGATCTCATCCGGAGCGGCAAGATCGAGCACCGGGATGACCGGAACTTCCGGTAACGGCACATCCGTGGCAATCGCGACAATGGTTCGATCCTGCGGGTAGAGCAACGGCTTGCCGAGCGCGGGCCGATGCAGTTCGATCTTGGGAAACGGTACATGCTTGAAGCCCTCGACCAGAACCAGGTCGGCGCGTTGGGCATCGAGGCTCGCGAGCGCCTGGGCAAGATCGGGCTCGACCGGGTTTTCGTGCTCGGTGATGAGCGCCGTGCGCCTGGAAGAGACAAGCAGGGTTTGCGCGGCGCCGGCCTTGCGCAGTTCGTAACTGTCCTTGCCGGGGCGGTCAATCTCGAAATCGTGATGCGTGGCCTTGATGACCGCGACGCGCAGGCCGCGCGCCTTGAACCACGGAATGAGCTGCCTGAGCAGCGTGGTCTTGCCGGTGCCGCTCCAGGCGGCGAAACCGCAAACGCGCCATCCCTCGGCTCTGGCATCGTGCTTCGCCCTACCTCCTCCATCCATGGAGTCGTGGCGCGCGGCCCTCGCCTCGGTCCTATCGGCGAAACCGATGACGGGCATCTTGCTCTCAAAACCGCTCATGCCATGCCCCCGCGCAGCAGGCGCAGCAGATCGGCGCGCGCCAGTAGCGAGCCAGCGACGCGGTTTTTGTATTCCTCGCGAATGCCGCGCAAAAGGATATAGAGCGACAGACCAATGCCCGGGACGGCCAGCGACCACAACAGCACGCTCAACCAGCCGGACGAATAAAAACCGGCGATCGCGAGTGCATACACCGGCCAGCTGAACAGAAGCCCGCGCAGGCTGTGTTTGACCGTCAAGAGCAAACCGGCGGTGAAGCGCAGGCCGCGTTGGGCGCGCGACTGGTAGACGCTACGGAAGACGGCGCGGGCGAGTACGTGCCGGGAATACTCAGGTCGTTCCGGGATAACCAAGTTGGCGTACATCCTCATTAACGACATAGATACCGGCGCCTGCATGCGCCGCACGCGCACGGGCGGCATCGCTGCCAGGAAACCTCTGAATAAGTGGCAGAGGCCATCAGCTTGCGTTCCCTCTCCCATTGGGAGAGGGATAGGGTGAGGGAATATTGATGAAAATCCCCCTCACCCAATGGCACTACCTTAAGACCCCCACAGCAGAATTGCCGTCATGCCGGCGAAAGCTGGCATCCAGAATCGGCCTAACGGCCGATGTTTTTTCAAACCCTGGATTCCGGCTTGCACTGGAAACTGCTCCTGCGTTTCCAGTACTTCCGCCATCCATGGCGGTCGCGCCGGAATGACGATGTAATCGGAGATTCTTTCCTTAAGGTAGTACCATTGCCCCCTTACCCTAACAATCTCCCCCCGCATTCGCGGGGGGAGAGGGGACTTGTTCAGAACTTCCCTAGGTGCGCGCCAGTGAACGCACCTACTCTTGAACCCCGTGCACGTGCCGACGCTGGCGGAGAAAGAAGACGGTTCCGAGAAAGGCGCCGCAGCAGAATACAGCCAGAACGGTTTCCCCAAGTCTCGGGGAAAAGATCAGGATAAAACCACTGTCTTTAATCAGCGCCGAGAAGCTCGATACGCAAAATGGCATCAGGAACAGCCGCGTGACTTGCCAGCGGTCGCGCGGAACTGCCCGGCCCGGAGTCGACACGCTCAGGAGCAGGCCCACGCCGATGACCGCGCTGATACCCAGGGAGGTCATCCACAGGCGCAGCGATGGTTCGAAATGAAACGCCACCATCACGAGATACCAGATTAGGTAGCACCAGAGCACGGCGCGCCCGAGGCTCAAGGTGATGAGATAGTCATGCAGCCGAACAAGGGGGCGAGATACCTGCTTCCCGCAGATGGCCGTCCAGGGCACGACACGCCACCCTGGTTTAGTGCCCGCCCATCACCACACCCACCTGCGGCATGGCGGCGAGACCGGTGGCACGCGCATGTTCCTCGAAACCGCGGTTACGCCAGAAGAACGCGCCCGGCATCGTGGTCGGAATCACGAGCGCATAGAACAGCATGCGTCCGACCACGCCCGCCGCCACCACCAGTAACGCGGTCGGCAGCCAGAGCAGCAGGCCGACAACGCCGGCGGCACCAGTCAGCGTGAGCGCCGCCGCCATGAGCGCGGCAACCGCCAGGGCGATGTTGCGCGCCAGGTAACTGTGGCCGAACGTGCGCGTCTGTTCGTAGTGCGACACCGCGCCTTCCCCACCCAGGCGCTTGAGGTCGCGCGCGTGCATGACAAGCCCGATCGCTTCCAGCACGAGACCGGCGAACATCGCCGCGGCGAGCAGGCCGGGCACACCGGCAAAGCCGTGCCCGTCGAACAGCCCGACCACGCTCACCACCGCGGCCACGGTCACGCCGCCGAGGGTCAGCATGTTCCCGTAGAAACTCGTCAGCACCTGCCAGTGGTTCCAGAACGGACGCGCCGGGATGCGGTAAATGCGCTGCATGAACCAGAGCGCCGCGATGCCGGCAACCAGCGCCGCCCAGCCCACGGCCTTCGCCACGGCCGCGACTGTTCCCGTCGGCAGCCAGTTGGTCAACACCGGCACGGCCGTGAGCAGCGTGTAGACGCCGAGCAGGTTGTAGAATACAGCGATGCCCGCAACCTCGCGCGACACCGGTGACCAGCGCAGATTGTTGAAGGCCCGATAGAAGCGGTGCGGTCGTCCCAGGTGCATGGTGGACAGCACCAGCGCGAAGGTCTGGATGCCGATCAGCCCGAACATCAGCGCCGGGTAGGCGATCGGCTGGCGGGCCGCCGACAACAGCTCGACGCCGAACAGCGGCGCCAGGAACAACAGCGCAAACGCTCCGACCACCGCCTGCGACACCAGCGTGAAGACCACCAGTGGGTTCTCACGGGTGCTGAGTTTGGCAAGACCCCAGCCCCGGGCGCGACCATTGTCGCGCACCTGCGGCGCATGCAGCCCGCCGCCGCCGCCCGGCACTTCGCGCACATAGCGCAGCGGCATGCTATCCGGGCGGGTGAGCTCGCGCGGCAGCGACTTCGTCTGCTGGAAGCGGATGTTGGGATGGGTGATGTCCGGGGTCGGGAAGCCGGGGATGCGGGTCTCGGCCTGCACGCGGTTCTCCGGTTTGGTTTCGATAATGCCGAAGTCGAGCGCACCGGCCAGACAAGCCGCGGCGCACGCCGGCTTGAGCCCCACTTCGAGGCGGTCCACGCACATGTTGCACTTGGACACATGGCCGGCGATCGGGTCCAATTGCGGTGCGTTGTACGGGCACACCCAGGTGCAGTAGCCGCAGCCGAAGCAGATGTCCGGGTCCTGCAACACCGCGCCGTATTCGGCAAACTTGGTGTAGGCACGGGTCGGGCAACCCTTGAGACACACTGGGTCGTCGCAGTGGTTGCAGGCCATGGAAATGTTGAGGCGTTGGTAGGACGGCCACGAGCCGCCCTCGACATAACCGACCGAGCGGAACGCGATATGCGCCGGCAGGTTGTTCTTCTCCGAACAGGCCGCCTCGCAGGCGTGGCAGGCGATGCAATGGTCGGCGGTGAAAAAGAAACCGTGCTGCTTGTAGCGGTTCGGGTTTTCGGGAATCGCCGGATCGCGGTTGATACTGAGCGACTGTCCGCGCCGTGCATCAGCCTCCGGCACGGTCTCGATCGACTGGCCGTAGCGGTTCGTCGCCGGATGTTCGACGTTCGGCACGAAGGCGTAGGCGGGTTCCTTGGGGCGCGGTTTAAACATTTTCGGAATCCCCCGAAGGAACTTCGAAAGTCGTCATCCCGGCGAAAGCCGGGATCCAGAAATTATAAATACTCTGGATTCCGGCTTTCGCCGGAATGACGTCGTGAAGTTCTATGCCTTCCAGGGTCATGAACATATCAATACGCCCGCGCCGCGAGGTTTTGCTGCGCGGCCGCTTCCTGGTCCGGGGCCAGTTCGATGCGCACCGCGCATTGCTTGTACGCCGGCTGGCGCGAGTGCGGGTCGAGCAGGCCGAGCGAGACGCGGTTCACACACTCGTGGAAATGAAACGGGATGAACACGCTGTCCGGTGCCACGCGCTGCGTGAGCTGCACCATGACCACGGCATCGCCGCGCCGCGAGCAGAGACGCGCGTAGCTGCCATGGCGAATGCCGAGGCGCGCGCCCGCGTCCGGGTTCATCTCCATGTACGGCGTGGGCGAGAACTTGTTGCCATTGCCGACCTTGCCGGTGCGGGTGCGGGTATGGAAGTGCTCCACCACCCGGCCGGTGTTGAGCCAGAACGGGTATTCCGCGTCCGGGCGCTCGTTGTTGTCGATGAACGGCAACGCGATCAGCTTGGCCTTGCCGCCCGGGTGCTGGAACACACCATCGGCATACAGGCGCGCCGCGCCCTTGTCGGCGCCGTCGCTGCATGGCCATTGCAGGCCGCGCGCCTTTTCAATCTTGGCGTAGCTCATGCCGGAGATGTCGAGGAAGCGGCCTTTGGAGAGCTGCTTCATCTCCTCGAACACGCCTTCGGCGGTTTCCGGGAAGCGCATCTTGCGGCCCTGCTCGAAACGCCTGGCGACTTCGTTGAAGATCCACAGATCCGGTTTGGAATCACCGTGTGGCCGGCAGACATTGCGAATCAGATTCACGCGCCGCTCGGTGTTGGTGAAACAGCCTTCCTTCTCGGCCCACACCGCCGCCGGCAGGTACACATGACTGTATTCGTTGGTCTCGACATCCTGATAGGCATCCTGCACCACCAGGAATTCGAGCTTTTCGAGGGTCTTGCGGATGCGCGCGGTGTTCGGCATCGAGGTCATGGGATTGGTGGCGATCAGCCACAGCCCCTTGATCTGGCCGGTCTCGATCGCTGGAAGAATATCGGTCATGAACATGCCGCGCCGCTTGGGGAAGAACGCCGGGTCGATGCCCCAGAATTTCGCGACCTCTTCGCGGTCTTTGTCTTTCTCCAGCGCCCGGTAGCCGGGCAGGCCCGAGCACGACGACCACTCACGCGTGCCCATGGCATTGCACTGACCGGTGATGGACAGCGACGAGCCACCGGGCTTGCCGATGTTGCCGGTGATGAGATTGAGGTTGTTGATCGCCACGACGCCGTCCGAACCGTGGGTGGACTGGTTGATGCCCATGGTCCAGATGGTCATGGCCGATCCGGCCTTGGCGTAGACGCGCGCGACGTTGCGGATGGTGTCTTCGTCGATGCCACAGATCTTCGACGCCGTGACCGGATCGTACTGTTCGACCAGGGCCTTGAATTCCTCGAAGCCCTCGGTGTGGGCGGCGATATAGTCGGGCTTGTGCAGGCCTTCTTTCAGAATCACATGCGCCAGCGCGTTGAGCAGCACCAGGTCGGTACCGGGCGCGACCGGCAGATGCATGTCGGCCATTTGCGCGAACATGGTGACGCGCGGGTCGATGACGATCACCGGGAACTTGCGCTTCTCCAGCGCCTCGCGCAGCCGCCAGTAGATGATCGGGTGCTGCTCGGGGAGGTTGGAGCCGATCGCCAGCAGGCACTCGGTGTGATCGAAGTCGTCGTAGCAGCCGGGCGGGCCGTCGCTGCCGAACGAGCGCTTGTAGCCGGACACCGCCGACGACATGCACAGCGTGGTGTTGCCGTCGTAGTTGTTGGTGCCGACTACACCGCGTGCCAGCTTGCCGAGCGTGTAGAACTCCTCGGTCATGATCTGGCCGGTCGAGACAATCGCAAAACTGTCGCGCCCGTAGGCGCTCTGGATGCGCTGCATTTCCGCGGCGCTGTGGTCGAGCGCCTCGTCCCAGGTGGCCTGGCGGAACGGCTCGAAGCGTTGCGCCCGGATCAGCGGCTGGTCGCCGCGCCCGGGGGTCTGGCGGAACAGCTCGTGTTCGAAGATGCCCTTGATGCAGAGCTTGCCGCGGTTGACGTCGGCATCGGCCACACCGCGCGAGGCAACCGGCGTGCCGTCGCCGTTCAGACCGACTTCGATCGAGCAACCGGTGGAGCAGTAGCCGCAGGTGGCGTATTTCCACTCCACCACGCCCTTGTCGACGATCTTGATTGGGTTCTTCGTGTTTCGGCCAAAAAGCATGATTCCAGTCCAGCGCTATCGTCTCGATCGTCATTCCGGCGCAAGCCGGAATCCAGAAGCTGTTTACTGCCTGGATGCCGGCTTCCGCCGGCATGACGGCTAATTGCTCTGATCAATACGTTCTACTTGTTCGGACAACCTTCCTCTGGCACGAGCGACAGGAACAGCACATCACCTTCCCGACGCACCGGGTAACGCGCGGCGCAGCCTTCGTCCGGCGCGACCGCCAGCCCGGTGTCGAGATTGATCTTCCAGTCGTGCAGCGGGCAGGCGACCTTGTTGCCAAACACAATACCCTGCGACAACTGACCGCCCTTGTGCGGGCAGCGGTCACGCAAGGCAAATACCTCATCGTCCGCAGTGCGGAATAGCGCAATGTCACCGCCCTGGGTGCGCACCACGCGCGCGCCTTGTTTCGGGATGTCGGCCAGTGTGCCGACCTCAACCCAGCCGTTGGTTCTTGTCTTGGTTACCGCTTGCATCCTGTTCCCCTTCGTCAACCGACCAACTTCAACGGTATGTATTCGTGCTTGTCCACGCCCTGCGCACGTTGCGCCCAGGGATCGGCCTGTGCGAAGCGCTGCGAATAGTGGAAGCGCTCGGCGGCCTGCTTGCGGCTCTCGGCGTCTTCCACCACTCGCTGCTTGATGTAGGAAAGACCGATGCGCTCCACCCAGGGCGCGGTGCGCTCCAGGTAATGCGCCTCCTCGCGATAGACCTGCAGGAAGGCGGCGCAGTATTCGAGCACTTCTTCCGGTGTCTTCACGGCGCACAGAAAATCGGTGGCCCGCACCTTGACGCCGCCATTTCCGCCGATATGCAGCTCGTAGCCGGAATCCACACACACCACGCCGAAGTCCTTGATGGTGGCCTCGGCGCAATTACGCGGGCAGCCGGACACCGCCAGCTTGAACTTGTGCGGGGTCCACGAACCCCAGGTCATCTTTTCGAGCTCGATGCCCATGGCTGTCGAGTCCTGAGTCCCGAAGCGGCACCAAGACTTGCCGACACAGGTCTTGACCGTGCGGATCGCCTTGCCATAGGCGTGGCCGGAAACAAAACCGGCCTTGGAAAGATCGCCCCAGATGGCCGGCAGGGTTTCCTTGGGGATGCCCAGGAAATCGATACGCTGGCCACCGGTGATGTGCACGGTCGGAACCTCATATTTCTCGGCAATCTCGGCGAGCGAGCGCAGCTCGGCGGGCGTGGTTTCACCGCCCCAAATGCGCGGGATCACCGAGTAGGTGCCGTCCTTCTGGATGTTGGCGTGCACGCGCTCGTTGATGAAGCGTGACTGGTTGTCGTCCACGTATTCGCCCGGCCAGGCGGTGAGCAGATAGAAATTGAGCGCCGGGCGGCACTTGTTGCAGCCGTCGGCGTTTTTCCATTCGAGCGTCTGAAACACCGCCGGGATGGTCTTGAGCTTCTGATTGACGATCGCCAGGCGCACCTCGTCATGCGGCAGTTCGGTGCACGGACACATCGGCTTCTTCTTGGGTGCCGTCGAGTAGTCGCCGCCGAGGGTCGAGGCGAGCAGCGCCTCGACCAGACCCGTGCACGAGCCGCAGGAGCTGGACGCCTTGGTGTGGGCGCGCACATCCTCGAGCGTGAATAATTTCTTGTCGGAGATCGACTTGACGATGGTGCCCTTGCACACGCCGTTGCAGCCGCAGATCTCGCTGCTATCCGGCATGGCGGCCACCCGGGTCTTGATGTCCCCGTGGCCGGAATCGCCAAGATGCGACTGGCCGTAGAGCAGGCGCGCGCGCATGTCGGTGATGTCCGTACCGTCACGCATCAACTGGAAATACCAGGTGCCGTCCATGGTGTCGCCATACATGACGGCACCGATCACACGGTTGTTTGCGAGTACCACCTTTTTGTAAATGCCGGCACCGGCGTCCTGCATCACCAGGTCCTCGGTGGTGTCGTTGCCGGTGAAATTGCCGGCCGAGAACAGATCGATACCGGTGACCTTGAGCTTGGTCGAGGTAATCGAGCCTTCGTAGCGCGAAATGCCGTAAAGCGCCAGGTGATTGGCGCAGACCCTGGCCTGTTCGAACAACGGCGCCACCAGTCCGTAGGTCTGGCCGCGATGCTGCACGCATTCGCCGACCGCGTAGGCGCGCGGGTCGTAAGTCTGCATGGTGTCGTTGACCACCACGCCGCGCTCGCAATACAGCCCGGCCTTTTTGGCGAGCTCAATGTTGGGGCGGATGCCGACCGCCATCACCACCAGATCGGCCGTGAGTTCGTGCCCGCCTTCGAGGCGTACGCCTTGCACCCGGCCCTTGCCGAAGATTTCTTTCGTGACACCCTTGAAAATGAATTGCAGGCCGCGCGCTTCAAGTTCCTTCCGCAACATGCGCGCCGCGGCCTGATCGAGCTGGCGCTCCATGAGGACATCGGGCAGATGCACCACCGTGACCTTCATACCCTGTTTCATCAAACCATTCGCGGCCTCCAGACCGAGCAGCCCGCCGCCGATCACGACCGCGTGCTGATACTTGTCGGCCGCGGCCAGCATGCTCTCGACGTCGGCGAGATCGCGAAAGCCGATGACCCCCGGCAGATCCTTGCCGGGCACCGGCAACAGAAACGGGTTCGAGCCGGTGGCCAACAGCAGGCGATCGTAGCTGGCCGCGGTGCCGTCTTTGGCCACGACTGTGCGGTTGCGCCGATCGATACTGACGATCTCCTTGCCCTTGTGCAGGCTGATGCCATGGTCGACATACCAGGCGTCGTCATTCAGCACGATGTCGGCAAATTTTTTCTCCCCGCACAACACCGGCGACAGCAGGATGCGGTTGTAGTTAACCTGCGCCTCGGCGCCAAACACGGTGATAGCGTATTTCTCCGGCGCGAGCTTGAGCAGCTCCTCGACGGTGCGGATGCCGGCCATGCCATTGCCGACGACCACCAGTTTCTCCTTCATCCAGCGACTCCCAAGATGCAATGGTTGAGCTTACCTGTTTGGCATATAGCAACCGTCATGCCAGCGCCCCGGATGGCGGTTAACCTACTGTAATGGAAGGAGAATTAACCAAAATCCGGTGAGGTGGACAGCGCCCGCATGCGCTAGATCGGTGCAAGCACAGCGGTTTGTACGGTGCCTTGCACCAAAAGGGAGAACAGGCAATGAGTGGTAATGCGACTAGCGAGTAGCCAGTACCCAGATCAGTGCGAACAGCAGCAACAGCGACACGACCTGCCAGAAGCGCAGCGGATTGCGCTCATAGAGTGAGGTGTGGCGCGCCACCACGCGCGGTCCGTGCGCGAGATTGTGTTCGAACTCGAACACCAGCTCCATGGCATCGTCATAGCGCTCAGCCGGTTCGACCGCTGTGGCGCGCGCCAGCATCGCATCCAGCCAGGCCGGCAGATCCGGGCGATAACGCGTGAGTGGCGCCCGCCGCGTAAAGCGCGGGCGTGAGAAGGCCTCGACTTCGCCGAACGGGCAGTGCCCGCCACTCCACAAGCGATAGAGTGTGACCCCGAGCGCATACAAGTCGGAATGTTCATCACCGGCCGCGTCGTTGAACAATTCCGGCGCCATATAGCTGGGTGTGCCCGGTATCTCCTCATCGGCCGCGCCCGCCTCGAGGCCGGGCAGACGCGCCACGCCGAGATCCAGCAAGTGCACTCCGCCGCCCGGGGCGAGCATCACGTTTTCGGGCTTCACGTCGCGATGAATGATGTGCCGGCGATTCAGCGCATACACCGCCTTGGCGAGCTGCAGTCCGATGCGCACGCCTTCATCCAGCGACACCGGCGGCTGACGTTGCAGGCGCTGCTCCAGTGTCTCGCCCGGATAAAACGGCATGGCCGAATAGAGGCGCGTCTGCCGACCGGCCGGCAACTCGATCACCTCGCCGACATGCGGACTGCGCACCTGCGAGGCCACCCAGGCCTCGCGCACGAATGCGCGCCGATAGCTCGCCTCCGCCGCCACGCGCGGGTGTGGGAACTTGAGAATCAGTTCGCGCGGTTCGCGCGTGTCCTCGGCGCGGAACAGCCGGCTGTAGCGGCCGTCGGACACCACCTCCAGCAAGCGAAAACCATCCACCGCATCGCCAACCTTCGGCAGTTCGAGAATCGGCATGCCGGCCACGAGCGTCTCGAGATCGAGCCGCTCGGCGGCCGGAACCGCGAGCACATCCAGCACCAGCGCCGTGACATTGTCCTGGCTGCCGGCCGCGAGCGCCTCGTCCACAATGCGGCGCGCGGCCGCCTCGGGCGCGCTGCGCTCGGCCAGCAATGCCTTCAGGCGCGTCGCATTGAGTGATGCATGCACGCCATCGCAACACAATAGAAAACGATCATGCGCCTTGAGATCGTGCGTCCCGTAGTCGGCGCGCACCGCCTCTTCAAGACCGACGGCGCGGAACAGTACATGCCGCATGTCGGGATGACTGTGGGTGTGGTCCTGGGTGAGGCATCGCAGGCGGCCTGCGCGCAGTCGGTAGATGCGCGTATCGCCGACGTGCACCACGTGCGCGGCGCGGCCGCGCAGGATCAGCGCGCTGAAAGTGGTGGCCATGTCGCGCAGCGTGTGATCCTGCCGACCCTGACCGTGCACCCAGCGATTCATGGCGGCGAGCGTGCGCGCTGCCGCCCGGTCCACGCCCAGGATCGGCGACTGATTCAGGTAACCATCGAGAAAGCCACGCGCCACGGTCTCGGCCGCAAGCCGTCCACCGGGTCCGCTGATGCCGTCGGCAATCACCACCACGGCCTCGGGCACGGCGCGCGCGTTGTTCTCGGCCTCGTGCGCGGCTACGAAATCGTCGTTGGTCTCGCGCTTGCCTTGCTCACTGGCAAAGCCGATGCGGGTTTTCAGGACATCGGTACTCATGCGGGCGGCGTGCGGTGGCGGGTCATCCTGGGTTCAACCCATTGTGACCCGGAAGGTCTATAGCGCCAACAACCGCGCCAGGAAACCGCAGCGGCAACAGCCCGCAGGAATCAAACACGCGCACCCGAGGCCGCGCCCCAGGTGGTGCGCCAGCGCGTCTTGACGCGCAGCAGGCCAATTACCCCGAGCGCCGCCAGTCCGGCGAAAACCCAGAACCCAGGAGCAAATCCGCCGGACATGGCTTGCGACCAGCCGAGCGTCTTGGCCAGCAGAAAGCCACCGATACCACCGGCCGCGCCCACCAGACCGGTCATAACGCCGATCTCCTTGCGAAAGCGCAGCGGCACGAGCTGAAACACCGCACCATTGCCCATGCCGAGCGCCATGGCGCCAAGAAAGAATGCCAGCACTGCCATCCAGGCGATCGTCGGCAACTCGTGCAGTCCCCAGCCACTGACCTTGGCGGTCGCGGCCGCCACCGGCGCCGGGCCCTGCGGGAGCAGAGAGACTGTTATATAAACCAGCGCTACCACCGCCAGCAGGACTTGCAGACTGCGCAGACCACCGATGCGGTCCGCAAGCTGGCCGCCGATCGGCCGGAACATGGAGCCGGCAAATACCACCAGCGCCGCCATGAGACCGGCGGCGATGCCGGAGGTGTGATACCAGGTGGTGAAGTACAGTGGCAGCGCGCTGCCGAGACCGACGAAACCGCCGAAGGTGATGGAGTAGAAGAACATGAACCACCAGGTGTCGACATCCCTGAACACCGTGATGTAGCTATTGAGCGTCACCGGCGCGCGCTGCTCGGGCGCGTCCTTGGCCATGGCCGTATAGAACAGGAACACCAGCACCAGCGGAATCAGCAACACGCCGAACACTGCCTGCCAGCCGTAATGCTCGGCCATCCATGGTACGAACATCGAATCCAGAACCACGCCCATGTTGCCGGCGCCGGCGATGCCCATCACCACACCCTGGTATTTCGGCGGGTACCAGCGCGATGCCTGCGGCAGGGCTACGGCGAAACTCGCGCCGGCCACACCCAGCACGACGCCCAGAATCTCCACTTCCAGCTTCGAGCCAAGCCCAAGCAGCCAGGCATAGGCCAGTCCGGTGATCACTGCCAGCTGAGCGAGCTGCCCGGTGCGCTTCGGGCCGAGGTGATCGGCCAACATGCCCATGGGTGCGCGCAGCAATGCACCGGACAGAATTGGAATAGCGACCAGCGTGAACTTGTCTTCGATGGTGAGGCCGAGTTCCTGGCCCAGATACAACATCAACGGCCCGAGCACTACCCAAGCCATGAAGCTGACATCGAAATACAGAAACGCCGACAGCAATGTTGGCCAGTGGCCCGCCTGTTTGAACTCCCGCCAATTCATTGCGTGACACTCCTGGTTGTGATCCGATGAACCAACCCCGCCGATCGGGGGTGCTACGATCGTATTAGCAACCGTTGTGCCACATTAGAACAACGTTACGAATCAACGCGCTGCCATGGTGCCGCGATGAAGCCATGCACCAGAAGAGTGAACGACAAGCGCCGCCTGTGCCAGCGTGGTGCAGCACGCCGATGCAGTTGCAGAGTATTAGGCGGCCCGCTCTTCCGGCAGGTTCTGGCGCTCATACAGGAACTTCAGCACCTCGCTGCGGCAGCGGTTGTACACCGAGTCATCAGCAAGCTTGAGGCGCACGCGTGGGCGCGGCAGCTCGACGCTCAGGATTTGACCGATGGTTGCGGCCGGACCGTTGGTCATCATCACGATGCGGTCCGACAGCAACACCGCCTCGTCCACATCGTGCGTCACCATAATGGTGGTGCAGCCGGTGGCGGCGACGATGCGCAGGATCTCGTCCTGCAGGTGGGCGCGGGTGAGTGCGTCCAGCGCGCCGAGCGGTTCGTCCAGCAGCAGCACCTTGGGCTGCATGGACAGGGCGCGGGCGATACCGACGCGCTGCTTCATGCCGCCGGAGATCTCGTGCGGGTACTTGTGCGCGGCGTGGCCGAGACCGACCAACTCCAAGGCATCGTTGGTACGGCGCCGCAGATCGGCCCTGGCTTCTTTGGCGCTGAATACGCGTTCGACCGCGAGATACACGTTCTCAAAACAGGTCATCCACGGCAGCAGCGAGTGGTTCTGGAACACCACCGCGCGGTCCGGGCCTGGCCCGGCGATCTCGCGCCCGGCGCACACCAGCACGCCGCCCGAGG